>JADMIO010796528.1_pt1 | contig 48006 bp, 51 predicted proteins | sample 8958161 | NCBI WGS metagenome assembly JADMIO01 (sample SAMN16585339, study PRJNA669376) | soil metagenome | isolation source: Crop rotation soil | place: USA: Cullars Rotation, Alabama | collected 2011
CTTTCCCCAGCTCGGTCGCTTCGGGCGCGGCGGCAAGCGCCGCGCGCACGCGGCGCGTCCCCTCGGTGAAGAAGTTCCGGTCGAGCCAGAAGCGCCAGAAACGCGAGACGAGCAGCAGTGCACCTTGCGGGTCGTGGCGGAGGCCGCCGTCGATCGCTGCCCGCACGTTGTCGTGGTCGAGCTCGAGCAGCTCGAGCGAGTGGCCTTGCGTGCCGGCCTGCGTGTCCGGGTCGTGCGCGGCGGCGAGCGCGACGGCCCAGTCGAGCAGGCGCGCCCCCACTGCTTCGAGCTCGCCGGCGTCGGCGAGGCGCTCGGCCGCGAACTGCCTGATCGTGTCGAGCAGCCGGTAGCGCCCCGAGTCGACGACGACGAGTGACTTGTCGACGAGGCGCGCGAGCAGGTCGGCGACGTGGCGCAGCTCGATGGGGCCGCCCACACAGACGTCCTCGGCCGCGCCCAGGGAGAACGTCCCGGCAAAGACTGCGAGCCTCCGGAACAGCACGCGCTCCTCGCCCCCGAGGAGATCGTGGCTCCACTCGATTGTCGCGCGCAACGTCTGCTGTCTCGTCAACGCGGTGCGGGTGCCCGCGGTGAGCACCTCGAGACTGTCGACGAGCCGTGCGGCGATCTCGGCAACCGACAGAGCCGACGCACGCGCGGCGGCGAGCTCGAGCGCAAGCGGCATGCCGTCGAGGCGCGTGCAGATCGCGGCCACGTGGGGCGCGGTCGAGTCGTCGAGCTCGAACGCCCGGTCTGCCTCTCGTGCGCGGGCGACGAATAGCTGCACGGCCTCAGCGTCCTCGAGATCCGCGGCATCCGGATCCGGGATGCCGAGCCCCGGCACGCGCCAGGTCGTCTCGCCCGGAGTGCGCAGCGCCTCGCGGCTCGTTGCGAGCACGCGCACGTTCGGGCAGCCGCGAAGGATCGTCTCGACGAGAGCGGCGCACGCACCGACGACGTGCTCGCACGTGTCGAGCACGAGCAATGCGTGGCGCTCGCCGATGTACTCGGCCACAGCCTCGGCCGCAGTGCGGCGGGACGGAACCTGGATGCCGACCGCGGTCGCGGCCGCCTCGGCGACGAGCGTCGGATCGAACAGCGAGCCGAGCTCGACGAGCCACGCGCCGCCGGCCTGCGCCGCCGCTGCGAGCCCCAGGCGTGTCTTGCCGCTGCCGCCCGGCCCGATCAGCGTCAGGAGACGCGAGCGCTCGAGCAGGTCGAGCACCTCCCGCAGCTCGCGCGTTCGACCGACGAAGCTCGTCAACTGCGTCGGCAAGGGCGGCGGCTGCAGCGCCCCGGCGCTCTCGCCTGCCAGCAGCTCGCGGTAGAGCGCCCGGGTTGCATCGTCCGGCTCGGCCGCAAGCTCGACGCGGAGGGCATCGCGGAGACGGTTGAACTGCGCGAGCGCATCCTGGCGGCGGCCGAGCGCGACGTACAGCTGCATCAGCTCGCGGTGCGCAGGCTCGTGCAGCGGTGAGGCGGCGAGCGCGCGTTGCAGCGTATGCACGGCCTCATCGGGCTGCTGTCGCTCGGCGAGCTCGAGGCAGAGCGTCGCGTGCAGCTCTCGCAGCGCTGCGCGCCGTGCATCCGACCAGCTCTCGTACCGGTCCTCGGGCAGGAGCTCGCCGCCATAGAGCTCGAGTGCCGACTCATACATGTGCGCGTCGCCCGTGGCGCGCGCGTCCGCCGCCGCGCGCTCGAAGCGGTCGACATCGCAGGCGACGTGCTCGGACAGGACGAGCAGGCCGTCGCTCAGGGCGATCGCATCCGCACCGAGGACGCGCCGCGCGGCGTGCAGCGCCTGGTGAAGGTTGTTCTGCGCCGCGGTTGCCGTGAGGTCGGGCCAGAGCAGCTCCATCGTCTGCTCGCGGTGGAGGCGCCTGCCGGGTGCGAGGGCGAGCACCTTCACGAGTGTCCGCGCCTTGCGCAGTCGCCAGCCGCGCTCGTCGATCTCCGCGCCGTCGACGACGACGGCGAAGCGCCCGAGCAGCTCGAGCGAGACGACTACCGGTCGCGCAGCCAATCCCGGAGCTCCGTGTGCCGCAACGGGCCGTGCGCCCGTCCGGCGAGCTCACCGCGCAACTCCCCGATCGTGCCGTAGCGCTCGGCAACGACCTCGTGCGCGTGGATCGTCTCGAAGTTGACCTGCTGCGAGTAGACGAAGTCGGAGTCGTCGAGCGCGGGGAACTCGTCGAGCACGCTCTTCACCGCGACGCGTACGGAGTCCTCGACGAACCGCGGCTGCAGATGCGCGTGCTCGACGACGAAGAGCTCGTCGGGCCGCTTCAGCAGCTCGTAGATCGGCGAGCTCATGGAGCCTTCGACGAGCTCCACGAGCCGCTCCGCGTCGACGCGTTCCGATGTCCCGAGATAGAGCGTCCCGCGGCCGCGCTGGTTGTGCGTCGCGATCGGGACCAGCTCGAGGATGCGCTCGACGTCGCTCGCCTCGAAGCCCGCGTCGAGGAGTCGTTCCGAGGCACGCCCGCGCACGAGTCCCTGCGCGCACGGGCACGCGTTGATCCCGACGGCTTGCACGCCGACGACGCGGCGCACCCCCTCGCGCGACGCAGCCGCGATGCCGATCAGCTGCACCATCTCCTGCGTCGACAGGCCCGTGACGGGTGTCGTGCGCTCGTAGGGGTACTGCGCGCGGATGTGCACCTCGGCGACGAGCGCGTGCTGACGATCGACGATGCGGCTCGCGACGTGCTCCGCGAGGTCCTCGACGAGGAACGCCTCGTCGTCGACGACGCTCTCGACCGCCTCCTCGAACAGCTCGGGGAAGCGCGACATGTGGACGCCCTTCTGAGAAGGATCGAGGTCGACCGTGCAGTCGATCGTCGCCGCGATCAGCTTCTCGCGGGCGCCGCGTCCGATGCGCACCGCCTTCTGCACGCCCGTGACGCCGGCCCGCGACAGGCCGAGTGCGACCTCGGGCGACGAGGCCTGCAGGTCGTCCAGCAGCTGACGCGTCGGATCGCTCACCCCCTGTACTGTGCCGGACGGCCGTGCAGAACGACACCTCTTTCGCACGACTCGTCTCCCTCGCCTGCCACGACGTGCGCACGCCGCTCGCGACCGTGAACGGGTTCGTGAAGACGCTGGAGCGGACGGCGGAGCTCGACCCTCCCGCCGACCGCTACGTCGAGATGATCGATCAGGCGTCGGCGCAGATGGCCGAGCTGCTGGACGAGCTGTCTCTGGCGGCGCGGATCGAGTCCGGACGGTACGACCCGACGCTTCGTGAGACCGACACGCTCGAGCTCGCGCAGGAGGCGCAGAGCCGACTCGGGGAAGACCGAGTGCGTCTGAGCGGCGAGGGTGCTCCGGTGACGACCGACATCGAGTCGGTCTCGCGGGGAGTCTCCGCGCTCATCCAGGCGGCGCTCCGGCACGGCGGCCTCGACGAGGTCGACGTCGCGCTGCGCGGCGCGGTCATCGACGTGACGCCTGTGACGGAGTCGTCGTCGCGTGTCGTGCTCGGGCAGGACCTGCGCGACCTCGGCGCCGCCGTAGCCGTGCGCGTGATCGAGCACCTCGGCGGCTCGGTTGCCGTCGAGGGCGTCACGCTCTCGATCTCGATCGCTTAGCCGGCCGCGAGCGCCGGCTCGGCGAGCTCGTGGCACGCGCGGCAGCGGGCTTCGTACGAGTCGAGTGCGCCGACGACGATCGTCTCGCCGTCGACCGACGCCGGCCGGCCGTCGATCAGCCGCTGCGTCATCGTCGCGGGGCCGCCGCAGCGGTGGCACACCGCCTGCAGCTTGTCGACGAGCTCCGCACGGCAGAGCAGCTCCGGCATCGCGCCGAACGGCAGGCCTCGAAAGTCCTGGTCGAGCCCGGCGGCGACGACCCGCGTTCCGCGCTCGACGAGCACCTCGATCGCCGTCACGACCGACGCGGCGAAGAACTGCACCTCGTCGATGCCGACGACGGCGTATCCGTCCGCGAGCCCGGCGATCTCCTCGGGGCGCGACACCGCGACGGCGCGCATCTTCGCGCCCGCATGACTGACGACGTGGCTGATGTCGTAGCGGTCGTCGATGCGCGGCTTCACGATCAGCGCCCGCTGGCCGGCGATCTCCGCGCGGCGCAGACGGCGGATCAGCTCTTCGCTCTTGCCGCTGAACATCGGGCCGCACACGACCTCGAGCCAGCCGCCCCGCTCCGGGAACAGACGGATCACGCGCGGGAGACTAGTGAGGGGTCTGGACGGAATCGAACGCCCAGCGGGCGAGCAGCCGGAGGCTGACGATTCCGAGCGGGCGGCCGTCCTTCACCACCGGCAGATGGCGGAAGTTGTTGTCGAACATGATCGCCGCCGCCTCGTCGATCGTGAGGTCCGGGCCGATCGTGACGGGGTCGGGGGTCATCCACTGGCGCACACGTGCCTCGGCGGCCCGCGCCCGGGAGGCAACGGCGCGGAGCAGGTCGCGCTCGGTCACGATCCCGACGATCCGCGCGAAGTCCTCGACGACGACGACCGCGCCGACGTTCGCCTCGTTCATCTTCTCTGCCGCCTCGCCGATCGTGTCCGACGGATCGACGGTGAGGACGTTCCTGACCATCACGTCCGCGACGGTGTCCATGGCCTCGAGACTAGCGCTACCGGAGCAAGCGCGAAAGGCGCCGATCCTTGAGGACGCGGCCCCCGGTCTGGCATTCCGGGCAATAGAAGATCGTGTGCTCCTCGAAATCGACCTGCGCGAGGGGCGTTCCGCAGACGTGGCACGGCTCGCCCAGCCGGCGGTGCACGCGGTAGGTGCGCTCGTCTGAGGCACCGCGCTCCCGCAGCTCGAGGCCGCGGGCGAGCTCTGTGTTGATCGCGTCGGCTAGGCGCGTGACCTCCTCGTCTCCGAGGTCGGTCGAGAGCTGGTACGGCGAGAGCTTCGCGGTGTGGAGGATCTCGTTCGCCCAGGCGCGGCCGATGCCCGCGACGGCGCGCTGGTCCCGGAGGAGGGAGTGGAGGCGGCGAGAGTCGCCCTTGAGGATCTCTGCGAGCCGGTCTGCGTCGAGGCCGAGCGCTTCGGGCCCGAGGTGCTCGACCTCCTCGCGTGCTTGCTCGGGGGTGAGGAGCCAGACCCCCGCCCGTTTCTTCTTCGCGTTCTCCGTGAGAATGAGCTTCGAGCCGCCCTGGAACTCGAGGACGAACGCCGGTGTCTTCGGGCTCTTTTCTCCCGCCTGGAGGAACTTGAGCCGGCCTGCCGTCATCAGGTGCACGAGCAGGACGAGCTCGCCGTCGTCGGTCGGGAAGAAGAGGCGCTTGCCGCGGCGCTCGGCGCCGCGAAAGCGGCGGCCTTCGAGCTCGCGGAGCGGCGGGTCGAACGTCTTCAGCGTCGCGATGTGCGCCGGGCCGGCCTTCGCGATCGGGAAGGCCGAGACCGGGTCATCGAGCTGGCGCCGCCACGCCTCCATCTCCGGCAGTTCCGGCATCGACGGTCACGGTAGCGCTACGTCTCTGCCGTGGCCGGGCCGGCGAGCTCGCCGACCATGCCCGGCTCGTGCTGCAGCAGCGGGTCCGCCTCGGCCTCCGGGAACTCGCGCAACGTGCGGATCGGCGAGAAGACGATCGGCAGGATCGACGAAAGGCCTCCGATCGCGCCGACGAAGAGGGCGGTGCGGAGGCCTGCCGTCGCGGCGATCGTGCCGCCGGTGAGTGACCCGAGCGGCATCGTCCCCCAGACGAGGAAGCGCATGCTCGCGTTCATCCGGCCTTGCAATCTCGGCGGGCAGATCGCCTGGCGCAGGCTCACCTGCTGGATGTTGTAGACCACCGCGCCGAAGCCTATGAGCGCGATGCTGCCGACGAGGAACGGCACGGGAAAGCTCCGCGGGGCGAACGGGATGATGAGCGAGGCCGGTCCCGTGAGTCCGGCGCCGAGCATCGTCGCGCCGCCGACACCGAGCCAGTCGCGGAACCGGCTCGCTTGCGAGGCGCCGAGCATCCAGCCGAACGCACCGAGCGAGAACGTGAGCCCGATGAGGCCCGACGACATCCCGAGCCGCCGGTGCGCGTACACGAGCAGGATCGAGAACATGAGGCTCGAGAAGAAGTTGGAGATGCCGGTCGACATCGCCTGCGGGAGAAGCAGGCGGTGGCGCAGCACGTAGCGCAGGCCTTCCCACAGCTCGACGAGGAGATGGCGCCGTTCCACCGGCTGTTCCGGCGGTAGCTCCTGCTTGCGGATCCAGACCGTAAAGCAGCCGGAGACGACGAAGCTGATCGCGTCGACGAGGATCGCGTACGGCGCGGTCGCGAGCGCGATGAGCCCGCCTGCCACGCCCGGTCCTGCGACCTGCGCGCCCGAGGACGTCACGTTGAGCTTCGAATTGCCCTCGATCAGCGAGTCGCGGTCGACGAGCGAGGGAAGGTACGACTGGTACGCGACGTCGAAGAAGACGGTGTGGATCCCCACGAGGAAGCCGACGACGTAGAGCTGCGCGAGGGTGAGATGGCCGGCGGCGTACGCGATCGGAATCGACAAGAGCAGCACGGCGCGGCCGGCGTCGCCTGCGATCAGCACGGAGCGGCGTCGCAGCCGGTCGACCCAAACACCGGCCGGGAGTGTGAAGAGGACGAACGGCAGGAACTCGACGGTGCCGAGCGTCGCGACTTCGAATGCGCTCGCGTTGAGCGTGACGAGCGCGACCCATGGGATCGCGAGCTGCGAGACCTGCGAGCCGAACTCGCTGATCGTCTGGCCGGTCCACAGCTTGAGGAAGTCGCCGTGCGTCCAGAGGCCGCCGGTCGGGCGGTGCAGCCTACGCATCGGGCGCCCTCCGGTAGAGCGCCACGGCGAGTCCGTAATGGGTGCCGTTCGGGTCGTCGGGTGTTTCGAGCACGTCGCGCTGCAACCGCTCGAGCCGGCGCATGAAGCGTTCGGCGTCGGCGTCCGAGAGGCGCTTGCGCAAGACGGCGAAGGTCGTCCGGTCGTCGGGGTCACCCGGAAGGATCTCCTCGGCGGCGGAACGGAGGGAAGCCGCCGCGACGTTCCGGACGTCCTCGCCGTCTGCTTCGTCAGAGCCTTTGAAGATGAAGAGCCGCGCGGTGCGGCCGTAGTAGCGCTCGGTGAGCGCGCGCACCTTTCGCGTGCGCACCACGCGGATGAGCCCGGCCTTCTCGAGCACCTTCACGTGGTGGGCGATCGTGCCCTTCGCGTGGCCGAGCTCCTCGGCGAGCTCCGTGACGGAGTGCGCATGCTCGCGGAGAAGCACGACGATGCGCGTGCGCAGGTCGTCGCCGAGCGCGCGCAACTGCTCCGGCTCGCGCACGACGAGCAGGTCGTCGGCGTCGTAGTCCGGCGCGGGGAGGTTGATCACCCGCTCGTCGCGAGTGGCCTCCAGCTGCCGCGTCAGCTCGGAGGTGTCGGCGGTGGAACGGGCCATCTTTGCGAAATGTACGGCTTTTCTCGTACGTTGGCAAGCGGCGCCTGGAGACACGTCCGGCGCCAGGCGCAGTTACGAGACCGTCACGTCTCTGTGCTCCGTTCGACGTACTCGCGAAGCGCAGCGATCGCTTGCTCGGGCGTGTCGCCGAAACAGTTGACGATGCGGCTCGGGTCGACGAACGAGATCGGCTCAGCCTTGCCGATCGTGGCGGCATAGCTGCTCCACGGCCAGTCGGACGGGTCGGCGCACAGGCCTGCTTCGACGGGATTCCGCGCGACGTAGCGGAAGACGTGCATCAGGTCCGTGTCGTGGGCGATACGCCGGCTTGCGTAGCGCGCGGCCTGCACATGCCCTCGCATGTCATGGCGCTGGTTGAACGCGCATGCGTAGCGAAAGTTCACGGAATGCATCCCGCGGGGCAGTACGCCGTCCTCGACCCCGAGGATCAGGTGGTAATGCGTTCGCATGAGGCAGTAGGCGGCCATGCACGTCCACTCGACGCGGATGGTCGCGCGGGCGAGCTCGCGCAGGAAGCACAGACGGTCGGTGTCGTCTCGGAAGAGCGCCGGTGCTGCCCACACGCAATGCGTATAGACGTGGAAGATGCCGGCGCCCATATCGCGATGACGTCCCGCCACGGCGGCCACGATCGCGCGACGAGGATGACCTCGCCAGTGTCCTTTCGCAGATTTCGAACTGCCGCGAAGGTTCCGTGACGGTTTCGTAACCGCGCCTGGCGCCAGACGTGACCTCAAGAGCCGATGCCCGAGCGTAGGCTCAGCGCCGATGGAACCGATTGTCGTCGAGCTCCGCCGGAACGGCATCCTCGAGGCGCGGCACCGCGTCCATGCGGTTGCCGTCCGGGACGGCGCCGTCATCGCCGAGGCCGGGGATGCGGGCTTCACCTGCTTCATGCGCAGCTCGTCGAAGCCCATCCAGGCGTTGCCGCTCGTCCGCGCGCGCGACGACCTCGACCAGCGCGACCTCGCGATCGCCTCCGCCTCGCACCGCGCGACGCCGGATCAAATCGACGCCGTCCGGCAGCTGCTCGAGAAAGCGGCCGCGACCCAGGACGATCTCGAGCTCGGCCTCCAGGAAAACCGCCCGCCCGAGAAGATCTTTCACAACTGCTCCGGCAAGCACGCCGGCATGCTCGCCCTCTGCCGCGCCCGCGGCTGGCCGACCAGGGGCTACCGCCTGCCCGACCACCCGGTGCAGCAGCACGCGCAGCAGGCCCACGAGGAAGCAGCGGAAGCGGAACCGGACGAGCTCCCGACGGCAACCGACGGCTGCGGCGTCGTCACATTCGCGCTGCCGCTCGAGCGCATGGCACACGCCTACGCCCGGTTCGAAAGCCTCCCCGGCGCACGCACGATCACGGACGCGATGCGCGCGCGCCCCGAGCTCGTCGGCGGCCCCGACGGAGTCGACTTCCACCTGATGCGCACGGCACCGGGCTGGTTCGCGAAAGGCGGCGCCGAGGGCCTCCTCTGCGCCGCCGACGGCACCACCGGCGTCGCGCTCAAAGTCGAGGACGGCGATTCGAGACCGCTCGGCCCTGCACTGGCGGCGTTTCTCGCACCGTTCGGAGTCACGCTCGGCGACCTCGAAGTGCAGCCCGTGAACAACAGTCGCGGCGAGATCGTCGGCGAGCTGCGTGTGACAACTTCGTGACAGATTCGTTTTTCTTTACGAATCTGTAACACCGGACTATGCTCCGGGCCTTGCGTTGAGGGTGAGGCCGAGGGAGGGGTGGCTTGAGGCCTCTGCTGTGCCTGGTTCGTCGTGTCGTCGTCGTTCAGGACTAGCCGGAGGTCATAGGTGCCAGAGCTGCTCACCGTCGAGATAGCGCCACCCGAGATCGAAGAGCTGCAGAAGCTCGTTGCGGAGGGTCAGGAGAAGGGTTTCCTCACGTACGACGAGATCGTCAACGGTCTCGACGACGTGGAGCTCACGAAGGAGCAGGTCGAGGACTTCTATACGTACCTGATCGACCACGGCGTCGAGCTCGTCGAAGGTGAGCAGCACAAGTCGCCGCCGCACGAGCAGCCGCAACCGGAAGACGAGAAAGTAGTCGCAGCGCCGAAGCTCGATCTCACGGTCGAGCCCAGCCTCGACAGTCTCCGTCTGTACCTCCGTGAGATCGGCAAGGTGCCGCTTCTCACCGCCGACCAGGAGGTGACGCTCGCGAAGCGGATCGAGCGCGGCGACATGTCGGCGAAGACGCAGATGACCGAAGCGAACCTCCGCCTCGTCGTCTCGATCGCAAAGGGCTACCTCGGCCGCGGGCTCAGCTTCCTCGACCTCATCCAGGAAGGAAGCCTCGGCCTCATCCGGGCCGTCGAGAAGTTCGACTACCGCAAGGGCTACAAGTTCTCGACCTACGCGACCTGGTGGATTCGCCAGGCGGTGACACGCGCGATCGCCGACAAGGCGCGCACGATTCGCATCCCCGTGCACATGGTCGAGAAGCTGAACAAGGTCGTGCACATCGAGCGCCAGCTCGTCCAGCGCCTCGGCCGCGAGCCGAACGCGGAGGAGATCGCCGAGGAGCTCGAGATCTCACCGGAAGAGGTTCGCGAGATCCTGCGGATGGCGCAGCTTCCGGTCAGCCTCGAGAAGCCGATCGGCGAAGAAGAGGACTCGAGCCTCGGCGACTTCGTGCAAGACGAGACGGCGGAGTCGCCGTTCGACACCGCACAGCTGTCGCTGCGCCGGGAAGACATCGAGATGGCATTGCACGCGCTGCCGCTCCGCGAGCGGCAGGTGATCGCGCTCCGGTTCGGGCTGCACGGTGGACCGCCGCAGACACTCGAAGAGGTCGGCCGCGCGTTCGGCGTGACACGCGAGCGCATCCGCCAGATCGAGAACAACACGCTGAAGAAGCTCGAGCACCTGCCGGAGGCGCAGGCGCTTCGCGACGCAGTCAGTTAGCTACCGGACGAGTCGCGCGTCAGCGGTTGATCCTCGCCGTGCGCGGCGGGGACGAACAGCTTGCAGTGCGGGCACTTGAAGCCGCGGTAGCGCTCCGCCGAGCCTTCGATGATCGGCGCCGTGAACTGCTTGTGGCAGTGCGGACACTCGACCTCGAATCCAGAAGCCTGTGTCTCGCTCATACAACGAGCGTAGCAACGCGCCCTTCCGTCCGACGCTCGTTCCAGAATTCCACACGATGGATCACGACGAGATTCGCCGCGGCGTCGCCGAGTTCGTCGGCGCGTTCACGCTGATCTTCATCGGCGGCGGCGCCGGCATCGTCAGCGGAGATCTCGTCGCGATCGGCCTTGCCAACGGGCTCGCGATCGGGATCATGGTCACGAACCTCGGCCACATCTCGGGCGGCCACTTCAACCCGGCGATCACGCTCGCCTTCCGCGTGACGAACCGGATCGCGACGCGGCTCGCCGTCGTCTACTGGATCGCGCAATTCCTGGGCGCGTTCGTCGCAGCTGCGTTCCTTCGCGCCTTCTTCCACAAGGCGATCATCGGCGCCGACCCGCACGCGCCGGTCTTCGGCGCCGGCAAGGGCTTCCTGCTCGAGCTGATCCTGACGTTCTTCCTCGTCTGGGCGGTGTGGGCGACCGCCGTCGACCCGCGCGGCGCGTTCAAGGCGATCGCCGGTCTCGCGATCGGGCTCACGATCACGATCGACGTCTACATGGGCGGCCCGCTCACCGGCGCCGCGATGAACCCCGCCCGCGCGTTCGGGCCGCAGCTCTGGTCGGGCAACTGGGGCGAGGGCTGGATCTACTACCTCGGCCCGGCGCTCGGAGCGCTCGTCGCCGGGCTCGGCTACGAGTACTTGTACCTCCGTCCGGAGGAACCGCCGGTCGTCGGCACACCCGAGTCCGGGATCGACGAGCCCCGCCCCGGCGACGCCGCCACGGATTAGATCAGCCGTCTCTCCGCGGCCCAGCGCGTGAGCTCGTGCCGCGACGAGAGCTGCAGCTTCCGCAGCACCGCCGACACGTGCGACTCGACTGTCCGCACGGAGAGATGCAGCCGCGCGGCGATCTCCTTGTACCGGTAGCCCCGCGCGATCAGCTGGAGCACCTCGCGCTCGCGGGCCGTCAGCTGGTCGAGCTCCGGATCGGCCACCGGCTCGCCCGAGCGGAACGCGTCGAGCACGAAGCCGGCGAGCCTCGGCGAGAACACGGCATCGCCCTCCGCCGTGCGCCGCACCGCGTCCGAGAGCTCATCGCCGGAGATCGCCTTCGTGACGTACCCACGCGCCCCAGCGCGGATGACGCCGATCACGTCCTCGGCCGCATCGGAGACGGACAGCGCGAGGAACTTCACCGCCGGCCGCTCCGGAGCGACCTGCATGATCACGGCCTGCCCGCCGCCGTCCGGGAGATGGACGTCGAGGAGCACGACGTCGGGATCGAGCTCCTTGATCAACGGCACCGCCTCGGCAACGGACCCGGCCTCGCCGACCACCTCGAGGGAAGGGTCGAGCCCGGCACGGACCCCGGCGCGGAACAGATCGTGATCGTCCACGAGCACAACTCTCATCGCTTCACCGCCAACTCGATCTCCGTTCCTTCGCCGGGCGCCGAGACTACGCGCGCAGTTCCGCCCACGCGCTCCATCCTCCCTCGGATCGACTCCGCGACGCCACGCCGGTCGGCCGCGACCGCGTCCGGGTCGAAGCCCGACCCTCGGTCGCGCACGTACAGCGAGATCGGGTCGCCGTCGGCATCGAGGAACACTGCGACCTCGTCGACGCCGGAATGCTTCGCCGCATTCGTCATCGCCTCACGCCCCGCCAGGACCAACGCGTGCGTCCGCTCGTCGAGCGGCGCGTCTCCTGTGCGTACGACTTCGACCCGGACGCCGTGCAGCTCTTCGATCTCCGCCGCCGCCGCATCGACGGCGCCCGCGAGCGTCGTCTCGCTCGCCGGCTCACGGTCCGGGTAGAGCCATGCGCGCAGCTCGCGCTCCTGCCGGCGCGCCAGGCGCCGCGCGTCGCCGGGATCCTTCTGGATCAGCGTCAACGTCTGCAGGACGGAGTCGTGGACGCGCGCGGCGAAGTCGGCGCGCTCTTCCGTCCGGATGCGCGCCGCGCGCTCGGCCTCGCGCTCGCGGGCCAGCCGCCACGCCCATGGGGCGAGGATCAGCAGCAGCGCGATCGCAACGGCACCGGGAGCAAGCACGGTCGATGCAGAGCCACTCGTGTTGTTGGTGACGAACGTGACGACCCCGATCAGGATCAGCACGCCCGCGGCGACTCGCGCCTTGCGCTCCTCGAGGCCGAAGGTCGTTCCTCCCAGCAGCACGAGCCCGGCGGCGAAGAACGCGAGCGGCCACACGATCGAGTCGGCGACGCCGAGCCCGCGGAGCGCGAGCACTGCGCCCCAGACGAGCAGGATCGCGCCGAAGACGCGCCGCTTGCGCGACGGCAGCGACGCGCCCGGGGCCGGCAGCATCGCCCACGCACCGACATACGCGACGATCCCCGCGCCGCTTGCGAACGCGAGCAGCGAGAACGTCAGCCGGACGAACGTCACGTCCGCGTCGAGCGCGCGTGCGATGCCTCCACAGACACCGGCGACGACACGGTCGCCGTCGCGCGCCACCCGCGGGAGCGTGAGCGGAAGCCGGATCGGGCCGATGCTGCTCACCAGCGGACGACTTCGACCTTGCCGATGCCGGTGCGCAAGTCGAGCACGATGACGCGGCCCGAGCCGGTGCGGTCGACGATGTGCGAGCGGACGTGCGTGCCGTTGTCGTCCTGGTTGAGCAGGCTCACGTCACCCGCTTGCACTCGACCGACGACGTCGACGGTCGCATCCTGCGGAACGATCACACGAAGGTCGCCGATGCCGACGGTGGCCTTCACGAACGTCTGGCCCTTCGGGAGCCGCACGTTGGAGAAGTCGAGCGCGAGCCTGCCGATGCCGAGCGTGTACTTCGAGTGGATGTCCTGCGCGATTGCGGGGGCATCGCTGCGGCTGCCGATCCCGGCGAAGAGCGGCACGCGCACGGCGAGCACGAGCCCCACGACGAGGAGCGCGCACGCTCCGAGCAGCGACGCCATCACGACGCGGCGGCGGCCGGGCGTCGCAGGGCCGATCCGCCACCATGCGATGGCGGCGATGCCGAGTGCGATCGCAACCCAGAAGTTGCCGGGGCTCGGCCAGACGTGCGCTTCGGAGAGCGCGAGGATCGCGGCGAGCCCGAGGACCGCCAGTCCGATCAGTCGGCGCGGGTGGTCGCGGTGTTTCCGCAGCTCCTCGCCCGCGATCGAGTCGGCGGCGCCCTCCTCGGGGATGACGAGCCACGCCACGACGTACAGGAGCACGCCGGTTCCGCCGGCGAGCGCCAGCACGACGAACGCGATGCGATAGATCGTCGGGCTCAGGTCGAAGTACGCGCCGAGACCTGAGGCGACGCCGCCGAGCCAGCGGTCGCCCTTCGGGCGGGTCAGCCGTCTCGGCTCGTTGATGATCTCTGTGGTTTCCATGGCCACAGATTCGCGCGCGAGACCGTCGTCCCGCTATCCGGAATCGCCCGGATCTACTCCGGATCTTGTTCCCGGACGAGCTCCAGGGTCGCGCAGTGCAGCCCGGCGATCGCGAAGCGGTGGCTCTCCGAGAAGTCGACCTGGATCACCTCGACGTCGCGCTTCTCGAGCTCCTTCACAACGGTCGGCGAGCCGGCGTTCATGACGACCTTGCCGGGGCTGAGCGTCACGCCGTTCAGCGCGAGGTCCCAGTACTCGTCGACCGGCACCTCGATGATCTCGTAGCCGCGCTTCACGAGCTCGCGCACGAAGCCGTAGTTCACGAGGTGCGGCGCGAGCAGCACCTTTCCCTCGTCGACGGTGAGCATGACCATGTCCATGTGCGAGGTGCCGATCGAGCCGTGGCCGGTCGAGTCGTACCAGCCCGGCGAATGGCACACGATCAGCTCGATGCCGAGGTTCGACAGGACGAACTCGAGCTGCCGCAGGCCCTCCTCGTTCGCGACGACGGACTCGTTGAAGACGAACGTCTTCGCGTCGAGCCAGCGGCCGGCGCCCGGTTCGCAGATACCGGTGCCGTGGATCGTCAGGTAGATCGGAACCTGCAGCGCCGCAAGCGTCTTCTCCCAGATCACCTCGCGGCCGCGCTGCCACGAGCCGAGGCCGTAGCGGTGCAGGACCGCGCCGCCGTGCACGACGAGGCCGCCGCCGGCAAGCGTGACGAGGTTCTTGATCCAGCCGTACGCGCCGATCGCCGGCACGGGCGGCTCGATGTAGTTCACGCGAACGCCGTTCGACTCGAGCACGTCGTAGTACTCGTCGAACTGCGCCTGCAGGCGGCCGAGGTCGGCGTTGCCGGAGGCGCTCGAGTAGTAGTACTGCCACTCCTCGGCGTACTCGGGGCGGATCTCGTTCTCGGTCGGCCGAGAGACGAGGACTTCGCGCAGCGTGCCGATGCCCTCGGCGCCCCAGCGCCGGCCCCAGATCTGCTCGACCTCGTCGTAGAAGTCGGTCTCGTGGAGCATGTAGTTGCGGAGCGGCTTGCCGGGCTCGAACCACGGGAGCGTCTCGAGGAGTGCCCGCTCGTCGTGCGTCGCTGCCGCACGAGGTGAGGAGTACGTCAGGTCGACGGTCTCGCCGTCGGCGGTGCGCACACGGAACGGAACGGATTCGCGGATGTTCGTCTGGATCGCCATGCGAACGATGGTACGCCGTCAGTCGAGGAAGTCGACATACCGCTCGACGGCCTCGCGCTCCCGGGCGGCCGGCTCCCGCTCGGGCGCGCCGAAATGGAGGAGGCCGAGCACCCGTTCGCCGCGCGGGATTCCCACTGCGTCGCGGCCTTTCGCGCTCCGCAGCACGGCCGGCGTGCGCCAGTACGACGCGAGCCCGTGCTCGGTCGCGGCGAGCAGCACGAGCATGATCGCGGCGGCTGTCGCACACACATCCTCCTCGTCCTGCACGAGGTCGCCGGTGAGCGCCGCGCTCGCGACGACGAGGGTCGGTGCGCGGTCGAGCTTCAGGGCCTCGGACGGCCCGGCGCACTCCTTGAGCCGCGCGAGCGTCGACGGCCCAAGCACGCGGAACCGCCACGGCTGCATCAGGTGGTGCGTGGGCGCGAGACGCGCGACGTCGAGCAGCTCGAGCAGCAGATCGCGCGAAACCGGCTCAGGCCCGAACGCCTTGTGGGTGCGGCGCGCCGCCGCGAGCTCCGCGAGCTTCACTCGGTGAGCCGCGCGCGGATCTGCACATCGGCGCCGGCGCGCTTCAGCAACTGGGAAAACGGGCACCCTTCGTCCGCTTTCGCGAGCGCAGCCTGCAATGCGTCGTCGTCGAGGCCTTCCACCTGTACGACCGCGTCCACGTGCGAGGCGACGATCTGATGGCCCCGGCCCTCCACCTCGTCCATGTGGATCGTCGTCGTGACGTCGAGGTGCCCGGGCGGTGTGCCGGCGCTCGTGAGCTCGCCTGCGAGCGACATCGTGATGCAGCCGCCGTGCGCGGCGGCGAGCAGCTCTTCGGGGCTCGTCTTCCCCTCGGCCTGCCCGACGCGCGTCGGAAGCGAGAAGCCGAGATCGGTGAACGCACCCGACGTTGCCGCGGTGATCGAGCCGACGCCGCGGGCGACGTTGCCGTCCCAGCTGAGCGTGGCGGTGCGCTCGATGTGCGGAATCAGTACTCCCTGGCCGGCGTGCCGTCCGGGTAATACGCCTCGGCCGGGGAGCCTGCCGGACGGAAGACGCCGAGCACGCGCATCTCGCCGGGGCCGACGTTCTCGAGGCAGTGCACGAGCCCTTGCGGCAGGTGCACGCACGTGCCGGCCGTGAGCGGCGCCGTCTCTCCGTCGATGTGGAGCTCGCCGGTGCCTTCGAGGACATAGACCACCTCGTCGTACTTGTGGAAGTGGTCAGGTGCGCGCCCGACCGGGATGAAGCCGACGAATTGCGTGACGGAGGCGCAGCCGCGATCCGGGGTCGAGAGGAGGCGGAACATCCGGCCGGCCGTTGCCTCGCCCTCCTCTGCGTCGTCGACCGCGACGACGGCGTGCGTCGTCCCGTCGGCCGGGAGCGGCTCGCGGATCAGCACCGACAGCACCTCGAGCGCGTCGGCCGATTCGATCGACCACGCCGTCCCCGCCGCGACATAGACGGCCGTTCCGCCTGCGAGCTCGACGTGCTCGAGGCCGACGACGGCCGAGCCGCTGCCGCTGAGGACATAGAGCACCTCATCTTCTGCCCCATTCGTGCGCGGGCCGGTGGGCGCGTCGAAGTGCAGCACCTGCTGCTCGAACTCCTCGCACCCGCGTTCTGCGCCGAAGAGCGGCGCCTCGCCAGGTTGTAAAGCCCACCGCATGGACGACGCAGAGTACCTATGTCAACCTGACGAAAGCGGCTACCATCGAGCACCTTCAACCTTCGTTGCGGCAAACCGCCGGGTCGGCGCGGCGTCTTATCGAGGGCAATCCCAAAGGAGGGAATCTGAATGGTGAAGAGGGTTTCGCTGGTCGCAGCGACCGTCATGATGGCGGCGTTTGCGATCGTGGCGTCGGCGGCCGCGCGGCCGACGACCGTCGCGGCGAGCTCGCTCTCGTGCACGAAGGGCGTACAGATCGGCATGCTCGCTCCGATCACGGGGCCGGCCGCGTCGATCGGTGGCGACCAGCTGCACTGGGCGCAGTTCTATGCGACGCAGTGGAACAAGGTGAAGGGCCACGTCAAGCTCAAGCTCGTCCAGGGCGACACGCAGCTCGATCCGTCCAAGGCCTCGACCGTCGCCCAGTCGTTCGCGTCGAACAAGAACATCGTCGGCGTCATCGGCCCGGCCGGTAGCGACGAGGTTCAGGCGGTCGCTCCGATCCTGCGCAAGGCGGGCCTCGCCTTCGCGTCAGGCTCCGCGACCCGCGTCTCGCTGACGAACGGCTCGCAGAAGGGCTTCTTCTTCCGCGACGTCCCGAACGACGGCGTGCAGGGCCCGACCGCTGCGAACTACATGTTCGAGAAGCTCGGCGTGAAGTCGGGCTCGAACGTCATGGTCGTCGACGACCAGGAGTCCTACTCGACCGGCCTCGCCGACATCGTCGGCTCGAACCTGTCGGGCAAGGGCGTCCACGTCGACCGTGAGTCGATCAGCCAGAAGGACACGGACTTCTCGTCGCTCGTCGCGAAGGTGACCTCGGCGACGAAGGTCGTGTACCTGCCGTTCCAGCTCGCCTCGCAGGCGCAGCTCTTCGCGCAGCAGCTGAAGGCGCAGGGCAAGTCCGCGATCGCGTTCGGCAGCGACGGCACGTTCGACTCGTCGAAGTTCACGGTCGACGGAAGCTACATCTCGTTCTTCGCCCCGGACGTCACGACGATCGCGGCCGACGCGAAGACCGTGGCCGCGTTCCAGAAGCAGTTCCCGGGCGCGACGAGCCCGTTCGGCGCACCGAACTACGTGCTCGCGCAGATGTACTCGTCCGCGGTCACGACGGCGTGCAAGGACAAGAAGATCTCCCGCGCGGAGCTCCGCAAGGACTTCGCAAAGGTGTCGCTCAAGTCCACGATCCTGGGCACGCCGATCCGCTTCACGGCGAACGGCGACCTCGCCGGAGCCAAGTTCCACATCTTCAAGATCACGAACGGCAAGTACCAGACGGTTCAGTAGGAAGCCGAATCCAGCATGGGGGCGCGGCCGCAGATGCGGTCGCGCCCCCTTTTTGTATGTAGGACACTCCCCGCGGATGAACTGGAACCTTTTCGTCACGGAGCTCGTCTCGGGCATCACGCACGGCAGCGTCTACGCGCTCATCGCCCTCGGCTACTCGATGGTCTACGGGATCCTGAAGCTCCTGAACTTCGCCCACGGCGACATCTACATGGTGGGCGCCTACATCGGGCTCGGGATCATCTCCGTCTTCGGCGGGCCGCTCGCGCTCACGGTGAACGTCGTGCTGCTGCTCTGCCTGATGTTCCTCTGCTCGATGCTCGGAGGCGGCCTGCTCGGCGTGATGATCGAGCGGTTCGCCTACCGCCGGCTGCGCAACGCGCCGCGCATCGCGCCGCTCATCACGGCGCTCGGCGTCTCCTTCTTCCTCGAGAACTCCGCGCAGCTCGTCCTCGGCGCGCAGCAGCAGTCGTACAACAGCTTCAGCTGGACGAACAGCCCGATCGCGCTCAGCCATTTCACCCTCCCCGCGGGAGCGGTCATCAGCTACGCGAGCGTGATCGTGATCGTCGGCGCGATCGTGCTGATGGTCGCGCTCACGCTGTTCGTGCAGCGGACGCAGACCGGGAAGGCGATGCGTGCGACGTCGTTCGACCGTGAGGCGGCGGCGATGATGGGGATCGACGTCGACCGGGTGATCGTCGTCACCTTCTTCATCGGCTCCGCGCTCGCGGGCGCCGCCGGCGTCTTCAACTGCCTCGCCTATCAGCAGGTATTCCCGACGATGGGCTTCCAGGCGGGCCTCTTCGCCTTCACGGCGGCAGTCGTCGGCGGGATCGGCAACCTGCCGGGCTCGGTGGTCGGGGGCCTCCTCATCGGCCTCGCGGAGGCATTCTCGATCGGCTACATCTCGTCGACCTTCGAGCAGGCGATCGTGTTCGCGATCCTCATCGTCGTGATGCTCGTGCGGCCGAGCGGGATCCTCGGAAGGGCAGCGGTGCAAAAGGTCTGATGGACGGCGAGCGCGACAGCAACCTCCCCGCGCGGCCCGACGAGGCGCAGGTGCCGCGCGTCGGCGTCGACGAATGGGTCGCGACGCACGAGGGCCGCCTGCGGCGGAACCGGCTCGTCGCCGAGCTGGAACGTGTGCCACGGCCGGCCTTCTACCTCGCGTTCGGCATCGCCGCAGCGCTCCTGCCGGTGATCACGAGCGACGGGTACATCATCCGCGTCGGCTTCGACACGCTGCTCTACATGCTGCTGGCGCTCGGGCTGAACATCGTCGTCGGCTACGCGGGCCTGCTCGACCTCGGGTACGTCGCGTTCTACGGGTTCGGCGCGTACAGCTACGCGATGCTCGCTTCACCGAAGTTCGGGCTGCACTGGGACACGCTGCTGATCCTTCCGGTGGTGGTCGTCGCGAGCGCGCTGCTCGGCTTCCTCGTCGCCATCCCGTCGAGGCGGCTCGTGGGCGACTACCTCGCGATCATCACGCTGTTCTTCCTCCAGCTTTTCGTCACCGTCTACCAGAACGGCAACCGCATCTCGATCCTCGGTCTCACACGCGGCTACGACATGACCGGCGGCCCGAACGGGATCCCCGGAGTCGACAACTGGGATCTGGGCGGACTCAAGATCTCCTCGCTCAACGGCTATTTCTACGCAGCGCTCATCACGTTCATCCTGCTGCTCGGGATCGTCTACCTGATCGACCAGTCGAGGACCGGGCGCGCGTGGAAGTCGCTGCGCGAGGATCCGCTCGCCGCCGAGCTGATGGGCATGCCGGTCAACCGGCTGAAGCTCATCGCCTTCGCCTGCGGCGCCGCAATCGCCGGGCTCACCGGGACGCTCTTCGCCGCGCTGAACACGGCGGTGTTCTCGGCCGACTTCGACGTGCCGACGCTGATCATCGTCTACGCGATGCTGATCCTCGGCGGTGCGGGCAGCCTGGGAGGCGTGATTCTCGGTGCGCTTGTGGTCAATGTCTCGCTCGAGTTCCTGCGGACGCCGGGACACGCGACGTGGGTGTTCTACGTCGTCGTCGTCGCGACGCTGATCGCGAAGATCAGACCGTGGCGCCGGCTCGCGGTCGTGCTCGGCGGCACCGTGGCTCTCGGCTACATCGTCCACGCGATTGCCGCGTCCGCCTGGCCGCGGGGAACCCACGGCGACGTCTCGGTCGGCGGCTGGCTCGGCTCGTGGCTCAAGGGCTGGGAGCTCCACCCGACGAACCCGATGTTCATCGGGAACATCGCCTTCGTCATCCTCGTGTTCGCAGTGCTCGCGTTGACCTTGCTGCAAGGGTGGCAGCGCCTGGTCGCGATGATCCCGACGCTCTACCTCGCGTCGTTCGTCTGGGAGAACCGGCTCGTGATCGAGCCGAGCGTCACCCGCCTCATCCTGATCGGCGTCATCCTCATCGTGCTGATGAACGCGCGGCCGCAGGGGCTGCTCGGCACCTCGCGGGTGGAGATCGTCTGATGCCGCTCCTGGAGCTGACGGGGATCTCGAAGAGCTTCGGCGGGCTCAAGTGCATCACCGACCTGAACCTCCACGTCGACGAGCACGAGATCGTGAGCGTGATCGGGCCGAACGGCGCGGGGAAGACGACGCTCTTCAACATCGTCACGGGCATCTACCGGCCGGACGCGGGGGACATCCGGTTCGAGAACGAGACGCTGCTCGGCCTCGAGCCGCACGAGATCACGGCGCGCGGCATCGCGCGCACGTTCCAGACGCTGCGCCTGTTTCTGAACATGACGGTGAAGGAGAACGTGATGGCTGCGGCGTGGCCCCACACGAAGGCGGGGATCTTCCGGTCCGTGCTGCGGACGCCCGGGATGCGCCGCGAGGAGCGCGAGATCGAGCAGCTGGCGGAGGAGCGCCTCTCGTTCTTCGGGCAGCGGCTGATGGGCTACCGCTGGAACCAGCCTGCGTACTCGCTGTCGTACGCGAACCGCCGCCGACTCGAGATCGCGCGCGCCACGGCGACGAAGCCGCGCCTGCTGTTGCTCGACGAGCCCGCGGCGGGAATGAACCCCGTCGAGACGCACGAGATCACCGAGCTGATCGGCAAGCTGCGCGACGACGGCGGCTACACGATCCTCGTGATCGAGCACGACATGCACGTCGTCGAGGGCATCTCCGACCGAGTCGTCGCGCTCGACCACGGCGTGAAGATCTCGGAGGGGACGTTCGACCAGGTCGCGACCGACCCGCGGGTCGTCGAGGCGTACCTCGGCACGAGCGCGGCGAGGACGAAATGAGCTCGAACGGAGGCACGCCGCTGCTCGAGCTCGATGCCGTCGACACGTTCTACGGGCCGATCCACATCCTTCAGGGCCTGACGCTTCGCGTCGGACCGGGCGAGCTCGTGTGCCTGCTCGGCGGCAACGCGTCGGGGAAGTCGACGACGCTCAAGACGATCCTCGGCATCGTGCAGCCGCGGAACGGAGCCGTACGGTTCAGCAGCGAAGACGTCACGCGCCGCTCGACGAGCTACCGGATCCGCCAGGGAATGGCGATCGTGCCGGAGAACCGCCGGCTCTTCGGGCCGATGACCGTCCTCGAGAACCTCCAGATGGGCGCGTACCTGCACGGCGGCGGGTCGAAGGAGGACTTCGACCGCGTCTACGACCTGTTCCCGCTGCTGCACGAGCGTCGCGCGCAGCTCGCCGGGACGCTGTCGGGCGGCGAGCAGCAGATGGTCGCGATGGGCCGGGCACTGATGTCGAAGCCCAAGCTCCTGCTCATGGACGAGCCGTCGATGGGCCTCGCGCCGATCCTCGTCGAGCGGTCGTTCGAGATCATCCAGCAGGTGCACGAGTCAGGCGTCGCGATGCTCATCGTCGAGCAGAACGCAAACGTCTCGCTCTCGATCGCAGACCGCGGCTACGTGCTCTCGACCGGGCGCCTCGTGCTCGAGGGAAAGGCCGCGGAGCTCCGCGAGGACGAGGGTCTCCGCAAGGCGTACCTCGGGCGCTAGCCTGCGTCGGGTGAAGGAGCTGCTGCCGGACATCGACCGCTGGCAGGCGCGAGGCGAGAAGGTCGCGCTCGCGACCGTTGTCGCGACGAGGCGCTCGTCACCCCGGCCCGTCGGCTCGAAGCTCGCGGTCAGCGAGAGCGGTGAGCTCGCGGGCTCGGTGTCAGGCGGCTGCGTCGAGAGCGACGTCGTGCTCGCGGCCCAGGACGTGCTCGCCGGCGGCGAGCCGCGGCTGCTCACCTACGGGATCACCGACGACATGGCGCTCGAGGTCGGCCTGCCGTGCGGCGGCGAGATCGACGTCTTCGTCGAGCCGCTTACCGGCGTAGGCTCGACGGAGCCGGACAAGAGCGCAGGCGCCGGCGTTGCCGGCGCCGAAGCGGGATGACGTTGTTCGACGAGCTGCGCGCGATCGTCGAATCCGGCGAGCGTGCGGTCATGTTCACGATCGTCGCCGGCGACGGCGTCGGGGCCAAGCTGCTCGTCCGCGATGACGGCTCCGCGAGCGGCGACGCGTCCGGGGAACTCGTGTCACTGGCGCCCGACGCGCTGCGGCGCGGACACAGCCACGTCGTCGAGCATGACGGCCTGACGCTCTTCGCCGACGTCTTCGGCCCGCCGCCCCGGCTGCTCGTCTACGGCGCCGTCGACACTGCGGAGGCGCTCTGCCGCGCGGCGAAGCTCCTCGGCTGGCGCGCCATCGTCGCCGACGCGCGCGGGCGGTTCGCGACGGCCGAGCGCGTGCCGAGCGCGGACGAGCTCATCGTCGTGTGGCCGGAGGAGGCGATCGAGCGGGTTCGGCCCGACTTTGCGACCGCGGTGCTCGTGCTGACGCACGACGACAAGTTCGACATCCCGATGCTGAAGGCCGCGCTCGCGAGCGACGCCTTCTACGTCGGCGCGCTCGGCTCGCGGCGCAACCAGGAGCGGCGACGCAGCCTCCTGCTCGAGGCCGGCGTCCCGGCACACGACATCGAGCGGATCAACGGGCCGGCCGGTCTCGACATCGGGGCCGACACTCCGGCCGAGACCGCGCTCTCGATGCTCGCGGAGGTGCTCGCTGTCCGTGTGGGGCGGACCGGCGGGCCGCTGCGGCTCTCGACGAACCGGATCCACGCCGAGCCGGTAGCTGGCAAAAAATAAAATCCCACTTGCAACAGCAATCGCGGGCTGCGTAGGATCGCTCACGTGCTGCTCCGGGAGGTCGAATACGCAAAGCCCGCCTCGGTCGCCGAGGCGCTCGAGCTGCTCGCCGCAAACGACGGCGCCCGCGCGCTCGCCGGCGGCCAGACGCTGATCAACGTCATGAAGGCCCGGGCCGCGTCGCCCGACCTCCTCGTCGACCTGAACGGCCTCGACGACCTGAAGGGGATCGAGCTCGGAGGCGACGGCACGCTCACGATCGGCGCGATGTCGACCTACACCGAGATCCTCGCGTCCGCGGAGGCGCGGGCGCGTCCGATCCTCGGCGAGGTGTGCGCGACGATCGCGGACGTCCAGGTTCGCAACCGCGGCACGATCGGCGGCAACGTGTGCTCGAACGACCCGACGAACCACCTGCCGCCGCTCATGTGCGCGATCGGCGCGCAGATGACGATTGCGTCGTCGGCCGGCGAGCGCACGGTGCCTGCGAGCGATTTCTTCCTCGGCGTCTACATGACCGCCGTCGGCCAGGGCGAGCTTCTGATGCGGATCACCGTTCCCGCCGGCAAGCACGACGGCTTCGCCGCGGTCACGCTCGGCGCCGAGGGAACCTGTATCGCGAACGCGGCTGCAAGCGTGAACGGCGACGTGCGCGTCGCGCTCGGCTGCGTCGACGCAGTGCCGGTCATGATCGAAGCTGCGAGCGCCGACGAGGTCGGCGACGCGGTCGACCGCGCGGGGCTGCTGCCGCCGTCCGACGTGCACGCCTCGAGCGAGTACCGCGCGCATCTGGCGAAGGTGCTGGCGGTTCGTGCCGCGCGCGAAGCAGCGGGGAGGAGCTGATGGACGTCACCGTCACCGTCAACGGCGTCGAGTACGAGCGGGACGTCGAGCCGCGCAAGCTCCTGATCCATTTCGTGCGCGACGACCTCGACTTGACCGGCAGTCACATCGGCTGCGACACGGGCAACTGCGGCGCGTGCTCGATGATCGTGAACGGCCAGCTCGTGAAGAGCTGCATGCTGCTCGCCGTTCAGGCGAACGGTGCAACCGTCGAGACGGTCGAAGGCCTCGCCGAGGACGGCGAGCTGACCGCGCTGCAGCAGGCGTTCAGCGAGCACCACGCGTTGCAGTGCGGCTACTGCACGCCGGGCATGCTGATGAGCGCGACCGCCCTCCTGCGCGAGAACTCGAGCCCGTCCGACGAGGAGATCAAGAAGGCGCTGCAGGGCAACATCTGCCGCTGCACCGGCTACTGGAACATCTTCGAAGCCGTGAAGGCAGTCGCAAAGTGACCGAAGTCACGCTTGCGCCGGCGCCGGGCGAGGTCGTCGTCCCCGGCAAGAAGTGGCAGGGCCAGAACGTCCCGCGCAAAGAGGACAAGCGGCTGACACAGGGGCAGGGCGTCTTCGTCGACGACGTCAAGCGGCACGGAATGGGCTACGTCCACTTCGTGCGCTCGCCCTACGCGCACGCGCACATCACGTCGATCGACGTCTCGAAGGCGGAGGAGATCAAGGGCGTCTACGGGACGATGACGGGCGAGGAAGTCGCGTCGTTGACGGATCCGTTCTTCCAGCTGTCGACGCCGCCCGGCGCGCACCTGAAGGACTACGCGCTCGCGGTCGGCAAGGTGCGCTATGTCGGCGAGGCGGTCGTCGCGGTCGTCGCCGAGACGCGCGAGCTCGCCCGGGACGCGTCCGAGCTCGTCGAGGTCGAGTACGAGCCGCTGCCGGCGATCGTCGACGCCCGCAAGGCGCAGGACGGCTCGGCTCCGATCCTCCACGACGACTCCGGCTCGAACCTGATGTGGGAGGGCGTCTACGAGTGGGGCGACCTCGACGCGGCGTTTGCCGAGGCCGACAAGGTCGTGAAGATCAGCGAGCTCCACTTCCACCGCTTCAACTCGACGCCGCTCGAATGCGACGGCGCGCTCGTCGAGTTCAACCGCGGGACCGGGCAATGGACGATCCACACGAACAACCAGTTCCCGGGCTTCGCGCAGATCATGATGGGCCCCGCGATGCGGACGGGGCTCGACAAGCTCCGCTTCGTCACGCAGGACATCGGCGGCGGGTTCGGCAACAAGATCACGTCGCACCCGCAGCTCGTCGTGTGCTGCCTGCTCGCACGCAAGCTGAACCGGCCGGTGCAATGGACCGAATGGCGCACCGACTTCCACCTGTCGATGTCGCACGGCAACGAGCGCTGGTTCCACGACACGGAGGTCGCGGTCAAGAACGACGGCACGCTGCTCGGATTCCGCACGAAGGCGCTCGACGACGCCGGCGCCTGGTTGCGCTACGAGCCGCTCGGCGGCGTCATCTGGGCGCAGGTCACGCCCGGCGTCTACAAGTGGCGGAACATCCGCCTCGAGTTCACGCAGGTCGCGACGAACAAGGCGCCCGTATCGCCGAACCGCGGCTACTCGCGCATGCAGCATCTCTGGTTCACCGAGCGCGTGATGGACATCGTCGCGAAGGAGCTCGGGCTCGACCCGGTCGAGGTGCGCAAGCGGAACTACATCAAGGCCGAGGACATGCCGTACGAGACGCCGAACGGCTGCGTCTACGACTCCGGCGACTACGCGAAGATGCTCGACGTCGCGCTCGACCTGATCGACTGGAACGGCATCGCCTCGCGGCGTGACGACGCACGTTCACGCGGCAAGCTGCTCGGCGTCGGCATCGGCTCGACGCTCGACTCCGGCACGAACAACTTCGGCCAGTCGCGCATGATCAACCCGGAGCTGCAGTTCTCGGGCAACAACGAGGTCGCGACGGTGAAGCTCGACATCTTCGGCGAGATCGTCGTCACGCTCGGCACGACGCCCCAGGGCCAGGGCCACGAGACGACGGCCGCGCAGGTCGTCGCAGACATCCTCGGCTGCTCGGTCGACGACGTGCACGTGCGCGCCGGCCACGACAGCTACTGGAACTCCCACGCCGGCTTCTCCGGGACCTATGCCTCGCAGTTCGCGGTCACCGGCCTCTCTGCGGTGAAGGGCGCGACGGAGATGCTCGCCGACCAGATCAAGAAGCTCGGCTCCGTCATTCTCGGCGGAGTGCCCGAGGACGCGCTCGAGCTCGCCGAGGGCTCGGTGCGGATCAAGGAGAACCCGGAGGCCGCGCTCCCGTTCATGGCGTGCGGCGCGATCATCAACGCGAACAACGCGGGCCTGCCGGAGGATCTCGACGTCACGTTGAACTGCCGCTACGTCTACCGGCCGCCCTTCCAGGTGCCGGACGTCGAGCGGAAGTTCGGGAACCTCACGCTCACGTACGCGGCACAGATTCATACCGCGGTCGTGGAGATCGATCCGGAGACCGGGTACTACGAGGTCGTCGACTACGCGGCGGTGGACGACTGCGGGGTTCGCATCCACCCGCAGATCGTCGAGGGCCAGGTAATGGGCGCGACGGCGCAGGCGCTCGGCGCAGCCATCCACGAGGCGTTCGAGTACGACGAAGACGGCAACCTGCTGACGCCGAACTTCTACGACTACCACGTGCCGCACGCGCTCGACATGCCGCCGCTGCAGACCGGGTACATCGAGAGCGCGTCGCCGTTCACGCCGCTCGGCACGAAGGGGATGGGCGAGGGTGGCGGCGCGGGCATCCACGCGGTGTGCGCCGCGATCCAGGATGCGACGGGCTCCGTCGTGTACGACAGCTGGAACCCGTATCAGCGCGTCTGGGAGCTCTTGAACGCGCCGAAGCAGGTCGTCGAGGTCGTGGACGCATGAACGTCGAAGGCGAGCGCACGTTCGCAGCGCCGCGCGGCACCGTGTGGAGCGTGTTGAACGATCCCAGCGCGATGGCGAAGACGATGCCGGGCGTCGAGAGCTTCGACGTGCACGACGAGCAGCACTGGACGGCGAACGTGAAGATCCCGCTCGGGCTCGGCGGCCTGAAGATGAAGGTTGCCATGGAGAAGACCGAGGAGCGCGAGCCCGAGTTCGCGAAGATGGCGATCAAGGGGCAAGGCGTCGGCGCGATGCTGAACATGGTGACGTCGTTCACGCTCAGCGACGCGGGCGCTGGCACGGCGATGAAGTGGGCCGCGGAGGTCAAGCTTGCAGGCCCGGTCGCGTCGATGGGCCAGCGCGTCCTGCAGCCGATCGTCAACCAGCAGGTGCAGCACGTGCTGAACGCGCTTGACCAGCAGGTGCAGGATGCGATCGCGACGCCGACGTCGGAGGGACCGAAGGACTACGGCCCGCCGGCGGAGTCGGACCCGGATCCGGGGCCGGAGACGGGGACGAGCGGCGCGGAGGAGGGCATCAGCCCGATCTCCGACGAGCCGTACGAAAAGGACTGAGATGGATCTTCGCATCGGAGTGATGCAGCTCACGATGGAGCCGCTCGACGAGATGCTCGCGTCCGCCCGCGTGATGGATGACGCAGGGATGGACACGATCTGGCTCGCCGAGGCGTACCCGTGGTGGCGGAAGCACGGGATGGAGGCGCGCTCGTCGACCGGCGTTGCGGCGCTCATGGGCCGCGCAACGGAGCGGCTGACGATCGGCTGGGGGATCATCGCCGCATCGACACGGCATCCGGTGCAGGCGGCGATGGACGCCCGCGTCGTGCAGGAGGCTGCAGGCCCGGGCCGCTTCATCCTCGGCTTCGGGACGTCGAAGATCTTCCTGAACAACACGAAGACCCAGACGAAGAAGACGCTCGGGCCGATGCGCGACGCGGTCACGATCGCGCGCGGCGTGCTCGGCGGTGAGCGGTTCGACTACGACGGCGACACATGGAGCGCGGACGTCCCGGCGCTTGCGAGCGACGCGCACGCGCCTCGCGAGGTGCCGCCGGTCTATGTCGCAGCGACTGCGCCCAAGATGCAGGCGCTCGCGGGCGAGATCGCGGACGGCTGCCTGACGCCCTCGATCACCACTCCGGACTTCGTCCGGTACACGAAGCGCAACGTGGGCGCCGACATCGACATCGGCTGCACGGTCGTCGCCTCGATCCACGAGACCGATCGCGACGCGGGCCGCGACGGCGCGCGCGAGATCGCCGGGATGTATCTCGCGAACAAGGTGCAGAACATCCAGGGCTCGGCAGACACGCTGCTCGACCTCGCGGGCATCGAGCAGGAGGAGATTCGCCCGGTCGCCGACGCGATGGAGCAGGGCGGCCGGCTCGCGGCGAAAGCGCAGGTGAGCGACGCGCTCCTCGACAAGTGCCGGCCGATCGCAGGAACGCCGGCCGACTGCATCGCCGCGATCGAGGAGTACAAGGACGCTGGCTGCACGCACGTCATGCTCGAGCTGTGGGGCGCCGACAGGCATGAGCAGATCAGGCTCTTCGGCGAGAAAGTCCTTCCGCACGTCCGCTCGTGAAGACGATCGAGATGATCCTCGAGGACGCGCGCAGGACGATCCTGCGCTACGCACCGAAGGAGGCCGCCGCGGCGCAGGCGCAGATCGTCGACCTGCGCTCGCACGACGAGCGTGCGGCGACCGGGATCATCCCGGGCTCGATGCACATTCCTCGTTCAGTCCTCGAGTGGCGGGCCGATCCCGAATCCGGCTGGTCGAACCCGCGCATCGCCGACCGGCAGCTGCCGCTCATCCTCGTGTGCGCACACGGCTACTCCTCGACGCTTGCGGCCGAGTCGCTCGCGAAGCTCGGGTTCGAGCACGCCGGCGACATCGAGGGCGGCTTCGAGGCGTGGCAGGAGGCGGGCCTTCCGGTCGTGCCGGCGCCGCCGCCCGAGCCCGGGCTGCCGGGCATGGGCGGGCCCCAGTGAACTCGATCCGATGAAGATCGACCGCGACCGGCTCGTCGAAACGGCGTCGCGCATGATCGGCGTCCACAGCTTCACCGGCAGCGAGCAGGCGATGGCGGAGCTGATGGTCTCGCTCTACGAGCAGATGGGGCTGCAGGTGCAGTGGCAGCAGGTCGAGGACACGCGTGCGAACGCGCTCGGGACGTGGGCAGGAGCCGGCGGCGGCAAGTCGCTGATGTTCAACGGGCACATGGACACCTCGTACTCCGGACGCGAGCCGTGGCTGCGCTCCGTGCCCGGGTTTCAGCCGCAGCCCTTCGTCCAGGACGGACGGCTCTACGGGCTCGGCATCTCGAACATGAAGGGCGCGCTCGCCTGCTACGTCGAGGCGGTCCGCGCACTGCAGGATGCCGGCGTGCGGCTGAAGGGCGACGTCCTGATCGCGGCGGTGTGCGGCGAGATCGAGAAGACGCAGTACCGCGACGCGACCGGCGCGGAGTTCCGCGGCTACGCAGCGGGCTCGCGGTATCTCGTGTCGCACGGCGGCGTCGCCGATATGTGCCTGCTCGGGGAGCCGACGGAGGGCAAGGTCGTCCTCGGGCACTTCGGCGCGCTCTGGCTTCGGATCCGCGTGCAGGGGAACTTCATCCACACGGCGTTCAGCGAGGGCAAGCGCGACCAGAACTCGATCCTGCGCGCGCATCGCGTGCTGGAGGCGGTGCAGGAGTGGATCCCGACCTGGGAGGACGATGCGTCGAACGCCTATCGCGGAGCGAAGGCGATCGTGAACGTCGGCGCAATCGAGGGTGGCTTCGGCTGGCGCGTCTCGCGGACGCCGCATCACACGGATCTGTTCCTCGACGTGCGCGTGCCGCCGACGAAGGAGATGGGCGTCGCCCGGCGCGAGGTGCTCGACTGGGTGCGTTCGCTGGGCGAGCGGTTCCCGGAGTACGGCATCGAGGGCGAGGTGTACGTGACCGCACCCGGGGCGGAGATCGAGGAAGGACACGAGCTCGTGGCGGCGATCGACTCGGCGCACGGGGCGGTGTTCGGCTCGGCCCCGGGGCGGGACGTCACGCGGTGGTTCAGCGACGCGTCGGCGCTGACGCGGTACGGGATCCCGACGGTGAACTACGGGACGTCCACCGGGCTGATGGACGTCGAGCTCGGTGAGAACCTCGCGATCGACGGGCTCGTGCAGACGGCCGAGGTGTATGCGCGCGTCGCGATGGAGGTCTGCGGTGTCGCATGACGTGTACTCGCTTCCCGAGGGGCTGCCGGTGCCGGAGGACGACGGCGCGGCGGATCACCTCGTCGGCCTCGAGCTTCCGGATCTGACGCTCGCGTCGTCGCGCGGCGATGTGAACGTTCGTGACTTCGACGTGATCTACATCTATCCGCGGTCGGGACGTCCGGGCGTGCCGTTGCTCCGCGGCTGGGACGAGACGCCGGGCGCGCGTGGCTGCACGCCGCAGTCGTGTGCGTTTCGCGATGCACACGGCGAGTTGGCCGCATTCGGTGTGCGCGTGGCCGGGCTGTCGGTGCAGTCGCTCGACGACCAGCTCGAGTTCGCGGAGCGGAACCACATGCCGTTCCCGGTCGTCTCCGATCCCGACCGTCGGCTCGGTGAAGCGCTGACGCTGCCGACGTTCGAGATCGCCGGGCTCACTCTTTACAAGCGGATCACGCTCGTCGCGGAGGATGCGCGGATCGTGAAGGTCTTCTATCCCGTCTTCCCGCCGGACGCGAATGCCGGCGACGTGCTGGCGTACCTGCGGAACCGATGAAGCTCGTCACCTACGACGACGGCAAGGTCGGGCGGATCGACGGCGAGGAGATCGTCCGCCTCGATGTGGCGACGATGCGCGAGTACTTCGAGCGCGGCGGCGCGGATGACACGGGCGAGCGTGTCGCGCTCACAGGTGCGCGGTTGCGCGCCCCGATCATCCCGAAGAAGTTCTTCCACACGGCCGGCAACTTCCGCGAGCACGAGGAGGAGTCGAAGACGGTCAACTGGTCGCACGAGATTGCGCCGTGGATCGTCTTCTTCCAGAACGTCGATGCGATCGTCGGCCCGGAGGAGCCCGTCGTCTATCCCGAGCACCTGACCGAGGAGCTCGACTACGAGCTCGAGCTCGCGGTGATCATCGGCAAGGACGGCAAGTGGTTCGGCCCGGAAGATGCGATGGACTATGTCGCCGGCTACGTGATCTTCAACGACATCACGGCGCGCGACATTCAGCGCCGGGAGATGCGGAGCGGCGTCTTCTCGTTCTGCAAGGCGATCGACACGTTCTGCCCGCTGGGGCCGTGGATCGTGACGCCGGATGAGGTCCCCGACCCGCACGATCTCGCGATGACGCTGCGGGTGAACGGGGAGACGCGGCAGACGTCGCACTCCAGCCGCATGTCGACGACGATCCCGGAGATTCTCAGCCACTACTCGCCGCTCGGGTACTCGGCGGGCGACGTGCTCTCGACCGGTACGGTCAGCGGCGTGGCGGGCTTCAGCGAGGACGCGGCGTCGCTCTACTTGCAGCCGGGCGACGTGATCGAGGCTGAGATCGAACGGATCGGCGTGCTCCGCAATCCCGTGATCTCATGGCAGGACGCTCACGGCGAGCCGGCGCCTGAGCGCGTGCGCTGGTGAAGCGGAAAGCGTTCATCACCGGTGTCACCGGGCAGGACGGCTCGTATCTCGCGGAGATCCTGCTCGAGAAGGACTACGAGGTCTACGGCATGGTCCGGCGCGCAAGCACGTTCAACCGGTCGCGCATCGACCATCTCCAGGGCGACATCGAGCTCGTGTACGGAGACCTCGGCGACAGCTCGGTCTTGAACCAGCTGATGCGCACGATCCGGCCCGACGAGGTCTACAACCTCGGCGCGCAGAGCCATGTGCTCGTGAGCTTCGAGATGCCGGAGTACACGGCGGACGTCGTCGGCATCGGCACGCTCCGTCTGCTCGACGCGATTCGCGAGGGTGATCTCAGCTGCCGCTTCTACCAGGCGTCATCGAGCGAGATGTTCGGCAAGGTGGTCGAGACGCCGCAGCGCGAGACGACGCCGTTTCATCCCCGTAGCCCCTACGGCGTCGCGAAGGTATTCGGCTACTCCATCACGCGCAACTACCGCGAGGCGTACGGCCTGTACGCCGTCAACGGGATCCTCTTCAACCACGAGTCGCCACGACGCGGAGAGAACTTCGTGACGCGGAAGATCACGCTCGGGCTCGGTGCGATCCTGCGCGGCGAACGGCAGACCATCTCGCTCGGCAATCTCGACGCGCGCCGCGACTGGGGTTTCGCGCGCGACTACATGGAAGGCGCATGGCGGATGTTGCAGGCCGACGAGCCCGACGACTACGTGCTCGCGACCGGCGAGACGCACTCGGTGCGGGACTTTCTCGAGGAGGCGTTCGACTACGCCGGGCTCGATTGGGAGTCGCACGTGACGATCGACGAGCGCCAGATCCGGCCCGCGGAGGTCGATTTCCTCATCGGCGACTACTCGAAGGCGAGAGAGAAGCTCGGCTGGAAGCCGACCGTGCGCTTCGCCGAGCTCGTGCGCATGATGGTCGACGCCGACCGGTGAACTGGGAACGCGACGACGCGAAGCTCGAGCGCGTTCGCTCGCTCATGGCGGACGAGGGGATCGACGCGCTTGTCGTGCGCGCGCCCGACAACGTCTTGTACTTGACGAACTTCTGGGGGATGAAGGGCTACGACGCGTGTGTGTTTCCGCGTGAAGGGGAGCCGGTCCTCATCTGTCTCGAGGCATCGGCCGAAGACGCAGCGCGAATGGCCTGGACCGGCTCGGTGCAATACGTACGCGGCTACCACGAGTCGGACCCGCGACCGGTGCCGTCGCGCACGCTCGATGCGGCCGTCGACGCAGCGAAGGCGTACGGGCGCGTCGGGCTCGAGCTGTCGCTCGGGACGCAGGCATCCGACCGGATGGTCGGCGAGCCGACGACGTTCACGAAGGCGTGGTTCGACGCGTTCCCCGATGCGGCTGACGCCACGCCGCTGCTCGCCCGCGCGCGGATGCTGAAGACTGAGCAGGAGATCGCACGGCTGCGGATCGCGAACGAGATCGCCGCCCAGGCGATGCATCACGTCCGGCGGCGGATCGAGCCGGGAATGAAGGAGTCCGAAGCGGCCGCGATCTGGCAGGGCCACGTGCACGGCCAGGGCACGGCGCGCGACGACGTGGAGCTTGCGCTCCCGTTCTCGCTCGTCTGGGCCGGCAAGGGCATCAAGACCTTCACGGCCACGTCGGACCTGCCGATCGTCGAGGGCGAGCCCGTCCTGTTCGAGATCTGGGTCTGCGCCGACGGGTACTGGGCGGACCACACGAAGAACCTCGTGCTCGGTGAGCTCAAGCCCGAATACGCCGAGCTCGAGGAGCAACTGATGGCTGTATACACCTACATCAATGGCTGTGTACACCTCCATCACTCGATGGCAGAGATGGACAGAACGGCCAGGGAAAGGCTCGCCGACATGGGCTATCCCGGACAGCCCACGCATCCGATCTGCCACGGCGTCGGTGCGCGCGCGCACGAGCCGCCCTATCCGCACCAGGCCGGCGGCGGCACGTTCGAAGAGAGCATGGTGCTCGCGATCGAGCCCGGCGTGTACTGGGACGGCGGGGGCGGGTTGCGCGTCGAGGACAACTTCCTCGTGACCGCCGGCGGGCTCGAGAAGCTCTCGTCCTTTCCCGACGGGATCGTCCGCTGTTGACCGGCGAGATCTGGACAGGGTCCCTGAACGACGCCTACCGCGTAGGCGGGTCCGTCGGCCTCTATGACACGACGCTTCGAGACGGGGAGCAGACCGTCGGCGTCGTGCTCGATCCCGACCAGAAGCTCGAGATCGCCAGGCTCCTCGACGAGCTCGGCATCGACAGGATCGAGGCCGGCTTCCCGCGCGTGTCCCAGGACGACTGGGACGCGGTCGCGAAGATCGCCGGCGCCGGCCTGAACGCCCAGGTCTGGGGCTTTTCCCGAGCAGTGCCTGCCGACCTCGAGGCCCTCGTCGAGCTCGGGGTGCCCGCGTCCGTGATCGAGTCGCCGATTTCCGATCTCAAGCTGAACGCGATCGGCGTCGAACGTGACACGATGCTCGGCCGCATCACCAAAGCGATGACGTTCGCCGCAGAGAACGGCATCCACGCCGCATTCTTCGGCGTCGACTCGACGCGGGCGGAAGCCGACTTCTACGAGCGCGTGTACAAGTCCGCAGTCGAAGCGGGTGCACGCGAGGTCGTCGTCGTCGACACGCTCGGCATTGCGTCACCCGAGGCCGTCGCCGACCTCGTCGGCAAGACGGTCGACTGGGTCGGCGGAGACGTGCCGGTGCACTTTCACGGCCACAACGACTTCGGCCTCGCGACCGCCGCCGCCGTCGCAGCAATTCGTGCAGGCGCGACCTGGATCCACGGCACGATCAACGGCATGGGCGAGCGCGCCGGCAACGCGAACCTCGGCGAGGTCGCGCTCACGCTCCGGGCGCTGTACGGCGTCGAGTCGAACCTGAAGCTCGATCGAATCCGCGATGTCTCGGAGCAGGTGCGGCAGCTGTCGGGGTACGCGCTCGAGCCGTGGAAGCCCGTCACCGGCGAGACGCTCTTCCGCCGCGAGTCCGGCGCCGTCGCGTCGCAGTTCCACGACCCGCCGTCGATCGAGCCGTACTCGTCGCGCCTCGTTGCCACCGACCGCGCGATCGTGCTCGGCAAGAAAAGTGGGCTCGACTCGATCCGGATCAAGGCGGAAGAGCTTGGCCTCGACGTTTCGGAGGATCGCCGTGCCGATCTCCTCGCCAAGGTCAAGGAGCTCGGCGCGCGCAAGCGCGGGCTCGTGACCGACGACGAGTTCAGGGCGCTCGTCGATGGCTGACACCGACGCCGTCATCGTGGGCAGCGGTGTCAACTCGCTCGCGTGCGCAGCGTTGCTCGCGCGCGGCGGCTGGCGCGTCATCGTGCTCGAGCGCAACGACTGGCTCGGCGGTGCGATCTACACGACGGAGCTCACCGAGCCCGGCTTCATGCATGACGTCTTCAGCGCGTGGCATCCGCTCTGGGTCGGCGGAGCCGCGCACGCGCAGCTCGGCGACGAGCTGACGAAGCACGGTCTCCAGTATCTGAACACCGAGCTGCCGACTGCGACCGCGTTTCCCGACGGCGCTGCTGCGTTCCTCGTCCGGACCGCGGAGGGCAACACGCACGAGCTCGGGGCCGAGTGGCCCGGCGTCCTCGAGCGGTTCTTCCCGAACGCCGACCTCGCGTTCGGCGTGCTCGGTACCGAGCTCTGGTCTCCTTCGGGGCTCGCGTTCGGCGCGAAGGCCCTGCGCCGTCTCGGACGCGCCGGCTTCGCGGAGTTCGCCGGCGAGCTGCTGCTCTCGAGTCGCGACTGGCTGCAGCAAACGTTTGCTTCTGAGCGCGCGCACGGCGTGCTGGCTCCGTGGGTGCTGCACACGGGGCTCGGTCCGGACGCCGCGACGTCCGGCTTCATGACGCAGGTGATCGCCGTCGCGGTGCAGGAGGGGGGCATGCCCATTCCGCGCGGCGGCGGTGCGCGCCTTGCCGATGCGCTCGTCTCGCTGATCCGCGCGCACGGCGGCACCTGCGAGACAGGCGTCGACGTCGAGCGCGTGCTCGTCCGTGCCGGCCGCGCCGTCGGCGTCCGTACGGCTGCCGGGGACACGATCGAGGCCGAGCGTGCAGTGATCGCGAACGTCACACCGACGCAGCTCTACGACCGGCTGCTCGGTGCAGGCGACGTCCCCTCGAGCACGCGCGACGGTGCGCGCAAGTTCCGCTACGGCCGCTCGGAGATGCAGATCCACTTCGCGCTCTCCGAGCCCGCACGCTGGAGCGGCGACGAACGGCTGAACGACACGGCGATCGTCCACGTGACACCGGGGCTCGACGGCGTCTCGCGCGCGGTGAACGAAGCCGAGCGTGGGCTGCTGCCGGCGGAGGCGACGATCGTTGTCGGGCAGCCGCTGACGATGGATCCCTCACGGGTTCCCGAAAGCAAAGGCCTGCTCTGGGTTCAGCTCCAGGAGCTGCCGTGGCATGTGAAGGGCGACGCCGCCGGTGATCTCGACGTCGGCGAGGGCGTCTGGTCGGACCGGCTCAAGGAGCGCTACGCGAACCGAATCCAGGCGCGGCTCGCGCGTCATATTCCCAACCTCGAGTCGAGCCTGCTCCATCGCGTCGTTCTCTCGCCGGCCGACCTCGAGCGGATGAACGTCAACTTCGTGCACGGCGACCCGTACGGTGGCGCGCTCTCGCTCGACCAGAACTTCCTCTGGCGTCCCTTCCCGCGCAACCCCGGGCACGCGACGCCGGTCGAGCGGCTCTGGCACATCGGCGCGAGCACGTGGCCGGGACCGGGCCTCGGCGCGGGATCGGGGACGCTCGTCGCGCAGAAGCTGCTCGAGCCGCCACCGTCTCAGCGAGCGCTGGCGAAGCTGCGCGCGCTCGCCAGTCGCTAGAACGCGAAGATCGAGCGGCCCTTCAGCTCGACCGCGTAGATGTCCGACGCGAGCTGCAGATGATCGTGCAGCGCCTGCGCCGCGCGATCCTCATCGTGTGCGACGCACGCATCGAGCAGCTCGACATCGAGCTCTTCGTGCCGGTCTTGCAGCGTCCCTTCGGCGAGCAGCACCGGACGGTACCGCTCGCACGAGTCCCATGCGGGACGGATCAGCCGCAACAGCCATCCCGACTTCGCGGCCTCGTACAACGCGAAGTGAAACGAACCGTGCGCACGAACGGCTGCGCGAATGTCGCCTCGATGGCGCGCGTCGTCGTACGCCGTCAGATGTGCGCGCGCCGACTGTCCGTCCGACTCCTCGAACAGCGCCGCCGCTCGCCGCACCGCCATGCTCTCGAGGGCGAGGCGAATCGAGAAGAGCTCGCGCAGCTCCTCGACGTCGAGCCGCATCACCTTCGCGCCGTGGTGCGGGACGTGCTCGGCAAGCCCGAGCGCTTCGAGCTGGCGGACCGCTTCGCGGATCGGCGAGATGCTCATCCCGAGCTGGCGGGCGAGATCCTCGAGCCGGAGCGGCGTGCCCGGCGTGAGCTCGCCCATGATGATCGCCTCGCGCAGCCGCTCCAGGGCAGCCTCGGCCATCGTCCGATGGCGGACGGCTGCGCCGGTCGGGGCCTCGAGCGGTGTCTCCACCGACGCGGACCCTGAACCACACTTGATCAGATGTCAAACGTCTGCGAGGATCGCCCATATCGGCGTCCCCCGCGTCTCGATCTCGCAGGTCAGCACCCTCAGTGCGAGTTTCGCCGAGGACCTCGCCGCGTATGCCGACGCCGGAATCGACGGCATCGGCATCTGGGAGATGAAGCTCGCCGATGACTCGCTCGAGCGCTTCAACGAAAGCGGCCTCGGCTCGGCGACCGCCGTCCCGGTTGTCCCCTCCATCCATCCGCTGCCGCTCCTCCCAGGTCCGGAGGACCCGCGCGCGCGGATCGACTCGCTGCTCGCCTCCCTGCACCGCCTCGCGCCGTTCACGCCGAGCGCCGTCCTCTGCTTCACGGGCCCGGGCGACGACCGCGAGACCGTGATCGACGGGCTCGCGGAGATCGGCGCCGAAGCCGAGCGCCTCGGCCTCACGATCGCGCTCGAGCCGTTCCAGCGCGAGGGCGCCGAGAACTGGTCGCCGATCAACACGCTCGGCGCGGCGGCGGAGCTGCTCGACGAGGTCGGCTCCGAGGCGATCGGGATCCAGTTCGACACCTGGCACCTCTGGAACTCCCCCGACCTGCTCGACGAGATTGCCCAGCACGCCGACCGCTTCGCCGGCGTGCACGTCAACGACTGGCGCGAGCCGACGCGCGGGTGGGCCGACCGCGTGCTGCCGGGTGACGGCGTCGCCGACCTGCCGGCGATCCTCGGCGCGCTCGACCGCGCCGGGTGGAGCGGCTTCTACGATCTCGAGATCTTCAGCGACAACGGCGCGTTCGGAAACGCGTACGACGACTCGCTCTGGGACGTGCAACCGACCGAGCTCGCGAGGCGTGCCCGCGAGAGTTTCATCGCATGTTGGAGTCAACGGACAGTCACGGCATGAGCATGAGAGGAGAGGCGATGTCAGCAAGCACACGGGCGCGGATCGCGCTTGTGATCGTCGCCGTCGCTGCGTGCACACTTGCGGCTACGGCCGCGGCGCGCACGAGCTCGGCGGCGGCAGGAAGCCCGATCGTCATCGGCTGGGCACACGACTCGACCGGGCCGATGGCGCCGTTCGACGGGCCCGCGCTCGCTGCGGCGCAGATTCGGGTCAAGCAGATCAACGCGAAGGGCGGCGTGAATGGGCACCCGCTCGTGATCAAGACCTGCGACACGCAGGGCGACAAGCCCGCGGTCTCGAAGGCCTGCGCCGACAAGCTGATCGGTCAGGGTGCAAACGTTCTGTTCACCACCTGCGACGTCGACCTGGCGGCCCCCGCCGTTCAGGAAGGCATCAACAAGGGTCTCCTGACGATCGCCCCGTGCATCGGCACCGACCAGATGGGGCCGAAGCGGTTCGGTGCGAAGGGCAAGCTCGCCTTCAGCTTCGGCAATGTCGCGCAGGACGAGGGATCGGCAATGGCCCAGTTCGCGTGGAGCAAGGGCTGGAAGACGGCGGCGCTCGCCACCGACAGCGTGATCGTCTACTTCAAGAACGTCGTCCAGGCGTTCAAGGTGCGGTTCACGCAGCTCGGCGGCAAGATCGTCGACGAGGAGACCTATCAGGATCCGGTCTTCCACGGGAACAACGTCCAGAACGCGGTCACCCGGCTCAACCAGCACCCGGCGGATGTCGTCGTCACGTCGACGGCCGGCGCGTGGAACGCGCTCGCGCCGCTGATCAACGGGCTGCGCACGCTCGGCAACGACACGCCGGTGCTCAACTCGTGGGCCGGCGACGGCACGTACTGGCTGCCGAAGAGCCCGGCGATCTCGAACTACTTCTTCGTGACGTACGCCAACGCGTTCGGCCAAGACCCGAGCAAGGCGATCAACACGCTTGCGAAACAGGTCAAGGCAGGGACCGGCGGCTTCGTCGCAGGTCCCGCGGCGATCGACGGCGTCGTCACGGCGATCAAGCGTGCCCACGGGTCGCTCAACGGTGCGACGCTCGCGTCGGTGATGGTGAAGTTCCACAAGGTGCCGACACTGTCGGGGCTCGTAAGCTTCTCACCGAAGCTGCACTCGGTGTTCGGCCGCGCGTACCGGATCATCGAGATCGACAACAACACGCCGAAGGAGCTCGGCACCGTCACGGCCAAGGTCGTGCCGTCAATCGGCTGACGAGGCGTGGCGGCAGCCGCGCCCATGCAGGAAGGGAGGCCCGGGGGCTCGCTCCGGGCCTCCGCCGTCTCGCGCTCCTTCGCAGGCGTGCAGGCGCTTCGGACGGTCTCGCTCGAGTTGCGGCCCCGTGAGGTGCTCGGACTGATCGGCCCGAACGGCGCAGGCAAGTCGACGCTCGTGAACGTGCTCAGCGGCTTCGACCGGCCGACGGACGGCCAGGTGCTGCTCGACGGCCGCGACGTCACACGCTGGCGTGCGAGCAGGCGAGGCAGGCATGGGCTCGCGCGGACGTTTCAGCACAGCCACGCGTTCCGCGCGCTCTCGGTGCGTGAGAACGTCGAGGTTTCTGCACTCGGCGACGGCGCATCGCCGAAGGAGGCGACGCGTCGCGCCGGCCGGCTGCTCGACTTGCTCGGCCTCGCGCCGTATGCCGACGCATCCGCGTCCGCGCTCGCGCACGGCGACGAGCGCAGGCTCGGGGTCGCCCGTGCGCTCGCGACCGAGCCGCGCTACGTGCTGCTCGACGAGCCTGCGGCGGGCCTGCCGGAAGCGGAGGTGCCGAGCTTCGCGGCGGTCGTGCGCTCGGTCCGCGACGACCACGGTGCCGGCGTCCTCCTGATCGACCACAACATGTCGCTGATCATGGACGTCTGCGACCGCATCCAGGTACTCGACCAGGGCGAGACGCTTGCCGAGGGCACACCGGACGAGATCCGAGCCAACCTCGACGTCGCGGCCGCCTACCTCGGCGACAGCGCCGTCGTCGAGGAGGACGAATCGTGACCGCGCTCACGCTCGAGGGCCTCACTGTTCGCTACGGCGCGGTCGACGCGGTGCGCGACGTCTCGCTCGAGGTGAAACCGGGAGAGATCGTCGGCCTGATCGGGCCGAACGGCGCGGGCAAGTCTTCGACGCTCCACGCGATCATGGGCGTGGCCCCGGTCGCCGGCGGCGACGTGAAGCTCGGAGGGCGCTCGCTCGTCGGCCGACGCTCCGAAGATGTTGCGCGCGCCGGGGTCGCGCTCGTGCCGGAGGGGCGCCGCATCTTCGCGGAGCTGACGGTCGAGGAGAACCTCCGTCTCGGTCTCGCCGCGCGGAGGACAGCGGCGAACGGCGACGCACTCGACTCGGCCTTCGAGCTCTTCCCGATCCTGCGCGAGTTTCGTCGCCGCAACGCCGGTGCGCTCTCCGGCGGCCAGCAGCAGCAGCTCGCGATCGCGCGCGCGCTCGTCGCGGAGCCGGACGTCCTCCTGCTCGACGAGCCGTCGCTCGGGCTCGCACCCCGCATCGTCGATCTTGTCTTCGAGGCGCTCGCCGGCATCCGCGACCGCGGGCTCGCGGTCCTGCTCGTCGAGCAGCGCGCACAGCGGACGGTGGCCCTCGCCGACCGCAGCCATGTGCTTGCGAACGGGCAGCTCCGGCTCGAGCTCGGCCCGGACGACGCCGCCGACACCGACCGGCTGATCGCCGCCTACATGGCATGACGGTCGCGTTCCTCAACCTTTCGTGGCAGACCGTTGCCGAGGCGCTGTCGCTCGGCGGCATCTACGCCCTGATGGCGGTCGGGATCGGGCTCGTGTTCGGCGTCCTCCGCCTCGTCAACTTCGCCTACGGCCAGCTGATCATGGCGGGCGCCTACGCGATCGCGTACGCGTCGGTCTGGGGCTGGCCGACGTGGGCCGGGATACTCCTCTGCTTCGGCGTCGTGCTCGGGCTGTCGACATTGATGGACTGGCTCGTCTTCCGGCCGCTGCGTACGCACTCGCCGGCGGTGATGCTCGTCGCAACGTTCGCGATCGCGTTCCTCCTGCAGAGCATCGCGGTCCTCGCGTTCGGACAGCTCGGAACGGTCGCGTCCTCGATCGGCCCGCTGAACCAGCCGTGGGACATCGGCGGCGTCCTGATCCGCAAGATCGCGATCGTCTCGATCGCGATCGCGGCGCTCTGCCTCGTGCTGCTGCAACTGCTGCTGACGCGCACGTCGCTCGGGCTGCACATGCGCGCGGCGGCGATGGACTTCAGGACGTCGCGGATGCTTGGTGTCCGTGCCAACCGCGTCGTCGGCGGAGCCGTCCTCATCTCGGGCCTGTTCGCGGCGGTCTCCGCGATCATGCTGACCGGCCGCAACCCGCAGGTGACGCCCATCTTCGGGCTCGACGACACGATCATCGTGCTCGCGGGCGTCGTTCTCGGCGGCCTGACGCGACCGATCGCAGCGACGCTCGGCGGCTTCACGATCGGCTTCGCGAGCGGGATCCTCGGCGGCGCCCTGCCGACGAACCAGAGCCAGTACCTGCCGAGCTTCCTGTTCGGCGCGGTCATCATCGTCCTGCTCCTCCGGCCGGCCGGGCTCTTCACCCGCGGAGACCTGGCGGTGGAGCGCCTGTGAGCGCAGGCTTGCCGGAGCTCACCCAGGAGCGGAGGCGCCGGCTTTGCCGGCGCCGGGAGCGGGACCTGTGAGCGTCCGGCGCATGCCGGAGCTGCTCGGGCCGGCGATGCTGGTACTCGGAACGGCGCTCCTCGGCCTCGGCGTGTCCACGTCGCTCCAGACCTACTTCCTCGACACGCTCGTCAAGGTCTCGATCGTCGTCGCGCTGTACGTGTTCATCGGCAACTCGGGAGTGCTCTCGTTCGGGCACATCGCGTTCGTCGCGCTCGGCGTCTGGACCGCGGGCGTCCTCACGGTTCCCGAGGGCCAGAAGAACGCGATCATGCCGGGCCTCGCGCACTTCCTCCTGCACACGAACGTCGGCAACGTCGCCTCGCTCGCGCTCGCGGCCGGAGTCGGCCTCGTGTTCGCGTTCCTCGTCGGGCTCCCGTTGATGCGGCTCTCCGGACTCGCCGCCGGGATCGCGACGTTCGGCGTGCTCGAGATCGTGAACAACCTCCTTCGCTACTGGCAGTCGGTCGGGCCGGGATTGAACGCGTTCTCGTCCGTGCCGCAGACGACCGGAATCTGGCAGGCGGCGATCGGCGCGCTGATCTGCATCGCCGTCGCGTACGCGTACCAGCGCAGCCGCTTCGGCCGGCAGCTTCGGGCGGCGCGCGAGGATCCCGCGGCCGCGTCCGCGGCCGGAATCTCGATCTACCGCCAGCGGCTGCTCGCGTTCGCGCTCTCGGGAGGTCTCGCGGGGCTCGCCGGCGGGCTGTACGTCCACCTGCTGCCGGTCGAGATCGACTCGCTCTACCTCGATCTCACCTTCATCACGCTCGCGATGCTCGTCGTCGGCGGCTCGGGCAGCCTGCTCGGCGCCGTCGTCGGTGCGCTCGCGATCAGCGGCATCGACTCGTTCCTCTCCGCAGCGGAGAACGGCGTCGACGTGTTTGGTTGGCACATCGATCTTGCCACCGGGACGACGGTCATCGTGATCGGGACGCTGATGGCCGTCGTGCTCGTTCTGCGGCCGAGCGGCCTGAGCGGCGGACACGAGCTCTCAATACCGCGCCGTCGTCGCGGGGCGGATCTCCAGAAAGCGAGGGCATCGACATGAGGTTCAGCATCTACTCCGAGCTCCAGAGCTGGCCCGGCAAGTCGTATGACCGGCTCTACGGCGAGGTGCTCGAGCAGATCGAGAACGCCGACCGTCTCGGCTACGACACGTACGCCGCGATCGAGCATCTGTTCTTCCCGAAGTTCTCGGCGTCGGCGAACGTCTTCGGCCTGTTCGGGATGGCGGCGGCGCGCACGCGCGACATCACGTTCCGGACGATGCTGCACATCCTTCCGTACCACAACCCGCTCGTCCTCGCCGCGATGATCCACGAGTTCTCGCTGCTCACCGACGGGCGGTACGAGTTCGGCGTGGGCCGCGGGCACGGCTGGATCCCCCTCGCCGCCGGCACACCGCTCGACGAGACCTCGCGACCGCGCTACGAGGAGTCGCTCGATCTCTTCGTCGAGGCGCTGCACTCGGACGTCGTCAGCTTCCACGGCGAGTACTGGAACGTCGACGACAGCCACGTGATCCCGTTCAGCGGTCACCGTTTCCGCGTCGTTCTCGGCGGGACGTCGGACCGCACGTACGACCTGGCGGCGAAGCACGGCTGGTCGGTCGCGGTCCCACCGTTGCTCCCGTACGCGGCGCTCGAGGAGCAGCTCGACCTCTACCGGGCGAAGTGTGCGGAGTACGGCACGACACCCGACATCATCTGGATCCACGCCTGTTACATCGACGACGACCGCGACCTTGCGAAGCGCGAGGCCGAGCGTCACATGCGCGGGTTCCTCGAGGGGAATGCCTCGCCCCTGACCGACTATCCGCCGCCGCCCGCCGACAAGCTGAACGCCGCCGGCTACGGCTTCTATGCGAGCGGGATCATGGAGAAGCTCGCCGCGACGCCGTACGACGAGATGATCGCCGGCGACATCGTCTGGGTCGGGACGCCGGAGGACGTCATCCAGCGCATCCGCGAGACGATCGAGGTCTGTGAAGGGCTGACCGAGATCGCAATCACGACGAACCCGGGCGGCGTCGAGCACTGGAAGGCGATCAAGGCACAAGAGCTCTTTGCGGAGCACGTGATGCCGGTGTTCAAGGACGCGTGACGAACGTCGTCGTCGCAGGGGCGGGCACGATCGGGTCGCTGCTCGCAGGTCACCTCGCGCGCGTCGCCGACGTCTCCGTGCTGACGCGGCGCGAGGAGCACGCCCGTGCGCTGAACGAGCAGGGGCTGCGGGTCTCCGGCCGCGGCGACTTCACGTCGGCGGTCAGCGCGTCGACCGACCCCGCCGAGCTCGAGGCCGACCTCGTGCTTGTCGCGTGCAAGGGCAACGACCTCGAGCCGCTCGCACGGCGGCTCTCCGGCCATTTTCCAGGCGCAACGGTCATGACCGTGCTCAACGGCCTCGGCGCCGAGGACGTCGTCGGCGCGCACGGCGACTGGCCGCTCCTCTCGAGCGTGACGTTCATGAGCGGCACGCGCCACAGCGACACGCACGTCGAGTACATCCTCGACACCGCGACGTGGATCGGGCCCTACCGCGACACGACGCGAGCCGATGCTCAGCGGGTCGCCGACCTGATCGTCGAGTCGGGGCTCAAGGCCGAGGCCTTCGACGACCTGCGGCCCGCGCAATGGTCGAAGCTCATCTTCAATGCCACGGTGAACGGCGTCGCCGCGCTCACCGGGCTCCCGCACGACCCGCACTTCGCGGGCGAGCCGCTCGGGCCGCTCGTGCACGCGCTCGTCGACGAGGGGAAGGCGACGGCGGCGGCGGCAGGCGTGGAGCTCGGCGAGGATCCGTGGCAGATGAACGTGCTCGCCACGCAGCGCGGGCACGCGCATCGCCCGTCGATGCTCGAGGACGTCGAGGCGAGGCGGCCGACCGAGGTCGAGCTGATCAACGGCGCGCTCGTCCGCGAGGCGGCGCGCGCGAACGTTGCCGTCCCGCTGCACCGCGCGCTCTACGCACTCGTCAAGGGAAAGGAGGCGGGCTACTCGTGAGAATCTGCGTGGTCGGCTGCGGCGCCGTGGGCTCGCTCTTCGCTGCGAACCTCGCGCAGCTCGACGACGTCGAGGTGTGGGCCTACGACGCGTCGCAGCCGCATGTCGACGCGATCAACGCGAACGGGCTTCGGCTTTCGGGCGCGGGCGACGTCGTCGGGCGCCTTTGCGCGACGACCGACGCGCGAGAGCTGCCCCAGTGCGACTTCGGAATCGTCGCGACGAAGACGATGCACACCGACGCGGCGATTGCCGCGACTGCGTCCGCGTTCGCCGGCGGCTACGTCGCGACCGTGCAGAACGGTCTCGGCAACGAGGAAACGCTCGCACAGCACGTCCCGCGCGTCATCCGCGGCACGACGTTCCCGGCCGGGAAGATCCTCGAGCCCGGCCACGTGCAGTGGGATGTCAAGGGCGACACGACGTTCGGGCCGTTCGGCGACACGCCGCTCGAGCCGGTCCAGCGGCTCGCCGACGCGTGTACGCGCGGCGGCATGCCGGCGCACGCGGTCGAGGATGCACGCGGACCGCAATGGCGGAAGGTGATCTTCAACGCCTCGACGAACCCGATCGGGGCGCTCACCGGGCTGACGCACGGGCGCGTCTGCGAGCGACGCGATCTGCGTGCGCTCGTCAGCGGGCTCGTCGACGAAGGGAAAGCCGTCGCGGCGGCGCAGGGCATCGTCCTCGACGCGGACCCGGAAGAGCTGATCGACCACGCCGCGAAGCCCGAGGTCGCGTACGACCACAAGGCGTCGATGCTGCAGGACGTCGAGGCGCGGCGGCAGACGGAGATCGACTATCTGAACGGCGGTATCGTCCGGTTCGGGCGCGAGCACGGTGTGCCGACGCCGTTGAACGAGGCGATCTGGGCACTCGTGAAAGGAGTGGAGGCAGCGTGGCAGCAGTAGGCGATCCGACGTACACAGGGCTTCCTCGGGAAGAGGTCGAGCGGCGCTATCGCGTCGTGCGCGAGGCCGCCGAGCGCGACGGCCTCGACGCGGTGATCGTGTGCGGCAACGAGTACACCGGCTTCGAAGGCGCGGTGACGTATCTCAGCGGCTTCGTGATCGTGCACCGGTACGCGTATGTGCTCCTACCGGTGGACGGAGAGCCCGCGATCGTCTTTCCCTCGGAGGCGCGCTATGTCGGCGAGCACGGGACGACGTGGATCGACCGCCAGGAGTTCGTCGACCGCCCGGGCGAGTGGCTCGCCGAGCAGGTGAGCGGCAAGCGTGTCGGCGTCTACGGGCTCGACTACGTGATGACCGTGCGTGACTACGCGGCCCTCAGCGAGCGGTGCGAGCTCGTCGGCTGGGACGTGCCGTTCGACCATGCGCGCGCCGTGAAATCAGAGCTCGAGCTCGCGTCGGTGCGCGAGTCGGTCCGGATCAACACGGAAGGCTTCTGGATCTTCCTCGAGCATTTCGAGCCGGGGAAGACGGAGCGCGAGGTGCTCGCACCGTGTGAGGAGTACTTCGTCGCGCAGGGCTGCGGACGGTGGACGATGGACATGGTGCTCGACGGGCCGAACGGCTCTGCGCTGCCCGAGTTCAAGATCGCCGGCACGAAGCGCTTCGAGGCGACCGACTGCATCCTGCCCTCGCTCGAGGTCGCAGGCCCGGGCGGGCACTGGGTCGAGGTCTCGCGCGCGATCTGCCCGGGCGAGCCGAGCGACGACACGAAGCGGATGCAGGAGGCCTACGACGAGTACTACGCCGCGGCGCCCGCAGCGCTCCGCTCGGGCATGACCGCAAGCGACGCTCATCGCGCAGTCGCAAAAGGCTTCCTCGATCGCGGCTTCCACCTCGGTCACGTCACCGGCCACTCGATCGGCATGACGATGATCGAGTTCCCGAAGATCGGCGAGCACGACGACACGGTGCTTCAGTCAGGCATGGTGCTGTCGATGCATCCGCATGCGATCTCGCAGGACGGCAAGGCGTGCCTCTACATGCAGGACACGTGGCTCGTCACGGACGACGGCGGCGTGCCGCTCGCCGACCTGCCGATGAAGCTCTACGACGGAACGGAGACGCGATGACGGCGCCGAACGCCGACGAGTACGCGCCGATCCTCGAGGGCCCGGGTGGCAGCGACTACGAGCGCTACCTCAGAACCGACGAGCTCCTGGCGTTGCAGAAGGGGCCGGACGAGTGGGTGCATCGCGACGAGCTGCTCTTCCAGACCGTGCACCAGTCGTCGGAGCTCTGGCTCAAGCACGCCTGGACGGAGGTCGAGGAGGCGACGCGGCTCGTCGAGTCGCGGGACGTCGTCGGCGCGCTGCGGCTGCTACGGCGCGCGAACGAGTGCCTCGCGTATGTGACCGGCTTCCTCGAGCACCTCGAGCTGATGTCGCCCTGGGAATACCAGGAGGTGCGACGCGTCCTTGGTCACGGCTCGGGCTTCGACTCGCCGGGGTTCCGCGAGATCCGGCGCGTGTCGCCGCCGCTGCTCGACGCGTTCAACGCGCTGCGGCGCGAGCGGGGGCTCTCGGTGCTCGAGGTCTACACGCGCGGCCGTGAGCACGAGGACCTGTACCAGCTCGCCGAGGCGCTGACGGAGTGGGACGAGCGCGTCGGCGTCTGGCGCTTCCGGCACTTCAAGGTCGTCGCGCGCATCATCGGCGAGGAGGTCGTCGGCACGCAGGGGACCCCGGTCGAGCTGCTCGCCGGGCTGATCAAGCACAAGATGTATCCGGAGCTCTGGTCCGTGCGCACGGAGCTGACGGAGCTCGCCAAAGAAAGCGATTGATCGCGCTCGACGAGATCCGCGCGGCCCGCGAGCGGATCGGCGACGCCGTGGTGAGAACGCCGCTCGTGCGCTTCGACGAGCGAATCTGGCTCAAGCTCGAGAACCTGCAGCCGATCGGGTCGTTCAAGCTGCGCGGCGCGCTCAACGCCGCGCGGTCGGCGCCTCCGCAGGATCTCGTGACTGCGAGCGCGGGCAACATGGCGCAGGGCGTCGCCTGGGCGGCGCGGGAGAACGGCGTGCGCGCGCGGATCGTTGCGCCCGAGAACGCGCCGCGTGCCAAGCTCGACGCCGTCGAGCGGCTCGGCGGCGAGGTGATCCTCGTCTCGCACGAAGCCTGGTGGCAGGCGATGGTCGAGCGTCGCTACGAGGGCGTCGACGGGCTCTTCGTGCACCCGGTCGAAGACGAGCTCGTCATGGCCGGCAACGGGACGATCGGACTCGAGCTCAGCGAGCAGCTCGACGAGTTCGACACCGTCCTCGTCCCGTGGGGCGGCGGCGGGCTCACGACGGGGATCGCGAGTGCGGTCAAGCAGCTGCGGCCCGGCACGCGCGTCGTCACGGCGGAGCCGGAAACCGCGGCGCCGCTCGCGGCGGCCTTCCGGGCCGGCGAGCCGGTCGAGATCGGGAAAG
>JADMIO010607040.1_pt1 | contig 47994 bp, 33 predicted proteins | sample 8958161 | NCBI WGS metagenome assembly JADMIO01 (sample SAMN16585339, study PRJNA669376) | soil metagenome | isolation source: Crop rotation soil | place: USA: Cullars Rotation, Alabama | collected 2011
ATTATCAGACAAGCCGGTATTTTTATGTCTATTATAACGCAAAGCCCAGCGGGTATATTCATATTTCCAGGTTCCGCACCGATTCATTGAATCCCAATCATACCGATTCATTGAGTGAACAAATACTGTTGAACATTTATCATCCATATACAAATCATAACGGCGGCCACCTGGCCTTTGGCCATGATGGTTATTTGTATATAGGTACCGGTGATGGAGGAAGCGCAGGAGACCCTCAGAACCGCGCGCAGAATCCGGATTCGCTGCTCGGTAAGTTGCTTCGAATCGAAGTTGATCCTTCCTATCCAGGTTATCATATTCCTCAGTCGAATCCTTTTGCGCAGGACACAACTCTCGGAAGACCTGAAATCTGGGCGCTGGGAATGCGCAATCCATGGAGATGGAGTTTCGACCGCCTGACGGGGGAGTTGTTGATTGGAGACGTTGGACAGGATGCCATTGAGGAAATAGATTTTCAGCCTGCAACACATACCGGTACACTTAATTACGGATGGAGATGTTATGAAGGCAACCAGGCATACAATCTTTCCGGGAACTGCCAGCCGCAATCAACTTACATAGCGCCTGTATATACCTATCCTCATACAACACCAATGACCGTTTGTTCTGTCACTGGTGGCTACAGGTATCGAGGCTCAAAATACCAGGATCTCTACGGCAAATATTTTTTCACCGACTATTGCCTGTCACACATTCGATATCTCGAATCAAACGGAAGCGGTGGATGGAATCATACCGATTTAGGAATACTTGGCGGAGCCTCCAGCATCGTTTCGTGGGGTGAAGACAGGGTTGGTGAATTGTATTGTGCCGGAGGAAGTACAATCTATAAGCTTTCATCAGCCAATTGTGCTCCGGTATCGACAATAAATGCCGGACTGGATACAATTACAGATTGCGGAACCGGGCATGTAACTCTTACCTTACCATCTGCAACAGGCTATAGCTATCTATGGACAATGAACGGGGATACTGTATCGACTTCAAATCCGGTTACAGTTACACAGGCCGGGACGTACTATGTTACTGTGGCTGATACCGGATCCTGCAACAGTACAGATTCTATTCATGTCGACTTGGTTAACCCGTTGAACCTGACTTTTGGTGGACTCGATACAATAATATGCGTGTATCATCCAACGGTGAATCTCCTTCCGAATTATTTAGGAGGCACGTTTACAGGTCCCGGCATCAATGGAGCTACCTTTAACCCGACTGCAGCGGGAATCGGGTTCTTCTCGATAACTTATACTTATACGGATGCTGCCGGTTGTACTTATTCGCATACTCAGGATGTTCATGTTGATGGATGTTTAGGTGTTCCTGAAAATACGTGGACGAATTCCATAGGCGTATATCCGAATCCATCTTCAGGCAATTTTTCAGTGAAGGCATTTTCCTCGATTGAGAAAAATGTCAGAGTGAGCATTATGGATATTTCCGGAAGGTTACTGGCTGACAACGTTTATCGATTTAATGAAGGCGATAACAGTTTTAAAATTGACCAGCAGCTTGCCAAAGGAGTATATGTTATTCGCTTCGCCGATGATAAATCGTCATCATCAGTAAAACTTGTCGTTCAGTAAGAGGATGAAAAAGAGTTTTACGATCTTATGCGGAATAATATTTCTTATTACCGGGAAAGGATTTAGTCAGCAGAATTTTACTGTTCATCTCCTGCCTTCCGCAATTACATCAGTGCCGCCGGTTCATTCAGGTGCAGTAGCAAATAGAAACGGCAAGTGGATATTTCTTGGAGGCCGCATAGACGGCATGCATATCATGCAGGCTAACCAGGCTTTCCCTGATTATTCACGCAACGATTCGGTATTTGTCGTCGACCCCCTGAACAATACTTACAGCTCAGCTTCTACACAGCAACTGCCGTTACTTTTGCATGGCGCTATATGTTCATCGAATATGCAGTATTACCAGGATGGCAGATTCCTGTATATGATCGGAGGATACGGTTTTGAAGATAGCACTCAGACGTATCTGACTTTTCCGACTCTGACAAGTGTCGACCTGGATTCGCTCATGATCGCAGTCAGCAATTCGTCAACTATAATAAATTCGTTCAGGATGATTGTCGATTCGAATTTTGCGGTGACAGGCGGAGAAATGGACAGGCTCGACTCGACTTATTATCTTGTGTTCGGGCATCGCTTCGACGGACGTTATGCAAAAGGTCCATCTGTACTGTTCACTCAGCGATATACTCACGATATCAGGAAGTTTTCGATTCATGATGACGGTGTAAATTTGTCGATAAGTAATTACATTGTTTTAAAGGATACGGATGTTTTTCACCGGCGCGATTTCAATCTCGTACCGCAAATCTATCCGAATCATCAGAGAGGATTTACGGCGTTCGGCGGCGTTTTTCGCAAGCAGCAGGATCTGCCGTTTCTTACACCTATTGATATAACCGAATCGGGAGTTCAGCATCAGACGGGGTTCAACGAAAATCTGAACCAGTACACGACAGCAACGATGCCCGTGTATGATTCGCTGAACAATGCGATGCATACTGTTTTTTTCGGAGGCATCAGTCTTTATACACTCGATACGGCGAATATGACACTCCACCAGGATACCCTTGTACCTTTCGTATCGACGATCAGCAGAATTACAAGAGATTCAAACGGAAACCTGAATGAATCGAAGCTGCCTGAAAATATGCCGGCATTGAAAGGAACGAATGCGGTATTTATCGGGGATCAGGGTGCACCGTGGATTGACGGAAAGTTCATCGATTTAAATGCACTTTCGGGAAATACGAGAGTAGGTTACATCATGGGTGGAATTCATAGCGACTTCCCGAATGTTGCTGACATAGATCCTACAGGAATGAGCAGGCCGAACGCACAAGTGTATGACGTATATATTGACAAGTCAGCAAATGGCATCAATGATCTGCCTTTGAAAAATGAAGTGAATAATCTTTTGATATACCCGAATCCTGCAGCAGATAAGCTCGAAGTCGAATTTTCAGTTACCGGCGAAAAGCTCTGCGAGATTAAATTATTCGACACGCACGGGAAATTTCTGAAAACTCTGCTGCCAGAGAAAAAACTTTCCGGTAACCAGCATCTTCATTTTCTTTTAAACGTCCTGAAGGATGGAGTGTATGTTTGCTACGTAAAAGTAGCGGAAAGCGTAAAGGCGGTGACGGTGATAGTTGAGAGATAAAGTCAAAAGTCAAGAGTCAAAAGTCAAAAATGATATAGCTATGAATTTTCAATGACTCAGCATCTACACATTTTTGACTTTTGACTTTTGATTTTTGACTTTTAACTTTTGACTTATTTTGGCGCGATCCGCACCATATACACCGCCACTACCATAAAAATCAAATTAGGAATCCAAACCGCAATCACAGGAGCAATGGACCCATTGATGGCAAATGTATTCGAGATCTGCTGAAATAGGATGTAAGTAAAACTCAGGAAAATTCCCAATCCGAGGAGTGCACCGATGCCGCCTCTCACTTTTCTGGCAGATACAGAGACGCCTATCAGCATTAAGATAAATGTTGAGAAGGGAACCGCATAACGCCGGTATTTTTCTACCATGTAAGTGGTAACATTAGCCGATCCCTGCAGCTGCTCTTCGGCGATGAAACGATTGAGTGCCGGATTATCCATAGCGTCAATTATATTTAGCCTCCTGCGGAAATCAGACGGACGCACGCTCAGCACCGTATCCTTTTCCCTGCCGCTCTCGATCCATTCGTGATAGCCGTGAACTTTCCTGATGTAATAGTTCTCGATCTTCCACTTTGATGATATGCTGTCCCAGCGAATGCGGTCAGAGTTCAAATACCATGTTCGCTTGCCATCTTCAATTTTCTCGAGTGAGAAACGGTAACCGATGTTTTCGATGTTGTTGAAACTCTCCATGTACATGAACACTCCCGGACTTATCTGTCTGTGCAGGTTCCTGTCTTTAAACTCGACCGGGTTCTTTATGTAAACATTTTCAAACTCAAGCTTTATCTTGTTCGAGTGTGGAATTACCCAGCCGTTGAAGTAAAATGAAATGCCGGCAAGAAAAGCAGCGGAGACAAAATATGGGTATAGCAGCCGTCTGAAGCTCACGCCGCTGTTGAGTATTGCAACGATCTCTGTATTGGACGCCATGATGGCAGTGAAGAAAATTACCGAGATGAAGACGAAGAGCGGCGCGAACAGGTTGGCGAAGTAGGGGATGAAGTTGAAGTAGTAATCAAATACGATTGCCCTGAGCGGCGCTTTGCGTTCGATGAAGTCGTCGAGTTTTTCGGAGATGTCGAACACGACGGCGATAACAATTATCAGCGCAAGGGAGAAAAAAAATGTCCCGAGGAATTTGCGGATGATGTAGCGGTCCAGTTTTTTAAGCAACATTGTAAGAGACTGCGGGCAAATTTTGTATTTTAACCGTTACATAAACTGTCAAAGGCCGCAAAGATTCGAAATTAAATTTATGCGTTGACATAAACCTTAATTAATTTATCACTACTATGACTACAAAAGAAACGAAAAGGATACCATTTTTCTTATTATTAATATTGACTTTTCCGTTTAGTATTCATTCGCAGGTTACATTCGAAAGGATGTACACCAACACTTTTGGTGACGATGAGGCAGCAGACGGATGTCAGCTGCTCTCATCAAACTATGGCATTCTGTCGACAATTTACTCATGCGGTCCGTGTACTGAATTTGGTGTTTATAAGGTAATAGATTCATCCGGGAATGTATTGTATCAAAATACTTTTGCGCTTAATCAGGATGCCAAACCTGAAATTCTTCACAAGGGGAATGGCGATACAGTACTTGCAGCAGGAGTGATTCTGAATTATGATAACCAGGGTTATAATATCTTTCTGAAAAAATTTGATCCTCAGGCTCATCTTATATGGGAAAAGGAATATGTTGCTGATTCGTTGAGTGATATAGAGCCCAGAGCTATTTGCAATACTCAGGATGGCGGTTATTTTATTAACTATGTTTCTTGGTCTGAAGGAATACATTTTTTTAAGATTAATAGTAATGGAGATTCTTTGTTCACAAAAAAATATCTCTATCCTTTTCACGGAGGAACTTCGATGACCGAGTTGCATGATAAGGGTTTCGCTTTGCTGGGTACGAAATATCTTTCTTCCGGAATCCTTGAATTTTCAATCTTAAGAATGGATTCGCTTGCGGATACTTTATGGTCCAAGAGTTTTCAGAGGGATACAATTGGAATTTTATCCCAAATTATTGAAACCAGCGATCATGGATTTTTGGCTCTTGGAAATTTGATAGATACCCCGAACACCTATCAAATGTGCCTGATCAAATTCGATTCACTTGCAAACTTTCAATGGGTAAAATCTATTCGGCATAGTAAAACTCTTTCTTTCTATGAATTGCAACCTTGCACAAATGGCGGATACATTGTGGCAGGAGTATTAATGGATCACATAGCAAATTCAAGTACCGGTTTTTTGTACAGGGCAAACGAATACGGTGATTCTGTTTGGTTAAGGGAGTATAATCCATTGTATGCAAGCGGACTTGCAAGTGTCCGGCAAACCAGTGACAATGGATTCATAGCTGCCGGATCGATAGGTTACCAATTTTTAGGATATACCTATTTGATTAAAACAGATTCCCTGGGAAATATTACTTCCACATTAACTGTTCCGGATTTATTTCCTGCCGAATCGATCAATATTTTCCCGAATCCCTCATCCGGATTAATTTCAATTTATCTGACAGGAGCCGGACGAAGCAATGTTTGCATCTATGATATGAGAGGCTTGTTATTATTGAAAAAAGATTACACAGAAAATTTAATTAGCATCGATGCCAGAGGTTTTGCAAAAGGAGTATATCTTATTAAGATCAACAGGGGGAGTTATTGTTATCAGGAGAAACTCATACTTTCTGAGTGAGTTTTGGTACCATTTCATTTTTCCATTGCAAGAAACTCCCATTCATAATCCTACTCCTCGCTTCATTCACAAGCCAGAGATAAAACGCCAGGTTATGCATCGTCGAAATCTGCGCGGCAAGAATTTCTTTGCTGATCACGAGATGCCGCAGATATGCCTTCGAATAATAATGATCGACGAAGGATGTCCCATCCGGATCTAGCGGCGAAAAGTCTTCTTTCCATTTTTCGTTGCGCATGTTCATCACACCATTGCGGGTGAACAACGTGCCGTTTCGCGCATTTCTTGTAGGCATCACACAGTCGAACATGTCGATGCCCAGAGCAATGCATTCCAAAATGTTCGCCGGCGTGCCTACTCCCATCAGATATCTTGGCTTTTCTTCCGGCAAAATGTTGCAGACGGTTTCTGTGATCTCATACATGATTTCCGCGGGCTCGCCGACTGATAATCCACCGATCGCGTTTCCTTCTGCATCCTTTGATACAATATATTCAGCTGATTGAATACGCAGGTCTTTATAAACGCTGCCCTGCACGATCGGGAAAAGCGTCTGGCCATGTCCGTATTTCGCTGTCGTGTTCTTCATTCTGTCCACGCAGCGGTCGAGCCAGCGATGCGTCATCTGCATGCTCTTCTCTGCATATTTATGGTCGCACGGATACGGCGTGCATTCGTCGAGCGCCATGATGATGTCCGCCCCGATGATCCTTTGAATATCTACGGCATACTCGGGAGTGAAGAAATGCTTCGAGCCGTCGATATGCGATGTGAATGCAACACCTTCTTCTTTAATCTTCCTTGAATCGGCAAGAGAGTAAACCTGGTATCCGCCGCTGTCAGTGAGCATTGGCCTCGGCCAGTTGATGAATCTATGTAGCCCGCCTGCTTTTTCAAGTATATGCAAACCTGGACGCAGGTACAGATGATAGGTATTCCCCAGTATGATCTGAGCCTTCACATCTTCGATAAGTTCTTTCTGCTGAATGGCTTTTACTGTGCCACCTGTACCGACAGGCATGAAGATGGGAGTCTGAATCGCGCCATGATCAGTCAGTATTTCTCCCGCTCTCGCCTGGGAAGAAACATCCTGTTTAACTAGTCTGAATTCCATCCGTCCGCAAAAATGATCATTTCATTCATATCATACCTTATTCGGCAAAGAAAGATAATGGCATGTTGCATTAACAATCTTTAGTTGATAACAATGCGGTGGTAAAAGCTTTGATATCAGGCACAATTTTACATTTGTCACCAACTCAAAATGTGATATGCGTTCCCTGAATTTGTATGGTTGGAATGAAAGAAATTATAAATGCTCTGTTTATTGTTTTAACGGCATCAGCATTAACACAGATATGCATTTACTGGCTTGTATATAGCAGGCTTGCTTTCTATCAGCCGAAACAGAATTCGGTTCAGACACATCCGCTTTCGGTTATCATCTGTGCTAGAAATGAATCGGCAAGACTGCTTAAATACCTTCCTTCAGTATTGGAGCAGGATTATCCTAAGTATGAGGTTATAGTCGTGAATGATTGTTCCTGGGACGAAACGGACCGGGTTCTGATCGAGCTCTCGAAGAAGTATCCACATCTCAAAATAGTAACAATTAAGGAACAGGAAAAATACAAGCACGGTAAGAAGTTCGCCCTCACACTGGGCATCAAAGCCGCTGCGAATGAAATTGTTGTGCTTACTGATGCCGACTGTGAGCCTGTCTCCGTAAACTGGCTCAGGCACATGAGCGAAAACTTTGGGAGAGGAAACGAAATCGTTCTTGGATATGGAGGTTATATGAAGTCGCACGGATTCCTCAATATGCTTATTCGTTTCGACACGCTCTTCGTCGCCATGCAATATCTTTCTTCGGCGATTATGGACAATCCTTACATGGGAGTCGGGAGAAATCTCGCTTACAGGAAGACGGTTTTCTTCCGCAGTAAAGGATTTGCAAAACACAATCATATCATGTCGGGCGACGATGACCTGTTTGTGAATGAGAATGCTACCCCAACGAATACTTCCATCGAACTTGATCCCGAGTCGTTCACATACTCGGAACCAAAAAAAACATTCACCGCCTGGTTCAGTCAGAAAAAAAGACATATGTCGACAGGAAAGCACTACAAAAAGAAACATAAGTGGTTCCTTGGACTTCACAGCACAACAGCATTTCTTTTCTATACCACTCTGATTGCCTTGTTAATACTGGGTTTCGACTGGAGAATACTCGTATCTTTGTACGCGGCAATGCTAATCTCCCGTTTCCCGATCATTTATTTTGTCTCAAGAAAACTCAAAGAAAACGATCTCGTCTGGGCATATCCCGTGCTCGATCCGGTACATATTTTATTACAGCCCATTCTCTATACCTCTCAAATGTTAACCAAACAAACCACATGGAAGTAAATCCCAATTTATCCGAAAAAGCCCAGGTCGATTACAAGCTTGTACAGCAGGCTGTGAAGGGCGACCAGAAGTCCTATGCGGAGCTCATGGCACGTTATAAGGATTCGATTTACTTCATGTTGTTGAAGATGGTGAACAACCGGGACGATGCTGATGATCTGACGATAGAAGCATTTGGTAAGGCGTTCAAGAATCTTCATCAGTACACTCCTGATTTCGCCTTCAGCACCTGGCTGTTCAAGATAGCGACAAACAACTGCATCGATTTTATCCGTCGCAAAAGGAAATTCACCTTCTCCATTGACAAGAACATGGAGAATGACAGCGGGCAGGAGATGCAGTTCGAAATAAAATCGCCCCTGCTCGATCCGGAAGAGAAGATGATCAAGAAACAGAAAGCAATCCTGATGCGTGATGTGGTTGAGAAATTAAAGCCTCGCTATAAGCGCCTGGTAGAGCTCCGTTATTTCCAGGAGCGGTCATACGAAGAAATCGCCGACGAACTGAAGCTTCCGCTTGGGACTGTGAAGGCGCAGTTGTTTCGCGCAAGGGAATTTCTGTATCAGATTTTGAAGAATCAGGAAGAGCAAATCTGATTAGCAGATTAGCATATTTGTAAATTAGCATATGCCGTTTAACAGCGGTTCGTTTTAATTGCTGTTTTGACTACCGAGAAACAAATTTTATCGAAGTATTTTCCAGATTTAAGTGATAAACAACTGAAACAATTCTTTCAGCTGGACGAACTTTATAGATTTTGGAATGAGAAGATCAATGTAATTTCCCGCAAGGATATAGATCAACTGTATCTGCATCATGTATTACATTCTCTAAGCATTGCGAAAGTGATTTCCTTTAAGGAAGGAACGAAGATTATCGATGTCGGAACAGGAGGCGGATTTCCGGGAATACCACTGGCAATCATGTTTCCCACGGCGAAGTTCCTGTTAATCGATTCTATAGGTAAAAAAATCAATGTAGTGAAAGAAATCTCTGCTTCTCTTGGATTGAACAATCTTGATGCAGTGAAGAGCAGGGCGGAGGAGATCGATGTTCAATGCGACTTTGTAGTAAGCAGGGCTGTGGCTACAATTGATGATCTTGTCAAATGGACAAAACACATGATCAAGCCCGGCGGTAAAAATGTGTTGAAGAATGGCTGGCTATTATTGAAGGGTGGGGATCTGGAAGATGAGCTGAAGGCTTATAAGGAAAGCGCTGTGGTTTTTAATGTATCGGAATATTTTGAGGAAGATTTTTTTGAGACAAAGAAGGTTGTGTATTTGTCGGACTAAAGTCCGCCATACGTGGAGTTATAGTTTTACTGCTTAACCCCGAGCTGAAGCGCGAGGTTGTAATTTATGTTCTCACGATGTCCCAAAAGAATTACAAACCTACGCAATACACAGGGTTATTATTTATGTATTGACTATGTTCAAAAGAATTACAACCCTGCGCTTTAGCGCAGGGCTAAGAGCTTACAAAGTCACAGGTTACATCCAGCGGACTTTAGTCCGCATATTTTTTTATTGATTTAAGGAATTGATCATATTCTTCAAGAAAAGTAATTTTCTTGTGATGTATTTTCTGATTCTTAATATACTTCCGGACTTTTTCAATATTCGATTCACTCACCGAAACAGCAAAATAGTCATCTGCCCAGCCAAAAGTTCTTGATTTGAAAAGATTGTCGTTAATCCATTTTGCCGATTCCCCTTTTATTATTTGTAGAGTTTTCGAAAGGCTAATCACAGGATTTAAATAAAATAAACAATGAAGATGATCTACATATCCATCAATCGTATCTATCCAGATGTCTTTATTCTTAGCATGTGAAAAAATATGCTTGCAAGCTTTAACTCGGATTTCATCTTTTAGAAACGGATAATCGTTTTTTGTGCGCCATACTGCATGGATTGCTACTTTATGAATTGACATTATGTTTTTTATTCAAATGAATAATTAAATATTGGGTAGAAAAACCTCATATATGCGAATTCCTGGTAAAGCATAAGCGGACTAAAGTCCGCCCTACGAAGAGTAAATGCTCTATTGCGTAACCCCGCGCTGAAGCGCGAGGTTGTAATTAATTTCAGGCTAGTCCCGAAGAATTACAAATGAGCGGACTAAAGTCCGCCCTACGAGGAGTAATTGCTCTATTGCGGAACCCCGCGCTGAAGCGCGAGGTTGGAATTAATTTACTGGCCATATCCCGAATAATTACAACCCTGCGCTTTAGCGCAGGGCTATGCTGGCCCAATCCAACATACCCTCCAGCGGACTTTAGTCCGCATAAAAGTTTAAACTCACCATATTTGGTAAATTAGTTGAAAAGCCTATCTTTGCCCTCCGTTTTTGAAGAAATACAGCAATGAAAAGAACATTCCAGCCCTCGACCCGCAAAAGAAAGAATAAACACGGTTTTCGTGAGCGCATGAACACTCCGAATGGCCGTCGCGTTCTCGCTGCCCGCCGTAAGCGCGGAAGAAAGAAACTCACAGTTTCAAGCGAAAAGAACAATAAATAATCGAAAAAGTTGTTAATCAGTCAGCCGGTGAAACCGATGATTGAGTAAATAAAACGATGCCTCGTCTAACCGGCATCGTTTTTTATTTGCCGGATTCTTCGCCCGATCTCATGCAGGTTCTTTTCTCTCAACAACTTATGTCCTGCATCGATAATATCCAGCGTAATTAATTTTTCAAAACCTTTCCTGTATTTCAGCCCAATTGCCGGGGGTATGATCTTGTCATACCTTCCGAAAAATAAGTGAACGGGAATTTTAAACCTGGCGATGATCTTCTTTAAATTCTGAGCATCTGAAAAGACTTTTCTGAAAGTCATCCAGACAAGAAAAACTTTTTTTCTCTTCTGATCGGTGTCGAAATTCCCTACGGCAAACTGGTATTTTTTTTCGCTGACAAGTCTTACATTCCTGAGAATTTTAGCTACGAAATGGAAAGTTGATGGATCTCTTACCACGTCGGCAAGGACGTTCTTGCCTATTTGAGTCTGCGTGAGGAACTTGTAAAACGGGCTTATTTTAATCCCGTCGGGAGCGAGTAAAATGATCCTTTCAATTTTTTCAGGGATGATTTCAAGCAGCTTTAAGACTATTCGTCCACCCAGACTGTAACCAATCAGCGTGTACTTTTCTGCAGAAAAGATCCCGCTCAGATTTTTATACAGGTCTTTTAGATCATTTACAGAAAATCCTTTTTCCACGATGCCGACATGTGCATGACTTGTACCGTGAAAGAATAGGTTTATCGAGACTATTTTGTAAATGTCACCGAGCTCATCTTCAAGCGGTCTGAAGTCGACTGCGTGATTATTGAATCCATGAAATGCAAATGCAGTCTTTTCTCCTTTTCCATACACAAAATACTCCAGTTCATAGTCCTTGTGAGTGATCTTTCCGTGCATCGAAACAAAGATAAAATAGTATTTTTGGCGCGCTTAGCGGAGGGTAATTAAGTAATCAACCTGTTTTCAAGTTCATGCTTAAAGCTGGGAGCTTTGAAACAGATACTTGATAGAAATGTTGTTTTTTTCAGAAGAAGAATCAGACTAATCAGATAAATCAGACAAATCAGAGTCCATGCGCGACCAATCCATAAAATCCGTCCTCATAATCGGCAGCGGACCGATAATCATCGGCCAGGCATGTGAATTTGACTACTCAGGCTCACAGGCTGCACGTTCGCTCCGTGAGGAGGGAATCGAAGTGACGCTGATCAATTCGAATCCAGCCACGATCATGACCGACAAGGTCACGGCAAATAATATTTATCTCAAGCCACTCACGAGAAAATCTATACGTGAAATTTTAGAGAAGCATAAGATCGATGCGGTTTTGCCGACTATGGGAGGACAGACGGCATTAAACCTCGCGATTGATTGCCAGAAGGCCGGACTGTGGGAAAAGCATAATGTGAGGATCATAGGCGTCGACATCGATGCCATACACATGACGGAGGATAGGGAGAAGTTCAGGCTGCGGATGCTGGAACTTGGCGCCGGAGTTTGCAAAGGTCGCACGGCAACTTCTTTTCTTGAAGGAAAAGAGATCGCGCAGGAGATCGGTTTTCCACTCGTGATTCGTCCCTCGTTTACACTCGGTGGAACGGGCGGCGGGTTCGTGAATTCGAAGGACCAGTTCGACGAGGCGTTGAATCGCGGGCTTCATGCCTCACCGGTTCACGAAGTGCTTATAGAACAATCGATCTTCGGATGGAAAGAATTCGAACTCGAATTACTTCGTGACTCATCCGGTAATGTCATCATCATATGCTCGATCGAAAACTTCGACCCGATGGGAATTCACACCGGCGACTCGATTACTGTCGCTCCGGCGATGACACTCTCTGATGTCACCTATCAGAAGATGCGTGACCTCGCGATAAGGTGCATGAACGGCATCGGCAATTTCGCGGGAGGATGTAATATTCAATTTGCGGTGAATCCGGACAACGAAGATGAGATCATTGTCATTGAAATTAATCCGAGAGTATCACGATCGTCGGCCCTCGCATCGAAAGCCACGGGTTACCCGATTGCAAAGATTGCATCGAAGCTTGCGATCGGTTACAGGCTCGACGAACTCAAGAATCAGATTACGAAAAATACTTCAGCCTTCTTCGAACCGACGATCGACTATGTAATCGTAAAAGTTCCGAGATGGAACTTCGATAAGTTCAAGGGAACTGACAGACATCTCGGTCTTCAGATGAAATCTGTGGGCGAGGCGATGGGAATTGGAAGGAGTTTTCAGGAGGCATTGCAGAAGGCATGTCAGTCGCTCGAGATAAGAAGAAACGGTCTCGGTGCCGACGGACGAGAGTTGCGCGAGCAGGAAGAGATCTTGGACAGCCTCGAGCGGCCAAGATGGAACCGGTTGTTTCACATCTATGATGCATTCAAGCTCGGAATTCCTTTCAACACGATTCGCAAGCTGACGAAGATTGATCCCTGGTTTTTAAGACAGATCGAGGAGCTGATCCAACTCGAAAATGAAATAGAGAAGTATACGGTCGATTCAATTCCGCGCGAGCTCTTGATGGAGGCCAAGAAGAAAGGTTATGCTGACAGGCAGGTTGCGCATCTGCTGAGATGCCTGGAGAGCCAGGTGTTTAAAAAGAGGCACGAACTTAAGATAACACGAGTGTGGAAACTGGTTGATACTTGCGCAGCAGAATTTGAGGCGAAGACGCCTTATTATTATTCCACTTTCGACGAAGAGAATGAAAGTGTATCATCCGATAAAAAGAAGATAGTCATACTCGGCTCCGGGCCCAATAGAATAGGTCAGGGCATCGAGTTCGATTACAGCTGCGTGCACGGAGTGTTGGCGGCGAAGGAATGCGGATACGAGACGATCATGATCAACTGCAATCCGGAGACGGTGAGTACCGACTTCGACATCGCGGACAAGCTTTATTTCGAGCCGGTGTTCTGGGAGCATATCTACGAGATCATCGAACACGAGAAGCCGGAAGGCGTCATTGTTCAGCTGGGTGGACAGACGGCATTGAAGCTGGCAGAGAAGCTGGACAAATACGGAATAAACATAATCGGCACGAGCTACAAGTCGCTGGATCTTGCAGAAGACAGAGGTCGGTTTTCAACATTATTAAGAGATCTCAACATTCCTTATCCGAAATTCGGAGTAGTGGAAAATGCAGATCAGAGCGTGGATCTTTCCCGGGATCTCGGTTTCCCGCTGTTGGTTCGTCCGTCGTATGTATTGGGCGGACAAAACATGAAGATCGTCATCAACGAAGAAGAGCTGGAGCAGCATGTAATAAAAATCCTTCAGGACATTCCCGATAATAAAATTCTGCTCGATCATTTTTTGGAGAAGGCGATAGAGGCGGAAGCAGATGCGATTTGCGATGGTGAGGATGTATACATCATCGGAATCATGGAACACATAGAGCCTGCGGGCATTCACAGCGGCGACAGCAATGCGGTACTGCCACCCTTCGACCTGAGTGATGCGGTAATAAAGCAAATAGAAGAAATCACGAAGAAGGTGGCGAAGGCAATGAAGGTGGTAGGGTTGATTAACATTCAGTTTGCAATCAAAGACGAAACGGTATTTGTAATCGAGGCAAATCCACGTGCATCGAGGACGGTTCCGTTCATAGCGAAAGCATACGACGAGCCCTATGTAAATTATGCGACGCAGATCATGCTGGGAAAAAAGAAGGTGAAGGATTTTAAGTTCAATCCAAAGAAGAAGGGTTATGCGATAAAGGTTCCGGTATTTTCATTTGATAAGTTTTTGGATGTAAATAAAGAACTCGGGCCGGAGATGAAATCGACAGGTGAGGCGATTTATTTTATTGATGATCTGGAGGATGAATTTTTTCAGAAGGTTTATGGGGAGAGAAATTTGTATTTGTCGCGTTAATAGATTGAAAATTGAAGATTGTATATTGAAAATTAGGGCTTCGTAACTACTTTTTTGAGTTGTTGTTTCTTACGGGCTGTTAACCTGCTGGCGGCAAAGATTTTGGTAAGTTCAATAGATTCTTGTTTAATAAACCTAAGTCTGCTTGGGTCTATTAACTTTTCATCTTCTATAAATGTTATCCAAAAATTACTTTCATCTGCTTCTTCGAGAACGATTGAAGTTTTTGATACGAATTCTTTACTGGACTGTGCAAAACACACGGCTCTGTAATTGGCAGCTACTGACAATGCAGAACGAGTTAATTGACTTTCTAAATATTTACCTAAAATGTTTTTTGGTAAAGCAGATGCAAGTTTAACACATCTGTGTGCAAACAACTTGGTTCGCGACTTTAAATCTTCGCTATTCATTCACTATTATTGTAACACAAATATTAAATAATATTATCAAAACAATGTTCAATATAATAATGAAAGTGGGGGATTTGAAAAACAATAAATTCCAGGTAATGGATCGAACCCTTAATTTTCAATATACAATCTTCAATTTTCAATAACTACATTCGCTCCATGAAAAAATTCCTCCCGCATCTGATCGCACTCGCTGCTTTCATTGTCATCACCATGCTTTATTTTTCTCCGCTTCTCGGCGGCAAAGAGCTCAAGCAGGGGGATATCAACAACTGGAAAGGGATGGCGAAGGAAATCATGGACTACAAGGAAAAGACCGGCGAACAGACTCTCTGGACCAATTCCATGTTCGGCGGAATGCCTGCCTACCAGATATCTGCTGTGTACAAAGCCAACCTCATGCAGTATGTCGATAAGGTCATCACTCTCGGACTTCCGACTCCCGCAAATTTTGTTTTCATTTTTATGGCGGGGTTCTATTTTCTTCTTCTAACGCTTAAGCTCGATCAGCGCGTCGCAATCCTCGGCGCTATGGCCTTCGGATTCAGTTCCTATTTTCTCATCTTCATCGATGCCGGGCATAACTCCAAAGCTCATGCGATCGGTTACATGGCTCCGGTTGTTGCAGGAATCATCATGACCTATCGCGGAAGATATATGCTGGGTGCAGCCATCACCGCCATTGCACTTGCCCTCGAACTTTACGCAAACCACCTCCAGATCACATATTACCTTATGATGATCATACTCGTGTACATCGCATTCCAGCTCGTCGGCGCTTTCAGGGAAAAAAAATTCGGCCCGTTCGTAAAAGCCAGCGCTTTCCTTGGCGTCGCAGCCGTGCTCGCAGTACTCACCAACATTACAAACCTCTGGGCTACGCAGGAGTATGGAAAGTATTCGACGCGTGGTCCGTCTGAACTGACTGCCAATAAAGAAAACCAGACTACCGGCCTCGACCGGGATTACATCACCGACTGGAGCTTCGGGGTAGGCGAGAGCATAACACTTTTCATTCCCGATTTCAAAGGCGGGGCTACCGAACCGATCACTGCAAACAACAAGGACGCTTTGAATGATATCGATCCCACATTCCGCCAGTACGTCGGAAGTTTCGGAGCATACTTCGGCGACCAGCCGTTTACCAGCGGCCCTGCATATGTCGGTTCTATCGTTGTTCTGTTGTTCCTCATCGGCGCATTCGTAGTTAGGGGACCGTTGAAATGGTGGCTGGTTATCTCTACAGCCTTATCACTCATGCTCAGCTGGGGAAGAAATTTCATGTCGTTCACCAACCTGTTTTTGGATTACCTCCCCGGCTACGATAAGTTCCGGGCTGTAACAACAATCATCGTCATTGCTCAATTCACCATGCCGCTGCTCGGAATTCTCGCAGTGAACCAGATGATCACCGAGAAAGATTTCTTTGTAAAGAACAAGAAGAAGTTGATGTATGCACTCGGCATCGGTCTCGGTCTTACCCTGCTCATATCGCTGAGTCCGGGAACCTTCACACAGTTTTATACCGAACAGGAGCATCAGCAGGTAGCGGAATCAATCAAAGGCCAGCAGAATGCCGAAGCAATTCTCGATCAGTTTTTTGACGCTGTCAGCGCCGCAAGGAAACACATTGTGCGCTCCGATGCAACCCGGTCATTTATCTTCATGCTAATTGCCGCCGCCATAATCTTCGGGTTTTTAAAATATAAGTTCAGAAAGGAATATCTCATCTTCGGACTTCTTGCGCTTATTATCATGGATCTTATTGGTGTTGACCGGCGATATCTCGGCAACGATGATTTTGTAAACAAGTCTTCCAACGCCGTCCCGTTTCCGGAGTCGCAGGCCGACGCATATATAAAACGTGACACCACAAGCTATCGCGTACTCAACCTCGCGGCAAATATTTTTAACGATGCCAGCACTTCTTATTATCACCAGTCGATCGGCGGATATCACGGCGCTAAGCTCAAGAGGTACAAAGAGCTGATCGACTATTCACTCACGCAGGAAGTTACAGTAATGAAGACGGCGCTGCAGAGACAGGATTCCTCCGTGCGCGATATTCTGAGCAGTCAGCCGGTAATAAACATGCTCAACACGAAGTACATTATTTACAATCCCGAATCGATGCCGCATGTGAACGCCGGCGCCATGGGAAATGCCTGGTTCGTCACTAACATTAAATGGGTGGCCAATGCCGATGCCGAGATAGCCGCAATGAACAACACCGATTTCCGGAACACAGTCCTGATCGATGAGCGATTCAAAGATAAACTCAGCGGATTTAATCCTTCACCCGATCCTGCCGCATCCATCGCATTGACATCCTACAAGCCGAATCATCTCACCTATAAAACATCCTCGAGCTCTGATCAGCTTGCCGTGTTATCGGAGATTTATTACGATAAGGGATGGAACGCTTTCATCGACGGCAAACCCGCAGACTTTGTGAGAGCCGACTATGTGCTCAGGGCAATGAAGATCCCTGCCGGTCAGCACGTGATCGAATATAAATTTGAACCCGCGGTAGTTGCGACAGGTGAAAAAATCTCCCTGGCATGTTCTGCACTGCTACTGATATTTGCCGCCTTTGCCGCATGGAAAGAATTCGGTAAAAAAGACGGCAACGCTCCTGAACCGAATCATCGATAATCTTCCGGTTTGAAGATTCTCATACTGACATATTATTATCCGCCCAGCGGTGGAAGCGGTGTTCAGCGCTGGCTTTATTTCTCGAAATATCTTTCTGATTTTGGCATCGAGCCGTACGTTATTACCGTGAATCCCGATAAAGCATCTTACAAATTCATCGACGAGGAACTATTGCAGAAGGTAAATGACGTGAAGGTGTTCAGGACTGATACGAAAGAAATTCTTTCTGTATATACGGCCATAAAAAGAGGCGAGAAGAGAAAGAATATTCCACAGGGTTTTTCCGGAGAGTCAGACCCGAATTTGTTTCAGAAGGTGAGTCGTTTTTTTCGTGGCAATTTTTTTCTGCCCGACGCCCGGCGCGGATGGAATAAATACGCGTTCAAAAAGGCGGTGGAACTGATAACGAAAGAAAAAATCGGAGTCGTAATAACTTCCGGTCCTCCGCATTCCACCCATCTCACCGGACTCAGGCTCAAAAAGAAATTCGGTGTCAAATGGATCGCCGATTTTCGCGACCCATGGACTGAGGTTTATTATAACAGGATGCTATACCGTACTTCTCTTGCTTCTAAGATCGATTACGGTATGGAAAAAAAAGTTTTGGAAAATGCGGATCGGGTACTCACCATTGGACCGGGCATGCAGAAGTTGCTCCAGAAAAAGTTAAATAAAGAGCAGAAAGAAAAGGTCATCTATATTTATAATGGCTACGACGGAAAGGCCTTCGAGAGTATTTCCAAAACACCTTCCGGAAGGTTTTCAATTGTTCATTCCGGGATACTCAGCGACAACCAGCCGATCGATGCCTTTCTTGAAGGGCTGAAAAAATTCATCTCCCAAAATCCTGATGCGAAAGAACATGTTCAGCTTGTCTTTGTCGGTAATGTCTCGCCGGCGATTCTGGGTAAAGCTGAAAGCGCTCTGGGTAAGGATAATTTAATCCTCACTGGTTATCTGAGCCAGTCTGAAGCGCTGCAAAAAATAATGAACGCAGAGCTTTTGCTAAACAGCTTTGCAATCAGCGACGAAAGCGCTTTGCTCGTTTCCGGAAAGCTGATGGACTACATCGCGACAGGCAACCCGATCATCGGACTGGGTCATCCCGAAGGTGACGCTGCTGAGTTGCTGAAGAATTACCAAGATGCGCGCATATTCGACCGCTCTGATGTCGAAGGCATTCAGTTATTCATAGAAAGGATATATTTGCAGTGGCAGAAAGGCGGCAGAAAATTCAACCGTGAGTCCTATTCGCAATTCAGCCGTGAACGTACAACAGAAGAGCTCGCCGAAGTTATCCGCAATCTATGAACTCCCTTTCCATATCCTCCCTAAAAAAGGTATTGTTGCTGGGCCCTCACCCCGACGATATCGAATTTTCCTCAGGCGCGACTGTCAGTAAGATGATCGAACTGGGAGTTGATGTACACTATGCCGTTTTCAGCATGTGTGAAAAATCAGTTCCCGCCGGAATGCCTAAGGACATCATCAAGCAGGAGCTGATCAGGTCGGCAGATTTTCTCGGCATCAAAAAAGACAACCTCTATTTATTTGACTACGAGGTGAGAGTATTTCCTTCAATGAGACAGGAAATTCTTGAAGACCTTGTTGTGCTCAACAAAAAAATAAACCCTGATTTGGTTCTTCTTCCCTGCAGCAGCGACATACACCAGGATCATGAGACTATCAACCGCGAGGGAACGCGTGCCTTCAAGAACAGCATGATACTGGGTTACGAAATGCCTTGGAACAATTTCAATTTTGCATCACACTTATATGTGCTGCAGGACGAGATCCACATTCAAAAGAAGATCGCCGCTCTGGATATTTACAAATCGCAGGGTTTTCGTTTTTACAGGAGCGAAGATTACGTCCGTTCCCTGGCCACGATTCGAGGCATTCAGATCCAGGCAAAGTACGCCGAGGCTTTCGAGGTAATTAGATTAAAAATGTCGTGATGACGAAACTGCTGATGACCGGCGGTGGCGCCCCGGGTGCTCCGGGGATTTTAAAATGCCTGAAAAAATCGGACGAACTTGACATTACTTTATGTGATGCTAATCCGAATGCGACAGGCAGGTTTCTCAACGATAAATTCTTTACTGTTCCGAAAGCCGATGAAAAAAATTTCATCGAAGTTATACTGAGCGAGAGCATAAAAAGAAATATTGAAGTAATTGTTCCGCTTGTGACGAGAGAGTTATTCCATTTCGCAAGGCATAAGGAAGAATTCAGAGCGAAAGGCATTGCGGTACTGGTAAGTGACCAAGGGGCGCTCGAGACCGCCAATAACAAAAGCAGCCTTTATGAATTCTTAAAGAAAAAAAATATCCCCGTACCCGCATTCAGAGTGGTTAAAAACATCGATGAGTTCAAGACAGCGGTCCGTGATCTGGGTTACCCGAATAAAAAAGTCTGTTTCAAACCGTCAGTCTCCAACGGCAGCAGGGGATTCAGGGTCATTGATGAAAGTGTGGATGCATACACCCTGTTGTTCAATTACAAGCCTAACTCCACCTATATCGGGTACGATGAAATAGTGGAGATTCTTTCATCACAGACATTCCCCGAGCTGCTGGTAAGCGAGTATCTACCCGGCGAAGAATATTCGATCGATTGCCTTGCAGATAATGGCAAATGTCTGATTGCGGTACCAAGACTGCGTTCTAAAATGAATAACGGGATTTCTGTTGAAGGCGAGTTTATAAGAAACGAGCGTGTCATTGATTACAGTAAAAAAATAATTGAAGCAATAGGACTTGATGGAAACATCGGAATCCAGGTTAAAGGAAGTAACAGCGGCGAATTGCTTATTCTTGAAATCAACCCAAGGCTGCAGGGAACAGTTGTAGCAGCGCTCGGGGCCGGAGTTAATCTCCCTTTACTGGCCGTAAAGAAGGCGTTAAAAATGAAAATCGAACCGGACGAGATGAAAGTAAGATGGGGAACGAAGTTTTCAAGATATTACGAAGAAGTATTTTATTGATGCTCCCTCCCAATTATAAAGCATATCTTTTTGATCTCGACAATACCTTGTACAGGGAGACAGATTATTTGTATGCCGCATACGGAAAAATCGCAGGTTTGATTTCGGAAAAATCAAATATTGATCAAAACAATATTAAAGAATTTCTTATTGCTGAATTTGAAAAAGCCGGAAGGAAGGATCTCTTTGATAAAATGATTTTAAAATTCAATGTAAAAAACGTTTCAACTTGCGATTGCCTAGAAATTCTGAGGACTGTTAATGGAGTGAAGATTGATTTATATGCCGATGCTTATAGGGATCTCGTCGAATTAAAATCTTCCGGAAAAAAACTGTGCATCATAACAAACGGAAACGTCAGGCAGCAAAAAAATAAAGTGAGGCTGATTGACTGGAAAGATTTAGACGGTTCTCTCGAATTCGTATATTCAAATGAGACAGAAAGGAAGCCATCGCCCGTTTCTATACTTGAACATATAAACAAAAATAGAATTGATAAAAAAGATGCTGTCTTCATCGGCGACGGTGCTGAAGACGAACAGGCGGCAAAGGCTGCGGGAATAGGGTTTATCAAATCAGACTATAAGGGAAAATAATCGTGTGCGGTATTGCCGGATTTTATGATGAATCGTTGAGCGTCACTCAGTCGGATGAGATGATAGACAAAATGCTGTCGTGCATAGCTTATCGCGGACCTGACGCCCGTTCGACGGAACGAATCGGTGCGCTTATGCTTGGACATAACCGTCTCAGCATTATCGACCTTAGTGAAGCCGCAAACCAGCCGATGAAATTTTTCGATTCCGTTCTCATTTTCAACGGCGAGGTGTATAACTATATCGAATTAAAAAAAGACCTCGAGGCAAAGGGCTATCAATTCAAGACAAGTTCTGATACTGAAGTTGTTCTTGCGTCTTACCGTGAGTACGGTCCATCATGTGTCAGGAATTTTGTTGGCATGTGGGCATTTGCGCTGTGGGACAGGAAAAACAACCTGCTGTTCTGTTCGCGCGATCACTTTGGAATCAAACCTCTTTATTACCTGGAGGGAAATGGGAAATTTTATTTCGGATCGGAATTCAGAACGCTTAAATTTTCTTCGCTGTTCAGTAACGATGTAAACTGGAACCAGGTAAGCCGCGGATTGCAGCTGGGATGGAATTGTTATTATGACGAAACTTATTTTGAAAAAATAAAGTGCCTTCCCGCGGGACATAATTTAATTTTCAAATCAGGCAAGATTACGGTTGAGCGTTACTGGGACATCGATACTGCCATGCACAATACTGATCCGTTTGACGTCAAGGTTGAATCGTTCAGGGAAAAGTTTTTTGACAGCGTCAGGCTACACCTGCGAAGCGACGTTGAGGTAGGGTCGTGCCTTAGCGGAGGACTGGACAGTTCATCGATTGCTTCAGTGGCAAGCGTGCTGAATCCGGGAATCGACCTTAAGACGTTTACGATTTATTACGAGGGCGAAGACGCCGTGGATGAGCGCCCATGGGTGAACGAGGTGACGGCAAAATATAAGAATCTTGTTCCGTATTTCTACCAGCCGAAAGACGACGAGATAGCAGATGGATTTGAAAAAACAATTCTGCATGCCGAAGTTCCGATAGCCGGTTCGTCGCCCATTTCACAATATTTCGTCATGAGACTAGCCGGTTCAAAAAAAATAAAAGTAATACTGGATGGACAGGGAAGCGACGAATACCTGGGCGGGTATATGCATTCGTTTTACCGGCTGATCGGAGATATGATTGCCAATGGTAATATCTTCCGGGCTCTGGCCGAGCTCAGGCACCATTCTTCAACACAGAAATTTTCCGGTGGCAAATCAGCTGATATTCTTTTGAAGAGCATGCTTGCCACTTTTTCGGACGAGCAAAGGCTATATGAGCTTGAATACAAAAACTACTTTCCTTTCCTGGGGAGAAATAAAATTGTCAATTTTAATCTTCCGAAAAAGGAAGGTAATCATCTGCATAATTTCTTTTATCACTTATTGTTTACAACGTCGTTGCCGACCCTGCTTCATTATGAAGACAGGAACAGCATGGCCTTCAGTATAGAGTCGCGCGTTCCGTTTCTCGATCACAGGCTTGTACAATTTGCAATTGGTTTGAATAACCAGGACGTGATAAAAAACGGAGAAACAAAAAGAGTGCTTCGTGAAGCTTTAAAAGATGTTCTTCCGCAAGCCATAACAAAGAGGAAAGACAAGAAAGGTTTTGTGACACCCGGAGAAATCAAATGGCTACGCGGTCCACTGAAGCATCTGCTGGAGAAGAAAATCAATTCAGATATACCGCTCGATATTACCCTTTGTAAGCGGCTGATTGATGATTTCAAAAAAGGTGAAAATAAAAATGCAAACCTGGTTTGGAGAATTGTTACTCTTTTATACTGGTTGGAGAATAGTAATAGGGAGAATTGAGTACGGAACCTAATCTTTCCATTTCAACTGGTGTCAAGGTCTGTCATATCCGTTAACCTGTTGGACATTTCAAATTAAATAGATATTAAAAATTGATTTTGTTGAATATATCGGTTGTTTTGCAAAATATATTTGGTCATTCCGGATATTAATATTATATATTGTTTAAAATATAGCCTGATGAAAAGAACTTGTACGTTCAAAATTCTGAGTATTATTTTATTTTTTATTGCCGGGACATTGCAAGCCCAGGAATCGTTAACAATCCAGCCTGATGCAGATTGCGGAAAAGATGCACTCATCGGCGATTGTCAGCCATGCGGTTATTACAATACCAATTTCGGGTCGTCGCCGGAAATGAACGCGCTTGCATGGACTAACGGAGGCAACAATTCGAATCACCGATCATTGTTGCAGTTCGACTTTTCAAAAATTCCTTCCGGATCAACGATCACGAACGCTCAATTATACCTGTACTATAATCCCACAAGCGGAAATGCTACAGGTCAGCATTCAAATCTCACCGGACCAAACGATGCAGTAATTGAAAGAATAATTTCTTCATGGGATGAAAATACCGTTACTTGGGCTAACCAGCCCATGACTGACACTGCGCATCATGCAGTTATTCCGGCAAGTACCAGCGGAACGCAGAATTTTGTTGTCGATGTAACATCCCTGGTCCAGGATATGATCGATAATGGTAATTTTGGAATGCTCCTTAAATTGGCGGATGAGACGAAATTCAGGTGCCTGCTTTTTGCCTCGAGTGATCATCCGGATCCGGCCCTGCACCCAAAGATCGTGATCAGCTATGCGGCAGCGCCGGTGTCGTGCTATGATCTGCAACTGACAGGATGTGATGTTGAAGATGCGCTTATCGGCGACTGTGTGCCTTGCAATTATTATAACCAGAACTTTGGCGACAGCCCGGAGATGAATGCGCTTGCGTGGACGAACGGGGGAAATATTTCAAATCATCGCTCGCTGATAAAATGGGATCTCAGCTCGATACCATCGTCAGCATTAATTTCACAGGCTACGCTTACTTTATTTTATAATCCGACAAGCGGGAATGCAGGCGGGACACATTCCACACTCACGGGGCCGAACGATGCCTGGCTTGAAAGGATAACAGGTACATGGAGTGAGAATACAGTTACATGGGCGAATCAGCCCGCTACGGATACTGTAAATCGCGTTTATCTGCCGCCGAGTATAAGTGTAACTCAGGACTATGTTCTCAATGTCACTGGTCTTATTCAGGATATGGTAGCAAGCCCGGCATCCAACAACGGATTAATGCTCAAACTGAATACGGAAATTAATTTTCGTTGCCTGTTGTTTGCATCGAGCGATCATCCCATTGACAGTATCAGGCCCAGGCTGGAAATATGTTATGATCTTAATTCGGGTGTAGCCGGTATTAAACACGAACCTTCAATCAATATTTATCCGAATCCGTCTGCCGGAAAATTCAAAATATACTGCAAAGACTTTAGTGGTGAATTATTCGTAACGAATATTATGGGCGAAACGGTTTATTCTGGGAAAATGAATTCATCAGAAATTCCGGTTTCAATAAATGTCCATCAGGGAGAATATTTTGTAACCTTAATTGATGGCAATTCGGTTATCAAAAAGAAAATATCCGTAATAAATTAATTGATTCTGATTTTACCGGCTCACGGATATTTCTGCAGAAAATTTCCTGCTCTTCAGATCGTAGCAATTTCCTTTTGCAAGAATGTGAACGATAAGATTTTCGATCGAAAGCGGTGAGCCCTCTTTGAGGTCTGCGATATTGGAGTGGCGGATTTCATGACCATCGATTATTATTACAAGTCCGGATCCGACGGCCTCCATGTATCTTCCTTCGGTGATTAAAACACCGGTATCCTCGCCAAGGCCGATACCGATGCAGGAAGGATTCGCGGCGACCGCCTGTGTAAGCCTTCCGAATCTTCCGCGCGTTACAAAATGTGAATCGATGATAACATCTTTGATAAATGCGAGACCGGTTGTTATCTTAACTTCTCCTTTCAGTAAGGCTTCAGAACTGTTTCCCTGGTAAATCATCGTATTCGACATGGCCATCGCGCCTGCGCTGGTTCCGGCGATTACAAAGTCGCTTTCGTTGAAATATCTCGCAGAAAGAATTTCCAGAAATTCAGTGCCGCCGAAAATAGAGGAGAGCCGAAGCTGATTTCCGCCGCTGAACATTACGCACCTGCATTTCTTTATTCTGGTGATCATCTCGGGCTGAGTCGCGTCTTCACGTTTCCTGATATCCATAACATGGACATTCTTGCAGCCGAGTTTTTTGAATGCATCAAGATAATTTGCTCCGATCTCGTGTGGAATCGAAGAAGCGCTCGATATAACTTCAATATGGGCGTCGTGTCCGCCCGCTTCGCGGACAATTCTGCTCAATATCTGAAGTTCAAAAAAATTAAGGTTGTTTTTTTGAATATAATTAGGTTCCGGCTCGGTGCCTTTGTCTTCATTGCCACCGATTGCTATAAGCTTTCCCTTCGGGATCATAAACGTAGTGAGAGGTTGTGGCGGCAAATATAAAAATACGCACACTATGAAGACTAATTCTTCCTTTAGTTTTTCACTATTTTTCTCACACTGTACAGGCTGGAAAGGCTCAAATAAAGTATTTTTTGACAATCGGTAAAAACTTTCTACTTTGAAAAACGAAAACCACGCGTCTTATGAATATTATTGATATCAGAGTAATGAGAGGGCCAAATTACTGGTCGATCCGGCGACACAGGCTTATTGTGATGAAGCTGGATATAGAAGAGCTCGAAGAGGCCCCTTCAAACAAGATCCCCGGATTTCCCGAACGCCTTGAAAAAATTTTTCCTTCGATGTATTCGCACGAATGTTCTGAAAAACATCCGGGTGGATTTTTTAAACGGGTAAGGGAAGGTACCTGGATGGGGCACGTGGTTGAGCACCTCGCACTTGAGATTCAGACTCTCGCCGGAATGGATTGCGGATTTGGCCGCACACGTAGCACGGGCCAGCACGGAGTGTACAACGTTGTATTCAATTACATGGAAGAGAAGGCAGGAATCTATGCTGCAAAGGCCGCAGTAAGAATTGCCGATGCACTAGTGAAAGGAGTGGAATATGATCTTGCTTCCGATATTCAGCGTCTGCGTGAAATAAGAGAAGATGAGCGCCTCGGACCATCGACAGGATCTATCGTTGATGAAGCCATCAAGAGAAAGATACCATGGATAAGGCTCAACAGGCATTCACTTGTTCAGCTCGGCTATGGAAAAAACCAGCACCGGGTTCAGGCTACGGTTGCGAGTACCACAAGCAGCATTGCAGTCGAAATCGCCTGCGACAAGGAAGAGACGAAAAACTTATTAGAGTCGTCGTCGATTCCAGTCCCGAAAGGCAGGGTGGTCTACGATGAAGAGGACCTGGAGATAGCGGTAAAGAGGGTCGGGTATCCGTTGGTTGTTAAGCCAGTAGGAGGAAACCACGGCCGCGGTGCAACGATCAACGTCACTGACTGGAACGCAGCATTAGAAGCTCTCGCCCTGGCAAAAAAAGTTTCGCGCGGAGTGATCATCGAAAAATTCATTACAGGTTACGATCACCGGCTTCTCGTGATCAACTACAGGTTTATTGCCGGCGCCAAACGTACACCCGCAATGGTTACTGGCGACGGAAAACATACGATACAGGAACTGGTCGATATCGTAAACCAGGATCCGAGGAGAGGATTCGGTCACGAAAAAGTACTCACTTCAATAAAGATCGACGACACGACGCTTGCCATGCTTGCCGAAAAAGGACTCACGACAGAAAGTGTTTTGAAGAAGGATGAGGAGTTGTTCCTCAAGCGAACTGCAAACCTGAGCACCGGAGGTACATCGACGGATGTTACAGACGTCGTGCATCCATTCAACGTATTCATGGCGGAGAGGATAGCGAGGATCATCGGACTTGATATCTGCGGAATCGATATCATGACGCCTGACATCAGCGTTCCTTTGCATGAGAACGGTGGGGCTGTGCTTGAAGTGAACGCTGGTCCCGGATTCAGAATGCATATTGCTCCAGCAGTCGGCTTGCCGCGTAACGTCGCCGAACACGTGATTGACATGCTATATCCTCCCGGCAGTAGTGCGAGGATACCGATCATTGCCGTAACCGGAACGAACGGAAAGACTACTACTACAAGACTCATTGCCCACATCATTAAGACCATGGGCTGCAAGGTCGGCTTTACGACGACCGATGGAATTTATATACAAAACAGGATGGTGGAGCAGGGAGATTGCACCGGTCCCCTTAGCGCGGAGTTTGTCTTGAAGGATCCTACTGTGGAGTATGCCGTTCTCGAGTGTGCGCGGGGAGGAATTCTAAAGGCCGGACTTGGTTTTCACAACTGCGACATAAGCATCGTAACGAATGTTGCAGCCGATCATCTGGGATTGAAAGACATCAACACGATAGAGGAGATGGCTCGTGTGAAGAGCGTCGTTGCCGAGAGCGTGCTGCCGGAAGGGTATTGTATTTTGAATGCCGACGACGACCTGGTGTACGAGATGAAAAGGAATGTGGAGGCGAACATCGCATTGTTCAGCCTGGATGAAAATAATCCGAGAATACTCAGGCATTGCGAGAATGGCGGCATCGCAGCAATTGTCGAAAACGGCTACATCACCATCTGTAAAGGCACGTGGAAGATCAGGGTCGATAAGGTGGTGAGCATTCCGCTTACTTTTTCCGGGAAAGCAGTTTTCATGATTCAGAATATCCTTCCTGCCGTGCTCGCGGGATTCCTTCGCGGATTCAAAGTGGAAGACATAAGGCTTGCCCTCGAAACATTTATTCCTTCACCTACGCAGACGCCGGGCCGGATGAATATGTTCCAGTTCAAGAATTTTACGGTGATGGTCGACTATGCGCATAACCCTGCAGGGTTCCAGGCCATCGCGAGATTCCTGGATAAGATCGAATCAGGACCGAAAGTCGGGATCATCGCAGGAGTAGGCGACAGGCGCGATGAGGATATCATACAACTGGGAGTGGTTGCGTCGCAGATGTTCGACGAGATCATTATCCGGCAGGATAAAAATCTGCGCGGGAGAACTGAGAAGGATATCATCGACTTAATGATGAGTGGAATTCAAAGTCATGATCCGAAGAAGAAGGCGCTCGTAATTCCCAAAGAAGCCGAAGCAATCGAACATGCGATTAAAAAAGCAAAGAAGGGATCGTTCATCGTTATCTGCAGCGACGTTGTACCCGACGCACTGGAACAGATCCTGAAGTATAAAGAAGAGGAAGATCACTTTGAGATTAACAAGGAGGATATTCCTCATCCTACCAGCGTATAGTTTTCAATCAAAAATCAAGAGTCATGAATCAAATCCCGATAACTATCGGGATTTGATTTTTGATTCTTGATTTCAGATTGGATTTAAGATAACTCCGGTTTTCGTATTTGCTTCTCAAATAGAGAAATTAATAATTAGAATTATTAACTTTAAGATTGCTTATCGATATATTTAATAAATGTAGATGCAGAATAAAACTTCCGATGGGTTTATTCCGCATTCAGGGTTTTTCTGAAACATCAATTTAAAAATATTTTCAGTGAAAAAAATCATTGCGATTTATATAATATTTTATTTGTTTATCTGTTGCATACAATCATACGCTACCTGCATATCGGGCGCAAGCATTCATTACTCCTATACATCCCAGGATAGCATCTTAGTCGAACTCGAAGCTTATCGTGATTGCAGCGGATCGCATTTTCCTAACGGCATCGGAATCGAATTCCGTTCTGCCAGCTGCAATATTTATTTTGCCGATACACTGATGTTAAAAAGCGGCACGGGAACAGAGATTAATTTTCCCTTCCAGGGATCTCCAACCAGATGCACTGACTCATCATCACAGATTCCAGGCATTGAAAAATATGTTTACAGCGATATAGTCTCATTGCCGATGCATTGTGCTGATTGGATCATTAGCTGGACGTATTGCTGCAGATCGTGCGAGCCCACTACAATCATTCAGTCGCAACCATGCACTTCAGGAAGCAACCCGGGATTTTATTTATCTGCTTCTTTCGATAATCTCAATCTGATAAGCAATTCTTCTCCTGCTTTCTCCAATGCACCACTCGCTTTTATGTTTATTGGACAGTCTTTCACATATTCTCCGCTTGCAACTGAACCGGACGGAGATTCTCTTCTTTTCAGGTTTGTCACTCCTCAGGTGAACAGCACCGATTCGATTCCGTTTATCGCGGGCTATTCATCGGGTTATCCTGTTCTTTCATCCATACCTGTATCTCTCAACTCTTCATCAGGAGATATAAACTTTCATCCTTTGCAGCAGGAGACAGGCGTAACTGCAATACGGATTGAAGAATACAGAAATGGAAATCTGATTGGGTACGTAACAAGGGACATGGAGCTATTTGTCAGACTTCCCCTAAATACAACTGAACCGATTGAAAATAAATATAAAGTATATCCTAACCCTGCATCCTCAGGTAAAATCATGTTCACCTCGGAATTTGCCTGCGATCTTCATATCATCTTTATGAATATTTATGGTGAAATAATTCTACAGAAACTATTAGACACTGATAATTTTCATCGGGAAATACCAATCGATTTAGGCATTACACAAAAAGGCATCTATCTTATGAAAATAATTTCAGAACATGGAACAATGTCTAAAAAGCTGATAATTGAATGAAATCGGGCTATTATCATTATATAAGGATCGATTTCCGGAAATAAACTGAATTAATGAAGAATGATATTGACATCTTCTGATTTTTAAAAGAAATCTCACTTTTTTCGCTTTAAATCTCTTTGCTTTCAGAATAAATCTCGGTTTTCTGGAACTTTTTAGGGTTTAGTCGAGTAGAAAATCGTTAAAACTTACAGTTACACTTATATAGCGGTGCACGCTATTTAAATAACTTTGTTACAAAGCAAAGCCCTTATGCAACAACTGTTTCGACGACTCATTCTAATTTTATCGATTGCAGCGACTGTCGGATTAATGCCGAAGAAAGTGCTTGCAACACACCTTGCCGGATCCGATATCTCATATACATGTGTCGGCGGAAACAACTACAAGGTCACCCTTACGTTCTACCGTGACTGTCGAGGGCAATCTTTGTGGCCAAACGGAGTGGGGATCGAATTCAGGTCTGCCAGCTGTAACAGATATTTTACTGATACACTTCTCCTTCTTGCAGGATCAGGTCAGGAAATTTCGTATCCCTGTCCGGGACTTACAACTGCATGCGACGATCCGACATCACCAAATCCGGGAATACAGGAATTCAGATACGAAGGCATAGTTACATTCCCGATGCAGTGTTCTGACTGGATTATCAGCTGGACATATTGCTGTAGGAACTGCGACATCACGACAATGGTGCAGACGCTTCCCTGTGTGCCTGGTACAAACCCGGGAATGTATATCTCTACTGCACTCGATAACCTGAACTTCAACTGCAATTCATCACCATACTTCACAAACGTGCCGATTGTATTCGTTTGTATCGGTCAGAGTTTTACTTATAATCACGGAGCAACGGATCCTGACGGTGATTCACTTGCATACTCTCTCGTAAATCCTCTGATTAATTCCACCGATTCGATTCCGTTCATCTCCGGATATTCCGCTACAAACCCAATCACATCTTCTCCCGGACTTGCAATAAATCCGTTGAACGGCGATATAACGATGACGCCGACCCAGGCTGAAGTCGGTGTGCTCTCTGTTCTGGTTGAAGAATACAGAAACGGCCTGCTGATCGGTCACGTTATCCGCGACATGGAAATTTATGTGAGGCAGTGCAACAACAATATCCCTACGGCGACAGGCATGAACGGTACAGCTGTTCACGACTCGACAATTTGCCCCAATACCCAGATATGTTTCGACGTATTGTCAAATGACCTCGACGTTGGTCAAATAGTTACGATGACCTGGAACCAGCAGATCCCGAACGCGACCTTTACAGTTTCGGGTTTCCCTCATCCAACAGGACATTTCTGCTGGACGCCGACAGTGAATGACATAAGCACGATCCCACATCAGTTCACAGTTTCGGTGGTCGACAATGCCTGTCCAAACAGCGGTTACCAGGCTTATGCGTTTACGATCACAGTCAACTCGCCTCTGGTAAACATAAACGTTACAGATATTTCCTGCACCGGATTGAACGACGGATCAATTGCAGTAGTGCCTGTCAACCCGGGAGGCTTTTCTTATCAATGGTCGCCGGGAGGACAAACAACCTCATCCATTTCAGGGCTATCGCAGGGAACTTACGACGTGACTGTTTACGACAGTACTACAGGATGTTCGGCTACATTTACTGATACCATAACAAATCCCGGGGGACTAAACGGTGCTGCATTCGTGATCAACTCCGCCTGTGCAGGCAGCAACACGGGTGTTGCAGCAGTAATTGCATCGGGTGGTACACCGCCATACAGTTATTCCTGGAACACGGTGCCGCCAATCCTGAACGATACTGCCTCGGGAATACCAGGAGGAACTTATGTTGTTACGGTCACTGACGCACATGGTTGTATTACTACGGATACGGTGAATGTGAATAACACTTCGTCGCCGTTAAACATTGTTGTAACTCATGTCGATTCGCTGCCGTGTTATACAAGCAACAACGGCACTGCAAGCATTTCAGTATCAGGAGGAACTCCCGGATATACTTATTCCTGGAGCACTACACCGGTACAAACCGGAACTATGGCAACAGGCCTTAGTCCGGGTACATATTATATTACAGTGACCGATACACTGGGCTGCAGCAATACTGACAGTGCAACGGTTTATTCGCCCGATTCAATATTCATTGACGGACATTCAGCAGATGCAAGTTGTGCGGGTGGCGACGGCAGCGCGTATGTAGATGTGAGCGGAGGAGTGCCTGGGTATGTTTATGCCTGGGCTGGAAGTCCGAACACGACTGATTCATTATCCGGACTGAACCCTGGCGTTTATACCATAACCGTTATGGATACAAACGGCTGTTCAAAATCTCTGGACATTGTTGTGGGCAGTCAGACAGTTTCGGCAAATGCTAGCGCGCTCAGCAACTCGCCGTGTACCGGCGGAGGAACAGGCTCTGCAATTGCTGCCCCGACAGGAGGCACGCCACCTTATACTTTCTTATGGAATTCCGTTCCTCCTCAGACTGGCGATACGGCGACGGCCCTGGCTCCGGGGACTTACCAGGTAACTGTAATGGATTCACTCGGATGTACGACCGTGGACACAGTTGTCATCCAGAATTCTTCGGGTTCTCCGGTAGTCATAACCATCGACAGCATTATGCCGCCGACATGTCATAACGGGCACGACGGAGCGATAGATATTTCCGTTGCAGGTGGGCAGACACCATATTCTTTTGTCTGGGTTCCGGGTCCTGCAACAACAGAAGACCGCGTAAACATCGATGCCGGATTTTATTCCGTGACAGTAACCGACGTGAACGGCTGTACTTCGTCCGAACTCATGAACGTTCCGCAGCCGCCTCCGGTGCCTGCGAATGCCGGGCCGGACACGGCAATCTGTGCTGGCACATTTTTGCAGCTGAGCGCAACACCGATATCGCCAAACAGTACCGGAACATGGTCGGACCCGCTTGGAACCGGAGTCGCATTCAGCAACGTAAACGATCCGTCTGCAGTTGCATCTGGTTTCCAGGGAGGATACACAAATTTATTATGGACAGTGACAGATTCAATCGGTTGTACTGGTAACGATCTGGTAAGTGTATTTAATTATAATGTTACCGGCGGAGCTGATGTAAATCAATGCGGTCTTGCGCCGATAACTCTTAATGCAACTTCAGTTGCAGGAACAGGCCTTACCGGATTATGGAGCGGTCCGCCTGATGCAACTTTCGGCGATGTCACGCTTGCAAACACGAATGTTACTTTGTCGAACTATGCGATCGATACTTTATTATGGACGATTTCAGGTGCAGCCTGCACTGCATCGGATACAGTTCTGGTAGCGACATTTGAGGTTCCGACCGCAGAGGCGGGTGACATGCAGACGTTCTGCATCGACCAGGGAAAACTTGCAGCTGTGCCACCGCCATTCGGAACAGGGGAGTGGGATGTTTGGCTTCCAAGCGCCGCTATTGTCAATGACACACTTGATCCTTATAGCGAAGTATCAGGACTGCTTCCCGGCATCAATATATTCCAATGGTCCGTTACAAATTATATATGTGTCGCCGTAGATACTGTGATAGTTGATTTCGACACACTTTGTGACCTGGACCTGCCCACAGGATTTTCACCGAATGGCGACCTGTTTAATGACGGATATTTAATAAGGGGAATTGAGGCTGCAAAATACCGCGGCAATTATTTCAGGGTCTTCAACAGGTGGGGAAATGAAGTTTATTTCAAGGAAGATTATCAAAATACCGACTGGATGGGCCAAAATAAGAACGGGGACGACCTTCCTGAAGCTACTTATTTTGTAATCCTTGAGATAAAAAACACAAACATTATTAAGAATACTTACGTAGATCTGAGAAGATTTACGAAGAAATAATACAACCGTAAGCGACGTATGAAAAAGCTGTTAGCAGTATTATTAGTCCTTAGCGGCGCCTTATCATTGAAGGCGCAACAGGACATCCTTGTAAGTCAGTACATGTTCAATCATCTGCTCCTGAATCCTGCCTATGCGGGAAGCAAGGACTATATGATGGCGTCACTTCTTTACCGGCGTCAGTGGGACGGGTGGAAGAAGGCGCCTACGACACAGATCGCGACGATACACAGTCCCCTGGGCCTGACAAACTTCGGCTGGGGTGTAATGCTCAGTCACGATTATATCGGCGTAACCGACCGGACTGATGCCTATCTGAACATGGCGTATCATCTGCCGATCGCAGGGAACACGAAGATAAGTGTCGGAATCCGCGGCGGCGGAGGTTACTACAGTTATAAGAACAGCGACCTCATATACTGGGACGAGGGCGACCCCGCTTTCGCAGGGAATACAGCAACCAAGTTCCTTCCGAATGTCGGTGCGGGAGCAATGATTTACAGCGATAAATTCTATGCTGGACTATCAGTGCCAACTCTTATAAGCTATGAGAATGCTGACAAGGGAGAAGTCATTCCACATCAGGTTCGGCATTATTATGCGAGTGCAGGACTGGCAATAGAAATCAATTCCGAGTTCGTACTGAAGCCGAGCACTCTCATTAAATATGTTCCAAATGCGCCTGTGGAAGCAGACTTCAACCTGAATGTTTTACTGAGCCAGTTTCTATGGCTTGGCGGAAGTTACAGGACGGGAGACAGCTTCGTAGCGCTTGTCGAGCTTCAGTTGAGCAGGCAGCTCAGGTTAGGATACAGTTATGATTTCACGATCACGGATGTTAAAGACCATTCGAACGGTTCGCATGAGATCATGCTTGGTTATGACTTCGGATACGACATAAAGAAGATAAAAACCCCACGATATTTCTGACGTTCAACGTTCGATGAACGCATAATCTAAACTCTACACCCATAATGACAAAACAGGCATTCTTTTTTTCTTCCGTTATTTTTCTGCTCTCCAGTTGCGCAAGCTATCATATCCGCCAGGGAAATCGTCTCTACAACGACCTGGCTTACAGCAGCGCGATCACCGAATACCAGAAGGGACTTAGCAAGAAGGAATTTCCTCAGGCAAGACTCAAGCTTGCTGAATGTTACAGGAGAATAAACGATCTTCCAAATGCCGAAGCGGCTTTCGCAAAGGCGATACAGCTCCCTCAGGCGCAGCCGATTCATAAGCTGCATTATGCGCAGATACTTATGCGTAACGGAAAATACGAGCAGGCCAAGATTTATCTCGATCAATACATAGCAGCCGTACCAACCGATGTTACTGCTGGAAAGTTACGTGTAAGCTGCGACAGCATCCAGGCCTGGATGGCTGACAGTTTGAAGTATACAGTTACGAGCAGTCCGATTAACAGCGGTCAGAGTAACTTTGCTCCAGTGTATTATAAGGATGGAGTTGTATTTACGACAGACAGGACCACCAAGGGGAAAACTTACGAGTGGACCGGCCGTCATTTCCTTGAGATGTATTATGCGAAAGGCGATCCGAAGAATGGATATTCTACTCCGGTAAGTCTTTCCGGAGACGTAAACGGAATCTACCACGATGGCCCTGCTGCTTTCTCTTCGAAAGGAGATACACTCATCTTTACACGAAATAATTATGTGAAGAGGAAACTGAAGGAATCAAACCAGGACGAAGTCAATTTGAAAATTTTTCAGGCTGTGAAAAAGGATACCACCTGGAAGAATCTCGGCGAGTTTCCATTCAACAGCAATGATTACAGCACCTGTCATCCGACGCTCAGCAGCGACGGCAATACGCTTTACTTCGTGAGTGATATGCCGGGCGGACTCGGCGGCGCAGATATTTATATGAGCCAGAAGATCAATGGCGCCTGGAACAAACCGGTAAATCTGGGTCCATCCGTAAATACTCCATACAATGAGATGTTCCCGATGCTTTGGAAGGATACCGTATTGTACTTCAGTTCCGAAGGCCATTATAATTTCGGCGGACTGGATTTGTTTTCGAGCACGAAGACGGCAGGCGGCTGGACGATGGCCGACAACATGGGATATCCACTGAACTCGAGTTACGACGATTTCGGAATTGCGCTCAACGACAGCGGTAATGCGGGATTGTTCTCGAGCAACAGGAATAAGAACAATTCGCAGCTCGATAATATTTACAACTTTACGATCAACGACCTCAGGTTTAACCTCGAGGGTATTGCAATAGAAAAGCTTTCACAGCTGCCGCTGGAAGACGTGAAGGTGGAACTCACGAACCTGAAGACCAAGAAGAAGGAATATGCAATAACGGGTAAAGACGGCAAGTTCAATTTTAAACTCGATCCGGAGACCGACTTTTCCGTTGTAGGAAGCAAGGATTCCTATTTCACGAATACGGAAAAGGTAAGTACGGTAGGGAAGAAGCAGAGCGAGAGCATGTTTGTTAAACTCAGGCTCGAACTTGAAAGGATCGTCATCAACAAGCCGATCGTGCTGGAAAATATTTATTACGATCTTGATAAGTATGATATCCGTCCGGATGCGGCAGCGGGTCTCGACAAGCTGGTAGGCATCATGAATGATAATCCAACCATCAGTATCGAATTAAGCTCTCATACCGACTCGCGTGCTGACGATCAGTACAACGACATACTTTCCCAGCACCGTGCTGAGGCCGCGGTTAACTACATCATCAATCATGGAGTTAGTTCAGGGCGCATCACCGCAAAGGGCTATGGCGAACGCCAGCTCGTGAACCGCTGTGCGAATGGCGTAGAGTGTTCAGAAGAGGAACACCAGATGAATCGACGCACGGAGTTTAAGGTGGTTTCGATGCAGAAGGCAAGACCGTAATTTATTGAAAATTTAAAATTGAAAATTAGCTCCGAACAATAGTTTGTTTGCTAAATATTTATCTGGTTGATTGAATGTGAAACTAATATCAGTATTTATTTTAGTGGTATTGTTGATATTGCATTCTTCAGGTTTTATCTATCAAGAAGATGTAAGAGTTTTTGAAAGCTTGAATTATTCAGGTAAGCAGAGAAGTACTATATCTGAAACTTCTGATTTGAGAGGCGATTCGCTTGGGAAACACTTTGATAATAAAGCTCCCTTCGATATTCTTTCTTTGGTAAAAGGAATTTCAACAGTTACTACAGATAATGATTCCATAAAGTGTACTACATGGAACATTTCTAAAAAGGAATTGCAAAAAATTATTCTGAATTGCCATCTTATATCAGGTACAGAATGGGATCTGTCATACGACAATTTAATCTGCGTTATAAATGCACAGATAAAACAAAATGGACAAAGATTTAAGTTGGAATTAAATGCCGGAGCTTGGATGTATTTACATTGTCAGGACACTGTTTTGATTTATGGTGATGACAATAAATCTGATAAAAACTATTTTTTATCCTTTCCAGAGTACTAAGCAGCCACAGCAATTTTCAATTTTCAATTTTCATTATTCAATTACCCGCCCTTCACCGCCTTCGCACTCACCTTCTTGTTGTCAAAAATCAGAGAGAAGGTATAAGTTCCTTCGGGGAGTTCCTGCATGTCTTTTAACGTGTGAATATTCCTGCCTTTGGATGCAGTAAAGTTGTCGGTCTTAATCACGTTGCCGTCCTTGTCGGCGATCTGGAGCCACACGATGCCCGTTGTGGGAATAAAATAGGAGATGTCACAGTTCTTCAGGAATGGACTCGGGCTCACGCGGTCGATAGCGAAATCGCGGTTCGACTTTAACTTAATGGCCGAGAGCGAATGCGTCACGAATTTTCCGTTCCTGAATGTCTGTTTGATCCTGTAGTACATGATTGGTACTTTCGAAGACACTTTGTCGATATAAACATAGTCGCCGATTTCCGATGTGTCTCTTCGCGATTCAATCGTAGTTACGGTCGAGAAGTCAGTGCCGTTCATTGAACGCTGGATTGTGAAATTTTCTACGTTCTCATTCATAAGCGATGACCACTTTATTTTCACCCCGGATGAATTGCCCTCGAGCGAGAAGTTGACCAGCGATTCGGCAATGGGAGCGATATTCCCGTTAGTACGTATTACCAGGTTGTCCAACACTGCCCTGTCGGTGCCCCCTCCGTCGATGTTTTTACCGATTACTATGTCGTCGTTTTCGTTCCACGACAAAGGTGTATTGTTTTCTCCCATCCGCTGCCAAACGACAATGTCGTTTACAAATATTTCTGCTTTACCCGACGCAGGGCTGTACATGAAACGGAAATTCCTGAAGTTATCGTCTTCGGGTATTTCATAAAATGTTTTGGCCTCTATTGTTTCGGTTTTGCCGGCTTTGTTTTCGATAGAATATTTTATCGATATAAAACCATCGTCCATTCCGAAGTTGAACCGGTTTCCGCGAGTAATAAAATCTCCCGAAGCTTCGTTTCTTCTGAAATCGATGCTGACGTCGATACCGTCCTGTTTAAAGAGTTCATTCTTTTCGATCACCAGGTTAATGCCCGGAGATTTTTTGCCCGGCGACAGTCCGTTTGTATTTTTACGGCCGTCCGGCGCCGAATGAGCAGTCGCCGATAGCTTAATCGCATCGGGCCCTATAATGGCCATCGTAACCGGATCCTTATCCCATGTAAATTCTGATAAGATCTCTCCGTTATTGAGATTGTTTCCGCCGCCTTCTATTCCGGTTGCAGATGCTTTGATTTTACTGATGTTATTAAAGTTCAGATAAATAAGCGTACCTGCGGTAACAGTTAAGATTACCGTAAATATGCCGGCCACGAAAAACAATCCCGTCTTGAGTTTGTTTTTCTGCCTTACGCCGTATCCAAACCTGTTCTTCATCGCATTCAGTCATTCTTAATGATTCTCATCGCATCCTTCTTTCCGTCGCAGATGATATTCAGAAAATAAATTCCTTCTCTCAGAAACCCAAGGTTGATAACATAGGACTTCTGAATTTCCGATTGACCATCGGTTGGTATGTCGAGTACTTTTCTGCCCTGCATATCGATTACTTCCATGGTTGTATTGCCAGGAGAAGTAAACTGTACTTTTATCGTCGAGGTGAACGGATTCGGGCTGATCGAATTAATTTTTACCCTGCCTGGCGCATTTGAATCTTTCAGCGAAACCATCTTAACGACAGAGTAGGATGGAGGCTTGTCGCCTTCTTCGAGCCGCAGTCTGTAATAGGCAACATCTTCGAAGAAAGATTTATCGCTGTACATATATTCACCGGAAGAAGAATAATTAGAAGGAAGTGTTCCTAACTCGTAGAAGTTTTCTCCGTCGGTGCTCTTTTCTATTGCGAACAGGCTCTCACTGCTGCTGCCATCAGTTTCCCACCGCAGATTAACATCGTTCTCGATCTTTTCAGCTTCGAAAAGTTTAAGAGCGAATGTCCTTACATCCTTAATGGCCATCAGTGCGAGGTGAGAAGTATTTTTATAGTTTCTTATGGTGAATATTCCGGTTCCTGTTACAACACCGCGTTCTCCCGCACCGAGCTGGACCCAGGAAGCGCTGGCCCATTGTAAAGGAGCCAGGGTAGCGGTAGCCATATCCGTGACAATTGTATTTTCATCAGCTGCGTAAGTCAGTTTCAGCTCGCCGGTAACTCCCTGCGCGGCGATCGTCCACCAGCGGTCGATGAGCTTTGTTTCCGCAAGAATGTTTGAGGGCGAAACAGGAGTTGTATTGTCAGGGCGCGGAAGATTATTCTTTTCAGTTCTTCTGGTCGAGATGCTCACGCTGTTGCCTGCTCCGCTCGCCGGAGTAAATTTCACCGGCAGATATAAGGCCGGTAATCTTCCGAACGGGAATTCATGCAAACCGGTGGTAATGTTCATCCAGTTGATCGTATTGAGCAAGCCGTTCGGATTGATGTCGCAATCAATGAAGCCCTTTATTCTCTTTATTGCATCGGGGCTGCCATTCTCGACGGTAATGCTGTGATTATCGAGCCTTACATCGCCCTGATTGAGTTCGAGTTTCTTTCTGACGAACAGATTCTGAGATGCAAGGGCAATATGTTTTGGATCGCTCAGGGTGATCCGGAGAATTCCGTATTTATTTTGTTGCTGGATGATTGATGGATCTACACCGGTAATCGTTTGTCCCTTTTCCCCGCAGTATTCAACCGTGCTTTCCTCATGGAGCTTCAATTCAATTTCCTGGCTTAGCGCTGTCGTCAGTCCTCCGTTGAAACCGCTTTCGTTCGTAAGAGAAACATAAGATGATGCAGCCGCTTCAAAGAGGCAGTGACTCTGCAGGCCGTTGGAGAACAATGTGGAGTTTTTCAATACCAGTCGTCCACCGGGAGCGATAAGGAATCCTGCAATGCCCGGAGATGCATTGGAAGAGACTTTGATTCTGCATGCCTTTATTGAGAGTTCGCATTGCGAATTCACAGTTTGCAAAACCTGTTCGATCTGTGGAGCCTCACCGAGCCTGACATAATAAACTCTTCCCTGCCTGTCGAAGCTCATGTTACCGATGCTGTTCGGATTGCCACGGCCATTACGGGTTATCGTCGAATTTCCTGAGAGGGTGCATGAATCGCCTTTCAATGAAAGGGTATGCATGGCGCCTGAATTGTTCTCATCGAAGTTTATCGTTCCACCCGAATGCCTGAATGATCCGTTGACTGTCAGTTTTATATTCTCGTTTGTTGCTGTCTGGTTATCGGTATGGAAAATCAGGTTCCCGTCTGTTTGTATGAGCTTTCCCAATACAGATATATCGGCAGGTCCCGAACTTCCCTTTAGTGCCATCTGTCCGCCGTTAATAAGCAGGCTGCCGTTAACTATAGAATGTAGCGTACCATTGTTTCTTGACAGCCAAACATGGCCGCCATTCATTTTCAGGTTGCCATGGATGTTTATCTCTGCAGAATGCGAACATGCGATGGTTCCGTAGTTGAAGTTTATCGCGCCACCGTTGAATTCCGCATTTCCGGTCACTGTAATGAACTCTGGTCCCGATGAGGCGCTTCCGGTAAACTCTGACTGCGGGTTGCCGTTTACTGTCAGGTTTCCATTGACGTTCAGATAAAAGGACGCATTATTTATATCGGACCCGATGGAGGAAATTCCATTGCCCCTGAATTTATCCGTTGCATTGCTGAAGTTAACTGACATGTTTCCGGCTATGTTCAGGGTATTCGCATTTCCCGAAGTATGACAGGCGCTCTGGCCCATGAAAATCCCCCCGGTGAGAATTAGGTTCTTGATCGTGGCGGTGAATGTTCCGGAATTTGTTGTGCTGATATTATATATGAATCTTGTGTCGCCCGACGATTGCGAGAAGATTCCGTCTACACGAATCTGCGCATTCCCGTTTGATACTCCGGCTATTCCCGAGTTGTTGATGACCTTTACACTTCCGGAATTCGTAATATCTCCATTTACATTCAGGGTGATGTTTCCGTTCCCGTCGTTGATGCCGTAAAAATTCCCGCCGTTGTTGGTGATATTCCTTGTATTCAGTACGAAGGACGATGTATGAGTCCCGTTCAGGGCATAGAACGATGAATTTGCCGATGTGAGGACAATATCTTTAAGACTCGTACTGCTGATAGCTCCCGATTTATCGAGCGTAATCCATCCCTGGTCGATGGTGAGCGTTCCAAGCACTCTGTGATTTTCAAAGTGATTCTTTTGATTCCATTCTACTATGGTGTTTCCGGATCCTGGCGAGTTAATGACGAGGTTGCCGAAGTTTCCGGTAATGACGTCGTTTAAAGCGACTGAATAGTCGTACCATTTTTTTATGATGAGCGTGCTGCCGGAATCGATGCTTTCCGTGCAGTTTGTAAACAGCGTGGCAGAAGCAACGGTATTGGTTCCCGGCTCCCATGTAAATGAACCATGGTTCCCGAGAGTGAATAATGATCCGGAGTTCTGAATTACGATGTTGCAGCCATTCATTGACATGGTGCCGTTCACAGTTAAATTTCCTGAAACTGTCAGCTTCTTATTGATTACCGCAACGAGTGATGCCCCTGATGAAACGGTGATGTTTCGCGCGGCCTCATTACTGTTTAGCGTGATGATATGGCCGGAGGCAATGATGACGTCGTCGTTGATTGTCGGCACCATGGCAGGAGACCAGCTGGCGGAAGCCTTCCAGTTTCCGGATGCCACGGATGTAATTGTATTAGCGAATGTTGATTCGGTTATAAGCAATTGAAGGAACATTGCTCCAATGATTCCGCTCCTGACATTAATGAAATTAAACAGAAACTTAGAATAGGGTATAATTTTTTTATTCATGCTTCTGTGTGCTTGAGTCGGTTAAGTTCTTTGCCTTCTGAACAAAAATTATTTCTGGCGAGGGCGCATTTTCAGAACGGATGACTGGCGCATCAAGCGCTTTATCATTTGTAAATATCTGTTCTTCCACCGGGCGCATTTCTGCAGGTCCGGAATTCTCGGCTTTGATCACGGGGTGATTAGCAAATTCCAGAGCAGCCATGAAAATGATGGCTAATGATGTTACTCCGGAACCGAAAATCAGGATCCGTTTAAATACGTTTTTTAGCGCCGGCTTTTGATGTACCCGCGTGGAAATCCGCTCTTTTTTCATAGGGCTATTTATGCGCTACAAATAATACGTTTATTTAAGAAGAGGAATTGGAAAATCTGAGGCGGGAGCTTACAGTTGTAATTATATTCTAAAGTCAAATTCTGATCCCGATAGCTATCGGGACTATCGGGATAAAAGTCAAAAATCAAATCCCGATAGCTATCGGGACAAAAGTCAAAAATGTGTCATGTCTGATTTTTCAGACGTATAATTTCTTTAGCAAAGAGACAATGGGAATTAATTTGTGCCTGTTTCCTTTTTGACTTTGTTCCCGATGCAATCGGAATTTGATTCTTAACTTATTTCACAAAGACCAGGTCAGAAGGCATGATAGTGCCGTTGTCCGACATTATCGCTGCACGTTCAATGACAGCCTTCAGCTCGCGGATATTTCCCGGCCACTTGTAATCCATCAGGAAGTTTACCGCTTCTTTACTAAGTGTTATCGACGGCATTTTATTTTCACGGCAGAAATCGCTCAGGAAACTCTTCGATAGTAAAATGACATCGTCGCCGCGTTCAATAAGCGTTGGAAGATGAATGAGAAATCCCTGCAGGCGGTAGAAAAGGTCTTCGCGGAATCGTCCGTTCTTGACTTCGTGAACAAGGTTTTTATTTGTAGCCGCAATCACTCTAACATCTAATTTGATGGACTTATTGCTACCGATACGGGTAACTTCTTTTTCCTGGAGCACACGCAGCAGTTTTGTCTGCAACATTAGATCCATCTCACCGATTTCGTCCAGAAACACGCTGCCTTCATTTGCCTCTTCAAATTTTCCGATTCGTCTTTCACGCGCATCGGTAAATGCGCCTTTCTCGTGTCCGAACAATTCGCTCTCTACAAGGTCCTGGGGTATTGCTCCCATGTTAACCGTGACGAAAGGCTTCTTGGCTCTCTTGGAATTATAATGAATCGCCCTGGCCACGAGTTCTTTTCCGGTTCCACTCTGACCGGTTACGAGCACCATGATGTTGCTCTTCTCAACCTTCTGGATCATTCTCAGAACGTTCAGTACGGGTACGCTGTTGCCGAGTATGTTCGTGTATTTGTTCCTGTCGATGATCATCTCCTTCAGGCTCTCATTCTCGTGGCGAAGATGTACATTGCTGCATAGCGACTTGATGGAATTCTCCAGGTTAACCAGCGCATTGTCATCTTTAATGATATAATCGACAACGCCCTTACGGTAAGTCTCTATTACCACATCGAGTTTGTCCTGACCCGAAACCATGATGCACTGAATATTTTCATTGTAGTTCCTGATCTTCTCCAGCAATTCGAGACCGTTCATGCCCGGCAGGTTATAGTCGATCGATATGATATCGGGATTCTGAAACAGGTTGTTTATGCATTCTTCCGGGTTGATGAAATGAGTGACATCTGTATTATCGAGCTTTTCCAGCGTCTTCTTAATCAGGTTGCCGAGAAACGGATCGTCTTCAACAATAAAGATCTTTGTGAGAGTCATTTTTAAACACTTTTGTGTGTATCTTTTTAGTTAAATCACACTGTTTTTGTTGCATCATACCATTCTAAATAAGGTACATTTACGGCCGAATTCTTACAGTTTTTTTAAAGCCACTAAAACCCCGGAACACAAAAAAAACACTATTTGAATTTGTGTTTTTGTGGTAAAACAAAAGACGAAATCTTTTATGAAGAGCGGTACAATACTGATATGCATTCTGATCGTTTTGGCCACACCTTTATGGATGCGTATTGCCTGGGAAATCGGCCATAAAAAGGCGCTGAATATTCTGATTGTCGACAAGACTGTTTTAAATGCAAACAGCTATAAACACCGTTCTGTAAACTGGATTCTCGATTATGAGAAATACACCAAGACGAATGGTGAATTTTACGATATCAATAAGGATTATTACGGTTTCTTTCCACAACAGAACGAGAAGTATATCATTCATGACTTCGAGAAGATGAACGAGTCGGATCTGGACAGCGTTGCGGCGATCTATGACATGGTTTATATCACGGATACTTATGGGATCTTAGGCAACGAATGGTATCACCACCGCGATATAAATGAGACTTCCGAAAGCATCTATGGCGGACTATCAGAAAAAGACATGTTGCTACTTGAAAAGATGAGAGAAAGAAACAAGCCGATACTCACGGAGTTCAACACGATCGGTTACCCGACCCCGCACGACGTGAGGGTGAACTTCGAGAAGAAGTTCGGGATAGAGTGGACAGGCTGGATGGCCAGGTATATTGCCTCTCTGGATACCGTAAATAATCCTGACCTGCCGAAATGGTTCATCAGGACTTATAAGAAAGATCACCAGGGCTTTTGGAATTTTCACAACGAAGGGATGTTGTTCATACACGAATCAGGCAAGGTCATGGTTTTGGAGAAAGGCCGTGAGCTGATCGATCCGATTCCGAGGATCGTCACTGATAAAAAATTTCAGTCGAGGTTAAATGTTCCGGGTCAGATCATCTATCCTTTCTGGATCGACATCATGGTAAACAAGAACGATTCGAATGAAGTCATTTCAAATTATCAGCTCACCACTTCCAATTCGGGCGATGCAATGCTGCAATCAGCAGGAATACCAAAGTCGTTTCCTTCGATCATACACAGGAAGTTCGGTTATACCTTCTATTATTTCTGTGGCGACTTCGCAGACAACCCCACGAAGTTCAGGTTCTCGAAACTTAATGGCATCACGGGTTTGAAATTTTTGATGTACAATGCCGTCGACGTTACAGACCGTAATCATTTTTTCTGGGAATTTTATCTGCCGATGATGCAGACGGTGTTGAGAGATACTTACGCTTCGAGGCTGAATAAAAAATAATTAACGGATTCGCACTTCGACTTCGCGGTTAGTGCGTGTATTCGAACTATAGAGACCGCCCTTCGGCTTCGCTCAGGGACCGGATCCAATATGTTATGTATTCTCCTCGGCTCCGCTCGGAGTGCTCTATATCGTCCGAAGCCAAGCAACATCTTAGAATCAATTAGCCGGACTTTTATATAGGATTTAATTGAAAGTATTTTATTATCACAAAACAGTAAAAGCAAATTTGTAAAACAATTTATATCATTTAAAAAAAATCAACTATAGCGAACGACATTTGCTAATCTGCTAATCTGCAAATTGAATTTATTTGCTCTTCTTAAACCCCTTCCTCTTCATCTCCCCCCAGTTTTTCACGCCGGTGAGCAGATCGAGATTTCCGCGAATAGCATAATAAACCGTGATCGGATGGATGAAAACCGGCTCTATAAGTGCGGTTCCGAGCAAGCGCAGGATGTCGCGCTTCTTTTTATACTGATGAAAACTTAATTCTTCGAAAAGAATTGCGGCCGTTGAATACATGATCGCGAATGCATAGATCAAAAAGAACAGAGTGACAAAAAGCTGCACGTTCAGGTTACCCAGGAAAGCCATCATGATGAGGTAAAGGAAAGCGGTCGATTCGACGATAGGGGCGAGCCACTCGAACAGGAACCAGAAGGGCATGCTGATCATGCCGAGGAAATTATAGCGCGGATTGAAGATAAGCTTCTTGTGAATCCACAGCGTCTCTGCTGTGCCGCGCGTCCAGCGGTTGCGTTGCTTGCTGAGGATCCTGAAGCTGGAGGGGGCTTCGGTCCAGCACAGAGGATCGGGGAGATAGACGACGCGATACTTCTTCTTTTTCTCTTCCATGAGCCTCCGCATCCTGATCACCAGCTCCATATCTTCACCCACAGTTCTGTGATTATAACCACCCGCTTCGATAGCGATATTCTTGTCGAACATTCCGAATGCTCCGGAGATAAGTATAAGTCCATTTAGCCTGCTCCATGCCATTCTGCCGAGGAGAAAAGCGCGGATGTATTCCAGCACCTGCACGCGCGGGATGATATTCGTGGGCAGGTTTACCTGTATGATTTTTCCCTCGCGCACCTCGCATGAGTTTGCGATCCGTACGACTCCTCCTACGGCGATCACCTGCTCGTTGGCCGATTGTTCCATGAATGGTTTCACCATTTTTAGCAGCGATTCGTATTCGAGAATGCAGTCGACGTCGATGGCGGCGAAGATGTTGTATTTGGAAACGTTGATCCCGGCATTGAGCGCATCGGCCTTTCCGCCGTTGACCTTGTCTACAACGGTGAGTTTATTCAGCGACGGTATCTTCGATTTATAGATCGCTCTCACGGGTTTTGATTCTACCTTTACATTGGCGGCAAACGGCACCGGCTCCAGCATGTATTCGTCGATCATCAGCTTAAGCGTTTCGTCTTTCGAGCCGTCGTTGATGATGATCACCTCGAAATTGACGTAGTGTATGTTGAGCAGCGAACGTACGTTCTCGACGATATTTTTTGCTTCGTTGTATGCAGGTGCGATGATGGAAATTGCCGGCGCTGAAGGCGCAGCGAGTATGTCGCGGTAATCGATGAAGCTGTTTCGCCTCATGTACCTCATGATATCTAGAGCGGAGAATGTTGACAGGAGGAAATACGTGCCAAATAAAAGCGCGCTGTAAACCAGTATGAAGTGGTCGGCGAATTTGGTGAAATAATAAAAAATTAATCCCATAGTTCAGGCTAGAGTCTTTTGTCTTTGGCGTGATTGATAACAAGCTGCAGTTCCGGCCCGGCCTGCCTTAAAATGTTTTCCACTATATTGTTTCCATTGGCACCGAGCGCGAGCAGGGCTCTCACAGCCTGGATCATCAGCGCAAAATCTTCGAGTGGCTGCCTGAGAATTTTTTCGAGGAAAGGAATCGAGTGCTGGCTGCCTACAACTTCAAGTGTCCTCAGTATTTCCGTTCTCATGCTCAGGTTTTCCTTTGGATACATGTCGATGATCGGCTTTTCGGCAGCAGCCGCATTGAGTGATCTAAGCGCTTTGATCGAGGCCGAACGTATTCTCTCGTCTTCAGACTTCAGCAGGTTCAGGAGTATGTTCACGGATTCCTGTTGTCTGAATGTGCCGATCATCTGGACACAAAATAAAACCACGTCTTTATTCGGAGAGTTGAGCCACGTGCTGAAATCGGGTATCATCTTTTCCGGCATCTTGGACAGCATCGCATAGATGTTCGCCGTATCCCAGCCGCTGAGCGGAGCCGTTTCCTTAGCCAGGAATGAGAGTGGATCCTGTTCGCTTAGTTTCATGATCGCAATTCGCGACTCCATCCTCAGAATTTCATTTTTGTTATTCAGGAATTTTTGCACATCGGGCAGCGCCTGCCGTATGTTCATCAGCGCAACTTCCCTCATTCCCTTTGCAATCACATACCACTTCCTGTTGTTGAGTTTTTGTATCGAATCGAAGTGGAAGTTGAGTCGCATGTAGATCTCCTCGAGACGCTCCGCAGTCTCTCCCGTAAAATTCTCGTGAAGATGAATGATCTCATCCATCAAAGTTTCCCTGCTGAGCGAATCCGTCAGGTCTTCGGAGTCGAACGCATCCGTGATATTTGCACCGTTACTTTCCAGCACATTGGGATCCTAAGCTTAGAATTCCACGTGGACAAGTTGTCGCG
>JADMIO011419515.1_pt1 | contig 47994 bp, 45 predicted proteins | sample 8958161 | NCBI WGS metagenome assembly JADMIO01 (sample SAMN16585339, study PRJNA669376) | soil metagenome | isolation source: Crop rotation soil | place: USA: Cullars Rotation, Alabama | collected 2011
CGCGACAACTTGTCCACGTGGAATTCTAAGCTTAGGATCCCAATGTGCTGGAAAGAGCGTTAAAGACAGGGCGGCATACTACCTGATAAAAGGAGCCCGGGAACGTGGAGAACTTCAGAACGGGACTATCCTGATCGAAGCAACCAGCGGCAATACCGGCATTGCCTTAGCGATGATAGCCCGACTTTTAAAGGTTAAAATAGAGCTGGTAATGCCTGACAATGCTACACGCGAACGTGTGCTTACCATGCAAGCCTATGGTGCGAAAGTTACCCTCACTCCTCAAAAAAATGGAATGGAGGGCGCACGCGACTATGCCCTGGAAGCGGCAAAATCTGGCGCATATCGCATGCTGAATCAATTCGACAACACTGACTGCCCCAAGGCCCATTATGAGACCACAGGGCCTGAAATATGGCGGGATACGCAAGGCTCCATAACGCACTTCGTTTCCGCAATGGGAACCACAGGAACAATAATGGGAACAAGTCGTTTTCTCAAAGAACAGGACCCTGCCATTCAAATTATTGGTGCTCAGCCTTCAGAGGGTTCTCAGATACCGGGTATCCGCCGCTGGCCCGTTGAATACAGGCCAAAGATATTTGAGCCTTCACGCGTTGACCAACTAGTAGATGTTTCGGAAGAGGAAGCAAGGCTGGCAACCCGTCGTTTAGCCAAAGAAGAAGGAGTATTCTGCGGAATGAGCAGTGGAGGTAGTATTGCTGTTGCTCTGAAAATTATAGAAAACCTGGAAAGTGGCGTAGTGGTAGCCATTATCTGCGATCGGGGTGATCGTTACTTAAGCAGTGAACTTTTTAGTTAAGCGGGTTTATAGCTCACGCTTGAGGATAGCCATTGTTAAGCGACTGATGCAAACGAGTTTCTTATCGGGGGTCTCAATGCGTATCTCCCATACATGTGTACTGCGCCCGATATGGAGAGGTCTTGCAGTACCTATAACTTCGCCAGATGTAACCGAACGAATATGGTTGGCATTGATATCCAGCCCAACGCAATAAAAGCCGGAACGATCAACACAAAGTGTAGCCGCAATACTACCGAGGGTTTCTGCGAGTGCCACCGATGCTCCTCCATGAAGAATTCCGGCAGGTTGTTTGGTCCGTTCATCAACAGGCATAGTAGCGCTCAGGAAATCGTCGCCAAGTTCCTTAAATCGAATGCCAATAGCTTCACCCATTGTGCCTTTGTTTAAAAAAGAAAGATCTTCAAGCGCTACGGAACCAAACCAGATAGGCATAAGCATATTTTTAAGACTTGAATACAAATGTAGGTTTTTGCAGCACTTAAACCTTAATTCCACAGTCGGCAACATTTTCGTGAAAATAAATCCTCAATCGTAGTTTGTATACGTAAGAAGTAAATAGTGGAAAAGCCTGTATCATCTGGCTTTCCCACTATTTATTTCTTTGCAGGGTCCAATGGCATAAATTTTCTTTGATAAAGAATAACAAATGCTAACTCATTATGGAACTTATAGCCGCCTTCGGAATTGTACTAGTTGTTACAGCAGTAATATTTGAACTCGGCACACGCCTGAGTTCAATGCTTCGCCACAAAAGCCGCTCACACAGTCACTTTAATACTTTAAGTCATGGAAAAGGAAATGGTTATCGACACGCTGCGTGAATGCGTTACCGCAAGCAGCAACTGCTACCTGTCAAGTCGTAGTAGCGAAGACAGAAGTCTGACACGATGTATGGTGCTTTGCAGGGACTGCATCGATATTTGTAAAGTCTGCATTTCTGCACTTGAAAGAAATTCGGAACATAGCGAACAGCTATTGACAGTTTGCGAAGACATCTGTAGAAATTGCGCTGCAGAAGCATCCAGACATGATCATGTAAATTGTGAAGAGTGTGCCCATGTCTGCCAGCATTGCTCTGAAGTGTGCAGCAGTTATCTTGCTCATGTAATTTTGGTTAGAGTCTTTAATTGAACTAATCCTGAATGTAAGCGAGCCGGGCATTCCTGAATTTATCTGTCTTCAGGGCTTCGCGCATACTTAAGATAGATGCATAGGGGCCATCTTCAATAAAAAGATTGATGATCCATGCGGGAATATTACCTCCGGGATCAAGCTTGATTCTATACTCCCCTTTTACGACACCTTCAGAAACGGGCGTAAAGGTCCAGCTGGCTTCGATCTTAGGCACACGCACAAACTGGGGTTTAATTGGCACCATCCCTGAAACCCCGCGTACTTCAATGTTCACGACCCTGCTTTTGGGATCCTGCTTTACCTTAACATGTGCTACACCATCCCGATCTGAAGCAGGCCATGGAGCTTCCGTTTCGTGATAATAATACAGTTCCGAATCACTGACTTCCTTTACCACATAAGCTTTTTTGCACTTGTAGATCCACTTCGGATGATACGGTACATCCATTACCAATAGTACAAGCGACGAAAGGCTGGTTCTGAAAGTCGTAATTATCTTTAATTCCTTGATGTCTGAATACGGGGTATCTTTCCCGTAGATAGCAATGCCGCTCTTATCCTCCAATAATTCCCAGTTTTGCTGAGCTCTCAGCGTAGAGCAAGGCAGCAGAAAAAACGCAAAAACAGGCAGAAAGCGAAGACAGCTCATAGGCTATGCTTTAAGAAGGACAATAGCTAATGTAGATTATATTTTGACATAGTTGCTACCCTTATGCCGAATTAAGTAACATTTGCCTTGAAAATGCTATTAAAATGCCGGTACTTAGCATCAATCGAAAGAATATATTTATGAAAATCAGATTTTTCTTAGCGTTACTGATCCTTTCTACTGGTGTCTTCGCCCAAAAGGCAACAAAATGTGCAAAGATTTTTATTCAAACGGATGTCCAGGCCACTTACAGAAATGGCGAAAAAGACATTACAAAGTTCTACCATGATGCTATCCTTCCTATCCTGACAGCTTACCTAAACGTAGATGGCGGTGGAGTTATCGGTAGTCTGCGACCCAGACTTACCATAAACACAAATGGGAAAGTAATGGACGTAAAGTTTACGGACCTAAATATTCTGCCAGAGTTTGAGCAAAAATTAAAAGTAGAATTCCTGAAAATGGAAGGCTGGAAGCCCGGGAAAAACAAGAAGAAAGTGGTTTGCTCAACGATAGTTTTACCGGTGTATTATGTGTCCTGGAAGAGAACGAGTACAGGAAGATGATACAGAATTGATATAAGCAGCCTATATATACAACGCTGAAAATTTAAGTCCACACATTTTCAATTCAGCGTTTTAACTTTTCGGGGAATTTATTTCTATGCCAGGTACATTTTCACAAGTTTACATTCATATTGTTTTTGCCGTAAAAAGAAGGGAAGCCAAGATCTCGCCTGATTGGAAGGACGAGCTTCACAAGTACATTATCGGAATAATTAAACAAAAGGGTCAAAAGGCGATAATAGTAAATGGAATGCCTGACCACATTCACATTTTGTAGGATTAACACCGTCGATGTCAATTGCTGATCTGGTAAGAGATATTAAAAATAATTCATCAAAGTTCATTAATCAGCAAAAGCTAGTGAAAGGAGGGTTTTCTTGGCAAGAGGGATATGGAGTGTTTTCGTATTCACATTCACACATTTGGAATGTTTACAACTACATTCTAAACCAGGAGCAGCATCACCAAAGGAAGTCGTTTAAAGAAGAGTATCTGGAATTTCTTAAGAAATTCGAATTGAACATGATGAAAAATATGTCTTTGATTGGTCAGAATTAGATGATCCTGATGAGAAATTGTGATTGAATATATCACCCCTTCGGGGTTAAGATAGCTCTTCGCTACATTTCTAGAATCGTGGCATCCCTTCGGGATTGGAACCGACAAAATTTCAGTCTGCAAGAAATAATATCATCCGAAATCTCTAAAAGATTTCTGCAAATAACTTCGGGCAACTTTAACCCCGAAGGGGTGAAATTTCTCTAGCACTAGAAGATCATGAAGTTTCCCCAACCCCGAAGGGGTGACATTATTATAATACCAGCATGTGGTGGAAATTGAAAATATATACAAAAGAAAAAGCCCTACATCTCTGTAAGGCTTTCTTTCTGTGGAGGCACAAGGATTCGAACCTTGGACCCTCTGCTTGTAAGGCAGATGCTCTGAACCAGCTGAGCTATGCCTCCGTTCCGTTTGAGGAGTGCAAATGTAAAGGGATTTTTTAGCTCCGCAAATTTTTTTGAAAAAAACTTACAAAAGTTCCGCTACCGTAAAGTTACTTCCTACAACCAAAACAAAATCCCGGGTTTTTGCTGCTTCCAGGGCAGCCTTATATGCTTTTTTTACTGTAGGGTAGGCTTCTCCCTGCAAGCGTGCCGAAAGTGCTTTCTTCCTAAGTTCTTCAGCGGCCAATGCACGGGGTATCCTTGCATTGCAGAAATAGTAATGGGCGTCATCAGGAAGTAGGTTTAAGAAAGGTTTTATATCCTTATCGGCTACCATTCCCAGCACTATATGCAGCTTATTGAAGGTATAGTGCTTTAATTGCTCCATCACTAGAGCAATACCATCTTTGTTATGTGCAGTATCGAAAACGACTCGTGGTTTGGTCTGTATCTGCTCCCAGCGTCCACGAAGTCCACTTAGCTTTCTCGCATTATAAAGCCCTTTACGAACAGCCGTTTTTGGCACGTCAAAACCCTGATGTTTAAGCACATGAAGCGTTTGCAGAACAGTGCATAAATTTTTCAGCTGGTAATCACTATTAAGATCCAGCTCGAGCTTTTTATATAAGACTCCTGCAACATTACTGACATTTACGATCAGGTGTTGCGTCCGGCTAAGCACTTCTGTTTCTAATAGCTGATCTGCCCTATAAATAGTGGCCCTTTCCTGCATGGCCTTATCCCAGAAAACAGGGAAGGTCTCCGGCTGACTTTCCCCAATGACTACTGCGGTTTTAGGTTTAATAATACCTGCTTTTTCAACTGCAATTTTAGCAAGGGTATCGCCAAGGTATTGCACATGATCGAGGCCAATATTTGTAATTACAGAGATCAGCGGTTTTATAATATTTGTGCTATCAAGGCGGCCGCCCATACCAGTCTCAATAATGGCTATATCTACCTTCTCATTACGAAAATGATGAAATGCTAAAGCAGTAGTCCATTCGAAAAAAGAAGGCTTATAGGTCGAAAAATCTTTCTGGTACTGCTCTACAAAACTCAGCACCTCCTTCTTCCCTATCATTTTACCATTGATACGGATACGCTCACGAAAGTCCTTCAAGTGCGGAGAAGTATACAGTCCGGTTTTATAACCAGCCTTTTGCAGCACAGCAGCAAGCATGTGCGATGTGGATCCCTTACCATTGGTACCGGCTACATGTATAGCAGGGAATTTATTCTGCGGATTACCAAGCACACTGCATAAGGCGATGATATTATCAAGACCTTCTTTATACGCATTGCCACCACTGTGCTGAAACACCGGAAGTTGCTCAAAAAGAAAATCTAGTGTTTGCTTGTAGCTTTTGCTCATAATAACTTACTTTCGAAATGTAAGTGTCCGCACCAATTGTTGAAGGCTTGCCACAAGGTCTGGTAGTATTAACTACTGAACTATAAACACGAAGGTGATCGTTCCCTTTTGTATTTCAGCGGCATCAGCGGCTGAATTGAACTTCGCCTTTAATGCAGCTTCTTTTGCCTTTGCGTAAAGTGCTGCGCTTGTAGTAGTAGAACCACGGGCACCCGGCTCTGCCTTTATCACACTCCCGCTCTTATCCACAGTAATTGCAACTACCACTTTCCCCGTTTCCTGCGAACGGTCTTCAATACGCGGTACGCCTGTCATTCTTCGTCCGTCAAGATTAAAAGTAACGCCGCTTCCGTAACCTCCACCGCTTCCTGGGCCATCGCCAGCACTGCCACTACCTGTTCCTGTTCCGCCGGTACCACTACCCATCTGGTTACCGTGCTTCTTTGCATATAGTGAACCTTCTTTGATACCCTGGTCACCCGGCTTCCCGGTTTCTCCTTCGCCACCACTGGTCTGAGCACCGGTGGTTTTCTTTCCTTTGTAAAGCGCATTCGAATTAACAACAGGCTTTGGAGGCTCTGGCTGTGGCTTTTGCTCTACCACTGGCGGAATTTTCTTAGGTGGCTCCTTTTTAGGCTGCTCTTTCGGCTTTTCGATCGGCTTTGGTTTAGGTTTTTTCTCTACCGGTTTCTTTGGTGGTTCTTCTACCGCCGGAGCATCCTCCACATCCTGAGTAAGCGTTTTGCTTTCCTCCTGAGGCGGTGGCGGTGGTGGTGGAGTCTCTTTCTGCTGCTGTTGCTGTGCCTGCTCACCTACACTTACCAATGGCTGCTCATCGCCCATACCATCCTCTGAAGTACCAAAGTTTACCTCAATTCCTCCACCTCCCATATCCGCAAACATCGGCGGATTAGGAATTATCATCTTAAATAAAAAGAAAAACAGCAGTATACCGCCATGGATAAGCAATGAGATTATCCAGGCCTTTGTATGATTGCCGCTATTGTTATCTTCAGTGTATTGCACAGTTTATATACTTACTTCGCATTATCAGTAGCCATAATGATCTTGATCTTTAGCTTATTCCCTATTGAAAGCACATCAACAAGATCCTGCACTGTAATAGCATTATCTACCCGTAAAACTGCGGTAGGCTCTTCTGTTCCCTGCGTTGCCAGGGCAAGAGAAGCTTCAAGGTCTTCCTTAACCACCGGTTTATTATTGATGAAGTATTGTAAGTCTTTAGTGATAGAGATTGTGATCGGTTGTTTATTCAAAGTCTGATGCGACTTCGCTTTAGGCAGCATCAGTTTAATAACGTTCGGATTCACCAATGTAGAACAGATAAGGAAGAACAACATCAGGAAGAACATGATATCGTTCAGGGAAGATGTACTTACCTCGGGATGTATTTTATGCTTACGTCGTAGATTCATGAGTGCTGAGTTTAGTGTGCTGTGTGCTGAGAAATGCCACTCAGAACTAGTGTTAGTGAGAAGGTTCCTGAAGCAGGTCCACGAATTCTACTGCCGTGCTCTCCATTTTGAAGATCACGCGTTCTGTCATCAGCGACAAGTAGTGATACCCTACATAAGCGAAGATACCAATGATAAGTCCTGACGCGGAAGTTACCATCTTCTCGTACAAACCGCCTGCGATCAGACCAATACTGATATTATCCGACAACGAAATGTTATAGAAGATCTTGATAACCCCGATGATCGTACCAACGAAACCGAACATGGGAGCAATACCGGCGATAATACCCAGGATACTAAGATTCTTTTCAAGCTTTTGTACTTCTAACTTACCAACCGTTTCAACCGATGCTTCGATATCACGGATCGGGCGGCCAAGACGTACAAGGCCCTTCTCGATCATCTTTGCAATAGGAGTACGTGTACTGCGGCAAAGTCCTTTAGCAGCTTCAATATTTCCGCTAATGATATAGGCATTGATATTACTCATGAAACCAGGATCAATACGACCTGCTTTTTTGATGACAATATATCGCTCAACGAAAATGTAGATCGAAAGCAACGACAAAAAGCCTATCGGATACATTACAGGACCACCCTTTATCAGGAAGTCGAGCAGCGAAATAGATTGCTGCGCCTGAGTCGGATCGACCGGGGCATTAATAGTATGAGTTGCTGCAGTATCTGCAAGTGTGGCGGCGCCTTCAGTAATTTGAAGAAGAAGTGTAAGTAGCATGGCAGGAATCGTTTATGTACAAAAATCGCAGTGTAAAAGTATTGTTACTTATTGCATAGGCGCTTTCCCGGCTTTTGAATATATAAACACGAAGCTGTTCATTTTATTGCAGGGCAGGTATTTATGTCACGAGGCTATTCTAAACAGATTCTTGCTAGTTTTACGAACTATGTTCAACATCGACACCCTTTTCCCAAAGAAGACAAGCGCCCTTCTCTGTCTTCTTCTGCCGCTAGCTGTACTCGTTTTTTTTAATCCTGACGGTGAAACAGGAACCCTGCGCTTTATGGCTGCCATTGCTGTATGGATGGCTGCTTGGTGGTTGTCAGAGTCAGTACATCCTTCACTTACCGCTGCAATTCCTCTTTTGCTGCTTCCCATAAGCGGCATTTGCCCTTTCACTGATACCCTTAAAGAATACTTTGACAAAGTGATCTTCCTCTTTGCCGGTGGCTTTGTAATAGCGATAGCCCTGGAAAAATGGGGCCTTCACAAGCGTATATCCTTGAAAATACTGATGATCGTTGGTTCCAAACCCTCGAATATCCTTCTGGGAGTTATGCTCAGCTCCTTTCTCATCTCCATGTGGATTTCCAATACAGCAACCACCTTAATGCTGTTCCCTGCTGTACTTGCACTTGTTAAGCAATTCGAAGTACTGGGCCGCTCGGAATCTGAGCAGAAAAGCTTTGCTACCGCACTCCTTATTGGCCTGGCCTATTCAGCAACGATCGGTGGCATGGCAACGCTGGTGGGTACCCCGACAAATATGATCTTCTATGGTAAGTTTCAGGAACTTTATCCCGACGATCACTCCCTGAACTTTGCAAGCTGGATGTACCGCTGTTTACCACTTTCGCTCATCTTACTTGCAGGATGTTATTTTACCCTGCGACTTCTATTCCTTCGCAAGGTACCCCATATTGATCTTTCCTCAGCTTACTTCCGGGAGCGCTACCAGGAGCTTGGTCCAATGCATGCCGCAGAAAAACGTGTGGCTACCCTCTTCCTGCTGACAGCTATCTTATGGTTTACCCGTGAAGATATTGATACAGGGCTCTTCCTTTTGAAAGGCTGGAAAAACCTTTTTCCAAAATCACCTTGGGTAAACGATAGCTCCGTAGCTGTAGTAATGGCTTTGTTATTACTGCTTATTCCTTCAGGGCAAAAGGAACAGCTTATCCGCGTAAGAGAATTAAGTAAGGTACCGCTTGATATTCTTATCCTGTTTGGAGGAGGCTTTGCAATGGCTAAAGGTTTTGAAGCCAGTGGTCTGAGTACCTGGCTGGCCGATAGTCTTACAGGTCTTACCACAGCTTCTTTACCGGTATTCCTACTCGCCATGTGCCTGTTAATAACAGTGATCAGTGAGCTTGCCTCTAATGTGGCCTGTATCCAGCTAATGCTGCCTATTCTGGCTGCCCTTATCCCGCAAATGCAGATCGATCCGCTAAAAATACTGATACCGGCCACACTTGCAGCTTCCCTGGGCTTTATGCTTCCTGTGGCCACTGCACCTAATACGATCGTTTACGGAAGTAAGTATTTTAAAAGTACTGAAATGATGAAGGCCGGCTTTGTAGTCGACCTGATAGGTATTGCCCTGATCAGTCTGTGTTTCGGACTTTTATAAGAACCTTAGTCTATAATCTTATGAAAAATCAGCCAGTGCCTCGATCGTTGAAGAGTAATCGTACTGTAGGTCTTCGTGTAACTTCTTAAGCACTGAACGGATCTTGTCCAGTTGGCGCAAGTAGATATTCGTAAGCACCGGGTATTTTGAAATAGAGATCTTCGTCGCTTTAAAACTTTGTAAGTAGTAGATCCTTAGCTCTATTTCAGTTGTATCGATCTTAGAATACTTGATATACTTGTTTATACTGCGAAGCACCTTCCGAATGGTCTTCTTAGCCAGGTAAACATTGCTTTTATTGAGCTCCGAAAATTGCTCATCCACGATCTTCTTTACTGACTCGATATAGGCCTCTTCATCGGCAGCATCAAACAGCAGATAACTAATAAGCTCCTTGTTCTCCTTATTGTAACGGGCTACTTTTGAAAGTATCTCCTGCAAAGCCTTTGGTGAAAGCCCTGCGATCTCACGGCGGATATCATGAATGGTGCTGGCTTTCATCGCTTTGTTTTCAAGGGGTCCAATATTCTATCAAGGCCATTCAGCTTTATTTCATACATGGTTTGCAGCAATATTCCCAATTTCCCCTCCGGAAAGCCTTTCTTCATAAACCACTCCAGGTAGGAGACCGGTAGGTCGCATAGCAAGTAGCCTTTGTACTTCCCAAAAGGCATCTGCATTCTAACCAACTGCAACAGTAACTCAGGATTTGGGCCCATCACTAAAGGGTTTTACTAAATTGAAAGCGGTGTTAGTATACTAAACTTGCAAACCTTGGCCTTTCCTCTTCTATAGAACTAAGACAGAAGAAGAAGTAAGGCACGCAAAGTTCTTCAATAATAGTTCATTTTACAGCGACTTTTAAAAAAGCTTTGCACAGCTTACCAAATACTGCCCCGAATAAATATTTTTGCAACACCAAAATTTGTCTTAATGAAGAAGTTTATAGTAAGCACACTGTGCTGTATCGGCCTTTTGCACCTTGCTAAAGCTCAGGAAATGCCTGTAGTATTTACCGGTAACTGGCTTTCAAAAGAGTTCATAAGTCAGCTTGAAAAAGGAGTTACCCCTAAGAAGATCAAAGCTGAACAGTCTTGTATCGAAATATGGATCGACCCTTCGCTAAAAGACAGCCTGTGGTTATTCTGTGATAACAAAGAACAACGCAAACTAGGATATAGAAGAGTGAATAATATCCTGCGTGTATTTGATTCATCGACTAAGATCTGGGGTGACATCAGTATTCTTCCTACAACGGGTGAACTTATCGTCAAGGAATTCAAGACCGACAAAATACACCGTTATGAAAAAGCCCGTTCCTCTAATATTGCGATGATAAACGGTAAAAGGAGTGCCCAGGAAAAGACCATCAACGAAGTTCTTATCGTTGGCAATTATGTAGGCAAAGACGGTAAAAAGAAATTCAAAGTTGATTTTTCTAAAAATGGCGCTGTTTCGGGGCTTGCTAACATCTCCGCCTATAGTATCTGCAGCAGTGGCGACTGCATGAAATATTCACAGAATATTGAACTGATATTTTTCACATCAAACGGAAGTGTAAAAACCTACGGTTGGGAAAAATCAAAAGATTCCCTTTTCATTTACGACCTGAAAACGATCTCAATGCCGGGCGAGGCACCACGCTATAAGCCAGTAGAAAAGCTTTATAGCTTGTTGAAGAAATAAGATATAAAGAACGATTAATAAAAAAGGCAGAGCTTATATAGCTCTGCCTTTTTTATTAACACATTACATAATTTTAACGACGCGTTTTTATCTGAATACCTCCTCCGTCGCCACCTGAACCTAGTTTATTCAAACGATACTTAAAGCTCAGCATAAAATAGCGGCCGATAATATTACTCTGGCGTTCCAGCAGGTAATTGATATCGCTGCTTCTTTGTAAGCCAGTGTTTTTGTTCAATATATCAAAGGCTTTCAGAGTAAGCACTCCACGATTTGCCTTCAGGAAATAACGTGAGATCTCAGCCTGCAACAGCGGAATCTGTACACTTTGCCCGAAAGTCTGACTGGTATAATTACTTACATCTGCAGTCAAATTGAAACTCCATTTGTCACTTGGTGTATAGTTTGCTTCTGCAGTATATACCAGGTTGTAATAACGGTTATTCATCGAAGATTGTAAGGAATACTTCGCATTTGAAAAATTACCGGATACTCCGGCATTCACATCGATTTTATCCTTCCGTCGATTGCCAATAGTAAGGCCAGCGGTATGTGTCAATGTTCTATTTACATTCTCCTGGCCGTTAATAAAATTCAGACCCTGATTATAGCTTTCTCCCACATTTACATCAAGCGTTAATCCAAGACTACGGATGGGTGATGAAAACTCAACATTTGCACGAAGGTTATAATTGTCCTTTACATTCACATAAGAGTACTGCTGCGACAGGTCCTGATTGATAGTACGCGCCCAGTTGATCTTATCTTGTGTATAGGCAGCATTCATGTTTACGAAAAACGATGTAAAAGAAAACTGGTCATAAATTAATGCATTCAATCCTAGTGTATGCGTATACTCCGGCTTCAGTTCAGCATTTCCTTTTATTATCTGTAATGGATTACTGGTATTGGCTATCGGCAGTAACTGAGCTACTGACGGTGCATTCAAACTTGTGTTGTAATTAACACCCACATTTTTTGTAGTAGAAAAATTATATTTATAACTTAAAGAGGGTGTGAAATAATTATACCTGGTCTTCTCTGACGCAATAGCATTTAGCCTGTTCGACAACTCAAGTATTGTGAAGGCAGCAGTAGCGTTCAGATTAACTTTCTTTGTATTTCTTGAAAAACTTAAAGAGGGTTTTGCATAATCATAGTTTCTCACAAAGTAGGGACTTAAAGAATCAATTTTATTTGCATCACTCTCCGGTAATGACCCAAGTCTTCGTGTAAGCTGCTCTACAGTTGAACCAACTTCTACACCTAGATCTCCCATTCCGATAGTGCCCAACTTTTGCTTTGCACCTACAAATGCAGTCCAGTCATTCTGCTGGCTACGGTCGTTCATGTAGCGGTTAAACTGGGATGTAATTCCGCTTGCTGCAAACTGGTTAATACTTTGCCAGTTATTTTTCTCGATACTTTGCTGGTAATTCAAGGTTGCTCCGGCACGTAAAATAAGGCTCTTTCCGATTATTGTTTTAAGATAATTGCCTTTAGCATTAATTATAAATCCGTTTGTCCTGGCAGAACTGTTGTAGTCCTGGCTATTTACCAGCGAATCGCTTTTGTATGCACTTGAAAAGTTACGCTGTCGCACTGAGCCTGTGTTCATCGCAGCCTCCCCACTAAAGGTAAGCATTTGAGTGGAATCAAGATCTTTGCGCCAGCTCAGATTTGCACGATGTGCACGGTCGCTGGCATTTTCATTATTAAACTGACGACTTATAAAAGGCAATTCACTCGTAAAGTTCGTTTGTTGAATACGATCTGTTTGTGCTTTATCTGCGCCATTCGCCAGGTAGCTTAAATTAAAACGATTTCTTCGGGTTGGTTCATAGGTAAAATTTGCTCCGCCTGCCCCTGAAGTAATTAGCCCTGTTTCTGTTTGTCCAAAATTAATGGGGAAGGAACTATTACGACTATCAAAACGCATTTCCATACTTCCATTGCCTGACATCATATTTCGAAATCCGCCTTTGAAATTAATATAATCCTGAAGCGTAAACCCAAACTGATTAATGTTATTCAACATTCCCAGTGCTGCAATTTGTGTTTTCTCTTTGAAGTTATACAGTTTACCACTGCCCTGGTAGCGGTCGTTAGTGCCATATCCTGCCTGCACATCACCGAAATAACCATTTTTCTTATCTTCTTTCAATTGAAGATTTACCGTTTTATTCCGTGTGCCATCGTCAATACCTGTAAACTCGGCCTGGTCTGATTGTTTGTCATACACCTGAACTTTATCCACCGCATCAGCAGGTAAGTTTTTAGTGGCTACTTTGGGGTCACTCCCAAAGAATTCTTTCCCATCTACCAACACTTTCTTTACATCCTGTCCCTGTGCCTTCACATTTCCGGATTTATCAACCTGCACTCCTGGTAGCTTTTTCAGCAGGTCTTCAACATTTGCATCGGGTTTAGTTTTAAAAGCGGCAGCATTATACTCGATGGTATCTTTCTTGATCATGATCGGGATCCGCTCTCCCGTTACCTGAACCTCGCCCAGATTGTAGCGTTTTGGTCGCATAAAAATAGTTCCCAGGCTTGATGAACCATCCTTAAGCGGTAACTCAAGTTTCTTATATACTGTTCTATATCCCATGTAAGAAGCCTGTAGCAAATAGTTTCCGGCTTTTACCGTCTTAATTTCAAATAGTCCTTCCACATTTGTAATTCCGAAAAACGCCATCGTTGAGTCGGCTGGATTCAATAATGCAACTGTGGCAAAACCAAGCCCGGCACCGCTTGTATCTGAAAGCTGGCCATTCAGGTTTGTGTTCTGTGCTACAGCACCTGCTCTACATAAGCCGGCTATTAAAATTAAGATATATACAAAATGCTTCATGACTGAATAAGTTAAGGAAATACTTCGCCCAGGTCCTGCAATACAGAACTATTGTCTATCACCTAATTCTACGCTTATAAAACTGCCCGGGTAAAACACCAAGCACAATCCGGACAGAAAAAATTTAGTGTGTTCTCATTTTAATAATCACATTCCCTCCTGAGCCACCACCTTCGGCACCCATTTCCTTCATTTTCTCATCAACTATTTTCTTGAATTCATCACGAGTCACCTTCTTTCCTTTCGATGGACGTTCAAGACTTGATGCACTTACATCTGCAAACTTCACTTCTTTGGCTTCAATAGTTGTCTGACCATCGTTAACATCTACAGCAAGAATTAATCCCGGTAATCCACCATAAGATGCAGGCCCTGACGAAACAGGAATAGATGGGGCAAACCACGCAGTTATCCTCTTCTCTCCATCAGTACGCGTTGCCATCTGGCAATTGTAGCCAAGCACCTGGCGTTGCTGATCGCCCATCTTCCAGTCCGTTTTAGCATCTCCTTCGATCAGGAAATTCCTGTCCATGAATTCACGCTGTTCAATAGTTTTACCGGCACTAAGGTCACGAAACACTCGATTATCAGGCTGATTCATCACCATTTTGATCGTCGCTCCCTCGCTGGGTTCCATTGTTTTTTCTTCCGGTTTTTCCAGCTTTGGTGCCTTGTACAAGGACGACTGCGGCGTGAAGCTCAAAAGCATTTTATTGATCCGTTCTTTTGGCAAAAGATCTTTAAACTGATCACCTTGTGGACCATCCAGTTTTATTTCCAGTTTAATGCGTTCCTCATAATTTACAGTGCCTGAAGTATTCTGAGCACTTAAGGTAGTTGCTAAAGAAAAGCTTAACAAAGCAGCCAGCGATAGTAGGGTCTTTTTCATATCTGTTATTTTTTACAAAAGTGCATGCATTTTGCTGCCCTTTCTCTTAAAATGCTCTTAAAGCCTGTTAAAGAAAAGTTAAAGTTCCTTCCATGCCTGTCGAAAAAAGGTCGCATTCTTGGAAAAATCCAATCACAACTTACATTTCAACAGGAACTTTAGAGGGAAAATCCGAAAGCCTTCTTTATCATAATCAATCGTTTATATTTGTCTGGGTAAAAAAAGTAACTGATCATTATAAATTAGATAAATGAAAAAATTAATGCTTGGAGTCGTGGCATTTACGCTTTGCTGTGGCTCCTTTGTAAATGGCCAAAGTACTGCGAGAAAAGCCTACAAAGTACTTCAGAAAACGGAAACAGGTAATGCTGCATTCATCCGCTATGACGAAGCTGTAGCCTTTGATGTAAACAGCAGCTGGGAAGGCCTGCGTACTGAGCTTCAACTGAGCGCAAATGACAAACTAAAGCTGATTCGTACCTCGAAGCCCGACAATCTTGGTTTTACACACTATCGCTATCAGCAATACCATAATGGGATCGAAGTGTGGGGCGCCGAATATATTTTCCATGTTAAAAACGGAACTCTTTCTACTGCAAATGGTAAAGTAGCCGGTGGTCTTAAGATATCTCCGAAAGCTGCTTTAAATGAAAAAGCTGCTTTAAATAAAGCGCTGAAAAGTATTGGTAAAGCAAAATACCGCTGGCAGGACAACAAAGCTGAAAAAGACCTAAAGAAAAATAGCGGCAATAGATCCGCAACGTATTATCCCAAAGGCAAACTAATAATTGCCCCGCTTAATGGCGACGACAGCGACATTAAGAATCTTCGTCTTTGCTGGGTATTTGATGTAGCAGGTACTGAAATGCATGAGGCATGGACTGTGTATGTAGATGCCGCTACCGGTGAAATTATAAACACGATAAGCGCTATCCAGCATGGCGGCCCCGATGTGCCGGGAAAGGCTAAGACGTACTACCATGGAGTACGTAATATTACCTGTCAGTATAATGACCAGGACTCAGCATATATCCTCTACCAGGACAAAACCAGAGGGCCAGCTTCAAAGCAGATCATATATGTTGTAAACTATAATGGTGACACCAATAAGCGTCATGTAAATTTCGATACAATGACGAATGTAATGTCTGATTCGACTTATTTCCTGAATGACTCTATAGCAAATGAAATATACTATGGCTTAGAGCAGACCTACGATTTTTATAAAAGTCATTTTAACCGTAATAGTCTCGACGACAAAGGACGTATCGTGATGGGCCTTGCACATTATGGTAAAAAATATGCGAATGCATTCTGGAGTCAGTGGGATACTATTATGTATTATGGTGATGGTGATAATGTGCAGTTAAATCCGGTGGTAGGTATTGATGTAAGTGGACATGAACTTACGCATGGAATTACCATGTTCACGGCAGGTTTGGTCTATACCGGAGAATCCGGTGCACTTAATGAATCCTTTAGTGACATTATGGGTACTGGAATTGAATTTGATGCACTCGGACCGCTTGAAGCAAATTATGATATCGGTGAAGGGGTTGTAAAAAGAAGTCCTTTTAAACTGCGTTCAATGTCGAAACCTAAGACAGGAAGTCCACGACAACCAAATACTTTCAAAAAACAATTTTGGGTAAAAACAAGTGCTGCCTGCAATGCATCAAATGACTACTGTGGAGTTCATACAAATTCAAGCATTCAGAATCTTTGGTTTTACCTACTGGCACATGGTGATACCGGCACTAATGACAACAAATTATATTACGATATTAAACCTATCGGAATGGAAAAAGCGCTCCAGATCTCGTATCGCAATCTTGTTACCTATTTAACTAAATCATCAAAATATATCGATGCCCGCAATATGAGTATCCAATCGGCAATCGATCTTTATGGTGCCACCTCACCGATCATTACTACCGTTAAAGAAGCCTGGTGTGCAGTAGGTATTTGTGATTCGCTTGATTTCAATATTGGAATTGAAGAAACTGCAAAAAATGCGACACAAAAAATGAATGTATTTCCAAATCCGGCACAGGGCTTTGTAAATATTGACTACCGTAGTCCACTTACTAAATCTGCCACTTTATATGTTATGAATATTAACGGTGCTGAGATCTTTCGTCGTTCAATACAGGCAAATGTACTTACAACTTTACCTACAAATATGCTGCCCGCGGGAATATACACACTTCGACTGATAGCTGAAGATGCAACCTATAACGAAAAGTTAATTGTCGAGTAAAAAAACTCGACCTGTAAAAAATGCCCCTGTCACCTAAGGCGAGAGGGGCATTTTTATTTTCTTCCGGAATAAAATTTACTCTAAAACAAAAGTTTTCAAATTCGAGATCAGCTCTTTTGATAACTTAAGGCGCTTATTCCCGTAGGATCCGTAATTCTCTTGTGCCCCCCCTGCTATCATGTACATAATATGATTCATGTCTTTGATCAGTAAAAGTTTTGCCTTGGGCATTGCTAAAGCAAGATAAGACGCATCAGATGGATTAACCACCAGGTCCTTCGAACCGTGAATAATTAAAGTCGGTACTTTTAATCTTGCATAGGCTTGCAAGGGATCATGCCTGAACCATGATATCATAAAGTTCTGCATGATCGGCGGAAATAAGATAGCCATATTATTTGGCAATTCTCCAGTGGTTTTTCCGGCACTTAACTTATCGAGTACTTCCAGGCAACTGTCTCTGAAAGATGGTCGCTGCTTATTGATCTGATCACGAATAATATCATCTGCCTTACGACCTGCTCCGGCAATTGAAATAAATTTATCTGCATCATTTGCAATTTCTGCAGCTATCAAAGCGCCCTCTCCATGACCAATAAGCACGAATTTATTAAAACGTTTATCCTCTTTCAGATGCTTAAGTCCTGTTTTTGCATCCGCAATAAGATCTTCAAATAGTGGCGTCGGGCTATCCAGGTTGGGATTCAAACTTCTTCCCACTCCTCTTTTATCATAACGTACGGAAGCAATTCCACTTAGAGCCAGTTCGTAAGCTATCTTGCGGTACATGCTTGTCTGGATCTTTGTTGAATTTCCGTCCCTGTTCACCGCACTGCCATCAGGAACAATAAAGACTACCGGAATTTTACCTTTTACATTCTTCGGCATAAAAAGACTGCCATACATTCTCAAACCATCCGATTCAAAACTATAGCCCTCTTCCGTAAAAATGGAATCATTAACTGAAGCTAAAGAATTAAAAGCGCTAAGTAAAACTGACAGTAAGACTACTAAACTATAGAGTGATTTTTTTCTCATAATATATACCTGAATATTCCGCGAAGTACGCAATTTTCCAGCGTTTCAGCTCAATTTATCGGCTATTTAGCTTTAGATTCTGGCAAAAATATTACCCTGAGAAACATTTGCTATTCCTACTTTTGCAGGCTTAGTCCTTTATTAATAGTGTCGGCACAACCCAATAAAAAGAAGATCATTAACGATCCGATATACGGATTCATAAGTATTCCCTACGATCTGGTATTTGATCTTATTGAACACCCCTGGTTTCAAAGGCTTCGTCGTATACGACAGCTGGGGCTTACCTACCTGGTATATCCCGGCGCTCTGCATACACGTTTTCATCATGCCTTGGGCGCCATGTACCTAATGGGGCGTGCTATTGAAGTACTTCGAAGTAAGGGGCATGAAATAAATGAAGAGGAAGCAGAGGCAGTAACCATCGCTATTCTCCTCCATGATATGGGACACGGGCCTTTCTCACATGCCCTGGAGCATAGTCTTGTCAGTGATATCCGTCACGAAGACATCTCCATGCTCTTTATGGAAGCGCTAAACAAAGAGTTTAAAGGGCGTCTAAGTCTTGCTATTGACATTTTCCAGAATAAATACCACAAAAAGTTCCTCCATCAGCTGGTGTCCAGTCAACTCGATATGGACAGGCTTGATTACCTTAAGAGAGACAGCTTTTACAGTGGTGTTTCGGAAGGTGTCATTAGTTCCGACCGTATTATCAGTATGCTGGAGGTTGTAAACGACCGCCTGGCCGTGGAAAGTAAGGGCATTTACTCTGTTGAGAAATTCCTTATCGCACGGCGACTGATGTATTGGCAGGTATACCTTCACAAAACAGTGCTATCTGCTGAAAACCTGCTTGTCAAGATTCTTAAACGGGCGAAAGAATTGGCCGGTGCGGAAGTTGAACTCTTTGCCACCCCCTCCTTCCGTCAGTTTCTGTATCACAGTTTCAAAAAAGCGGATTTTCAGAAAAATGCAGATTTGCTGCAGACCTATTCTGAGCTTGACGATAATGACATTTTTGCCTCTATAAAAGTCTGGCAGCAACACAGCGATCTTTGTCTTTCTACCCTTTGCAAATGGCTGGTAAACCGTTGTCTCTATACCATCGACATTCAGGACTCACCCTACAGGTCTGAAGAAATAGATGCTATCATTAAAAAAGCGCAGGAAAAACTTCATTTCGAAGACTCTTCTGCCTCATACTTCGTATTTACCGGCAAAATTGAGAATAACGCATACAGTTCTGATGATGACAAGATAAACATCCGCTTTAAGGACGGGGCAGTGGTTGATGTAGCACAGGCTTCTGACAACCTCAACATTTCTGCACTCTCGCGTCCGGTAAAGAAGCACTATCTCTGCTATCCTAAGGGCTTATAAACTATATTTCGTTTGAAAACAGCTGTACTATTAGTAAATCTCGGCACACCCGACAGTCCAAAACGCAATGATGTAGCACGCTATCTGACACAGTTTCTTAACGACCCGCGTGTTATTGATATCAGTCCGATCGGCAGAGCCATACTGGTTAATGGCCTGATCGTACCAACACGTTCTGGTAAATCGGCCAGGCTATACTCTGAAATATGGTCGGATCAGGGCTCACCACTAATGTACCACAGTGAAGCTCTTGTCCAGAAGGTACAGGAAGCACTAGGTCCTGATTTTGATGTGGCACTGGCTATGCGCTACCAGAACCCAGGGATAGAAGCCGCCCTCAAGCGTTTCGAAAATCCTGTTTATTCAAAACTGATCGTCTTTCCGCTCTTTCCTCAATATGCATCGGCCAGTACAGGCTCTGTTCACGAGGAAATAATGCGAATTGTAAGCAAATGGCAGGTAATTCCGCCAATTGAGTTTGTAAATAGCTACTGCAATCATCCTGACTTTATAAATGCCTGGATGAAAAGAGCTGCTGAATACGATCTTAAAGACTACGATCATGTAGTATTCAGCTACCACGGGCTTCCGGAGCGTCAGATGCGTAAGGCCGACCACTCTAAGCAGCATTGCCTCACACACGATGCCTGTTGTTCTGTATTTAACGAGAAAAATCTTTACTGTTACAGAGCACAATGCTTTGAAACGACACGTCACCTGGTAAAAGAACTGGGCCTGAAAGAGGACGGATACAGCATTACTTTTCAAAGTCGCCTTGGCCGCGACCCATGGATAAAGCCTTATACCGATGAAGTGCTTGCAGAACTTGCCGCCAAAGGAAAAAAGCGTCTACTGGTGTTTGCTCCGGCCTTTGTTGCCGACTGTCTTGAAACGGTCTACGAAATTAGTGTTGAATATCAGGAACTATTTGAAGAAAAAGGTGGTACAAAAGTACAGCTGGTAGAAAGTCTGAATTCACATCCTGCCTGGGTGGATGCTATTGTGAAAATGCTGCAGAAAAGGAAAGCAGACTGATTTGCAGTGCACATTTAGTCTTTCTTGTGCAGGAAATACTATGAAAAAGTTTACTTCAGTAGTACTGGTTCTATTATGCTTCTGTGCATGCGCCAAAGCTCAATGGTCGTACTTTGACCTTAAACGACACAAGTCCTCCACTTTCGACCTCACTGTTGGCGTTGGCGACCGGCAAGGCCTAATTGCCCTAACCTGGCAAAAACTACATCCCCTGGGCCTTAAAAAGCGCCTTTACGTAGGTTATGGCGCAAGAGGAGCGATGTACTTTGCAGGGAACCAGTCTTTCATCACGGCTCCGGCACGACTAAGTAAAGGTAAAGCAGGACCGGAAGCTATTTTCACGCCCTACAAAGTGGAAAACCTTGATACGGTATCTTTCTCAAAGACCGGTGTTTTTTCAGCCAATTTTACGCTGTTCCTCCTTTATTCACTAAGCTCCCGCTGGGACTTATGCTTCAACATGGATATGTTCGGGTTCAGTTTAGGCTCCTCCCGCAACGGCGATTTTGTTTCAAGCCTCAATAACCCTGCAAAAACAAGGGTTTACGGCGGACCTACAAATGTGAACTTAATGCTGACGAACGACAATAATATCGGAAACCTGAATTCCGAACTTGTACTTCGTTATTGGCTTAACGAGCAATGGGCGCTGAAATTCGGCTACAGTCTTTACTTTGCAGAATATCGCCTCGACAGGAAAGTGTTATTTAATAATGACCGGTTCAGGAACAAATCCCCGATGATCTGTCTGGGCCTGACCTTTAAGAGTCGGACCGTTCGCTATCGCTAGATAAAAAAGATCCTTAGATCTGCTTAGCTACAGCTACCTTAATGCGTGAACCCGGCTTAAGGTCTTTAGAACTGAAGATGTTATTTAACGACTTCAGCTGATCAACAGTAACGCCGTTATAGCGCTGAGCGATGTCCCACAGCGTATCGCCGCTGTTTACAGTATGATAGATATACTCTATTTCTGTCTGCTCTTTAACAGTTTCTTTTGCAGCCTTGGTAGTTGTCTTATCAGCTACAGCTTTCTTGTTCTCTACCTTCGCTGCATACACCGGTGCTGGAGTTGAAGCTACTCTTGCCTGCACGTTTACAGGAGCTGCCTCCATCTGAACTGTACCGATCGACGATGACTTATAGGCAGCAAGCTGTACATTAAGCTGCTGGCTGCGCATAGCTGTATTTTCAGAAACCGGAACGTATGTAACTTCAGTCTTCTTAGTCCATTCATTAACAACAACTGCAGCAGGTGCCTCTGACTTAGGAGCGGCCTGTGCTGTTTCAACCGTCGCCGGTGATTCATCCATTTTTGGATAATCGTCGTCGTTATCATTATCAGCATAACGATTACGCACCTTCTTCGTCGTTTTTATCTTGATACGCTGACCAGGAACGATCTTAGCACCGCGTATTTTATTCCACTTCTTCAGTTCTGCAATACTCACATTATACTTGTCAGCAATGTTCCCAAGATTATCACCTCTGCGTACTTTATAGGTTTTAGTGATCGTTTTGGTACGAGTACTTGTCTTTTCAGGCTTTTCGTCGTCTGCCGCAAAAGCTATTATAGAATTATAGGCATTTTCCTGGGATGCTGTGTATAAAGACTGGCTGCTGGCAATAAATGAAGGTATCTTACCGGAAGGAAGCACCATCTTATGGAAGGAATTATCGTCAGGAGCAGGTATATAGCTCTTCTTGTAAGCAGGGTTAAGAAACTTAACCAGCTCATACTGCACACCAAGCGTCTGTGCTACCTTGTCAAGCATTAGTGGGCCCGCTACAGCAATAGTATCCGTCTCGTGGAAAGTAATAACCGGAGTAGAAGGGTTAATGTTCAGATCAGCGGCATAACGCATTACATAGTTAACGGCGATGAAGGCAGGAACATAGCCTTGTGTTTCACGCGGAAGGTAGCGGTATATCTCCCAGAAGTTCGTCTTGCCACCTGAACGTGCAATTGCTTTAGCCACATTACGCGGACCGCAATTGTACGAAGCGATCACAAGCAACCAGTCCTTGTAAAGTGCATACATATCCTTGAAATACTCACAGGCTGCAACTGTACTCTTGTATACATCACGGCGATCATCGACGTAGGAGTTCACTTCCAGGTTGTACATTTTACCGGTAGTATACATGAACTGCCACATACCTGTAGCACCTACACGTGACACTGCATTGGGATTAAGCGCTGACTCAACAATCGCCAGGTACTTAAGTTCCAAAGGCATATCGTAGCGGTCAAGAACCTGCTCGAAGATCGGGAAGTACAATTTTGAAAGACCAAGCACCATCGATGAAAGTTCACGACGGCGAACAGAGTATAAATTGATATAATCCTTAACCGGATTATTGAAAGTCATTGGAATTGGCGACTGGATCTTTGCCAGTTTCTGGCGAACCACATCGTCACTGTAAAAAGGAATCTCCCCAGGCTGGAAACGGGGTTTTACATTTTGTTGAGCAGCTACTGCACGCGGAGACTTCATTAAGGTGCGGATGTTGGTCATACTGTCCAACATTTCCGTAATGCGTTCAGAGATTTCAGATGCATTAGTTACGCCGCTAACTGCTGATTGTGCACTTACCTTTGATGCTGTAGTGTAAACAATCGTGAGGGACAGTAATGCTACCAGTACTTTCTTCATTCGCTTGTCAGTTATGGTTTAATAGAATGCCACTTCCTACGAGGCCTTTTTAGTAAAGGTTACAACAAAATGGCAAAATTTTGAAGCGGCAAAGGTAAGTAAAAAAGTTCATTTTCAAAGCCTTGACCTATTTCAAGCTTTATTTGTATTAACAACGAGCTGTTCGGAAATATCCATCATTGCTGCTTCTTCGAAAGGTCGTCCCATCAATTGCAGGCCCACAGGCATTCCGTTTACATCGCTTAGCAGCGGTAAGGAAATCGCCGGTACACCGGTTATATTCGCCTGAACTGTAAATATATCCTCCAGGTACATTGTCACCGGGTCGCTGATCGAAGCCGCCTTAAAGGCGCTTTTGGGCGTTGTAGGCAACAAAATAAAATCGTAATCCTTGAATACGTCAAGTGTTTTTTGGCGGATCAGCTGACGAACTTTTTGGCCTTTACTGTAATACGCGTCATAGTAGCCGGCGCTTAGTACAAATGTTCCCAGAAGTATACGACGCTTAACTTCAGCACCAAAGCCCTCACTTCTCGATTTTGAAAATACCTCTTCTACATTTGTCGCCTCTTTGCTTCTATGTCCGTAAGTAACCCCTCCGAATCGTGACAGGTTCGAAGATGCCTCTGCGGTAGTTAACACATAGTAGCAAGGCACCAGATAGTCAAGATAAGGAAAGCTTATGCCTTCCACAGTATGTCCTTGTGCTTTTAAATTGTCAAGCTGAGAATTTAATTGTGTGCGAATGTGCTCATGGATAGCACTATGCTCAACTGCCTCTTTCAGATAGGCAATTTTATACTTCTTCTTTCCCTTTCGGGCGGCTACGTAATCATCCACAGGTTTTGAGGAAGAAGTGCTGTCATGTTCGTCCTTCCCTGCCATTACCTGCAGTACAAGGGCTGTATCTTCAACTGTATTCGCTAAGGGGCCGATCTGATCAAATGAAGAAGCATAAGCTATAAGTCCGTAGCGGGATACACGACCATAGGTAGGTTTCATGCCCACCAGTCCGCAGAAAGATGCCGGCTGACGGATAGACCCGCCGGTATCAGACCCAAGAGCTACATGACAAAGTCCGGCAGCAACAGCAGCTGCAGAACCGCCGGATGAACCACCGGGAACTGTCTCCAGGTCGTAAGGGTTCTTTACACGGCCAAAAGCAGAATTCTCATTGGAACTACCCATTGCAAATTCATCACAATTCAGGCGACCAATAAAAATGGCTCCTTCGTGTGCCAGTCGCTCAACAACGGTAGCACTGTATAGCGATGTAAAACCTTCCAGTATTTTTGAAGAAGCAGAGACCTTCTTATCTTTTACACAAATGTTGTCTTTAAGGCCCAGCACCATACCAGCCAGCTTGCCCACAGTTCCCGCCTTTACGGCTGCATCGGTCGCACGTGCCTGCTCTAATGCAGACTCTTCCCACACTTCCAGAAAAGCATTCAGCTCGGTATTTTCTTTAATACGCTCAAGCATTTTCTGAACTTCTGCCTCACAACTAGTTTGTCCGGAAAGAAGGGCCGCTCTGAAATCGGTATATGCTCTGGGTTTTACAACACTTGAAATAGCGCTCATATAAGTATATAAACAAGAAAACTGCTCCGGCCACGACCAAAACAGTTCTCAGTAATAATCTTTAATTATTTATTTGTTGTCAGTAGGCGTGCTGTTCGCACTTTCTTTATCCTCACCTTTTGCGGCATCCTTAAATTCACGGATACCTTTACCAAGACCTTTTGCAAGTTCAGGTAGTTTTCTACCACCAAAAAACAACAAAAGCACGGCTATGATAAGGAAGATCTCACCACCTCCAAGACCCATAATATTCAACAAAACTGCATTCATGTATCGACTATTTTATTTTGCAAAGATAATGCTTTTTCTCTGAGATAGAAAGCTTACCGACCACTTAGCCATTCCACAGGATTTAAACGTGTTTCTCCACGCCAAACCTCAAGATGCACCTCACCCTTGTCCTTATCATCATTCACGCCTACTTTTCCGATGCTTTGCTTTACACTAATCTTATCCCCGGGCTTTACTGAGCTTTCTGCAATATTGGAATACACGCTAAAGAAACTTCCGTGCTTAATAATGATCGCCTTCCCGTTACCCGGTATATCAAGCACTCTAAGCACTTGTCCTTCAAAAACCGCTCTGGCACTGCTGCCCATAGGCGTCGTGATATCGACCCCATTGTTATTAATAACAATACCCTTCAGTACAGGATGTGCTTGTGTTCCAAAATTTCCTGTGATCACACCCTTCTCCACCGGCCATGGCAATCGGCCCCTATTGTGCTCAAAATTCGATGTAAGCAATTTGTTCTCCGGAGTATCTTCAATTTCCACAGTGGTAGTGGTCGTTGTGCCTTTTTTCGTAGTGGTTTTCTTCTTTCTCGATGCTTCGATCTCTTTACGGATAGCTACTTCAATAGCCCTGTTTACCTTCGCTATCTCCACCTGCTTAGCCTGCAACTGCTTTCTAAGCTTCTTCTCGTCCTGCTGCAACTGTTTTACAAGTGTTTCCTGCTGCTTCTTTTCACTAACAAGTTCTTTTTTCTGCGTCTTTTCTATTTTTAGCAGCTGTTGCTTATTTAGCTTTTTGTAATTCAGCTGTTCCACCTGTTTGGCTATCTTCAGCTGTGTTTCAGTAATAAGCAGTGCCTGATTACGGCGATAGTCGCTATACTGCTGTATATACTTAAGCCTCTTGTATGCCTGGTTAAAATCGGAGGAAGCAAAAATAAAGGTCATCTGCTTATCGAGATCCTTATGCAGAAAAGTAAAACGCAGCATTGCAGCATATTCTTTCTTTAGTCGTACCAATTCATCACTAAGCTGGTCGATCTCTGAGAGCATGGATCCGATCTCTCTTTCCAGTCCATGAAGTTCAGTACTCATGGTATTGATAAGTTCTTGCCGGCGGCCGATCTTCTTTGACAGGGTTTTAAGTTGTCCGAGAGAGATTGATTTCTTGTCGCGGGTATCTTTAAGAAGTCCGTTGGCTATATCAATTTCACGTCGCAGGGCCTCTTTCCGTTCTTCCAGGGTCTTTTTACTCTGGGCACTACTATACAATGGCCCTATTATCAGAGCTGAAAGAAAAACAAAAGCTAGAAACCTGTATTTAGTAGGCATTACAAGACAGACTTAGGCATAGTATCCAAAGCAAAAGTACTTCGCCTGCACATTCGATCAGGATGCAGCGAAAGTGTTTATCAACTAAAGGAAGTTAAAAGCGAACCCGTGTGTAGGACTTCGGTATCCGGAAAGGTATCTCAAGCGGATTATCAAGCGTTACTTTTGTGTACTCAAGGTTAAGCTGCACATTCTTACCTTCGGAAGAGAAGAAGTCAACCTTCCAGGGCATTAAACGCCTGCCTGTACGACGATAATCCGAATAATTGATATCCACATTCACCTTCGGCTTAAATTGCTGTGCAGAACTGGTATTAATGCGAAAAGTAGCGGGTTCGATCAACAGAGTCATCTGGTTGATTCCCTCCTCTTCATAGGCTTTCTTTGCAAGACGCTTCGGAAATGTAGAGATCGAAAAGAAGTTACGGTCTACATCGGCTATCTTCAGGTGCGCCAGGTCAATGAAATCAAAGTGATTACCTAACAGAGCATTCTGTAGCATAACTAAGGTAAGGCTAACTCCCAGTTTGTCAGCGACTACCTTAATACTTTCTCTTGCATAGGTACTGTTAAGACGGTTAACCAGGAACAATGAATCGGGAGTGATCTTTATCTGTGCGGCTTCAATGCCCATCTTGCTAGCTGAGATCCATATCACACTATCCTTCCGCATACGAAGGTTTACTGAAAATGAGTTCGTATTCTTGTTATCGGTATACTGAACATTCAGCTTCCCGGACAGCCAGAGGAACTGGAAGGCGCTATCTGCAACCTGCGACTGCAAAAAAGTTGCTGAACGCGTATCCATTAAGCGCTTGGCCCTACCTTCAAGTGGCTGTTTAAAGGTGGTACAGGCCGAAAAGCCTAGTGTGAGAGCAAAAAAAACGGCCGCCAGAGGGCAGCCCTTAAAACTGTTTTTCATAAAGCTTACTCGTAGAGCTTTTGGTCAGCTATCTTTTTATCAAGGAATTCAGAGGTGTCGCCACCTATCTTACGTGCCTTTTGCCAGTACTCCAATGCTTTCGGCACATCTCCCAAACGAATTAATATATCTCCGTAGTGTTCATACAACACTGAGCTTTCCGACTTCCTTGATTTAATGGCCTTCTCCAACCATTCCTTAGCCTCGGCATATTTACCAAGCTGGTACATAATCCAGCCATAAGTGTCTTCGTAATAGGAATTGTTAGGATCGAGCTCATTGGAAGACTTTGACAATGCCTCTGCTTTCTGTAAGAACTCATTGCGTAGCGACAAATAGTAGCTGTAGTTGTTCAGTGTATTGGCATTCTTAGGATCTAACTGTATCGCCTTGTCAAAAGCTTCGTCGCAAGCAGGCATTTCCTTAAGTCTATAATGTGCTTCTCCCAGATTAGTATAGAATTCAGCTAAAAGAGAATTGTTGTCAACTACTAATTTACTGCCACTTTTCAACACCTCAATACTTTCCTTGTACTTACGCAATTGAACCTTAGCAATACCATTCAGGTAATACACCAGGGGCTGGCTTGGAAAAAGGGCCAGTGCTGAATCGCTTTCCTGCTCCAGGGACTTAAAATCATTTATATCAAGCTCCACACGCAGCAATGATTGCCAAACACCAAAGTTCTTACGATCGATCTCTATAGATTTACGGTACTGGTCACGGGCCTGCTCAAACTTTTTCTCCTGGTAGAGGAACTCGCCATAAATGGCATAAGCAGGAGCTTCCTCTGAATGTGCTTTTACCAGTGCTTCATTTAACACATAAGCCTGCTGACGGAGTGAAGAATCACGTTGCAAAATATAGAAGTATGATGCCAGAACCTTTAGCTTCGTTTCAAGACGTACATTCTTGCTTTGAAAAGCCTGGGTAAGTTCTTCAAATGAACGCTTATTATCGCCCTTACTTCTGTAAAACTCTGAAAGCGAAAGATGGATCAAACCATTCGAAGGATCAATGCTTAACATTTTCTGAAAGACCGCGTAGGCCTCGTCGTACATGTTATTCGCCTGGTAAAGATTGGCTAGTTCGCCATAGTATTCAATTTCACTGGGGAAAGCAGCTATAAGGCGATTCATTTCCTCAACAGCCTTATCGATCTTGTTCAAACGCAGATACAAGGTCTTCTTCTGAAGCGACAACTCCGGACTTAAGCCCAACTGAAGTTCGAGCTTGTCATAGATCTTTGCTGCATCAGCTAGTTTGCCACTTGCATAATATACAGAAGCAAGCTTAAACTGATAGGACGTTATGTTTGGAAACCTCTTCGCCAGCTTGGCATAGATCTTAATGGCATCGTCAGCATTCTGCATCTGCAGATAAATGTCTGCCAGCAGTTCCTGATAGTATGTATTATCCTCGCTTAGTTCTGCCGCCTGTTTGGCATACAGCAGCGCTCCGTCCAACAAATTCTGCGATTCATAGATCATCGCAAGATTATAGGCAGCCGCATCGTTCGTAGGATCTTTGTCAAGTATACTTAAGAACAACTTCGCTGAAGCATCAATGTTACCAATGATTTTCTCACGATTAGCATTTACAAAAGTGCTCTCCAGGGCAGCTTTCTCATCTGCACTTAAGCCTTTCTTTGATTTTTGAGCACTTGCGCCAGGCATGCCAAGAGCAAGTCCACAAACGACAAGAAAAACACTGATTTTAAAGCTCCTGGTTAACATTCTGCACAAAATTTCGATACTTAACGAAGATACGAAGCAATTATTGAATTGGCTTAGAAAAGCATTTGATTATAGTCGCCAATGCTTAGATTTTTTTCGCTCTCAGCATATTTAACGTGACTACCCAGCATTGAATTGCTGATAACTGTATTGCTTACTTCACTTTTTTCCTGAATGATCGAATTCTTCAGCACGCTATTCACAACTTTCGTGCCTTTGCCAATGGAAACATGTGGTCCCACAACAGAATTCTCCAGCACCACATCATCGCCGATAAAACAAGGTTCAACAATAACTGAATTTACAAGCTTTGCCGACTTTGCTACCAGCTGCTCTGACGACTTCTTCAGCTCCAGAACACGCTGATTCGTATAGACAGTAGCATCTTTATTACCACAATCAAGCCACTCCGTAACCGTTTCAGGAACGAAAAGAGTGCCCTTGGCTTTCATATTCTCAAGTGCATTTGTCAGCTGATACTCACCTTTTTCGGTGATTTTATTATCAAGCAGGTATTGCAATTCACGCTTCAGATAAGCGCCATCGCCGAAATAGTAAATACCAATAATGGCAAGATCTGACACATAGTGCTGAGGTTTTTCAACAAAATCGGTGATCACGCCCTGCTCATTCAGTTTTACAACGCCAAACTGACGCGGATCCTCGATCTTCGATACCCAGATTATCCCCTCTCTTTTTGTATCAATTGTAAAATCGGCCTTGAAAAGTGTGTCAGCAAAAGCGACTACCGTTTTATCCTTAATTGAATCGGCAGCACACATAATTGCATGTGCCGTTCCCAGAGGTTCGTCCTGGTAATAGATACGGCCTTTTGCTCCAAGACTTTCAGCTATAGCAATAAGCTGCTTCTCGGTCTCTGCTCCGAAATCGCCAATAATGAAGGCGATTTCCTCTACCTTTTCGCCACAAACCTTGATGATATCTTCAACAAGTCGCTGTACGATCGGCTTTCCTGCAACAGGAATAAGAGGTTTAGGAATAGTTAAGGTGTGTGGACGCATGCGTTTGCCCATGCCGGCCATTGGTATAATTATATTCATTGCTAAATGCGATTCTTACTGTTCAACTTTGCTTTTAATTGCTCCCTGTGTGACCAAAGCCACCGGCACCGCGATTGGTGTCGCTAAGTTCTGCAACCGGCTGCCATTGTACCTGTTCATGTGCTGCCACTACCATTTGTGCAACACGTTCGCCATCTTCAATCAGTACTTCCTCTGATGAAAGATTTACAAGCAATACCTTCACTTCTCCGCGGTAATCAGCATCGATAGTTCCAGGGGAATTAAGTACGGAAAGACCTTTCTTAAAAGCCATTCCACTACGTGGTCGTATCTGAGCCTCATAGCCAACAGGAAGTTCAATGAACAATCCTGTCGGGATTAGTTTTCTTTCCAAAGGTTTCAGACTTACGCTTTCTTCAAGCGAAGCTCTAAGGTCCATTCCGGCCGCCGCCACTGTTTCGTAAGCCGGCAGGGGATGAATGGAGCGATTTATTATTTTAACTGGGAGCATATCCGATTTTTTCAAGCTGCAAGTTTAGGTCGTTTTTCGAAATAGTACGCTGCTCCGGCAAACAGCAGCAGCACTAATACATTAAGTGCAAATCTCATTACCGAGGTCCCGTCAAATGGGGATAATTTAATAACGGCATACCACACTATCACTGATGCCAGTGGATACAACAGACTTTTAAGCACTTCGTAAGGTATAGGATAGTATTTTTGTCCACTGTAATAAGAGATAGCCGCCATTGTAAAATAACATAAGAGCGTTACCCAGGAAGCACCATAGTATCCAAAGAAAGGGATCAGTATAAAATTGAAAATCACTGTTATCAAAGCACCTACAAGTGCGATCCCTGCGCCCCAGCTGGTTTTGCCGGTCATCTTATACCATACCGAAAGGTTATAATATACTCCCAGCCATAAATTTGCCATTAGCAGAATAGGCACCACTCTTAGTCCTTCATGGTATGCTGACCCTTCATTCCCGATAAAATACTTGAACACATCCATGAAAAGCATGGTAAATAAGAAGATCAGGGAACAGAAGATTATAAAATACTTATTGGTAGAGGCATAGATACTTGTGGCATCTTCCCGTTTCGACTGGGAAAAGAAGAAAGGCTCGGCCGCCATTCGATAAGCCTGAATAAAGAGAGTCATAATAATGGATAGCTTATAAGCCGCTCCGAAAATACCCAGTTGTGCCATCGTCTCCTCTTTTGCCAGCGGTGACAAATACTTCAGCATGGCACGGCTCATCATTTCGTTGGTCATTCCTGCCAAACCAGCTACTAACACTGGAAGTGCATAGGGAAGCATCTGTTTCCAGAGCTTCATATCAAAGTCGTAGCGACGCTTAAGCCATTTAGGAGTAAGATAGAGAAGTGTAATAATACTGGAATAGAGTGTAGCAATAAAAATATAACCCACACCTATCGCGGGATCATATACTTTATTGACAAAACTATATAAAGGAGTGTCAGGCCCCTTTTGTAGTATATACGGACAAAGCAGCAGGAAGAAAAGAGTAAAGCCTATGTTGGAAAATATCGTTACCAACTTCGCCACAGCAAAACGAATAGGCCTTTCCTGGGCTCTCAGAAGGCTGAAGGGTATAACAGCAATAGTATCAAAAGCCAGGATGCAGGCGAAGTATCTCACATATTCAGGGTGCTCCGGATAGTCGGCCCAGCCAGCTACAGTAGTATCAAAGAGTAACAGAGGCCCACTTAAAAGAAGCGAACTAACTAATAATGAAATAAAGGCAGTGTCAAAGACGTGCTTCTTCTCTACCGCGTTGTTGTAGTACCGGAAAAAGGCGGTTTCCATACCGTAGGTATAGACAACATTGAGGAAGCCTGCGTAGACAAAGAACTCTGTATTTACACCGAAGGCATCGGGCATAAATACGCGGGTAAGTATCGGAGTAAGCAGGTAATTGAGGAAACGCCCCAAAATACTGCTAAGTCCGTAAATGGCCGTCTGCCCTGCCAGTTTCTTTATATAGCTCAAGGAACTCTGCTTTTATTATTTACTTAAGAATGGAGAAGCCTGTAAATCCCCCAGGCGGAAGATCCTGCACCGCAATCCCACTCACCGAAGCAAGGGGAGAGCCTCTTTTGCACCATTCCACCAAGGCATTCAGTTTCTCTTCAGAGCCTTCAGCAACAACCACAACAGAGCCATCGCTGCTATTCCTTACAGTTCCTTTTAAACCAAGGCCCTGAGCTGCCTGCTGACAGAATTTCCGGTAGAAAACACCCTGCACCTTACCTCTGATAGTAATTTCGACAGTCTTCTCCACGACTCTACAACTCGTACTGGTCGATCAGGTAAATCAATGCAGCCATTGCAGCTGCACCCATCTCCAGTTCACGCTTATTTACACTTTCGAAAACATCGGTAGCAGCATGGTGTACAGTAAAGTAACGCTGTGGGTCGGGTACAAGGCCAATACAAGGAACATTATCCTTCATTAAAGGTGAAATATCGGCACCACCATGGCCCTTTTCCAGGATGTATAATCCATAAGGAAGCAGTAGGGGTTTCCATCGCTGTGCTTTCTTGATCTGAGCATCAGTAGAAGAAGCCATTGTAAAGCCTCTTGGCGTAAAACCTCCGGCATCACTTTCAATGGCTGCTATATGTGTTTCCTTCTTCTCTCTTGATAACTCAGCGTATTTAACTCCTCCTTTAAGACCATTCTCTTCGTTAATAAAGAATACACAACGAAGGGTATGCTTTGGTTTATAACCAAGTGCCTTTAGTATACGAAGTGCTTCCAGGCTCTGCACCACACCGGCACCATCATCATGTGCACCTTCTGCAAGATCCCATGAATCGTGATGCCCGCCAACTACGATCACCTTATCCTTAAACTGTGTGCCGTTAAGCTGACCAACTACGTTATGAGATAAAGTATCAGGTAAGGTTTTACAACTTTGCCTGAAATAAAATTTAAGCTCAGGATCGTTCTTCAACTTACGGCTAAGTAATTCAGCGTCTACTGTGGAGATAGCAGCAGTAGGCACTTTCGTTACCGAGTCTTCGTAATGCATAGCACCGGTATGTGGATAGCGATCGATCTCCGTAGTCATCGAACGCACAATAGCTGCAACAGCACCCATTTTAGCTGCCTCAACAGCACCACGGCCGCGTTGATTTACAGCACCACCATAGGCCTCGAAAGGATTTGTCTTCGAAGGATCCATCGGACGGTTAAAAAAGACGATCTTGTCTTTAACCATATCTTTAGACATGGCTCTAAGCTCTTCGAAAGATTTAACTTCTATTACCTTAGCTTTTATACCTTCTTCAGGAGTTGCGATAGAGCCGCCCAGCGCACATATATTTACCGGCAGTTTAAGATTATTCTGCGAAGAATATATACCGGCTTCCTCCTTCACACCCCGCACCCAATGGGGAACCATAACTTCTTCAAGGTATACCTTATCAAGTCCGGTGCCTTCCATTTTCTTCTTTGCAAGTTCTATAGCCTTTGCCGCTTTAGGAGAACCCGAAAGCCTGCTTCCCACCTTCTTGCACATTTCACGCAGGTAATCATAGGACTGTCCATGCGTAAGTCCTTCAACAAATATTTTGCTGATCATAATAGAATCAGCATTCTGAGCATTGGCATGCATGCTCAAAGCGCCTATAAATAAGGCAGAAATAAGTTTTTTCAAAGCGTTGTGGTCTTTTATCGGAGCACAATTTTACCGCTTTTATTCACTACCTCAGCATTCTCCACCCGATAAAAATATACTCCTTTAGGAAGTCCTGAAAGAGAAAGTGTTGTGGTGGTATTTGGCTGAAGGTCCTGTTTATTTATCAGCTGGCCCACTCCATCGTAGATCGATATCGTAGCCAGGGTAGTGACATTACTTTTAAAGTCAATGTTGAGCAAATCGCTGGTTGGGTTTGGATAAAGATTAACTAACGATGCTGCACCTAGCCCCTCTGTTTTAATAATCTCTCCTACACTTTGTCCTCTTAGATCCTGCACCTGTAGAACAAAACCTGCAATAACAGGTATAGCTAACTTCATTGCAAAAGCCTTTCCTGAAAACATTTTCCCTCTCTTCATACTTTTCCTTTCGTTTTATACCCTTATTAACCAGTACATTTCTCTAGCAAACGTATTTTGGCACGAAAAATTCTGCATAAATCAGTTAATTAGCAGATTATAATAGTGATTTACCATATATCCATTTTGTGAGAAGTCTTTTCAGCAATAAGGTTCAGCTACTTTCGGCCTGTATACTACTGCTTCTGGCAATAATTTCAGAGCAATACTTTTATGTAGAAAGCTATAATTACAAGGATTTTGTTAGCTCTCTTGAGAAAAACATCAATAGTAATTATTCTCAGCTTAAGTCAAACCTCGACGAAATAGAGACACAGGTACAGGGGAAGAAGCTATCTCCTGTTTACCTTACATCCTTAATGGATGTAGATCATGATTTTGAAGAAAAAGGTTATCAGATCTATATCTACGAAAAAGACAAGCTGCTCTTCTGGTCATCAAATAAGGTTGGAGGCGACTATGTACTACTTCAAAAGGCCCCTGATCAAAGTGTGATCAAACTTCAGAATGGCTGGTATATGGTAGTACGGCCATCTAAAGCAAGCACACAATCTACTTATCAGGTAATCGGGCTTGTTCTAATCAAAAACGAATACAGCTATCAGAATAAGTACCTTACCAACAAGTTCAATCCCAGTCTTAACTTCCCTTACGAAGCGCTGTTAAACTCCTACAAACTTCCGGGTTACCTCGATATCCGTAGTCCTGAAGGCAAGTACCTTTGTGCTATCCAGTTCTCGGGTGCTTTTCAGTCTCACCCGCTGCACATGATCTCTGTGATCCTTTACCTGATCGCATTTTCATTGCTGTTCTTCCGCTTTCATCTTCTATACAATAAGGTTGCCCGCGAAAATGCATTCGGTCTGTTCATATTAATGACTCTGGGACTGATATTGCTGCGAATGCTCTTTATTGGTCTGCATGCCCCCCAGAGCGTTTACGACCTGGAAATATTCAAATCCTTTAATGAGAAAGGTGTTTTTTGGTCTTCGCTTGGTGATATCCTCATCAACTCATTGATGCTGGTGTATATTTCCATTACGATCTTTCAGAATCCTCACCTATTGGGGAATATCTTCCGATGGTCACGCAGAAACGAATCCGGCAACTACATTCTTTTAACCGGGAGCTTTATCCTTATCTTTATTGTTGCGCTTCTCAGTGAGTTATTACTACGAAAAATAGTACTGGAAAAGGAAATTAACTTCGATTTCGATGCTGTATTTACTTTAGACATTACAGTATTCTTTGCTTCTGTAGCGGTTGGATGCATCTACATTTCCATTTTCCTGATAGCAGAGCGTAGTATCACCTTCCTTTCACAGCTAAAGGTAGAATTGCAGTGGTTCCTGCTTTGCATTCTTATTTCGGCAGCCTTTGGACTTCTGGTCCTTCAAATAACCAAGGAATTTAGTACTGTTCCTTTCAGCATTGCTTCGCCGATATTTACAGTGCTCTTTATTCTTATTTTATGGTTTGTTCGCAACACAAACAATAATGAAATAAGCACTACCAAACTGATCGGTATTATGATCTGCTTTGTTCTCCTTCTTTCTGTAGGTGCTTATCACTACGAAGGGATCAGGGAAAATACGCATCGTATACAAATGGCTGAGGAGCTTTCTAAAAATGAGAATTTCCGGGCTGAGCAGCTATTTGAGGAGGTACGAAATACTACTGTGGGTGACCCTGTAATCATAAGTTATTTCAAGGATGTAACTTACAGAGGTATAAACCTTGAGAACAGGATCAGACAACTTTATTTCAGTGGCTTCTGGTCACGCTTCCGCATTAAAGTAAGCGCTTACGATACCAGTGGGCGTATGCTGCACAGCGGCTCCGACGAAACACGCAGCCTGGGTTACTACAGCAATCTTATTAAGTACAGAGGGAAAGCAACCAGGGTTGACTATCTCTATAGCATGAGCTCTATTAATGCCAGAACCTCTTACATGGCCCTGGTTCCTGTCTATTCACGCTTTGGAGGTGATACGCTGTCGGGCACGCTTGTAATAAGCCTCGACTCCCGCCTGCAGCAGGGTGAAGCAGGCTTTACCGACCTTACCAGTCCATCTAACGACATTCTTCGCACGCAACTGAGCGGATACTCTTATGCCCGTTATTCAAAGAACTTCCTGATCAGTAAGAATGGTGATTACCCTTACTTCTTCAGCTCGGCTGTATTTGGAAGATCGGCTTCAGATAATCACTTCGTGGTGCTTGACGATTATAGTCACCTGCTGCACAAGTATGGTGACAATGAACTCCTGGTATTAAGTATCCCTAACAGGAGCTTTACCATGTTTATCTCTAACTTTTCCCATGCCTTCCTGTATTTCCTTGTACTGCTTATCGTTCTAAGCCTGGTGTTCCGTATTCCTAAAGCTTATTACGAGCGTGGCTGGGATTTTAAAATGCGGATCCAGTTCTCGGTGGTACTCATGGTAGTGTTATCACTGGTGTTTGTGGGGGTTAGTACAGGACTTTACATTTTTAACGAGTACAATAAACGGCAGGATGTTAACCTTGCGAAAAAGCTTGAAGCTGTAGATTTCCATATCGATAATATCCTATCCGGTAAGGATACTGCTAATATCGATGAGAGTATGGCCGTTTCTCTTACGGAAATTGCTAATGACCTGGAAATTGACTTCAATATTTACAATGAAAGCGGGGAGCTTCTCTTTACTTCACAACCAAAGATCTATGAACTAGGGCTTCTTCGACCTATCATCGACCCTTCGGCCTATATGCAACTGGTGTATTATAAAATACCGCAGCTTATTCAGACTGAAAATATTGGCAAGCTTGGTTTTGTTTCTGCCTATCAGCCCATTCGTAACTCGAAAAATTTACTCTTAGGTTTTCTTCACCTACCGTATTTCAAGAAACAATCAGAGCTTAGAAGTGAGCTATCCAGTTTCCTTGGCACTCTGATCAATGTATATGTACTTCTATTCCTTTTTGCACTAGGACTCGCCTACTTTATCTCCGCACGGATTACCTACCCTCTGCGATTAGTACAAAAGAGCTTGTCACGTGTAAAGCTGGGACGACCTGTAGAGCAGATCGCCTGGCAGAACCAGGGGGATGAGATTGGCCAACTTGTAGCGGAATACAACCGAATGGTAGAGGAGATCGCAAAAAGTGCTCAGGCTCTGGCGAAAACCGAACGGGAAATGGCATGGCGGGAAATGGCAAAACAGGTAGCGCATGAGATCAAGAACCCACTTACGCCAATGCGCCTAAGTATCCAGCATTTACAAAGAGCTTCGAAAGATAAGGTTGCAAATCTTGAAGATGTTCAGGAACGTATCAACACAACACTATTACAACAAATCGATACGCTATCGGCTATTGCAACGGCATTCTCCAACTTCGCCCAGATGCCGAAACCACAGAACGAAGTTGTTGACCTGCAGGAGATCGTAGAAAGCACTATTGTCCTGTATAAACAAACGGAGAATATTGAGATCTTCTATGACACTAAGCTTACGCCACCATTCTATGTGTATGGCGACCGCGACCAGCTCTTCCGTACATTTACCAATATTGTAAAAAATGCTATCCAGGCGATTCCAAGTAAGAAACTGGGCATTATCCGCATCGAAGTGCTTGAGGATGGAGGTAATTACATTATTGCAATATCTGACAATGGCTCCGGCATTAGCGATGAATTAAAATCTAAAATATTCCTTCCTAATTTCACTACAAAATCAACAGGTACCGGTCTGGGACTAGCGATCGTAAAGAATATGGTGGAGGGAATGAGTGGTAACCTATGGTTTGACAGCCATCTTAATGTTGGCACAACCTTCTTTGTGAAGTTACCTAAATACGTAGAACCAGACTAAACGCAAGCCCTTTATAATGGCAGATTCTAAGAAATTATTTGGTGACTTTAGCCCTGTTACCGACGAGCAATGGACTGCTCAGGCAATAAAAGATCTGAAAGGACAGGACTTTGAGAAACTGATATGGGAAAGTCCGGATGGCTTAACAATTAAGCCCTTCTATACTGCTAATGACACCAGGGATATTGCAGCTTTGCACATTGAAAAAGCAGACAATAACTGGGAAATATGTCAACCTTTAGTAGTGTGTGATGCTAAAAGTGCAAACACCCTGGCCCATCAGGCTTTAATGTCAGGTGCTACGGGAATCGATTTTGATCTTCGTAAGGTACCCCACAATGAAGGCGATTTTAACACCTTACTAAAAGGCATTCTACCAGAATTTGCAGGACTACATATCCAGGTAACGCAAGATGCGACAGCATACGCGACTCACTTTGCTTCCTTTCTAAAGCAACACAGCATTACCAAAGAGTTTGTTCCTACATTTAGCTATGATACAACAGGAGAAATAAACACTGCTGATATCACTACGCATAAGGCGATCCTGGAGGCATTTAAGGAACTGCCATTAGTTCGCTGCCTTGCAGTAAATGGTGCCAGCTTCAACAATAAGGGGGCTAGCGCAATCCAGGAATTAGCCTTAAGTATTGCCATGGCTGCTGAATTTATTAGCCAGCTAAATGAAAATGGCTTCTCTAATGAGCAGCTTGCGGAACGTATTCACTTCAGGCTTGGTGTTGGTTCGAATTTCTTCCTCGAAATAGCCAAGTTACGTGCCTTACGCCTGCTTTGGACAGACCTGTTATCTTCCTTTGAAAGTAGCACAGGTATTTCTACTTACCTAAAAGCGGAAAGCTCAAGCTGGAATAAAACCATATACGACCCCCATAACAATCTTCTTCGTGGAACGACGGAGACACTGGCAGCGGCCGTATCATCTGTTGACAGTATTGCAACGCTACCTTTCGACAGCGTGTATGAAGACCCTACAGCCTTTTCCACACGCCTGTCCAGGAATATTTCTCTTTTACTAAAGCACGAGTCGTATGTAGACAAAGCTTTAGATCCTGCTGCCGGCTCATATTACATCGAGGCTCTTACGCAAGAGCTTGTAAATAAAGCCTGGGAGCAATTTGAATTGATCGAAAAACAAGGCGGCTACCTGGAGTGCTTTACGAAAGGTATAGTACAAAAGCAACTGGAAGAGGCTGCCGAAAAAAGACAGCAGATGCTGGCAAGCCGCAGGCAGGTACTAATTGGCGTAAATCAATACCCGAATTACCAGGAGCAGCGAAAAAATGGAGCGACAGGCGAAGTTCGTGCTGCTTCAGGCTTTGAAGAACTACGCCTGAAGGTGGATGCTATGAAGACAAGACCGAAAGTATTGCTTTTTACTTTCGGAAATCTAACTATGCGTAGAGCCCGTGCAGCCTTTGCAACAAATTTCTTTGCCTGTGGTGGTTTTTCGGTGATCGATCATAATGGTTACCCTGACATTGAAAGCGGTCTGGCTGCTATTCAGAAAGAAAAACCAGACTATGTTATACTCTGCAGCAGCGACGAAGAGTACCCTGCTTTAGCAGCAGAGCTTGTAAAGCATATCGATAAATTTGCACTAGTTGTGGCAGGCTATCCAAAGGAATTTCTTTCAGCGCTTGAAAATACTGGCATATCACACTATATCCATGTAAAAAGCAACCTATTGGAAGAACTTAAACGTTATGTCGCTTCTTTAAAATAAGTGCTGCCATGAATTTACTGAAAAAACTTTTTTCAAAACCTCTGCCATTTTTTGACCCTGCGGCAATTGCAGCTCAACTTCGCAAGCCCGAAGGGATTCTTGCAAAGAAAGTGGGGAGTAAAATGAATGAAGCCAATGCTTTTCTTTACGATTATGCCCTCGATAGCATGAAAATAAAGGAGGGGAATGAAATTCTTGAAATTGGCTACGGAAACGGATTATTCTTTGGCAAGCTCCTGGACCAGGCTCCGGGCTTGAAAGTAAGTGGCATCGACTACTCTGAAGCCATGTACAAAGAAGCGACAAAGCTCAATAAAACCGAAATTAAGGAAGGCAAACTTTCACTATTTCATGGTGACTGCAAAAAAATGCCTTTCCAGGATGCCAGTTTCGATAAAGTATTTTGTATTAACGTTGTGTACTTCTGGGATAAGCCTGTTGATTACCTTACAGAGATCTTCAGAGTCCTAAAGCCGGGTGGTTCTTTGTATACGGTGATCCGTGACAGGTCCAGCATGGAAACCCTTCCCTTCACTAAGTTCGGATTTACCCTATATACAGAAGATACTTGGAGTAAAGAATTACTTGCTGCCGGCTTTACAAAGCTAAGTACTGTGCATCAGTCTGAACCTCCGGTTGAAATGAACAAAGAATCGCTAAGCCTGCAATCGATGTGCATTGAAGCTGTAAAGCCTTTAAATTAACGAATGAGACCAAATTTAGATAAAAAGAAGCCTGCAGGGAAAGTGAGTACGCAGTCAGAGGCGAAGGAAAGCTTTATTACCCCTGAGGGAATTCCCTTGAAACTGCAGTACAGCAAGGCCGATCTTGAAGAACTTGAGCATCTGGGTTTTGTAGCAGGTATAGCGCCTTATTTACGAGGCCCCTATAGCACCATGTATGTACAGCAGCCCTGGACTATCCGTCAGTATGCCGGCTTCAGCACTGCAGAAGAGTCGAATGCCTTTTACCGTCGTAACCTTGCGGGAGGTCAAAAAGGACTTTCCGTTGCCTTCGACCTTGCCACACACCGTGGTTACGACAGCGATCACGAACGCGTAGTAGGAGATGTTGGAAAAGCCGGTGTAGCTATTGACAGCATTGAGGACATGAAGATCCTCTTCGACCATATTCCCCTGGATCAAATGTCGGTATCGATGACCATGAACGGAGCGGTATTGCCGATCATGGCATTTTATATAGTAGCTGCCGAAGAACAAGGTGTAGCAAAGGAATTACTGACCGGAACCATTCAGAATGATATCCTGAAAGAGTTCATGGTGCGTAATACTTACATCTATCCGCCCGGGCCCTCGATGCGCATTATTGCCGACATCTTTGCCTACACAGCGAAGTATATGCCGAAATTCAACAGCATCAGTATTTCCGGGTATCACATGCAGGAAGCAGGTGCTACTGCCGATATCGAACTGGCTTATACCCTTGCCGACGGACTGGAATATATTCGTAGCGGACTTGCAGCAGGTCTCGACATTGACAAATTTGCGCCCCGCCTTTCCTTCTTTTGGGCCATCGGCATGAATCACTTCATGGAGATAGCCAAAATGCGAGCAGGAAGGTTATTATGGGCCAAACTGGTCAATCAGTTCAATCCGAAGAATACCAAATCGCTGGCTTTGCGAACACACTGCCAGACCAGCGGCTGGAGTCTTACCGAACAGGATCCCTTCAACAATGTGGCCCGCACTTGTGTGGAAGCCCTGGCAGCAGCTTTGGGACATACCCAAAGCCTGCACACCAATGCACTGGATGAGGCAATTGCACTGCCTACTGATTTTTCCGCACGTATAGCCCGTAACACACAGCTGTATTTGCAGGAAGAAACCAATATATGCCGTGTTGTAGATCCATGGGGTGGCTCCTATTATGTGGAGAAGCTAACCCACGAACTGGCCCATAAAGCCTGGACTTTGATCGAAGAAGTCGAAAAACTGGGAGGAATGGCAAAGGCCATTGAAACCGGCCTTCCGAAGATGCGTATCGAAGAAGCCGCAGCCCGAAAGCAGGCCCGTATTGACAGTGGCAAGGATATAATTGTAGGCGTAAATCAATACCAGGTAGACGAAGCAACAACCATTGATATTCTTGAAGTAGACAATGCCAAAGTTCGTCAACAACAGATTGATCGACTGAATAGCATTCGTAGCAGCAGGAATACTGAGCTGGTGACTGCCAACCTGGAAGCTTTAAGCAAAGCTGCAGAAAGCGGAGAAGGTAATTTACTGGAACTAGCCGTAGAAGCAGCCCGCAACCGTGCTACTTTAGGGGAAATTTCCACTGCCCTTGAAAAAGTGTATGGCCGTTATAAGGCACAGATAAAGGCTATTTCAGGAGTATATTCATCAGAAGCGAAAATGGACAAGGACTTTGAAAAAGCACGTGAGCTGGCCAATCAGTTTGCAGAGCAGGATGGCCGCCGCCCGCGTATTATGATAGCGAAAATGGGCCAGGACGGGCACGACCGCGGAGCAAAAGTGATCAGTACCGGCTTTGCAGACCTGGGCTTCGATGTTGATATTGGCCCGCTATTCCAGACACCGGCAGAAGCTGCACGACAGGCTGCTGAAAATGATGTGCACGTATTGGGCGTATCTTCGTTAGCTGCAGGACATAAAACCCTTATCCCGCAAGTACTGGAAGAATTAAAAAAATTAGGACGGGAAGATATTCTTGTAGTGGCCGGTGGTGTAATTCCGCAGCAGGATTACGACTTTTTATTCAAGGCTGGTGTGGCAGCAGTGTTCGGACCAGGCACCAATATAAGTAAGGCAGCACAGGAACTTTTGAATATTCTTAGCAGGAAATAATTTATTCATGAAAAAAGTCTGGTTCTTTTTCCTGTTTTGTTTTGCGGCATTCTTTGCCCAGGCACAGCAGAGAACCAGCGGTCTTTTGGAAGTAACTGGAAAAGTAACGCTAACCAAAAGCTATGCTGATCGTGTATTAAAAAATCCACATGTTGTAGTATATCCAATTGGAAAGCCGGAACAGGCCATTTACGAAGAGAAGAAAAATGATCACAGTTTCAATCTTAACCTCAATAGCGGCGAATATATAATTAAGGCTTCCTGTAAAGGCTATTATTCGAAAAGCTTTCAGATAAATACAGCCGTAATAAGTAAAGAAGCTTACGCTGTTTATTCTTTCCCATTTACTATAGATCTTATTCCAGTTAAAGAGCCGAAATCGGAGCAAGATCCTGTTTTTGAAAAACCAGTTACGATACTAAAATACAGCCCATCGGAAGATCTTTTTATGAATGATTCTGTGTATACAAAGGCATTGCAAATACGGGTAGATTCAGTCTTAAATAAAGTTTCGAAGTAAAATGATCAGCTATTTTTATATGCTGAGGGAAGTAAATATAACTTCATCTTCTAAAGTACGAGTAGGCAGGAATGTACGGCGACATTTGTAATGCCGCCGAAAAATAGTCACATTATATCTCAATTATTAGTTTAGATTTTTTACTATGCGTCAAAAACTAACTCTCATTACCCTTGGTGTAAAGGATCTCAGCAAAGCACTTGCCTTTTATGAAAAAGGCCTGGGCTGGAAAAAGTCTTCGCAGAGCCAGGAAAACATAGCCTTCTTTTCTTTAGGTGGAATTGTTTTATCGCTTTATCCTCGTCATCTATTGGCAGAAGATGCAACAGTAGATGAAAAAGGAAGTGGTTTCGCCGGACTTACGTTATCCTACAATGCTGTAAGCGAAAACGAAGTAAATGAAGTTCTGGCACAGGTAGAAAAACTCGGAGCCACCATCGTAAAGCCCGCTCAGAAAGTATTCTGGGGCGGCTATAGTGGATACTTTAAAGACCTGGATGGGCATTTAATTGAAGTAGCATTTAATCCGTACTGGGAGTTGGATGGAGAGGGGAATGTGCTAATGCCGGGGTAATTGGGAGATGTAAATACCCATGTAAGCACGAAGAGTATTCAGACAATTCAGTCTCCCTTCGACACTTTGTAGTGAAAAAATTTAATTGCAAATCCTTATAAACAAGTTATACGCAACCCTTCATCACATGATTAACTGTTAGCATTATATCAAACTATTATGAAAAAATCAGACATATACGAAATAGCTATTAAAATTTTCGGCCTTTATCTTTTTGTCAGTTCTCTTGATATTGCTAATGCAGCTGTAACTTACCTTGGAATGGTTTTCGCCGCAAAGGAAAATCCTGAGATTTATGGTGGCTATAAACTCATGCCATTTGTCTTGATTCATCTTTTCAACTTCTTTCTAGTAACATTCTTCTCGTGGCTTTTCATATTTAGGACAAATGTTGTTTCAGCAAGAATTTACTCCCCATCAGACATTGAAAAGGAAGTACATATTATATCTAATACCAAGGAAGCATATCAAACTATTATAACATTAACTGGCCTTATTCTTATTGTTTGGACAATTCCAGATTTTCTTCTTAAGTTAAATCAGTATATTTATCTCACTCAGCAAAAAGTCTGGCATACATCATTTGACGATAATTTTCTAATTACTGCTTCTGTAAAAATTGTATTGGGAATCTTGATCATTCTATTTGCAAAGCATGCAGCTAGGTATTTCGTTAAGGACCTAAAAGAAAATGGCATATAATTATAAAGCAGGGCTGGCGTATAACAGCACCTTGCCGCCATGCGGGTTCTGGTAGTTTCGTCCGGCCTAAAAATGGATGCTAGCCGTCCTCAGTTCTGATTTCGATTTTTATGTACTTTAGTAGGCCTGATCTGTGAGGTATTTCAATTCCGCAGGTCGGCAAGCCGCAAAACGTTATAAGCAACCTTTAGAATGGACACAGTAGTACCAATTTTAGAAACGGAAAGGCTTTTTTTGCGAGAGTTAACCATTAATGATGCTGAGACTGTTTATTTGTTAAATCTTGACAAAGACGTAATCAAATACACGGGCGACAATTCCTTTGACAGTGTGGAGAGTGCAAGACAGTTTCTAACAAATTACGACCATTATAAAAAATATGGTTTCGGTCGTTGGGCTGTAATTAACAAACCAGACAATGAATTTCTGGGCTGGTGCGGCCTTAAATACTCCATAGACTCAGACGAACATGACATTGGTTTCAGATTTTTTAAAAGATTTTGGAACAAAGGATTTGCAACAGAATCTGCGAAAGCATGTATAGACCTCGGGTTTAACAAATATAGCATGTCGACAATTGTTGGGCGAGCAATGAAAGACAATATTTCATCGATAAGAGTGTTAGAAAAAATCGGGTTGACATTTCATAAATCTTTTGACTTTGATGGAAATGAAGGGGTGGTTTATAAAATAAAAAAGTAAGGCTGCTTATAACACTGGGCTTTTGCAACAGCGGGTGACGGAAGAAATTGGGCGGCAGTAATTTTAATTATCTTTATCATCGGGTGACAGTGAAGTGGTCCTAATTCCGCTGCTGCATAAGCCCAGAAAACGTTATAGGCAAGCATAGACCGACTACGAAATGACAACAGCGAAAGACATTCAGACTGATTTTATCAAAACATATTTAAAGCCAACATTAAAAGAACACGGTTTCAAGACTAGTGGACAGACTTGGTGGAAAAGCAAGGGAGACTTCTTTGTTGTAATTAATCTGCAAAATTCTCAATGGAATAGTAAAGAGGAGCTGAGTTTTTGCTTAAACATTGGAGTAGCGTTGACAGAAAAACTTGCTGACAAGGAGAAGAAGAAAGCTACATATTTCGACCTAGCGACACAAGTTCGGGAAGACGCTTATTTAGCCGAGGAAAGACTACAATCAAAAAGTCTCAAGGAGGTTGGCTTGGTTATAAAATCACTGACAAGACAAATGTGTCAGAATTTATTAAGGACTTCAAGATTGACTTGGAAGACAACATTTTAAAAATCCTCAACAGTTTTGAGACATTAAATGATTGTATCGACTTTTACCAGAAATTCGGTTTCTGGGGTGATAACTTAAAAAGACAAATTGAAGAATGCGGACTGAAAACGAATTGACAGGAATGCCTGCCTATAACAGCGGTTTTGCGTTATGGGGGCTGATGTGCTTTGTAGAAACATTTGTGCAAGGTTCAACACTTGTGCTTCGTATGAACAGTAGTGCTAAAAATCCCCCACAACGCAAAGCCGCAAACCGTTAGGCGTAATTAAAAGACTGCTCCATTTCGACAAACCATGACAGATTTTACAAAATATATTCCTCGACTTGTAAAGTTCGGCTTTGACAAAGAAGAAAATGTTTCAGATTTTTGGTTTAAACACAAAACTAAAATCGCACCTACCATTTTTGGTGGAACAGGTAATGGCGACCAATTTTCACTTTTAGTTAGGTGGGAATCTGAAATTGGTAAGGAATGTTCAAAAGCAATCAGACAATTTATCGCAATCAAACAAACTGAAAATATTCAGGCAAGAAATATACTTCATAGACAAGGTATGTATTCAATCAAATTTGCTGAAATTGATTTTAATACATTTACTTTTAACTACCAGCAACAAGAGTATAACTTAAAATCTTTTAGTGCTCTTTTCTCGACATCTCAAATAACAGGGTTTGCTGATTTAAGAGGGATAAATTTGAATGGCATAAGCATCAATGATTCTGTACTAAAAAATGGTTTTTTAGCACAATGTAATTTTTCAAATTCTAATCTACAGCAAGTACAACTTGAAAATATAAATTTTGTAAAAGCAAATTTTTATAATGCCAGACTTGTTTCAATTAGATTGGATAAAGAATCCACATTTAGCAATGCTAACTTTAAAAATGCCTTTCTAAATGCAATAAAATTTACAGACAAAATTTTAGGGGACGGTATTGAGATAAATGAAATTTCATACTTCTCTCTGATAAAAAAATCACTTTTTAAAGAAAAACATGGTGACAAAAGAAATCATACTGAATTTTTAATGGTGGACACAAAAGATATTACAAGCTATGACTTGGTAAGTCTAAAAAAATATACTGAATGGTATATGACAGTTTCGAGAAAAATTAGAGATTCAAAACATAATTATAGACAAAGACTTTCTATTATATATCAAATTATCATTTCTAAATATTGGACATCATACAGCGTTTTTGGAGCATTTACATTCTTCACTATTTTGCTACTTGCTTCATTTTTTCATTTGACATCGAATAATTTTAAAATTCCTTGTGAATTAATCCCCGTAGACTTTTTTGATTGTATTTATTTTGTAGTAGTTACTTTTACGACACTCGGCTATGGAGACATTAGTCCTATAAATTGGGGTGGACAGGTCTTTGTAATTATTACAGCATTGACAGGCTATTTATTTCTTGGCACATTTATATATTTGTTAAGCAAAAAAATGGACACGAAATGAAATTAACTACGCCTAACAGCGGCTTGCTTCAAGCGGGGCTGACGTGGGTATTTAAGCAGTAGTGCTTTCTATTACCTTCGTGCTGGCTGACAGTGAAGTGCTACCAAAGCCCCGCCTGAAAGCAAGCCGCAAACCGTTATGGGTAATACCTGCGCTCAGCAGTCATTAGCTTTTCGAAAATGTTTGTATCTTAGTGCCATGAGACACTACTCAGAAATAATTACTATTGATCCTCAAGTACGTTTTGGCAAGCCTTGCATAAGGGGAATGCGTATAAGTGTATATGATATCCTTGGCTGGCTTGCATCTGGAATGAGCGAAGGTGAGATTATTGAGGATTATCCGGAACTTACGAAAGAAGATATTATAGCAGCCCTATCTTATGCGGCAGATAGAGAGCATAAAATTAGAATTGCTTCGTGAGATTACTTTTCGATCAAAACATTTCTTTTCGGGTAGCTAAAAAGCTTGCCCATATTTATCCACATGCTAAACAGATACGAGAATTAGGTTTGGAGGGAGCTTCTGATAGAGCAATTTGGCAATATGCTAAGGATAATGCTTTTACTATTGTAACCTATGACGCAGATTTTTATGATCTGGTAACTCTTTATGGGCATCCTCCAAAGTTAATCTGGCTTCGTTTTGGCAATACAAGAACTCAAACCATTGTTGATATTTTTGAAGCTCAAATAACTCTCATTAGAGACTTTATTGAAGAGATAAGTTATAGTGGTGTAGCTTGTCTAGAAATAGAAAAATAGTACTACCCATAACATCGCCTTGCCGCCATGCGGGGTCTGGTAGTTTCACCTGGCCTTAAAAATGGTGGCTGGCCAGGTTCAGGTAGGTTTTCGCTTTTTTTGTATTTTAGTGCGGCTGATTTGTGGGGAACTTCGATTCCGCACAGCAGCAAGCCGAAAGCCGTTAGCGGCAAGCCATAAACCAGATGACATCAACAGTAACATACAGAAAAGAAA
>JADMIO011260324.1_pt1 | contig 47990 bp, 30 predicted proteins | sample 8958161 | NCBI WGS metagenome assembly JADMIO01 (sample SAMN16585339, study PRJNA669376) | soil metagenome | isolation source: Crop rotation soil | place: USA: Cullars Rotation, Alabama | collected 2011
CGCGACAACTTGTCCACGTGGAATTCTAAGCTTAGGATCCCAATGTGCTGGAAAGAGTCTGTGCCTTGTTGCGATAGAGCGCCAGCATCTGAAGGATAGCGTCGAAGCCGTAGCGGTCTGTGATGAACTCCGCGACCTGCGATGCCTGAAAATATGCGAGCGCAACGTCCTCGGCCCTGCGCGGGCGCATGAACCCTGCGTCCAGCTCAGAGATTTTGAACCAGCGTCCTTCCTTCAGAGCACCGAGCACCATAAGGTTCCAGTCGTCGCCCCAGCCGGGGCGCGCGCGCCGCTCCTCGTAAACCGAAAGCCCTTCGGAGAACCAGCGCGGGATGCGGTAGTCCGTCATCTGCAAGGTGATGACGTGCGTGTACTCGTGCCAGAGCGTGCTGCCCCAGTTGAACTGCCCCTCCGGACGCGCGGAGGGTGAATCCTGCGCTATCACCTGGCCGAAGCAGACCCCCAGCGCGCCCAGGCCCGGAAGCCCCAGAGCGCGCACGGCGAAGTCCTCATGATTCGGAAAGATTTCGACTGTGATTGGCCCCTGGGGTGTAAAGCGATATTTAGCGCTGAGCTTTGCGGCAGCCTCTTCCAGGAGCTCTGCTGCGTAAGGCGCGAGCGCTTCCGTTTCTTTGGCGTCCGTCTTGATAAGGAACGAGCCGCGCCTGGTCTCGCGGTAATCCTTCATAGCGTCCAGGAGGTCCAGCGTATTCTTTGCCCAGATGTTGAAAGGGTCGCCCTTGAAGGAGGTCTCAACGGCCGCGCGGCCCTCCTCCATACGACCCTGGCGCAGGAGCGCCATCCCCAGACTCAAGTGCGCGCGCCAGAGATTGGGCGAGAGCGCTACGGCGCGGCGCGAGAACTCTGCGGCCTGAGCCGTGCGCCTGGTGATGGTCGCGTAATGCGAAAGCGTCTCATAAATTGCGCCGTAGCGCGGATTGATTAAGAGCGCACTCTTGACGGCAGGCTCGTAGTCGCGGTCCTGCAGGTAAAGAAGCGCCGCGCGCAAAGAGTGAGCCTCAAGGAATCTGGGATTAATCTTGAGCGTCTTGTCTATCTCGGCAGAGGCCGCATCGTAATTTCCCGTCTCAAGCTCAAGCGAGGCGCGAAGGGCGCGCGCTTCAATCAGGTTGGGATTGATTGCCAGGGCGCGCTCAAGAGAGGCCACGACTTCCGGGCCGCCTTCCAAGCGCTTGTTGAGGGCTACTCCGAGGTGCGCGCGTGCGCTGTTCGGATTAATCTCCAGGGCATCACGAAAGAAGGTGGCCGCCTCCGAGTAATTATATTTTTCCGTGAAGAGGTAGCCGCCGCCAAGATGCGCCTCTATAAAAGAGGAGTCAGCCGCGATGGCCGATGTATACATCTCGCTCGCATCCCTGTACTTCTCCAGATGAACCAGGGCGCGTGCGATGAGCGTCAGCTCCCTTGCGCTCTCAGGCCCTTTCTCATTGTAGTAAGTGACGAAGGACTGGAAGATTTCGCGTGCGCGCTCTTCCTGCCCTATCAACTCAAGCACCTCTGCGCGCCGCAACTCGCTTTCGAGTCGCTCCAGGGGGAACCCGCCCTTCGAGGAATCAAGCCCCGCACGCTCGAACTCCCTCAAAGCTTCATCATATCTTCCTGTGGCGGCCAGGGCTTCAGCCAGCTCTTGCCTGACACCGCCCGCAGCCGGATTCTTCTCTAAAAACTTTCTGGCAGCGCTCTCCGCTTCCGTATAGCGCCCCGTCTCAAGGTAAGCGCGCAGGAGATATTTCTGGGCCAGAGCGTCCGCAGAATTCTTTGTGAGCTGCGCGCTGAAAAGCTCTAAGGCCTTTGTGTATTCACCTCTCTTCAACTCCGCGAGCCCCTGCGGCTCCTCATTCCCGGACTGTGCGGAGCCTGGACGTGTGGCAGTAAAAAGAGAGACGCAGGCGAAGAGTAGCAGGGCGCAAACTGTAAGCAGCCTGCGCTCGCGATGCTGTTTGCGATGATAAAGCATCCTCAACGGCTGCCCTTTCTGATGTCCCGGCTGACCTTCGCCAGTTCGATCAACAATTTCTCCAGGCTGGTTTCATACTCGCTTTCCGGCAAAGCGCCCTTGCGCGTCTTGAGCTGTTCGACCTCTTCTTCAAGCCGCGTGCGTTCCTTAACCAGACGGGCTGCGGCGACGCTCCGTGCGGCCTCCTCGACCGTCAGTGAATCCAGATAGGTGACACGCGCCAGAGCGCCGTCGCCGCTCTCTGCACGCTCGTGACCTACGCCGTCGCCATTGTCCTCTATGAGCCCGTGCTCTGTGGCCAGACGGCCCGCGCGCGTGTAGTGCGCTGCGACCATCTGCGTCGCATAGTTAAAGGCTTCGAGGACAGAGATGCGGCCGTTCTGGTCTGCATCCGCCTCCTGATTGGTGAGCGCTGTGATGAAGTGTTCGGCGAAGCGTGTGGCGTTCTGCTCCTGCCCGCTGCGCGTAGCGCTGATGATGATGCGCCCCTGCCCCGTCAGAGGCTTGATGAACTCGCCGCTGGCGCTCGCCATGTTAAGGATGACGACGCGGCGCGCTGGCAGCAGGCTGATGAGCTTACTGTAATCTGCTGCCGCCATGTCCGGGCCGACCAGGTTGAACTTAGCCTGTTTGCCATCGAAGGTGCCATGCCCTATCAGGAAGATGAAAACGGTGCTTTCAGGCCCGGCCGCTCTGCTTAAATCCTCAAAGGCGCGGCGCACCTCTTCGCCTGTAGAGATGGCCGTCACTCCTTGCGCGGGCTTCTCCGCCAGGACTCTCAAACGGGCATCACCGAAGCCCAGTCTCTCAGTCAAAACGCTTCTCAGGCGCAGAGTCCAATCCGCAAACTGTTTGGCGAATGCCTCCTCGCCGCTCGCGCCGCTGATGATGATGGCGAACTTGTTCGGGTCAACGGTCGGACGATTGACGGCGGGTGAGTTCTGCTGAGCGGGCTGCTGGCGCACACTTTCAGACTGCTGGGCGCTGGCGGTGCCGACCGCCAGACATCCACACATCCATAAGCATGTAAAAAGGCGCGCCATCTGCTTCCTGAATTTTCTGTTAAGACATACGGAACGGCTAGGGCTTTTGATGCGAATTCGGGCCGGAATGGTTAGCAATAAAACATTTCCAGGATTACGGATTTGTTCTTATTATTCCGTCCGTTAATTCCTCAAAGGGATATTTGCTCAGGCTAAGCCTTCGCGCTTGCGCAGAAACCACTCGCCGCTTAACAACGCCACAAGTAAGAGAAAATTTACGGGCATGTCCCAGAGCTCTTTAGTCATGCGCTGGGAATTGTCTGTCTGCCTGTACGTCAGGTCGCCTATCAGCCTGTCCAGCTCATCCAGCGTGTAATACTTGCCCCCTGTCTCCGCCGCTATGCGCTTGAGCAAGCTGTCGTTTTGTACGGAATCGTAGAACTCCCGGTTCAGTTCGCTGACCAGAAAGTTAGACTCCACAGTCACTGTGCCAGTCTCTGCGCTGTTCACACGCAACTCTATGCGATGTCGCCCAAGCTCATCCGTCCTGAACTCGCCCACGTAAAGATTCGATTCGTCGCGGGCCGTGAACCTCAGGGGGACTTCAACGCTCGCGCCCGAAGGCTTGTAAACGATTGCAGTGGCGCGTGCGCCTGTGACAGCGTTGTACTTTTTATCCCTGACATCGGCCACTATCCGAACCGTGTCGTTTAAAGCATAAACGTCGCGCTCGGAGGCGACCAGCACTTGCTCAGGCGAGAGACTGACCAGGTAACGTAACATCTGACGCCAGAAGGTTTCGTGGGCGTTGCTTTTAGAGTCCATTTTCATCTGCCAGCGCCAGGTGTCCGAGGCCGTGAAGGCCAGCGACATCCCGCGCCCGTAGCGCTGGTAGGCGAGCAGAGGGACAACCGCCGGGCCACTACTGGCGCCCTTCGCAGCACGACGAGCTTCCATCAACACGGTCGCGCCAGGCTTGACCTGTGCGAGAGTTTGCGGCACGGAAACGAGCGGCAGGTCGTTCCAGATTTTTTGACTCGCGGCGCGGTCTGCATTGAGGCGTGTGATGGGATGCGAAGCCCCCTCTGCGGTTAGCTGAGCTTTGAAGATTGGCGCGGCGTCGACTGTCGCAAGGCCCGCGCGCTCACCCAGAACGAGCGGCAGCAGGTTGGCGACTGGAGTACCCGCGAACTTCCCCTGGTCGAAAGCGAAGCGGCCGCCGAGCGCCAGCAGTCCCCCACCGCGCCGCGCCACGAACGCCTCTATGTTTTTCAACTGCTCGCTGGTGAAGAAGCCCGCCTCAACACTCCCTAAAATCAAACCCTGATAAGCGAACAGCTCTTCCTCTGTCTTTGGGAAGCCTTCGAGGAGTTCGCGCTCTCCCTCCACGCCCTGCCTGTAAAACTTATTCTCGCCGGAACGGAGTATGGAAACCAGCGTCACATTCTTTTCATTGCGCGAGAGAGCGGCGCGCATCTTTCCCAGTTCCCAACGCGGCTCGCCCTCTATGTAGAGCACCCTGAGCGGCCCCTCTATGACTTCAATCAGAGCCTCCTGCCGGTTGTTCTCAAGCACGGTCTCGCCGTTGAGCGGACTGATGTCGAACGTATAAAGATGCGAGCCCGGGGTGGTCGGAACTATTTCCAGCTGGACTGCTTCCATCTCGCCGCCGCGCAAATTCAACTCTTCAGTTTTCATGGCGCGCCCATCTTCGCTGACGGCGATTAAAACTTTGGTCGCGCCGAAGCCGCTCAAGCGTACAAGGGCTTCAACATTCACGCTGGAACCTACGAGGACGCGGCGCGGGACTGTGACGCGCGACAGCTCCACGTCAGCAGAGCGCGTAGTGCTGCCAGTCCCGACCGTGTAGACGGGGATGCCGCGCGCACGCAGCTCCCTCAGCTCCGCAGCCATATCGCGCGGCACATTGGACGCCCCGTCGCTGACCAGCACTATGGCCGAGAGCGGCCCGTTGCCTGAACGGCCGGCGGCACCGGAAAGCGCGCCGCCCAGGTCGCTCCCAAGCCCCTCGCCGTACAACTCTCTTCCGTCCCCAAGCTTTGTCACCTCTGTGGAGAATCCATAAAAATCTGTCTTGAACCTCTCCCGCAGGCGCGTGAGAAAAGAGCTTTCTGGAGAGAGCATAAAGCTCCTAGCCGCTTCCAGACGACTCAAGCCATTCCTCTCGTCTGTAATCTGCATGCTGCGCGAGTCGTCCGCCAAGAGCGCCACGTAGCTGCTGTGCGGAATCACAGACGAGACGTGTATGACCGGCCGCAGAAGCATGAAGAGAAGCAGCGCGAAGAGCGCCGTGCGTAAGACTATGAGGCCAGCCTGCACTGGACGTGATGTACGTGTGCGCGCTCCCTTGTAGACGAAATAGATGAAGGCTGCGAAGGCAAGCAGGATGATGAGCAAGAGCCAGAGGGGCGGGCGCACTTCAAAACTGAATTGGCCGTTAGTGAAAACAGCCCGCTCATGCCCGAAAAGAAGTTGCACGAGTTTATCCATGCGCAGGGTTTCTCTCGTTCTATGGCTTGCGTAACGCTTAAGGTTCTATATGCTTTCCCGCTCCAAACTGACCCTAAGCGTTCCAGCCTTTAACTGTCAACCTTAGTTCGGTCAGAAGATTGAGCGAGCGGCTGTGGGTGAGTGTTGAAGGTATAGGGTTCTATCACCTGGCCATACATCATTTCACAGCGGCATTGCCGATGAGAACCACATCACTTGTCTCGACGCCTCGGATATAGGCGAGTGTGCGCCCGTCCGGCGACCAATCGAAAGCGATGATTTGCTCGGCCTTGAAATTGGTCAGTTGCTTTGGTGCGCCTCCGTCAAGAGGCTGCACCCATATATCAGAGGGGCCGCCGGGGTTATTCACGTAGAGAATTGATTGACTGTCCGGCGACCAGCGGACGACTCTGGACACCACCGTCGGCGGGAAGTCGAATAGCTTTATTGGTTGCCCCCCCTGCGATGAAACGACCCCTATGCGCCAACGCGACTTATCCTTGTCAGGGTCCAGAAAGTGGTAGGCTATAAACGCGCCATCGGGCGAGACGGCGGGACGTACCGCGCGCGTCTGTGTCAACTGCACGGCTTCTCCACCGTCCACAGCCACTTTCCACAGCCTGGGCTCCAGCACTCCGCGCTGGTAGACGACCCACGCGCCGTCGGGCGTCGAGTGTGGGTAGAATTCGTCGTCGCCTGTAGTCAACTGCTTGAGGTTGCCGCCGTCTGCGTCTACGCGCCAGATGTTGAAACGCCCCGCGCGGTCGGAGGCGAAGAAGATGTAACGTCCGTCGGGCGAGACGCTGAGGCCGCGACTCGCGCGCGCGCCCGTCGTGAGCTGCTTTTGATTCGAGCCGTCCGCGTTCATCACCCAGATTTCGGCGTTGCCGCCCGCGTTCGAGCGATAAACAATACGCCCGTCAGGCGTCCACGCTATCTCCTGAATCCAGCCGGCGTCGGAGGCTATCTGTCTTGCGCGTCCGGCGTCCGCTTCTGGCGCGACCCAGATGCTTGAGACAGAGTTATTCTGCACCGCCATCAGCCTTTTCGAATCCTTCGTCAGGCTCAGATCATGATAATTGTTCAGGTCGTGGGTGATGCGTGTCGCCTCGCCGCCCTTGAGCGCTATGTGCCAGACCTGCAGGGGGGCGGTCTCGCTCTCGCTCGCAGTCAACAGCAGCCCAGACGCGTCCGCGAGCCAGACGGGCTGTCCGGTGTAGTACCAGCGCGCTGAGTTGAGCGGCACCTGCGACCCATCTTCAATATTGACGCCGACGACCGTTTCGTATTGGCCGCGCTCGTCATTGAGTCTAGCCTGGCAGGCGATTGTTTTCCCATCGGGCGACCACGCGGGCGCGTTCCAATAGCCTCGAAATAACTCCGGCTGCCGGCGACTGGCCAGCACTCGCTCGTTCGTGCCGTCGCGGTCGGACACGATGAGTTGACTGCGGTCGTCAACTTTCCTGATGAAAGCCATCTGTCGTCCGTCAGGCGAGAAACCGACCGGGCCGGTATCGTAAGCCGCCATGCTCGACGGGCCGCCCAGCAAGGGCACGCGGTAGAGCGCGGTGTTGCCCCTATCCCGCCCCAGCGTGAGGTAGTAAACCGCATCTCCGTCCGGCGCGAATGTGACCGAGACTAATTCGGTCGCGGCAGGCCCGGCCACACGCACGCTTGTTGGCGCGGCGACGTGGCTGACCCAGAGACTATCGCCTTCTGCGTCCACAGTGACGTACGCAACGTACTTGCCGTCGGGCGAGATGGCCGCGTGCGTTATCTTACCCGAAGTAGTAAGACGCGAGATAGACATCTCGCGGAATGGTATGGCAGCGGTCGCACTGGCTCTATGCTGGCGCACGCTGATGAGCCAGTAGATGATGAAGGCAGTCGCCGCACAGATGATGAGCAGGGCCGCGAGCAGCGCCGCGGTTGAGCGCGGAAGCGCGCGCCCTCTTAGGCGCTGACCGTCGGGCAGGGCTGCCACAGCCCCGGGCGCAATTAAAGGGACGGCCTCGGCCGGTTCATTCCCCGCCAGCACCTCCTCTTCGGTGATGGTGCGTGTCAGGGTATGCTTTTCCAGAATCAATTCTTCGTCAGCACAGGACAGTTCCAGAACCCTGGCCGTAAACCTGTAACCGCGTTTGGGCACGGTCTCAATAAAGCTCTGGCCGCCCGGCTCTGAGCCGAGCGTCTTCCGCAGCGTCCAGACGTTGTGTGTCAGGCTGGCCTCTTCAACGAAGCTGTTTGGCCAGACGGCCTGCATCAACTCCTCTTTTTCCACAAGGCGTCCGCGTCTCTCAACCAGCGCAACCAGCGTTTCAAATGCCTTGGGCGGGAGCGACACACGCTGCCCCTCGCGCAGGAGCAGGTGCTCGCCCGTGTCCAGACGGTACTGGCCGAACTCGTATATGTGCCGTAAACGCCTCTCCATAAGCCTTAGAGCGAATTTAGAGATTTTTTAGAGACAACGCTCAGGACTTTTTAGCTGCTGCTCCAGTATGGTCCGACGCGCACAGGAAGAAAGGGGGAGACATGGGCCTCTGACGCCTCATTGTAATCAAGGCCGTCGGATGTGGCAATCCCCATAAAAACAGCAGGATGAGCGGCAAATACCGAAAAACCGTCACGACAGAAACCCACGAGGTCTTGATTATACGAAGACGTTCAGGGGTGCAGACGCGTCTGTGTACCGCCTGCACTGATGGGGTCGGAATGCTGACGCCTGTGGAAGCAGCTCACAGGGCAGGCGTCACACAGCGGGCTATCTACAGGTGGGTCGAGGAAGGGCTCGTACATTTTGCCGAAACCTCGGACGGCCAGCTCTTCGTCTGCCTCGCGCCGCTCTTCACTTTAGAAAGGTAGTTCAAAGAGATGTTCAAGCGATTCACACACAACTCACGTTCTACACATACAAGCTTATTGATTGCAGCCCTGTTAATAGCCTCGCTGCTCTATTCAACGCTCTGGCTCATTCGCCACCCACAGCCGCTGGATGTCAACCGGCCTGAGCGGAGCGGTGTGGCAAAGGATGCTGCGACTGAAGGAGCGCAGCCAACGTCCTTGCGCCCGGGCGCAGACAAGCTCAATAAGGACGAGTCGCTGATGAAGGCGCTGACGGCAGCGCGCTACGGGTTGGAACGTAGAACGAGCGCTCCCTTTATAGGAGAGACGGGCGCGGGCTTCCTGGGGATGAGCCACGAGCAGGACCTCAACGCATGGTTCGACAAAGAGGGCCTCACACTCAGACCTACAACGTCTGAAGTTGATGATGCCGGTCGGTGGCGCATGAGGATGCAGCTCAAAGCATATGGCTACGGCCAGCAGTTGGAGGCCGTGCCGCCCGTGCAAGCGCAGAAGGCCAAAGAGAACCGTATAGAGTATGAGCGCGCCTTTAAGCAGCCCTCTATGCCGGATTCAGGCTTTGCCGTTCCAGACTTCAAGACTCAAATCACAGAGGCGACGCAAAGAACTGCTCGCCCGCGCATTGTTGAGTGGTACGAGAACAGCAGCCAGGGCATAGAGCAGGGCTTCACTCTGGATGCCAGGCCCGGAGGCTCAGCTGCGACTGGCGCGCCTCTGCGACTTCTGATTTCTGTGACGGGTGATTTACGCGCGCGCCTGAAAGATGAAGGGCAGTCTGTGGATTTAATGAACACGAGCGGCGAGCAGGTGTTGACCTACAGCAAGCTCTCGGCTCTGGATGCAACTGGGAAGCAGTTACCTGCGCGCATGAGTGTCAGCGAAGCAGGGGATGAGATAGCGCTTGAGGTGGACGATAAAGAGGCGAGTTATCCCATCACGATTGACCCATCGCTCTGGATCGAGCGCGCCAAGCTGGAGGCGAAGGATGGCGACTTCCTGGACAAGTTTGGCGGCGCCGTGGCCATCAGCGGCGACACGATAGTGGTTGGCGCGCTACTGGATGACGTGAACGGGATAAGGGATCGCGGCTCGGCTTATGTCTTTGTGCGCAAGGGCGACAAGTGGGTTCAGCAGGCTCACCTCCTGGCACCCAGCACCTTACCGGACGGCAGAATCGGCGACAGGTTCGGCGGCGCCGTGGCCATCAGCGGCAGCACTATCGTCGTCGGCGCTCCCAGAGTTGACCTGGACCCTTTATACAGCAATTTATCACAGTATGAGCTTGGCACTAATGAAGGCGCTGCATACGTTTTTCAACGTAAGGGTACGACATGGAATCTGACGAAGAGACTTGAGGCCAGCGATAACAAGGCGCCGTCAGGTGAGCGTATCCATTGGGCCGAGTTCGGGACTGCGGTTGACATCTCGGGCGACACGATAATTATCGGCGCTCCCTATCGTAAACCATTCACCTGCGGCGCAGCCTACGTCTTCACACGCAGTCACGGTGGCAATAACTGGGAAGAGAGGCACATCTTTAAGAATGAGGCGAAATGCAATGGCACGGCAGAGTTCGGCACGGCGGTCGCCGTCAGCGGGCAAACGATAATGATCGGAGCGCCCGGGGAATTAAAAGACCCAAAAATACGGGTGGAGTCTCCCTGGGAGCTCCCACCCGTAACGGGCGTCGTCTATGTCTATCGTGGCGAGGGACAATCGTGGACAGAGACGCAGTTCCTGGTTCCCCAAAACGCACGTTCATACGACCATTTTGGCTTTTCTCTGGCCTTCAGCGGCAACACTGCCATCATCGGGGCGCCGAACACCGACATCACTTCAAAGATAGACCCGTTCTTCGGCTGGAGCGCCGATGACGAAGGCGCGGCCTATATCTATACCAGCCTTGACGACGGCCTGACGTGGAACGAGGGCGACAAGCTAATGGGCACTGAGAAGGGCTCCCAGTTCGGCTACGCGGTGGCAATCAGCGGAGACACGGCTGTCATCGGCTCTCCTTTGAGCAACGCCGGGAGTTCCAAAGCCGGGGCCGCTTACGTCTACGAACGTCTCAGCGGCACTGATACGTTCTCATTTTCGCAGACCCTATTTCCGGGTCTGCCCAATCCCGCCGCTACTTTCGGCAACTCGGTCGCCATCAGCGGCGAAACAATGGTCGTCGGCGCAATTAATGATACCGGAGTCAGGACCTTCTTTCAGGGCGCGGCCTACACCTACCAGTCGCCCGACACGGACGGCGACGGCCTGCCCGACGATTGGGAGAAGAACGGCGTCACTCTCAGAAAAGAGACTGACACCGGAACGTTTATCACCGTCTTCATTGACCTGCCGAAGATGGGCGCCAACTACCTGCATAAGGACATCTTCGTCCATGCCGACTACATGACAGGACTCAAACCTGAGGCGCGCTCTATAAAGATGGTGGTGGACGCTTTCGCCAACGCGCCCGCCGAACTGGTCAAGAACCCTGATGGCAAGAAGGGCATTAACCTGCACGTGGACGTGGGGCCGGACAGCATAGACTATGTCACAGGAAAACAGTGGAAAGATAAGTCCAGGGCCGGCGAGGTGCCGTACAAAAAGATATTCGGCACCAAGGTCGGGGACGACGATTATGTGTGGGATGAGTTTGACGCCTACAAGGAGTTGAAATTTGCCCCCAGCTTAAGACTACCGATTTTCCATCACATCATATTTGTAGACGATATACCCATCGAGGCCGGCGGTGCCTCGCGTGGGGTCCCCGGTGCCGACGTAGTGTTTCCGCTCGGCCAGTATAGTTCAACCACGCGCCTGGATGTGGCTGCCAGCATTATGCATGAACTGGGACATAATCTGGGGCTGGATCATGGCGGTGACAAAGATGTTAATTACAAACCGAACTATCTCAGCATCATGAACTACTGGTTCTCTCACATCGGCCTGCTCCGCTCCGACAAGAAGCAGCCCAAGCTGGACTATTCACGCAGAGCGCTGCCGGACCTGGATGAGACTCAGCTGATAGAGTTCGATGGCATACGTGACCCGGATAAGCATCCCACCCTGTGGAGCATCAGGACAGCCCCGGACATTCCGGCAGGCTTCAACAAATGCGTCTCCAACCTTAATGGTTATCACCTGATTTTCCTCCCCCAACTCTATCTGGACTGGAACTGCGACGGCATTGCAACCACCAATCTGGTCATAGCCGACCTCAACTTGGACGGAGCATGTGTTGGCGTCGGCCCCAATAAGCAACTGGACACCATCCCCTGCAACCCAGACCCGTCCAGCAAGTGTGACGATGAGGTCAGAGTCGGGAGAGTCGTTGCCGGCCCCAACCGCATTTGCGAGACATTCAGCGCGGGCGATGATAAGCAGATGCAGAAGGTCGGTTTCATACAGCCCAATGTGCTGACGGGGTATGATGACTGGTCGAACCTCTCCTTCAAGGGCGGTGGCAGGATAGGAAATAATGCGGCCTTCAGCGAGCCTGACGAGTCGAGCACGGAGGTTGATGAAGACTCCGTCAGCAGCATTCTGGAAAACATCCCTCCCGAACTGCTTGAGGAACAGAAGAATGCCCCGCTTGATGAGGTCACGCTTTCACCTGGAGAGGGAGCGAACCCGCTGCTGGTCACTTTTGATGGCTCTGCGTCCACTGCTGCTGCGGGCGCAACCATTGTCGGTTGGGAATGGGACTTCGGCGATGGCACAAACGGGACGGGCGCAACCATCACTCATACTTACACCAAAGCCGGAGAGTATGACGCGTCGCTGACTGTGACCGATAGCCAGGGGCGCGTTAATCTGGTTCCGCTGCTGCATCGCATCACGGTGACAAGAGGCGTTGCGCCTACGCCCACGCCCGGCGGCCCTACGCCTCTGCCGACTCCTACGCCTCTGCCAACCGCGACGCCTGTATTCACAGTCGGCGATACCGACACGACATTTGAAGCGAGCGTTGCGGGCAATGCCAGCACAGATATAGGTGTCATCCTCACGCAGCCGGACGGCAAGGTGCTGGTCGGCGGCGCGTTTGAAACCTTCGGCAGCTGCGCACGCCAGGGCCTGGTGCGCCTCAACGCTGACGGCAGTTGCGATAAGACGTTCGATCATAATCTGGCCTTCAGCTTCCTTCATCCTGATAGCACGGGTGCGCTATGGCGCTCGAAGCCTTTTGTGCGTGCGCTCGCGCTTCAGCCGGACGGCAAGATTCTGGTGGGCCTGGCCTATGGAGCCTGCTGCCAGTTCACGACTGATGACAGAGACAGGATGGTAGTGCGCCTCAACCCTGACGGCACGCTCGATTCCTCTTTCCACGTGAGCGGACTTGGAACTCAATTTTCCTTCTCGGTCAGCGTGCATGCCTTAGCAGTGCAGCCGGACGGCCGCATCATCATGGCCGGCAACTTCGGTTTCAATACGAGTGATGGAGTAAGAGCCGTTGTTGCGCGCCTCAATTCGGATGGGAGCCTTGATACCTCATTTAACGCTTCGGCCGGGGCAGGGGCTGGGCAGGTTATTCCGAACGGTGTGGTTAATGCTCTGGCTCTGCAACCTGACGGCAAGATAATCATCGGCGGCGGTTTCACCGCCATCGGCGGTTCCGTCTCAAAAGTCGCCATCGCGCGCCTCAACGCGGACGGCAGCCATGACGCGAGCTTTAATATCCAAGACACCTCGACGGGTCTTTTCGCCAGCGGTTTCGGTACATTCAGCGAAGTTAAAAGCCTCGTCCTGCAACCCGACGGAAAGATTCTAGCCGGCGGTGACCTGGCATCGGGTGGAAACCCGTCCGTTTCGGTAGCACGACTCAACTCGGACGGGAGCCGCGACTCTTCCTTCGGCAGTAGCTTTGCCAGCGGAAAGGAGATACGCAACTTCGCCTTGCAAGCGGACGGCAAGATTGTAGTCGTCGGTGACTTCTGGCATATCAACATATCTACATGGGAATCAATCGCGCGCCTCAACGCGGACGGCACGCGCGATGCCTCGTATGACGTAGGCATAGGCACCTGGCCTCCTCCTAACTCCCAGTCGTCAAGAAGAGTGGACGCCATTGCGCTTGCGCCAGACGGCAAGGCCATCATCGGCGGGCAGTTTGATTACTTTGACGACGAGCCCGTACAGCAAATCCTGCGGCTCGACACGGACGGCAGCCGAGACTTTTCTTTCGAGTCTAACGGGCCAGGTCTTAACGCCGAGGTGTCGTCGCTCCTGCGTCAACCGGACGGCAAACTGCTGGTCGGCTTTCTCAATCAATCGAAAGTCACGAAGGTGAGCGGTCACCGCACGGGAGGCCTTGGGCGGCTCAACCCGAACGGCACTGCCGATACTTCTTTTACTTCGCCCTTTGAGAATGGCTATTCAAGCGTCTTTGCCATCGCGCTTCTGCCGGACGGCAAGATTCTGGTGGGCGGCACTTTCAGGCTCATAGGCACCACGACCCAGACCTATCTCGCGCGGCTCAATTCGAACGGCACGCTCGATACAAGTTTCAATGGGAGCGTCAATGACCAGATACAGGCCTTTGCCATTCAATCCGATGGCAAAATCATCATTGGCGGTTCCTTTACGACGGTCAACGGCGTGGGGCAGCCGCGTTTAGCGCGTCTCAATGCGGACGGCACTTTGGATTCGAGTTTCTTGAGCAATGGCGTCGGCGGTGCTGTGCGCTCTCTCCTTATTCAACCTGATGGCCGCATCCTCGTCGCTGGCGCCTTTCAGGGAATTAACAGCACCCTTCGGAATAACATCGCGCGCCTTAATGCAGACGGGAGTCTGGATAACTCCTTCGACCCCGGCAGTGGCCCCGATGATGGAGTCGCAGCGCTCCTCCTGCAACCGGACGGACGCATTCTCATAGGCGGCTACTTCCTCAACTACAACGGCACGCCCAGGCCCGGCCTGGCGCGGCTCACGTCTACGGGCGCGCTCGATACCTCGTTCAATCCGGCCAACCCCAGCCAGAGGGTTGTCGGCGCTCTGGCCCTTCAATCAGACGGTAAAATCTTTGTCGGCACTCTGGATAACCGTTCCAACCCGGCCGACCCGCCTGCCAATTACATCTTTCGACTCAGCCCTGACGGCACGCTCGATTCCACTTTCCCGCTCAGCGCGGAAGTCGAACTGGATGTCTTTAGACGCGCCAGCGCAGTCAACGCCATGTTGCTGGAAGCGGAAGAGCGTCTAATCATCGGCGGCAATTTCGATGTCGTCAATAATGTTGAGAGCATAGCTTTGGCGCGTATCGTCACAGCGCTTCCCCCGGCGAACCCTACGCCAACGCCAACGCCTACGCCGACACCCGATGCGACGCCTACACCGACCCCGTCGCCGGCTCCAACTCCAACGCCGACACCTACGCCGACGCCTGCGGCGGTTATAGGATTAAGCTCCGCGACCTACAGCGTCAACGAAGCCGAGCCTTTGGGCGTCGTCGCCCTGACGGTCAATCGCTCAGTTGATACAAGCGCTCCGGCGGCGGTCGAGTACTTCACCTCAGATAACTCCGCGCTCGTCCCGTGTCAAACGAACGGGAACGGCTTCGCTTCAGACCGCTGCGACTATGCCACTGCGGTCGGCACCCTGCGCTTTGCCGCAGGCGAAACGACTAAAACGCTGCGCATTCCAATCATCAATGACGTGTACGTGGAGCCGCCGGAGGTTTTCACCATCACGCTGGGCAACCTGGAAGACGCAAGCCCCGGTGCGACCATGTCTGCGACTGTCACCATTCTGGATGACGACCTACAGTCGCCTACGACCAATCCCATACAGGACCAGGCCTACTTCATACGCCAGCAGTACATAGATTTTCTGGGCCGCCTGCCGGAGCAGGCAGGCTTCGACTTCTGGATGAACCGTATGAACAACTGCCCCGTAGGTCAGACCTGCGATAGGACTGATACTTCCAAGCGCTTCTTCGAATCGGATGAATTTCAGGAGCGAGGCTTCTATGTTTACCGTCTCTATGATGCCGTGCTCGGAAGATTGCCGCGCTACGGCAGAGATTTTATGCCTGACGTAGCAAGGCTCAACGGCCCACAGACGGTTGCTGAGCAGAGAGCCGGCAAAGATGCTTATCTTCTGGATTTCATGCGGAAGCCCGATTTCAGAATCCTCTACGGGCGATACCTGAGCGATGATTTACTCGAAGCCACCAACGCGCCTGCGTTCGTCAACGCGCTCTGCGCCAGAGCCGGCATCACGCCTGCAAGCGTCGAGACGTTGATTGATAATCTACAGAACGGCACCAGAGACCCTGCGCACACCCTTGAGGACTTCATTCTCACGCCTGAGATAGGAGGAACTGGGACGAAGTTCTATGATAGAGCGCGGCTGGTGATGCAGTACTTCGGGTACTTAAGAAGAGACCCGGAAGTGGCCGGGCTGGATTTCTGGTGGGCGTTATTGACAGACCCGAAATCGCCGCACTATCAGGACTACCGCTTCATGGTCGGAGGATTCCTGCAATCGGACGAGTACAGGTTCAGGTTTGCGCTGCTGCCGGAGGCTCCTTAAACCGTACAGGCTACCAGATGATACCAAAAAGGAAAGCGGGACAACTGCCCCGCTTTCCTTTTTGGATAATTCTTAAAGTTTACGAGCAAACTTTAAGCCCTTGCCAGCTGACCAGAGCAAGCGAGAGTTATTTACCCTTATCGTGTGGCACGGTGACCGTGACAGACTGCTGGAAAGAGTTGCCGTAGGGGTCAGTCGCAGTAATCACAATCGTGTATATGCGTCCCTTCCCCTTGTCTGCTCTTTCAGCCCTCAGGCGCACGCGATGATTATCCAGGACCAACATGCTGCCTGCGCTCGTCTGCTCGTTACTGCTGATGCTCAGGCCTGTCACAATCGTCCCGGAATTATCTACAGCGTTATAGCTGACGACGACATCTATCATCTTGCCGTTCGGCGGCCAGATGACGGAAGGGCTCACAGACGCCCCGCTGATTGTAGGCGCAGTGTTATCAATGACTGTCACCTTCTGCTCGGCCATCGCCTTGTTGCCTTTCGCGTCCGTCGCCTCGTAAGTCAGTGTCGTCGAGCCTATGGGGAAGAAATTGCCTGCGGGCACGCCCGTGCGCTCAGGGGTGAGGGTCGAACAGTTATCTACGGCAGTGGCCACGCCTAAGGAGCTATCCAGATTGTTAAGCACGACGCCGCCCAGAGTGGCACCGGGGCCTGTAGTGAAAAGACGGTCGGGCGGGACTGTAATCGTAGGAGGCACGTCATCAACTACTGTCACTACGGCCTCGCAGGTACTGTATAGGCCTCTGTCGTCTGCGACAGTCAATGTCACGTTGTGAGAGCCCAGCCCGAACGGCCCTGACTGATTTGTAGTGAGCGTCAGACTATCGCCCGCATCGGGGTCGTAAGAGCCGCCGTCCACTTCTGACGCGCTGAATGGATACTGGCAGGAGTTCTGCGCTGAGACGATGATGCTCTGGCACCTCGCTACGGGCGCGTTGCTGGGCGGCTGCTTCTCCACAGCGCCTATGTCTACACTGCCATTATATTTGCGTATGTAGCCCAGGCCGCGCTGGTCGTACGTCAGATTCGACGGCTGGCCCGTCACAGAGTCATCCCCCGCGTTGATGGCCGGACTTCCATCCAGCAGGTCATAGGTGGAGGTTGGCCCCCCGTTAGATTTTCTTGAGTCGAGTTTCGCATCCAGCGGCGTGTCGCTCGTCCCCGCCTGGTCACCTGCGGCATTAAAGTTATGCTCGGAATTAACGCCAACCAGGTTGTGGCCCAGGGAATTGAAGGTGCCCAGTACATCCGGAAAACTTCCGCCGGAGGCAGTGGTATTGCCTGCGACTATGGTGTTCAGGACGTTGGTGGCTGCGTCTGACGCGGATGTGTTTGAGACAATGCCGCCGCCACTGCCTGCGCGGCCTGAGCTCCCTGTGCTGACCGTGCTGCTACTGCCTGCGCCTGCGCCGCCCGTAGTGTTGCCGCTGACGGTGACGTTGATGAGCGTCAGCTTATTCTGGTTGTAGATGCCGCCGCCGCGCGCCCCGCTTCCACCGTTGCCGCCCGGCGTCCCGTCTGTCAGAGTACCACCGCCTTTGCCGCCGCCACCCGTAGCGTTGTCACTGACGGTGCTGTTGATGATGGTCAGGTCGCCGCCGTTATAGATACCGCCTCCGAGGCCGCCATCGCTGCCGCTGCCTGGGCTTGAAGCGCTGCTGCCTCCGACACCACCGTCCCCTGTCTTATTGCCGGCGATGGTACTGCCGGTGATGGTCATCTCACCTTCGTTGTAAATGCCCCCGCCTGCTCCGCCGTCGCCGCCGGGGTGGCCGGAGCCCAACCCCAGGCCCCCTCCATCACCGCCGCTTCCGCCCCCACCCGTCTGGTTACTCCTGATTTCACTGTCTGTAATCGTCACCTTACCCGGATACTCATTAAAGATTCCGGCCCCGCGACCGCCGCTAAAGCCCGTGCGGTTCGGTGTTGAGCCGGGCATGTTGCCGTCGTCTGCAAAGCCCAGCAGGCTTTGCTGGAAGGCGCTGTTAGTAATAGTCACTACACCGGCTTTATTGTAGAGCCCGCCGCCGCTGCCGCCATTCCCATCGTTGCTGTGGCCTATGTGGCCTGTGACGGTAGTTCTGGTGAGATGGAGTGTTCCCCTGTCGTTGTAGATGGCGCCACCGTCACTGCCCGCAGGGCCTGAGAATTGAAAGCTGCCGTTAATGCCGGTAACATCGGCGTCAGTGAAAGAGATTGTGCCCTGCCCGTTATAGACCGCGCCGCCCTGGCCGCCTTCACTCTGGCCCTGAATTTTACAGTCCGTGAAAGTAATTGTGCCGCCTTCGTTCAGCACTGCGCCGCCCTGGCCGCCATGACTGTTGCCGGCCGTAATCCACATCCCTGAGAAAGAGACTGTGCTGTTCTTAATCTTGAGCACGCGGCCCGGACTCGTCAGCTCAGAGCAGTTCGGGCAGATACTGTAAGCCGTTATCCACGTACCGCTCGTCTCATCTATGATGGTGCCGTTGCCCCCAGGGAGCGTGATTATTCTGGGCTGACCCGCGCCAATGATGGTCAGGTTCTTATCCTCTATGAGGATGTCGCTCTCAGCGTCGTATCGCGCGGCTGTGATTCTGATGATGTCACCGCTTTCAGCGGCTGCGACCGCGTCCTTCAAACTGGAGCAGCGCAGGTTGTCTGAATTGCACGAGCTGCTGGAATAACTTTTATCAACCTGCCAGGTATTCCCGGCCCGCGCACTGTTGAGCGGAGCGATTAAGAGCAGTGTAACTGCGAGGGCGCAGATGCTGATGGTTAGCGCTGTAGTAAACCTCTTCCGGCCGAAGGTGTAAAGGGGGAATGACATTCAAATGTTCCTCGGTTGGAAACCTGGCTGCCCGGCTAAGAACCCTATATAGCCTTTGCATAGTTAATTCACAGGACAAAAAATCCCATAAAGCCGGGTTCGAACTGTGGTTAATAAAAGGTTAATCGGCTGGTATTTCCACTCGAATAAGTTCATCCCCGAAGTACAGGCGGTATTTGTTGACCGAAGCTTTGTCACGATGCTCTACTTCGGGTTCTTGAGAAGAGATGCGGAGGCCGGAGGATTTGCTTTCTGGATGCAGAAGTTGAGTAACTCAAATCACGACTTCCGACAATTAGAGGATTCTCAAACGCCTGAGGCAGATCTGGCCGTGAACTCAATATCATTCGCGCTCCGGTTGTATGAGTTGTTAGATGCGGCCCGGAAGATGAGGCGCACGACCTCAGTAATATGTAATCGTGCGAGATTCCATCCAGTACGGTTCAGCCTGACCAACTCCTGTATTGCGATCCCAATTGAAAATATACTTGACCCAATTACCATGAGAGTCAAACTCCAGGCTCACCGAAGTTTTACTCAGAATCTTTCCCTGAGCATTATAGGTGATGCTTGAAATCAAGTTGCCCGACTCACTATATTCATGGCTGGTCCTACTTTGGACTGCATCATTGTTATCATAAACAGTCCTTTCAACCATATTTCCTCTCTTGTCATAGCGGAATGTATTTCTGCTGGTGCGAACAACCTCTCCAGTGGCATTAGAGCTATAAGCAATCACTTCAATCTGATTTCCCTTATCGTCATAATCAGATCTCACCTTATGAATAACAGAGCCACCCGCGTTGTAAGACACAGACTCGATCAGATTCCCTTTGCTATCGTAACTATTGACGACATTGTAGAGCCCCATGCCAGCGCCACTATTGTCATAACGTTTCTCAACGTTCTTCCCTTTTGAATCATAGATGAGAGTAAGAATGGCACGTACAGTTCCATCAGGATTAGTGACAGACTGCTTTATCCTCTGCCCTTTATCATCATAGATGTATGTGCTTTTAGCCGGTACATCCTTCCCATTAGCATAATCTTCCCAGCCGGTCGCCCTCCCGTTTGAGTCAAAAGTGTAAACCACACGGCTCTCTATATACTTGCGAAAATTGTAGTCAAAGCCATAGACAACCTGTTCAACTTTATTGCCTCTTTCATCATAAGTTATAGTTCGTTCCTGTGTTACTTGCCTCTTAACGAACTGACCATCCTTCTTCATAAGCGATATAATTTCGCTTTGGATGACATGAACTTTTCCCTTCAGGCAATCAAACTCTCTATCCGTGCTCGCGGACTTTGAGACGGTACACTTGGGGATGGAGAAGGCATCAACGATCGTATCACCGGCAGTTGTCCGTGTAACCGCTGCCAGTAAGCATAGGAAGATTAGCCATACAGCCGTGAGTTGCTTACTCATGCGTTATATCTGATAGCCTTCTTCACCTCTAATCAATCTTTGCAACGGAACCGCTATTCGTACCTCAGAGCCACCATAGGGTCTACTTTCGTAGCCCTTCGAGCGGGTATGTAGCAGGCGATCAGCACGACTGCGATCAGGAAGAGCGTTATCGCACCGAACGTCAAAGGATCTGCGGGCTGAATTCCGTATAACATACTTGTCAGGCTCGCCATATACTTTGTCACTAAATAAGCGCCTGAGAGGCCCAGTATGACACCCAGTATTGTTAAAGTTAAACCTTGCCACAGAATCATTCTCAGTATCCTGGGTCGACTTGCCCCCAGAGCCATGCGAATACCAATCTCGTGCGTGCGCTGGGTCACGGACCACGCCAGCACGCCATAGAGACCTACAGCAGCGAGGGCCAGGGCCAGCAGTCCGAAAAGGCTCAGCAGCTTGGCGAACAGACGCTCCATAGCCAGCGTTTCATCTGCTTGCTCTACCTGAGTCTTGATGTCTCTGAGTGGGATTTTCGGATCGACTTCATGCGCCGCTTTACGAACGGCATCTACGTACGCGGACGGGTCTCCTGTGGTGCGCGCCTCAAAGGTTCCGAAACCGCTTAAATTCTGTAACCAGGGGAGGTAGATGGTCGGCGGAATTTTATCGCGCTGGCTGGTGTATTTCGCATCCTTCACGAGGCCCACTATCTCAATCTCCTCCGGCTTGTCCGAGTTCAAGCCAAAGCGTTTGCCAATGGGATTTTCGTTTGGGAAGTACCGTTGAGCAAAGGTTTGATTCACTATCGCGACCTTAGGAGCACGCGCATCGTCCTGCAATGTTAGGTCACGCCCGGCAAGGAGCGGAATCTCCATCGCTTTCAAAAAGTTTTCCCGTACCTGATGCAGGTAAGCATTGCCGTTCGACTTCACCTTGCCATCAGCATCCGCCTTGGCCCCCGGTAAAAATAGGTCGTAGTCAATCTCACTCTGAGCCAGTAACGGCACGGCTGAGAACGTGACCGAGCGAATGCCTGGAACAGTTTCCATGCGCTCGCACATCTGCTGGTAATAATTGACCAGAACATCCTTCTTGTAACCCACCAGCCCGGGCTCCACGCTGAAGAGCAGCAGGTTATTTGTATTGAAGCCCGGTTCGACATTTTGCAGATTAATGAGGGTCCGTAAGAATAACCCTGCGCCAACCAGCAGTAACACAGATACGGCCACCTGCGCTAGGATTAATATCTTGGTTAGCCTTGAACGGCCGGGGCCGCTGGAACTCCTGGCGCTCTCTTTGAGTCCGGGTGCCAGGTCAACGCGCGTCGCACGCAAAGCAGGCGCAATCCCGAAGAGGATGCCTGTCATACATGAAAGCGCCATGGTGAAGCCCAGCACACGCATGTTCAGGCTAAGGTCAAGCGCGCTCATGCTTGCCCCGCCCCAATCGCTTACTGCCAATAATCCGTCTTTGAACCAGAATGCGAACAGCAAGCCGAATGCGCCGCCGAGGATTGAGAGCAAAAGGCTCTCAGTTAAAAGTTGACGGATTAAACGCCATCGGCCAGCGCCTAAAGCCAGACGCACTGCAAACTCTCTCTGGCGAGACGCCGCACGCGCCAGCAACAGATTAGCGACATTAGCGCACGCTATCAGCAGCACAAGCCCAACAACGCCCAGTAATATGTAGAGAGGCATTTGATAGTTCTGCCGCGTGTTCGTCTCACCCTGGCTGCCCGAAAATGCCGCCAGTTGCGGCAATTCGTTCGGGTCTACAGACTCAGGCGTATTACTCACCTTCGTCTGTGCTATAGAATTTTGTGCCTTTCTGTTCTCGAGGATTGATTGATGGAAAACGCTTGCTAACTGGGCCTGTGCCTGCTCTATAGTCGCACCCGGTTTGAGTCTGCCCATCAGCCGTAACCACCATATATCTTTTTTCAAACGCGAGCGCTCTGCAAGCACCTGTGGTTCCCATGCAATAGGAATCGAAACGTCTGGCGAGGAACCAACGTTTGTCGCTCCATCGAAGCCCATAGGCGTTACGCCTATGACCGTGAACGTAACATTGTTGAGATTGATCTGTTTGCCAACGACCGAAGGGTCACCTCCGAAACGACGCTGCCAGTAGCGGTATGTGATGACGGCGACGGGTGGGGCCGCTGCATTGTCATCGTCGTCAGTAAACGTACGACCAACAAGAGCAGGTACGCCTAGCCCTGCATAATAGTTACCGGAAACAGCCTGCCCGCTCGCAGTATCCGCTTGCCCTCCAGCATTAACGTTTAAGCTCAAGGTGCCGAAAGCGATCACATCCGATAGCGCGCTTTGCTGCTCTCTGAATCTCTTGTACGTTTGATAAGGAAAGGATGACCTCACGAGCTGCCCGGCTGCGTCTCTGCTGATATTGCCACTATGACCGCCTATGTTGAATTTCGCTCCCGCCACAGATTTAAACAGCACTAGCCGGTCAGGCTCTTTCACCAACAATTTCCTGAGCAACACTGCATCCACAACGCTAAAGATAGCCGTATTAGCTCCTATACCGAGCGCCAGCGTTAAGATAGAAACCACCGTAAAGCCTGGCCAACGCCGCAGAGTGCGTAATCCGTATTTAAGGTCCTGTAACAATTGCTCCAACCAAACCCATCCCCACATCTGTCGCGTCACCTCCTTCACCAACAACACATTCCCAAACTCTCTCCTCACCGCTGCCTCCGCCTCCTCCCTCCTCTCTCCTCTCTCCATCCGATCTCTGATCGCCATCTCCAGATGTCCACGCAACTCCTCATCCAACTCTTCCTCTCGCCTTCTGCCTCTCCTCAGCCTCATGCTCCGCTGCCCTCCCCCTCCGGATTTAAGGTGCGCGCAATCGCCTCCGACAACTGCTCCCACCGCGAGCGCTCTGCAGCCAACTGTCTTTTCCCATCCGCCGTCAGGCGATAGACCTTAACCCGCTGCTTGTTCTCAGAGATTTTCCACTCTGAACTGATGGCCTTCTGCCCCTCCAGGCGATGCAGTGCAGGATAGAGAGAGCCTGTATCGACCTGTAGGACTTCGCCGGAGTTAGAGCGAATCTGCTGGCTGATGCCATAGCCGTGCTGTGGCCCCCACTTGAGGGTCTGGAGAATGAGCAGGTCGAGAGTTCCCTGAAGGAGCTCTATTTTGTTCTGGTAGGAGTTTTTCTTAGGCATGTAGATAATCTACACCCAACCCATGTAGATTGTCTACATCTTTTAGCATGAGACAGAAGTTCTGTAGGCCCGGCACGCCAGGAGGAACTAGCCAGTAGACGTGCGGACGCTGAAAAAGCCTTTCGATCTCTTTTCATACGCGCTTCGTCTAATCTCAAATCTACCTGGCCCAGCCGATGCCATCCGGCTTCTTGCCGGTTTGAAAAGTAGCTATCTGCTTGCCATTGAGAATATCTACCACGCTCACCGAGTTATTATCGGGATTGGTCAAAAAGGCGCGGCGATTATCCTTTGAGAGCGTCAGCACTTTCGGGCTTGCGCTGAGTTCCGCTTCGCCAATCAAACGGCGAGTCTTAACATCAAACACCACAAGTTTTTTTGATAATGCCAAGACCGCCCTTTTACCGTCAGAGGCCAGTCTGATTCGCCCCGTCTCGGCCTCGGATGTTTTAACCCTGGCGATTACTTCATCAGTAGCCGTATCAATCACGCCCAGGTCTCCACCGCTGACCCAGATTTGTTTCCCGTCAGGGGTAATGTCAATCCCGTAGACCCGGACTTCGAATGGAATGATTTTCACCTTGCCCGTAGCGCGGTCTATGACACTGACACTTTTACCTTCCAGGTTAGGCGTATAAATTTTTCGCTCGTCCGGCGTGATCTCTACAAACCAGGAGCCTTGCTGCTCTGTCTTATATGTTTTAAGAATCTTTCCCGTATCCGAATCCATTTCGAGAATCGTCTGCGCGGACCCACAGGCGGCCCAGATTCTCTTGCCGTCACGGCTCACACGAATATCATGCGCCGAATAAGAGCCTAAATCGAAATTGGCTCTAACTCTTCGATTCTTAATATCAACAGCCGTGATCGTCTTGCCCGCAGCCACGTAGGCGTGACGCCCGTCAGGTGAAACTCGCACCTCGTGAGGGTTCTTGCCTGTCTCAAGGATGGCCAGTGTTTGATAAGTAGCGCCGTCAACCAGAACGACCTTAGATTCATCCATGTAGGCTATTACAAGGACGCCCGCTTTGACCGTTAAGGCTGAGGAAAGAAAGACGAATAAGCTTAGAAAGAGTAGCAGGTATAATTTGAATTGAAGCGGCTTTTTCATTTTCCCTCCGAAAATTTGGAATAGCTTGGGGTTAAAACCAGACTACTTCAAATACGTCGAAGGCAAAGATTTGTTCGGCCTCTTGTAGAGGGCGTTCCAGACTACTTTCCTCCCGCTTACAATGGAATGATATGGGCGTAAAACTATTACCTCATTTCCAATTCACATCTGCCGTTTATATTAACCAGCTTTCGTAGCTGCTCATTCGCTCTATTTTGGAGACTGGCTTTGGCGGACTCGTCCAGCGAAGTATCTTGCGGTAAGACCTCTAGCAGTTTTCGGTAAGCGTAGGCGGTGCAGGGTTGATTGCCTTTCTTCCTGTAAACGTCCGCCAGACTATCGTACGCGTTCGCCGAGCGTGGGAATCTTTCGACGTTTAGTAGCAGCATGAGCAGAGCCTCATCAAGCTTTCCGCTTCCCAAAAGCTCATACCCTAGATCGTTAATGCTCTGCTCTCCAATGACTCGCGCGCCAGGGTCACGCTTTAGAATCTCGCGATATATCTGCTCACCACGCGCCGCGCCTTGTTCGCGTATAATCCTTAAGAGTTCAGAGTAGGATGGAGGGGCCGGCAAAGACTCCAGGTAACGAAAACTGACGGCTTCCTGCGGATAGCCCCTCCACTGGGCAGGCTTCTTCAAGCGGTCGCTTTTGCTTCTATCACCTTTCAGGTAAACGTCCAGGAAATCCAGCACATATCCGGCCATCGCTTCATACGCGGCTTTCCTGGCAGCGATGGGAGAGCTTTGCTTCACTCCTTCTGGGAGTACGGCGGTGTACAACAGTGCGAAGTTGTCAAAGTCAACGTGATTCAGCTCGCTTATCTCGAACGAATATCGCTCGGAATACTTGAGCGCGTTTGTTATCTCGTAGGTGACGGCCTTCTCATCTTTCCTGTGCAATTCCAGGACCGCAGCTCTGACGTTATCCAGGTTATAAAAAGGAGAGCTTTTCAAAAACCGGTTGTAGTAGTTGGAAATAAAGGAAGGGTCCAGGCCGACCAACGCTTTTATATCGGGGTTTCGCATTGCCATTAAAAGCGCCGCCTGCCCGCCGTAACTGAACCCCATAGCGCCCACACGACTCATATCTGCAAAGGAGAGGGCATGCAGTTGCTCGAAGAGAAATTCCATGTCGCGGGTCAGCGTCTCTAAACCGATGGCGTCAGCGGATGACCCTACAGCGTTGGCCCCCATCATAGGCAAGACTGCGACAACATACCCATGACTTGCCAGAAACTCCCACAAGACCGTGTTTTCATCCGTGCCAAAGCCAGCGCCGCCGCCATACATTATGACCGGGAAACGTCCTTTCGCAGGGGGAGCGTTGCCGACGGCAGCGGTCTGCATCTTCATTAAGCTCTCATCAAGGCCGTTCCTATAAGCCTGTAAATACTTGTCCAGATAGTAGTCATGAATCTCAGTCGCACGTTGGCGCAAGCCTTCTGCGGCCAGAGAGGCGGCGGGCGTGTCACCTTTGAGTCTCAAATAATCTGCGTAAATCATCCGCGCAGCATTCGGCGCAGGTTCAGCAGGGTAAAAGGTTTGAATAAAGAGCGGACGCGAGCGCTCGCCCGCGTAAAGTTGCCCTTCATAATTTCTCTCTGGAATGAAGACGCGTGCGCGGTCAGGAACAAGCTCGGCGCGATAACCGACCGTGTAAGAGCCTGGCTTTAAGCTGCCCCACAGGGGGAATGACTGGGCCTTCGCGGAAGATATGTGACCGAACACGGCTAATATCAGGGCTGTGAGTAAAACCAGACGATTCATGAGTAGGAGGTGCCTTTTCTTCATCAAATAAACACACCGGATTAACACCAGGAGGCCTGGTTTTGTGGCAATTTTTTGGTTGTTTGGAGGGACTACGTCACTATACGCGAGAATAGGCGCGAGCAACGTGGAGTTGCTTGAGCGCCTATTCCATAGTGTAGATTGTCCTCAACGCGAGCCAATCTCAAAGGGCTTTGGGCTCACCGCTGACCTACGTTCATGACATATATAATTCTTCTCATTCAGACCGCAGAGCGATCATAGGGTCTACCTTCGTAGCGCGGCGCGCAGGCAGGTAAGAGGCCAGAAGCCCCACTACAACCAGCACAGCCGAAACACTGATGAAGGTTAGCGCATCCGTCGCTGGGACGCCGTAAAGAAGGCTGGCCATCAGGCGCGTCAGGCCGTATGCTCCTATCAAGCCTATTCCTACACCTATCAGCGTCAACGCCAGTCCCTGTCCCAGAACTAAACGTAAGACATCTGTGGTACGCGCGCCCAGCGCTATGCGTATGCCAAGCTCGCGCCTGCGCAGAATGACAGAGTAGTTCATCAAGCCATAGACGCCGACCGCCGCCAGTACCAGTGCGAGTACAGCAAAGATTATCAGCAGCGTCATGTTGAAACGCCTTCCTGATACGGAAGCTGCAATCACTTCATCCATAGTCCTCACATTCCAAAGCGCCTGCTCTTTATCGACCGCATATATGGCCTTTGAAATGGGCTGGGTGAAGTTTTTCGGGTCGGTGGCAGTCCGCACCACAACCGTCATGTATGGTCGCGGTACCTGCTTGTATGACAGGTACATGGTTGGAGATGCGTCTGCGTCCAGGCCCGTTTTCACATCGCCGACTACGCCCACGATCTCACGCACGCCTTGTTTAAGGTGGAAAGTGGGCGTCAGACGCTTGCCCACAGGGTTCTCTCCAGGCCAGAACCTGCGGGCCATAGACTCGCTTATGATTATGACTGGAACTCTGTCCTCTCTATCCTGGTCGTTGAAGAAACGACCCTGTCGTAAAGGTATGCCCATCGCCTGGAAGTAGTCAGGACTGATGTAGCGCATCCTTGCAGAAGGCTGTTCGGCGACCGCCGCTGCGGGTTGCCCTTCAACAGTAAACGGCTGTATAGAACCGCCTCCCGCCAGGGGGAGCGTCGTTGTAGACCCTGCGGAGACGACTCCGGGCTGCGCCTTCACCTGTTCCAGCACCCTATCAAAGAAGGCCGCCTGCTGCTTTGGGTCGGGGTACTTGGTGGTAGGCAAGCCTACACCCATCGTCAATATGTTGTTGGTGTTGAATCCCGGATCAACCTGTTGCAGCTTCCAGAAGCTACGAATCATGAGGCCTGCCCCTATGAGCAGGATAAGCGAAAGCGCCACCTCACAAATCACCAGAGCCTTGCGCGTGCGCTGCTTGACGGAGCTGCCGCCCGTTCGGCCTGTTCCCTGTTTCAGAGTTTCGCTCGTATCAGCTGATGAGAACTGAAACGCGGGCGCAATTCCGGCCACCATTCCAGCGACGAGCGAGACGAGCAAGGTGAAGCCCAGCGCCCACTTGTCTATGCCTATCTCATTATCTGGGAGGCCGCTGGAGCTTAAGCGCACGAGCATGGAGATTCCCCACCCGGCCAGTAAAAGACCCAGTATTCCGCCTATGACCGCCAGCAGAATGCTTTCGGTCAAGAGCTGGCGGACAACACGTGTTCGCGCAGCGCCCAGCGCCACACGAATCGCTATCTCCTTTTGGCGATTCGCGCCACGAGCCAGCATTAAGTTTGCGACGTTTGCGCAGGCTATCAGGAGCACGAAGCCTACGGCGCTGAAAAGCACCAGCAATGCCGGACGAAGGTCTCCTACCAGGTCTTCTTGAAGCGGAATGACCACTGCGCCCCAGCCTTTATTCTCTTCCGGGTACTGCTGTTCGAGTCGGCTCGAAATCGTTTTCATCTCGGCCTGCGCCTGCTGCAAGGATACGTCCGGCTTCAGACGCGCTATGACAACATAATCATGAATTGCTCGGGTCTGCTTCTCTTTTTCGTCCCAGGCGAGCGGAACCCATAGCTCAGACTTGCCCGGAAACTGGAATCCGTTCGGCATGACGCCTATGACCGTATAAGTCTCGCTCTCCAACGTGAAGCTCTTGCCTATCACGTTCGGGTTGGCGCCGAAAAGACGTTGCCAGAGTCCGTAGCTGATGACGGCTACTTTGTCTCGGCCCGGCTGTTCCTCTTCCGACATGAAGGTGCGGCCAAGAATCACGTTGGAACGCAAGACAGTGAAGAATTCAGAGGAGACGGCGGCGCCATCCACAGGCATGGGCGTATCGCCAGCGCTTAGGCTGAAGCCACCATCTGAATAGACGGCCATCTGCTCGAAGCTGTGGCTCTGAGCTTTCCAGTCCAGATAGTTCCCTGGCGAGACGGAGAACTTATTCATGCCCGGAAAACTCTCCTGCGGCGGGGTATGCCAGACGGCCATAATCCGTTCCGATTCAGGATACGGCAAGGGCTTAAGCAGGAGGCCGTTGACAACGCTGAAAATAGCCGTGTTGGCTCCAATCCCGAGCGCAAGCGATATTACGGCCACCAGTGTAAAGACAGGACTCTTGATAAGAACCCGTACGCCGTAACGCAAATCCTGTAAGATGGTCTCTATGAAATGGCCCATTCTGACTTCCCTCACCTCTTCTTTTACCTGCTCCATTCCCTCAAGTTCTAAGAGCGCTGCGCGCCTGGCATCTTCCCGCTCGAATCCACGATCCACCTTTGACTGAGTTAGCATCTCAAGGTAGGCTTCAATTTCTTCTGTGAAATCCCGCTCCACGCTGTTTTTGTGAAGCAGATTGCGCCAGAGGCTAGCCATGCGTGGAATTATCGGCATGGAAGGTTTCTCCTCAGGTAGCATTAAGCGCGCTTGCGATGGCTAAAGAGATTCTCTGCCATTCCTTTGTCTCCGCCTCAAGCTGCCGCTGTCCTGCTCTGCTCAGGCGATAGTATTTGGCCCTGCGATTATTCTCCGACTCTCCCCACGATGCTATAAGCCACCCGGCCTCCTCCATCCTGTGCAACGCAGGGAAAAGGGAGCCTGGCTTGACCTGAAAGGTGCCACCCGTAATCTGCTCTATGCGCTGTGAAACACCCAGGCCGTGAAGCGGGCCAAGTGCCAGCGCTTTCAGAACCAGGAGATCAAGCGTTCCCTGTAGGAGATCAATCTTCTTTTTCGCCATACCCAGCTCCTATAGACATTCTGTAGGACATATAAACCTTCTCGTATAGAATGTCAATACGAGTGATGAATTATTGTTACGAATGTACTGCTTGATTTATGAATCAGAGGTGGGAGAGGAGCTCGGCAAAAGCTTACCCGAGCCGATCCTTGCAGTAACACGCCTCTTGTCACCTGCTCAAACTTATAGACCACGCCACAAAACATCCTGCCACCAGCAGCAATATTAAGACCTTTGCCCTGTTCCGGGTGCTAATCTCGCCAAGATATACCCCCCTCGCGACGTAATAGACCGGCGCCAACACACCTATCTCTATGAGCAGGTTCCTGTATAAATAGTAGTTCGATATTTGTATCCGGCCCGCGCTCGGCAGGACGCCGACCGGGGAGGCGAAAGCCATTGAACTGAGCGGCCAGAGTAATGGTAAGGGTGTCACGCCGACCAGAAAATCCTGGGCCAGGTGCGACAACCCTGCAAGGACGGCGCAAACATACAGGAACCTGCGCTGACTTTTGAGGCTCTTTACGAAGTACAGCACGCCGACGGTAAACAGCGGCAGCGCCATGCTCAAGGCGATGGAGTGCGTGATCCTGCTCCCTTGATGAGCTGGAGAGGCGAGCGCAGGGACTAGGTAATCTATGTCAGGCGCGGAGGCGAGCACTACCAGCCACGCGAGCCATACCGCCCTCCAGAGCGTGGAAGGCCGCTCCAATCGGTCGAGGGAGAAGAGCGAGTAAGCAGTTAAACTGTGGCCGAGGAACGATGACATAAGACTAGGACTCAAGACTCCTTAGATAATAGGCGGCCTAACACCAGAATTAATCAGGCTGCACAAACAGCATTCTATCAAATCAGGATGTTCAATGATTAAAGCCATTCATTGCCGCTCCGGTTGAATGAGTTGTTAGGTTTTATTGCTATGTTCGACAGCTATTACTACGTTCCCCTTTTTGTGCCCTTTATCCACATAGCTATGAGCCTCTACGATCTGTTCCAGCGAATAGCATCTGTCTATGACGGCTCTAAAATGGCCCTCTTCGATTATCTGTTTCATTCGGACAAGATATTCAGCGCGCGGGAACGGCATCCCACCGTCTACAGAGAGATACTTTCCACCCTGCGCCAGCGCTTTCTTACACTGTACTTTTAATTTTGAGCTTTTCCTTCTTCCAACGGCGTCAAGAACAAAATCATAAAGCTCTAAACTGCTAATAGAATCCTCTCTGGTGTAATCAATCACATGACTTGCGCCCAGAGATTTCACCAATTCCAGATTCGCAGTGCTGCACACGCCTGTGACCTCTGCCCCCAAATACCTGGCCAGTTGCACTGCGGTTGTTCCTATAGCCCCTGACGCTCCATAGACCAGCACTTTCTGTCCGCTTCGGATATTTCCTTTGTACACAAAATGCGACCCTATCAATGTGCCGTAAGGGACTGCGGCCGCTTCCTCATAGCTCATCCCCGCCGGTTTGATTGCCTGACAGCCGGTCAACATCCCTGCTTCCGGCACACACACGTACTCGGCATAAGCGCCGAGCCTCAGACCCGTTGAGCCGTAAACCTGATCGCCCGCCCTGAAGAGCTTCACGTCTTTGCCTGTGGCTTCAATTCTGCCGGCGACGACCGCGCCCCAGATGGGTTTCCTGGGTCTTGTAAAACCTACAGACAGCCCCCTCCCGAGCGACATAATGGCAGGCAGGTCAGCGCGGCGCATGAGGCAGTCGGTTGCCGTGACTGCTGAGGCATAGATTTTTATGAGGACTTCATTATTTTTAGGCACCGGTTTTTCAACCTCTTTGAGCTGAAGAACCTCTGGCGGCCCGTACTTTGTGCAGACAATCGCTTTCATAGATATGCCTGGAAGATTGGTTTGCTTCAACCATCTTCTACGCAAATCTACCAGATAGGTTTCAAAACCTAACGCCCGGCATCATCCGCATTGGAAGCTGAATCCACCGTCCGACACATGGAATCAGAGGCTCCGGGCTGAACGCTTTCCCACAAACTCCGCCAGCTCCACGCCGTGATCAGCGGCTACCATCTCTGCGGCTTTTTCGCCGATCATGATTGATGCAGCGTTGGTGTTACCGCTGACCACGTTGGGCATAACGCTGGCGTCCGCCACGCGTAGCTTCTGTACTCCCATTACACGGAGTTCAGAGTCTACGACGCTGCCTATACGGCAAGTGCACGTCAGGTGGTACACGGTTATGGAGAAGTGCAGGGCGAGGTCTTCCAGAAGAGAGTCGCTCGGGGGCGCGCCCTCTATGTACCCATGCTTCTCGGCCAGGAACGGCGGGACCAGGAGGGGACCGATCTTGCTGTGCGCAGGCCAATGCGCCGCGACCTCCAGGGCTCTGCGCAGCACGGCGAGCATCACTTTCATGTCATGAGGGTCGTCGAAATAGTTCATACGAATTGCCGGGTGTGCCATCGGGTCGGCGCTTTGAAGCACAATCTCACCTTCGCTATGAGGCTGCACCGGATTCGCCAGCAAGATGATGCCCGCCGTGTCGTGCGCCAGACGAGTGGGCGCGTCGTCGAAATACAGTGCCGTGTCCACGTTCAGGCACGAATGCCACAAGTCCTGGGTGTATCCGCAGGGAATGAACGCGATCTGAGCATCGTGACTGTGTTGGTCGCCGAGGCCGGTCGAAAACCAGGCCCCCGCCTCGTAAAGCGATGAGGCCGCCAGTCCGCAGCCAGTCGTTGCCCACTCAGTGAGGCGCCGCTCGGCTTCCAGCTTTAGAGCCTGAAGCTCAGGGGGCAATGTCCCATCGCCCTCCGGGTCAGCGGGCAGCGGCCCGGCGGGATGGCGAAGGGCGGCTGCGCCCATAGAGACGGCGACCTCACTCATAGAGACGCCGACACCCGGCGCAGAAAAGAAAAGTGGCACCTGTATGTGATCCTTCAGGTGTTTTCCGACATGCGGCGAATCGACGAAACAGTGAACTCCAGCGGCTTCGAGTTCGCGACGCGGTCCTATACCCGAAAGCATCAACAAGTGTGGTGACCCGACCGCACCCGCGCTCAAGATGACTTCCTTACTTGCGGTCACAGTGCAGAGTTCGCCTGTGGCTGAACGGTATTCGACCCCCTTCGCCTCCCGCTGTTCGGGCGGGCCTTCCAGAAGTACGCGTGTCGCCTGTGCCCCTGTGATGATGGTGAGGTTCGGACGGCGCTCCGCCGCGTCCTCCAGAAAGGCGCGATAGGTGCTGGATCGCTTGCCCTGCCGCGTGTTGGTTTGAATGAGCGACACCACGCCCGCAGCGCCGCCTCTGTCGCGTCCGTTGTAGTCACCGCGAGGGATGCCCGCAGCCTCGGCGGCCTCAACGAAGTCGCGCGCGCCCTGGAGCACAGGCGAACGCACAGAGACCCCCAGGGGGCCTGCGCTATTGTGGGCCTGTTCATCGATCATGATTTCGTCGCACGGCACAAGCCCTTCGCTCTTACGGAAGTAAGGCAGCACGTCTGCGTAGCTCCATCCTGTAGCGCCCTTCTCTGCCCAGGAGTCAAAGTCTCCCGGGTGGCCTCGCACATACGCCATATAATTGAGGCCGGAGGAACCTCCCAGCATCTTTCCACGCGGCACAGGTACTCTTCGTCCTCTGAGTCCCAGCCCGGCCTTGCCTGGATCAGCGGTATACATCCAGTCGGTTGCAGGATTCAGTTGCATAGCCGCGCACGCCACCGGCATCAACTCTACATCCGGCGGCCGCTCGCCCGCCTCTATAAGCGCCACTTGGCAGGCCGGGTCTTCAGAGAGACGAGCCGCGATTACGGCCCCGGCTGAACCGCCGCCCACCACAATGAAATCAAAGGTACTACCCATAACTTCTCCAGTTGCGTCAATGGTGTTAGAGCTCCACTAGGCGCCCGTCCTTTGCCGTCTAACTCCCAAACTATCCCTGCGCGACAGACCATAATAAGAAGATGGGCTCGCGCATGAAAGCAACTTTACTCGCGCCCGGGTTGAATGAGTTGTTGGGCGCGGCATTAATCTTCCCTCGGGGGCATGATTTGAATCTGATGCTTCTCCGCTATCGAGAGAACCTTCTCCAAATCCTCCGGCACACGCTTTACGTTCTCAGATATTTCCTCATAGAAATGTTCAATCCCCGCCGGGTGAGCCCACGTCAGATACCTCGCCGCCCTGGAGGAAGTATTTCGATACCCGTGAACAGTCCCGCGTCGGATGTTGATGAAATATCCCGGCGAGACAGCCATCGTCTCGCCCTCCAGGCTCATCTCAAGCTCCCCATCAAGGATATAGAAGGCTTCATCGAATCCATCATGCCTGTGATCCGGTACGACACTTCCCGGCAAGACAGTGGCTTCGAATAGCGCCCATGAATTAGTAGTATCTTCGCCAACGGCTTTACAGATAAACGGGTCGCCGAGGATGTTCAGTCTCTTTCCTTCTTGAGCTTCCCAGATGCTTTTGCTGTTTCTTACCACAGGCGCCTCCTTCAAACTGGTTTTAGCATTTATGGGTACGTAAATTTGCCTGTATGCGGATTCCCTTCAATTCTTACGAATCATGACTGGAGCCCAACGCCCGAATTAACGCGGTGCGATGAGCCGTCATAAAAATAGAGTCTCGCGTATGAAAGCGCCGCCAATTCGCCAGGGTTGAATGAATTGTTAAGCTGCCGCACATCGAATTATCATTCACCTCGGTGTCGAGCGCATGCCTAAAGAATAACCGACAGTCGTAATAATCTGGTGGCTGATAAATAGAAATACTAATGACCACAGTACTCTTTCGAACGTAACGGAGATAAACCACGCCAGAACCAGCCACGCCCCCAGGATAAAGTCTATCTGGTCGAAAGCATAAAAGATTAGCGCCGTCATGCCGTTTGCAGTATTCCCCGGAGCAATATCCAACTGCCGTTTGATAAAGCTGTTTGGAAGTTCGCTGAGCATGGCCGCCGCGCCAAAGACGAAGCCAATAACCGCAGCTTTGGGGAAAGAGTAATCGAGCAACTCGATGGCGCGGATTGAAGCGAAGTGATGGAGGAATATAGCCTGTAAGGTAAACCCGATGGCCGTGCCACATCCGACAGCAAAGAGGCCGCGATAAGTCTTATTTGCGCCAAACAACGGTTTGCCGTTGAAGATATATCCTCTATCAAGCGGGCGGCACAAAGAGGAGAGCCAATTGAACTTTATGCAGAAGCCATGTGTAGCCAGCCCGAGTAGCAAGGGAGAAAAAAGATAGCTTATAGAAAGAAATTCTCGCATAGCGGAAGATTGTAGAACCCGGGTCTTCGGCAGCCCAACGCGCGAAATAACCCGGCGGCAATAGAGTTAAAAATCTGGCGACTCGATTTATACCGGTAACGGTCAGCCTCTAGAAATTTAATTCTTACTATGTTATAAGGCACGCCAATATAAAACAGGTGCAGTTTCGATAGGAGCATACCATGAATGCAATCACACAAATGATCACACAGCAGGTTGCGGGTACAGCCGTGCGGGCGATGGCAGCAAGAATCGGCGTTAGCGAGGCGACTGCCGAACGAGCCGTGCAAATAGCAGTCCCGCTTATAATAGCGGCACTTGCGCGTAACGCCGCTCAACCGGATGGCGCACAGGACCTACAGGATGCTGTTACTAAAGATCACGACGGGAGCATCTTCGACAACCTGGCGGGCTATTTGAACAACCCTCAGGCGGCGAACGGCTCGGGGATTCTGGGGCATGTCTTCGGACAGCAACAGGAGACGGTTCAGAGCAATCTGGCACAGGCCACAGGGTTGGATCAGAATGCCGCAGGCAATATTTTAGAGATAGCCGCGCCTCTGGTGATGGGCGCTCTAGGGCAAACACAGAGGCAGAATGACCTTGACGCTAACGGGCTATCACAGTTTCTTGATGCTCAGCGAGAGCAAACGGCAGAGTCCGCGCCTGACTTGATGGGGGCGCTTAACGCCATGTTGGATTCTAACCGCGACGGAAGCGCTGCGGATGATGTCGGACGTCTTATCGGAAATTTTCTAAAATGATACGGACCTAAAACTGCCCCCACAAGAATTTATCCCTTTGAGATTTATTAGGGAGATGAAATCCGTGTGATTCGCGCTTCGGTCGAAGCCTGTTAGGCGTCTGCACTCTCCCCCAATCGAAAGTCTATTATCTTGAAAGGAGAAGCATCACGAAAATAATAGCCTTCATCGTAATGTTCTTCTTTCTACCAACTTCCCTTACTGCTCAACAATTGCCGGAGTGGTATCGCGTTTATACTTTTGACGATAGCATTATTGAAATGAACACTTCCGATGTGACGTTGTGGGGGAGCGGCAACGATCGCGTAAAACCTGATATTGGCCGCATAAAATTTCGTTGGACTTTTGACACACTGCAGCCACTGAGCGGAGAGCCTCAATTAAAATACAAAAGCAAGCTGGAAGTCTTTGATTCTATATTGCCGCACTTAATGTTGGATACTTAAGTAGTCTGTACCTCATTAGTCAGTACCCTTCTACATCTCAATCTGTTACTGATGAAAAACTCATGCCGCCAGATATTATTCGTCTAGTTAAGAATCATCCTTACACGAAGACTTACAAAGGCGCAGCAATTAATTATGATTATCTGGCCGAGAATATAGACACCATCGAACGGTTACAAAGTTACACCGATTTGCTGGAGAAAATCGCTGACTCGCTGCGAGGGCACGCCAAAAAAGTCCGGGCAGAAAAATCCATGCAATATCGAGAGATATTAGACGACTCATCATTCCCTATGATTCAACCTCAGGTACGGGTGTGTAATAAGGGCTGTTTAGGACTGCCCAAAGGAGTCAGGCTATTTGAGGTCAATGTTCCTGTATTTCATTTGCAGCTTGCTATGCTGCAAGGGGAAATGAGAATCGTTTCGGCGCTTCCATATTACCAATGACGCGCAGCCTAACAATTCATCCAACCGGAGCGGCGATTGACAGGTGCCTGCGCTAATCATTTATCACATCCCAAAGGCCGGAGAAATACCAATCTCCATACATCCAACGAACTTCTATCGCCGTCTCCCTTTCGTAGACTTTCCCCTTCTTATCCATCTCTTTTGATATACCCGAAATGTGATAGCGAACCAGATTCTCACCCTCAACCGAGAGATCAATTACCCAGGTTGGCTTGAACTTTAAGAGGATGCTCCGGTATCCCTTAGCGATACCGTTCTTTGTGGCTTCAACATAGGCTTCCCTGTCCAGGGTTATAGGCGAGGCCACCGATTCCAAAGACAGATCATACGACTTCTCATATTGCTGCGTGCGCTCATACTCCACGTACAAATTCAGCCTCTCAATCAACCTCGCTCGCAAATGCTGTGGAACGGGAGCAAGCACTTTCTCTAGTCTCACTTGCTCTTTGCTCTGGGAATGTGTCGAGGCGGACATTACCAGCAGAAGCGACAGAATAGATATGCTCTTCAACAGGTTTCTCATAAGGCTCAATTAATATCTATAAATTCAAGCAAGCGCTCAACGCCGGAATTAAGAAGGCGAATCGCCATTAACGCCGAATCCAGCGGATGAAAGCAACTCTATGTCTGCTCCGGTTGAATGAGTTATTGGGTCGCCTTACGATTTGAAATCTCACGGCTGAAGCCCAATCCGCCGCACCAGGTCTGCAAAGCGCGGGTCATCACGAATACTGTCTGATAGGGGCTCGACTTTGATAAATACCAGCCTGTCATCATGCTCCTCATACGCCTTTTCAAGCCATTCAAATGCTAAATCCCTATCCCCTAAAGCCAGAAATACAATCGCCAGATAAGAAGACGAGACATAACGCCGTTTCGATAGCTCCATCAGACTGTCCAGCGTATCCTTCGCCGCGCTCGTTTGACCCGTTAGTGCGAGGACGCGCCCAAGTTGTGCAATGAATAATGGCTCGTACGGTAAAATCTTAAGCGCTTCCCGTATAACCCCTCCCGCCTGCTCATACATGCCCTTTTGTTCATATGCCAGGCCCAGAAATGCATACGTAGGGCCAAACATCGGATCCATTTGCAGGGTCTTATTCAGTTCTTCAATGGCATCGTCGTATTGGCGCGCCCAGTAAAGTATCATTCCAACATCTCTGTTGATGATCAGAGAGAGCGGGTCCAGTTTCTGGGCGCGCCTTATTTGTACCAATGCCTCTTCACTCTGCCCCACTGTGGATAGATAGCTTGCGTACCACTGGTGGGCCGGCGCGTAGTTTGGGTTAAGCTCCAGACTGCGCTTAAATTCCTTTTGTGCGCCCGCCCAGTCCCAGTCGTAGCGGTACATAGCATAGGCGAGCGAGGTATGAGCTTCGGCTAATTGACTATCTAATTCGAGTGCACGCAACGCCGCTTGCTTTGATACGGGATATGTTTGATCGGGGGCCAGGACACCATACATGCTGAGCACCGTATAGCAGTCGGCCAGCCCCGCGAATGCCAGCGCATATTTGCTATCTCTTTCGATGGCGTGGTTGAAATATTCTATAGCCTTTTTCAATCCCTCTTCAGTTCTCTTGCTCCAAAAATATCTGCCTTTGAGATAAAGCTGATAAGCCTCTACGTCTGCGGTATTGCGCTTCAAGACCAGGGCCGCTTCCTCTCCCAGCAGCTTCACCTTCAGGGCTTCTACTATGGCCAGAGAGATTTCATCCTGAATGTCGAAGACATCTTCCAGCTGCCGGTCGTACTTCTCTGACCAGAGATGGTAGCCATCATCTACATTGATCAGTTGCGCAGTCACACGCAATCGACTGCCAGCCTTTCTGACGCTTCCTTCAAGGACCGTAGAGACATTCAGCTTCTGGCCAATTTCGCGTATATCCAGCCCCCGCCCCTTAAAAGAGAATGCGGAAGTGCGGGCTGCCACCTGCAAACCGTCAACCTTCGACAATGCATTAAGGAGTTCCTCCGCAAGCCCGTCACAGAAATATTCGTTCTCCTGGTCGGCGCTCATATTCACGAACGGCAACACGGCTATTGAAGGCTTAACGGAAAGCGGCTGTGTGGGGATTTCAGTATTTTGAGTCGTGGAAGGAAGCGCCATAGTTGCAGAGGACTCTAAAGAGTCCTCGTCAATCAACGGCGTCCCGTCATAACGGCAAAATTTAATTGTTTCATCTGTGTAAGAATGTTGGCATTTATGACAGCGTTTCATATATGAGGCAGGTTATCACAATCTTCAAAAGCCATGTAATATGCCATGAAGTTAAATGAGCGAAACGGCCCAACGGCCGAATTAACCGGACAGCCAATATAGATTGATGTTGAAGTCAACGCTCTCTTGCCGCTTCGGCTGAATGAGCTATTAGGGGATGCTTTCATTCGTTGATTCACGGGGCCTGACTTATAGGCTCACTTGCGGCAGCAACCAGCTCAGTCACTTTTTGCGCTATGAATGAACTTTGTTTGGATTGGCGGGGGAGGGTTACTACGTCCGAAAGGTCGTCAATCAATTGATGGCACTCTGCTTCGTCAGCTAGAGACAGCGTATGTATGTCGCCAATTGGTGCCGGCACATCAGCGGATGTCGCTCCCCGGACGAGTAACGGCAGGGTTATCCCCGCACGTCCCCAAGAGGCCCCGAGTTCGAACAGAACATAGCTTGATGCCTTCACATCCGGGGATATAATTCCCAGAACTGCCTCCGCACGCTGCAACTCGGAACGGAGGCGATCAGAAGTGCGGTCGCCCACTTTGAGACGATATGGATGTACCGATGTGCATCGCAGATCGGTTGGTTCGATGACGAAGGCGGCGGCCAGCACATTGACCAGCGCCTGTACGACGGTGACGTCAGCGTGTCTATGACTGATAAAGATTTTTGGGAACCCCCGGCGTGAACGCGCCAAATGCTCTCCGAACGCGCGAACGAGTTCGCTTGCCGCATCTCTTATTCCAGCAGCGTCAGGTTGCATGCGAACTGTAAACAGGTCACTGACCACCGTCGGTATCTCTAAATTGCCGACCAGTACAGGCAGTAGAAGTGTTCTGCCAAAACTATGTTGCAGCGCCCGAGCCATGCCTATCTCGCCCATGACGAAATGAGACCCGAGCGCGCGTTCCGTCAGGATTACGATTACGGCGTCGGAGTTCGTTATAGCGCGGAGCAAAACATCACGCCAATTCTGGCCGGGAGCAATCGCCAGTGCGTCATAAACTACACTATGGCCCAATTGCTCAAGCTCCCTGGCGAGCAAACGTGCCAACTCACCATCTTCATTCTTATATGATAAATATAGTGATGCCACTACATTCCTCCTTGGGGGTCACAAAGTTAAGGGATTTCCCGCTCGTATATGGCCTTGCCGTCCGGCATCTGAACTATCTCGTTTATGCGGTTGCCATTCAGCTCCAGAGTCACGTAGCCGTTCGGACCGTATTCATTCTCGTGCCCTTTGATGTAAGGGTTTGGCCCTTCAAGTATAAGACCGCCCGGCACCATATTCTTCATCTCTACCTTTCTCAAAGTAGAGTCCTGTGAACCATGCGCAACAATTTCCCCTGCACTAATCTCATCTGTAAAGTAAGGATAACCACTGTGGCCTACGCAGCGCCCATAGAGCCCCCATACTGGATGCTGGTCAAATAGCATGCAGCGATGTTCGTGCCCCCAGTACCAGGCGAAAATCCTCTTGTCGGTGAGCAACTCCCCCAGCTCGGCCTGCATTTGCGACTTAGGCCTCTCCATCCATGAGAAGAGCTGATGATGCGAGAAGAGAATCACGCGGCGGTTACCGGCGTTGGCTAACAGGCCCTTCAGCCATTCGACCTGCTCCCCTGCCAGATGCCACTCTTTGTAGGCGGAGTCCAGGCCCACCAGTAACCAATTATCATTCTGGAGCGCGAAGTAGCTGGCAGGCTGTTTGAACCTCTTCAGTGTCTGGTCGAAATAGGCGTAGCCACCCGTATACATCTCGTGGTTGGAGTTACAGGCACGGCTGATGGCGCTGGCATTCTTGGGCCACAGACCCAGAAAGCGTTCGGTCACCTCCCTATCTGTGCCGGAGTAATAAACATCTCCCAGGTGTAGCAGGAGGTCGTAGCCTTTCTGGTCATTCTCTATGCTCGTAGCGCAGTCGGGCGCGCCGTAGAGGCCCGTCCCCCAATCGCCCAGGATGGCCACGCGCGTATTGTTGGGCAGAGGGTCGGGAGTGGCTGGAGCCGTCTGCCATTTGTGCGGTCTTATCTTCTTGACCCAGGTGAAGAGGCTCCTGGCCCAGCCGAGTATGTCATGCTCGTCGAACTGCGCTTCGAGCCCGTCTCCGCCTGCTGCATCCGCTACTTTATCCTCTTGCAGTGCGATTTCCGCCAGTTGGCTCTGAATCAAGGAGGTGAACTGGTCATCCGGGGCGGCCAGAATTCCTTCATGTCGCTGCTCGGCCTCTAAAATCTTGAGCGAGCGGGAGAGATTCTCAAACCACTGCGCAGATTCTTCAGCCGTCGCAGACGGCTCATTTGACTCAAAGGCTTCATATCCTGCGGGAACGGGCTTTTGCGGCGCCTCCATCATCGCGTTTGGGTCTTGTTCAAGGGCTTTGCGGATTGCCCTGCTGAGACGCCCGTAGCTGACTATGACCGGGGGTTTATTGTCTGGCATCAATCTTTTCTCCAAGCTTCCTGGTTAAATTTTATCAATGAGCGTCAGGCCTATGTTCTTTCATTTTAAGAGCGCGTCAGGCTCACGCGTCTTCTCCTGTAGGGCTAGAATTGATATGCCCTCATTGGCCTCATAGGTTTCATCCTTTCTATCGAGGCGTTTCATCTTCTCGGTGCCCTTATGGTGCAGCGCAACCGCCCTCCAGTCTATTGGCTCAAAGACAGGGCTGCCGGAACTCCCAGGCTCGGTCGGGGTTCTGTAATGCAGCAGCCTTTCGTTGCAGCCCAGAAGATGATTGTCCTGTAGTGAAAGCTCAAGGTCGCGCCCACGCGGGTGGCCTATGATGTAGAGGCGCGGCGGGGGTTCATTCATCTGCATGGCTTTTGAGTAGAGAGTGATAGGTTTGGCTTTCGGCTCGCCCTTAAGCTTGAGGAAGGTTGCGTCCAGATCGGTATAGGGTGAGTACCAATGGACCTCATCCTTCACCTCAAAGACCTCTCCTACAGCCTGAAAATTCACCCTGGTGTCTTCAGGGTAAATTGCCAGAGGGTTCGGAGATTGGCTGACGACGTGGTTGTTTGTCAGAAGCAGGACGCCCTCCTGTCCGGGAAAGAAGTCTGAGGCGTTAACGAGCCAGCCTGTGCCCTGCCCCTTACCATCTCGCCTCTCAACGCGAGCGATAGAGTTGCACTGCTCAAGCCCCTTCCTGTACCAACTTAGCGTTACCATCCTGTCGGGCCCGAAGATGGCTTCCAATTCCTCCATATTCTCGCCTAAAGCGTTCGCCTCTTCCCTTACCTTCCTGGGATCACCCATCCCTGCCGACCCATCTGCGCGCAGGTATCCGGCCCTGCACACAGGAAGCACTAAATTCCCAGGAGGTTCGTTACCGTTAAGCTGCCAGACCTCTGTCAGTTGTCTGATGGTGCTGTTTATCTCGAAGGCGTCCGCTCCACTGGTATCAATATACCTAAAGGCAGCTTTGGCAGCCTCCACGTTATTACCGAGAGCGATGTGGACTTCCAACAAGGTGGCGGCATCCCAGCACTCTAAACGGTCTCTATCATCCTGTTTATTCTTAAGAGTCGCCAGAATCTCCTGAGCCACAGCAATCGGGTCAGGCAGCCCGACCAGAGGAAGATTATCCCTGCGCGCACGGGAGGCTAAGGCCACCACGTTAATCCCGTGCCAGAGATGCTTCTGCGGATCAAGCCTGTACACGAAGAGGTATTCGTTGAGGGCGCGTTCCAGATTGGCGCGATTAAGCGGCGACTTAGGGTCATCGTTATTGACGTAGAGTTGCTTGTAGATGCGCCCCATCAGCCCGCGCGCCTCTAACTCCTCCGCTTTGATGCCTTGCGGTTCTTCTATGATGGAGCGCAGCATCCTCTCTCCTGGGACCAACATCCCCTGGTCTATGAGCGCCTGCGCGTACAGGCGTCGAACCCGCTGAGTGCGTAAGCCTGACTGTAGAAGCGCCTCCGCGAGTTGCGCCATTAAAGTGTACCGACGTTTACGGCGCAAAGAGGACATAAGCTCTTTGGCAGAATCTTCAGGAAACGGATCTTCTTCCCTTTTGATACGCTCAATAAGCTCCGTACAAATGTCGTCCGCCCCCTGCCAGTTGAAGTCCCTGAGGGCCGCATTCAACTTACCCTCAATCTGTAATGCATCACCCCAAGACATATTGATTGCCCTCTCTTGCTCTTAATCGAGCATAGCTGCTATGTGAACGGGCTTGAGCAATATCCTGTAAGCTCCAGCTGAGACTTCGGTACTAGGGAAGGCCTTAATCGCCAGGAAAGCGTTTTAAAGTTTAATTTGAGGCGTAAGATACCAGTTTTTCGATAGCGAGATAACGGAACTGCGCTAGCCACCAACAAGATTCGAGGACTTAGACTTGCAAGAGCTATAATTGAGGCCAGAATAATAGTTTCATTTATTCCTTGCGTCAATCAGAAATAGGACTGGAGAACGGTTTGGATTAACGTGTCATTTTAGCTGACATTAACCCAGGGAATTACTTCATCAGTGACCAGACGCGCATACAGATCGAGTACCATTATTTTGTCATGAGAAGAATGACAAAGAAATGCTTGTAGGGTGCGCCGCTGGAATTTGATGCCGCGCTCGAATTGGCCGGGATACATTTGGTCGGGGGACTTACGAACCGCCGGACGCGGCGTTAGCTACTTCGCGGGCGACAGACGCGCCGCATATCCGCCCGAAGGCGCGAGCCTGATGAGCTGCGTTTCGCCCGCGCTGACATTCCGCGTGGCGACGGTGAGCTGCTTCGGCTCAGTGGCGGCCTGGGAGCCGTCGGCGTACTCCGTCAACTCGTACATGCCGCGACCGAGGAAGCCGAGCGGAAGCCGCAACGTCCGCCCGGACTCGTTCGTCATCCCACCTATGAACCACTCGCGCCCGCGCCTGCGAGCCACGAGGATGAACTCGCCTATGCTCCCTTCCAGGACTCGCGTCTCATCCCAGGTCGTAGGGACCACGCGCAGGAAGTCTGCGCCCGGCTCGTCCCGATATGCGCCGGGATAGTCTGAGATCATCTGGAGCGGGCTGTCGTAAACGACGTACATAGCCAACTGATGCGCGCGCGTCGTCATCACGAGCGGTAGTTTGTCCTGCGGCTTGAAAGCGGCGCGCGTCACATTGCGGAAGCCGCCCGGCGTGTAGTCCATCGGCCCTACGAGCATGCGCGTGAACGGCAACGTAACGTTGTGCGTCGCCGTCACGCGGTCGCTCCACTTGTTGTACTCTGCGCCGAGCACGCCCTCCTGCGTCAGGTAGTTCGGATAGGTGCGCACGAGCCCCGTAGGCTTGTATGCGCCGTGCAGGTCAACGACGAGGTGGTGCTCAGCCGCCTTGCGAAGTATACGATGGTAGAAACCGACCATCTCCTGGTCATCGTGATCCATGAAGTCAACCTTAACACCCTTGACGCCTATCTTCTCGTAATAGGGAAACGCTCTGTCCATCTGGTCGCGCGCAGGAATCCAGTGGAGCCAGAGGATAAGACCGACGCCGCGCTCGCGCGCGTAAGCGACGAGGCCAGGCAGGTCTATCTCTGGGATGGACTTCGTGATGTCGGCCTGCGTGTCTGCGTTATCACCCCACGAAGGCTTCTTCGTATACCAGCCTGCGTCCATAAGCATGTATTCGAACCCCATCGCGGAGGCGAAGTCTATGTAGTACTTCATCGTGGCGTCGTTCATGCCCGGGTTCGCTATCCCCTCCGCCACCTGACCTGACCACCAGTCCCACGCGGCCTTGCCAGGCTTTATCCAGGACGTGTCGCCGACGATGCTCGGCGGGTTAAGGCTCAAGAGCAACGTGGACTCTATGAGGCGGCCGGGCGCGTCTCCGAGCAGAAGGACGCGCCAGGGAGACTCCTGCGGCGTTCGCCCGCGAACTGCCGAACCCGTCTCTTGCCCGCCGAAAGGCGACAGGCGCGAGACGAGCGCGTTCTTCACCCCCTCCAACCCTTGCAGGTACATGCCTGCGTAGTCTTTGAGGTCAGCCTCGGCGATGGCAACGTACGGGCCGCTGGTTTTAACGACCAGCGGCAGCCCTATCTTCGCGCCGGGCTGGATGGTATCCAGCATGGCCTGCCTGAACTCCTGCTCGTAATTCGAGTGAAAGGTGCGGAGCCGCATAGGCCAACTTATACTGTTCTCCTGGAAACGGAACTCGCTACGCTCGTCAACAATCTTGAACTCCTCTATAGCGGCCTGCGCTGGGATTCTGTAGCGGAAGGCCGCGCCATCATCGTAGGCTCGGAAGACGAGTTGTACCTTGCGCCGCTTCCCGCCTGTCTCCTGGAGCGAGACCACTAACTCGCGATACCGGTCGCGCGCTCTGCTAGCCTTCCCTACGACGAGGTCGTACCAGGAGTCATGCGCGCGACGCCGCATCGCGGTCACACGCATCCTGCCCGACAGTACGCCGCCGTCGTTGAAGACGAGGCCGAGCGTCGAAGGTATGATGACAGTCCGTCCGTCGTAGATGACGGAGTAGGTGGGCGCGCTGTCACGGTTCAGCGAGAAAACAATCTTCACCCGGCCGTTTGGCGAGCGCAGTTCGGACGCGCCCGCTCGATTCTGACCGAAGGCGATACTGGCCAGGGCAAGCAGGAGGAGAGCAGGCAGCGTTATTCTCTTCATCTCTTCTCGGAATCCGTGTTTTCGTCGAGCAGACTGGGAGATTATGTCCGCGCCGTGCGGCAGTCAAGGAGAGCTTCAGTGGAATGAATAAAAGCGACGAATCAGCCATTCTCTTCCGAACAAATGTGCGAGGGGCAGCTTAAATACCGCAGCACCTCAAGCCTCTATTCTTAGTCGCTCGACGACGGCACGGGCATGGAAATTCGCTGAGCGTCGCTTTCAAAATTCACTGGCGCCGTTTGTTGAAAGTGTAATTCCGCCATTTCAGTCTCATGCTCCCATCGTTGCCCGACTCGAAAATGATGAAGTTCCCGTAAAAGCTTCCGCCATTCACATAAAAGAGATTATCTCCAAAGGGTCTTAGAGGAATCTCCTTCATGTAGACGACTGAACCGGGTTGTAGCTCGGGTACGGTGAGCACTAACTTTTCATTCACGATGCTAACGTCGAATTCGCTGAAGGTTACCGTGCGAATGGCGTTCGGGTCTGTGAGAACGTATCGCCCTGTGTATTTCTGCCACTGCGGCAAAGCCTCCTCTAGAGCTTTGGCCTGGCTCCGCTCAAGCGACCTCACGACCACAGGAGTCAATTTCCAGAGAATAGGGCTGACGATTTGGACGGGCTCACCTTGGGTATTCATCAACACGACCACGCCCAGCTTGCGTAGGTAGTTAATTAACACCATGCATGAGAAGCCAGCGGTGCCGCCGTCCTTGTAGTCAATCTGCTCTCCATACCATATTCCACTTGTCCAGCCGATGTTAGATCCTGCTCGCCAAAGCTGCGAAGCCTGTCCTTTTGCGTCCCTCGTAAGGTCGGTGCTTACCGCGACCGGGATTGTCATCTCTCTAAGAGAATAACTGCCTAAAACCTGCTTGCCGCCAGCCGGGCCTTCACGAAAGAACAGGGACATAAAACGCGTCATGTCATCCACGTTCGAATAGAGCATGCCGGAAGCCATGCCATATTCCGGATACGTTGATTCTTCAAATGTGCCATCCGGGCGTGCCGGCTTATAACCGACTGCAAAGCGGTTCTTCATCGATTCCGTTAGAACGAACCCGCTCTGGTTCATCCCCAGGGGCTTCAGTATGTGCTGGTCTACGTACTGCGTGTAGGGCTGTTTTGCGACGCGTGCCAGCGCGAGGCCCATGATGTTGTAACCAAGGTTAGAGTAAGCGAACTGTGACATGGCGGGCACGATCATTTCGACATCTTTGAGGCTCTTTAACTGTTCTTCGACGGAAGGAAACTTTTCCGTGAACTGGTACTCGTGAGTCATGGGAGGTTCCCTTGGCAGACCCGAATAATGCGCGGCAACCTGACGGAACGTAGCTGGCCGGGCATCGGGAAACCGCGATTTGATCTTGAACTCGGGAAGGTATTTCTCAATTGGATCGTCCAGGCTCAGCTTGCCGGCGTCTCTCAACTGCATCAGCATCAGCGCGGTGAAAACCTTCGTAATGGAGCCAACCCGATAGACCGTCATCGAATCCGCCGGAACTTTCTTATCAACGTCAGCAAAGCCGAACCCCTTCGAGAAGAGAACGTCCTGGTCGTAGACGATAGCAACGGATAGACCGGCAATCTTCTTTTCCTGTCTTCCCTTTTCAATGTCTGATTCTATTTCGGCCAGGATGGCGCGTATCTCTGGATCGTTCTTGTCGAGAGTGGGCGAAACTTGCTGCGCCGTCGCCGTCAGGCCCGGCCAGATGCAGGTCAGCGCGATTACGCTAGACAACAGGCCGGCCAGGATTTTCGATCTTCTATTCATAAACTTTGCCTTTCTCACGCCCAGCTTTCGCCCAAATTAGGCGTAGGAATACGTCCTCGCCGACATCATCGGGAGCATCCCGCTCACTCATACCGCAGCGCCACCAGCGGGTCCACTTTCGTAGCCCGCCGCGCCGGGATGTAACATGCGAGCAGCGCCACGCCGGCGAGCAGCAATGCTATAACCGTAAACGTCGCCGGATCAGTCGCGCTCACGCCAAACAGCAAGCTCGTCATCAGGCGCGTTAACGCGAAGGCTCCCGCCAAACCAATCACCTCTCCGATCAAGGTCAGGGTTAAACCTTGCCCTACCACCAGTCTGAGCACATCTCGTTGAGTTGCGCCCAAAGCCATACGGATACCGATCTCGTGTTTTTTTTGTGTGACGGCATAGGCCATGACGCCGTAGATGCCTACGGCGGCCAGGATCAGCGCCGCGACGGCCAGCGCGCCCATCAGAAACATAGTGACGCGCGGGGCTGCGACCTCGGCGGAGAAGAACTGCTTCATGGTGCTGATGCGATAGACCGGTTGCTCCGGGTCCACTGCCTTCACGGAGGCGCGCATCGCGTCTGCAAGCTGTTCCGGTTCGGCGGAGGTGTGCGCGATGAGCGTCATCGCCGCTCGCGGGCGTTGTGAGAAGGGCACGTAAATTTCCGGCCGGGTCGGCGCGTTCAGCCCAAACTGCTTGGTGTCATTGACCACCCCGACGATCTCGCGCCAGGGCATAGGCTGCTGGTCGTAAATCTGTATGCGTTTGCCTATCGGGTCTTCGCCGGGCCAGAAGCTTGCGGCCAGCGTTTCGTTAACGACGACCACTTCGACAGCGCCCGGCTGATCCTGCTCGGTGAACTCGCGTCCACGCCGCAACTGCATACCCATCGTGCGAAAATAATTGGGGCTGATGGCGCGCCAGATCGCTGACGGATTATCCTGAAGCGAAGCGGACGCGCGGCCTTCGATGATGAAGGCAAAAAAACCGCCTTCGGCCAGCGGCAGGTCGCTGCTTTCCAGCACAGTGGGATCCGAAGCTTGGAATTCACGTGACTTGAAGTCGCG
>JADMIO012877981.1_pt1 | contig 47988 bp, 17 predicted proteins | sample 8958161 | NCBI WGS metagenome assembly JADMIO01 (sample SAMN16585339, study PRJNA669376) | soil metagenome | isolation source: Crop rotation soil | place: USA: Cullars Rotation, Alabama | collected 2011
GCTCGTGATCTATTTCAGGCCCCTCGGAAATGAACAAGTCAGGAAGAGGGGCTTGCCCCCGCTCTCCGACGAAGAGCACCGCAGCTTCTGTTTCAGGCAGGATTGAAGCCAGTCCTGGCTGCGTCAACAATACTGCCGGCTTTGCGTCTTCGATCATGAACCGCAGTCGCTCGCACGGATAACTCGGATCGAGCGGCACATAAGCTCCGCCCGCCTTCAAAACACCCAGCATGCCGATTACCAACTCCAGGCTGCGCTCAACGCATAGCCCGACTAACACTTCGGGACCGGCACCCAACGCCCGTAGTTGATGGGCCAGCTGATTCGCACGCTCATTCAATTCGGCATAAGTCAGTTGCTCGCCCGCGAACTCCACCGCCAGAGCGCCAGGCGTCTTTGCAGCCTGCGCCTCAAAAAGTTGATGCACGCAAGAATCGCGTGTGATCGGTTGCTGTGTCTCGTTCCATTCAATAAGCAGCTTGCGCCGCTCGTCTTCAGTTAAAAACTCGATCTCGGGCACGCGACTGTCGGGATTGGCCACGGCCTCGTCGAGAAATTTCCGGTAGTGTGCGATTAGACGCTCCACCGTCGCTTCATCAAAGAGGTCTGTGCTGTAGAAGAGAAAGCCCTGTAGACCGCCAGGCTCGTCCCACATGTGGCATTCGAGATCGAAGCGTGTCGTGAGGGTCTCAAACTCCTGCGTCCTGAGCGCAAGACCGGGAAGCTGGAGCTCCTGCATGGGCGCGTTCTGTAGCGCGAAAGAGACTTGAAAAATCGGATTGCGGCTGAGGTCGCGCGCGGGCTGCAACTCTTCGACGACTTTTTCAAACGGTAAGTCCTGATGCGCATATGCTTCGAGCGTCAGATCGCGAACGCGTCGCAGCAGTTCACGAAATGTGGGACGGCCGTCGAAGTCCGTGCGCAGGACAAGCGTGTTGACGAAGAAGCCGATGAGGCTCTCGAGCTCGGCGCGATTTCGATTCGCGATACCCGTTCCGACAAGGATGTCCGTCTGGTTCGTGTAGCGATGAAGGAGGGATTGAAACGCTGCCAGCAACGTCATGAAGAGCGTCGCGCCTTCGTGCCTGCCTAAGTTCTTGATGGCTTCCGAGAGATCTTCGGAAAGCGCGAATCGCCGTACGGAGCCGCGAAAGCTCTGACGCGGCGGGCGCACTCGATCAGCCGGCAGCTCCAGCACCGGAAGCTCGCCGCCGAGTTGTTGCTTCCAGTAATTAAGCTGGCGTTCAAGATTTCCCTTCGTCAACCATTCGCGTTGCCATTCGGAGAAGTCGGCATACTGCACTGCCAGCTCCGGAAGTGGCTGGCGTTGGTAGAGAGACGCCATCTCATTCACCAGCACACCCATGGACCAGCCATCGGAGATGATGTGGTGCATCGTAAAGATCAGCACCCACTCGTCCGCGTTCAACCTGAGCAGTCGAGCGCGTACGAGCGGACCGGTTTCCAGATCGAATGGTCGTTGTGCTTCCGCGGTTGCAAGCCGCATCACTTCCGTCTCACGCACCTCGACAACCGGCATCTTGAGCGTCAAGTGGTCGGCGATGATCTGTACGGGTTGGTTATCGATGAGTCTGAAAGTCGTGCGCAGGATTTCATGCCGGCGGATGATTTCGTTCATGCCCCACTCGAGGGCCTCCGTGTTGAGCCGGCCGGTGAGACGCAACGCGGTGGGCATGTTGTAAGCGATGCTGTCGGGTTCGAGCTGATGTAGGAACCACAGACGTTGCTGGGCGAACGATAGCTGAGCGTGCGACCGAGCCTGACGGCGCGGAATGGTTTGCGTTTCCGTCTCTTGCCCGGTGAGACGTTTTTCAAGCAGCGCGCGCTTCGCCGCCGAAAGTTTCTCACGTCGTGTCGTTAGATCAGTTGCAGACATACTTTTATTTTTAGCCACAAAGAGGCACAAAAACACATAAGAAATTATTTGTGCCTTTTTGTGGCAAAACATTCCGACAGTCTCTCGGCCAGCACAGAGACATTGGGTTCGCGCAGCAAAGTCATGTGACTACCTGGTGTTTCATACACTTCTACCTTTTCCCAACCGAGACGGGGAGATCTTTCAGCAGCACGGAAGAGGACGATGTTGGCGGGAAGATCGTTGGGCCGATAGCTGTGCGCCGCACGAAAGTTAGCCTTGAAGACCCGGAACTGTTGACTGAGACGTGCAAGGCTCATATCGTGCGGGATGATGCTTGCAGCCTTCGCCTGTTCCAGCAGGACCGAAACATCAGCCGCCTCTTCTATTTGGTCCTTCGACAAGCCCAGGTGTAAAGCAAAGCTCGCCAACAACGAGGCGTCGTCAGTCATCTCTTCTTCACCATCCGGCGCTTTTGTATCAAACAACGCTACGAGCCGCACTTCATCGCCTTGCGCCTGAAGTTGTCTCGCCATCTCCAAAGCGACGAGACCGCCCATGGACCAGCCGCCGAGTAAGTATGGCCCCTGAGACTGAATTGTTCGCACCGCTTCGACATAATCTGCCGCCATCTCCTCCACTTGCGTCTGTGGCTCCTGCTCATCAGCGACTCCGCGCGCCTGCAGTCCGTAGAAAGGTTGCTGCGCGCCGAGACGCCGCGCCAACGCTCTGTAACAAAGCACGTTTCCGCTTACAGGATGAACACAGAAGAAAGGCAGTTTGGAGCCGTGCGTTTGAATAGGAACGAGTGGCGACGAGCTCGATCCATCTTTCTCGAGGCGCAGGATAGTTGCGAGTGATTCGATTGTCGGCGCTTTGAACAAAGTGTTCAGCGGAATGTTCTTTCCATAGAGCCGCTCGATGCGTGACATCAGCCGCACCGCCAGCAGCGAATGCCCGCCCAGCTCGAAGAAGTCGTCCGTCACTCCACACGGTACATGAAGAAGCTCCTCCCACACCTCAGTCAACTGCAACTCCAGAACATCTCTCGGGGCCACGAGATGGCTTTCTTCAAAACGTCCAGGCGTGGGAAGCGCACGGCGGTCATACTTGCCCTGTGGCGTCAGAGGAATTTCTTCAAGAAAGACGAAGGCTGACGGAATCATGTATTCGGGCAGCCGCTCCTTCAGAGATCCGCGCAACTCATTGATAGTGCACTCCTGCCGTTTGACGATATACGCGATCAGACGCTTATCGCCCGGGGCCACCTCGCGTGCAGCTACAAGGGCTTCATGTACGGAAGGAAGTTGCCGGAGAGCGTTTTCAATCTCACCCGGCTCAATGCGAAAGCCACGCACCTTCAACTGCTCGTCAACGCGTCCGAGGTAATCAATCTCTCCATTGGGAAGTAAGCGCGCTTTATCGCCTGACCGGTAAAGCCTGGCGCCCGGCTGCTGACTGAATGGATGCGGAATAAATTTCTCCGCCGTCAACTCTGGCCGATTGAGATAGCCTCGCGCCACAACTACGCCGCCGATGTAGATTTCTCCCGGCACGCCAACAGGAACAGGACGCATCCGCGAATCAAGCACGTAGATCTCCGTGCCTCTAATCCCGCGCCCGATGGGCGGCGTCTTCTCTTTATCGAGACATTCGCTGTAGGTCACTAATATAGTCGTTTCCGTCGGGCCGTAGGCGTTCACGAAGCGACGGCCCGGCGACCAGCGCTGGACGATGTCCGCGCTGCAAGCTTCACCACCAGAGAGGACCATTCTTAGTTGCGGCAGTTCCTCCGGCGCCATTACCGCCAGCGCCGAAGGCGGCAGCACGACTGTGGTGATTTCCTGCTCCCGCAACATTCTCAACAGACTCTCACCAGGCATCAACGATTCTCTCCTGCCGACACACAACGTCGCCCCGCACGTGAGCGTTGTATACACCTCTAAAACTGAAGCATCGAAACTGAAGGAAGCAAACTGAAGGATGCGGCTCTCCGGTTGCACTCCGAAATCGCGGGCCAGCACCGCCGTCATATTGGAAATACCGTGATGCTCGATCATTACGCCTTTAGGCATTCCGGTCGATCCGGAAGTGTAGATGATGTAAGCGAGGTTCTCCGGTCCAGCGTCAGGTGAAGGATTCTCCACGCTCTGCCGCGCAATCGAGTCGTACTCGTCATCGAGATAGATAGTCCTCTGTTGGATACAGGTGGTACTGACTGTGTCCAGCCTGCGTTGTGTTATCAGCAACGGCATCCGCGTGTCGTCCAACATGAGTCGCAGGCGCTCCGGCGGATATTCCGTGTCAAGCGGGACATACGCCGCGCCCGATTTCAGCACGCCCAACTGAGCGACAATCATCTCGACTGGGTCGTCCAGCAGGATGCCAACCAACACTTCCGGGCCGGCGCCCAATGAACGCAGGTAATGAGCAAGCTGGTTGGCGCGGGCGTTCAACTCGCCATAAGTGACCTGTTGATCTTCAAAGACGAGCGCCGTCGCGTCAGGCCGCTGCATCACCTGCGACTCGAACATCTGTTGAACGCACTCGGTTCGCTCCGAAGGACGCGCGGTTTCGCGAGACAGCGCCAGTATCTTTCGCTCTTCCGCCGGGGTCATCAAAGCTAAATCATGGATGTAGGCCGTGGGTTGAGCGGCGATGCTTTCGAGTAGTTTTCCAAAGTGTGAAAGCATTCTGCGGATCGTCGAGCCGTCAAACAAAGCGGTGACGTAACTGAGCGATCCCTGAATGCCCTGCTCTGTCTCGACGAGGGTTAGAGCCAGATCCGTTTTTGCCGTTCCGTGCTCGACGTCCACCGCGCTCAACCTGAGTCCTGGCAATTCCGCCGCAACGGTCGGAGCATTTTGAAGCGCAAACATCACCTGGAACACGGGAGTGTGGCTCATGCTACGCTCCGGTTGTAACTCTTCCACGAGCTTTTCAAAGGGCACATCCTGATGTCCAAATGCTCCGACCGTCACCTCGTGAACACGTTTCAACACGTCGACGAATCGCGGATTTCCTGAGAGGTCTGTCCGCAGCACTAACGTGTTGACAAAGAAACCTATCAACGGCTCGACCTCTGCGCGGTTACGCCCGGCGACAGGAGCGCCGACTACGACGTCGTTCGCGGATGTATAGCGAGACAGAAACACCTGCCACGCGCCCAGCAACAGCATGAACATCGTCACGCCTTCGCTGCGGCTCAAACTCTTGAGGGCTTCGCTGACGTCCGCAGGTATAGAAAAAGGCTCTACGGCTCCTTTGAAACTCTGCACTGCCGGGCGCGGCCGATCTAACGGCAACTCGAGAACCGGCGGCGCGCCTGACAACTGCCGCTTCCAGTAACTCAGTTGTTCCGCTAAGACTGCGCCCGAGAGCCACTCGCGCTGCCACTGCGCATAGTCTGCATACTGTATCGGTAGCTGTTCCAGCGGCGATTCACGACCTTCGGAGAAGGCCGTGTAGAGCGTCGCGAATTCATGGATCAGCACGCCCATGGACCACCCGTCCGAGGCGATGTGGTGCATCGTGACGAGTAAGATATGTTCGACTTCTCCGAGCCGGATTAGTGTCGCGCGCAACAGCGGCGCACGTGTTAGGTCAAAAGGTAACTGCGCTTCTTCCGTCGCAAGCTTGCGCGAGTCCTCTTCTCTTTGTGTTTGCGGCAATGCGGCGAGATCGAGGAAGCGTAGATCTAACGGTTGAGGTGGAGCGATGACTTGGACCGGCTGGCCGTCAACCATTTTGAAGCTGGTGCGCAGTGACGAATGACGCCGCAGGATTTCATTCAGACTTTTTTCTATAGCAGCGACGTGCAGCGCGCCATGCAAGCGCACGGCTGTTCCGATGTTGTACGTCGAGCTATGGCCTTGTTCCACCTGGTCGAGGAACCACAGACGCTCTTGCGCGAACGAGAGCGGAAATTCAGTTGCGCCGTTGCGGGTGAGCGGCGGTATTCTCAGCCGCTGATCTCTTTCATACCCGAGCATCTCGGCAAGCTCCCACGTTACGTCTCCGAGATGAACATCTGCTTCTTTCCAACGGTCTCCGGCGCGCACGTCAATCCGGTCGTAGCTGTGAAACTTCACATCGCCGAGCATCCGCGACTCGGCGTGAATGCCATCCGTCATGCGGCGCTCTTTATCTTTGTAGGGCTGCAACATCTCAGCATGAAAGCTGAGTCCGAGAAAGCGGCACAAACTCTCCATGACCGGCTGAGGCTCGCGGAGCAGATCTTCAAATCTCACACGGTGTTGTCGCTCACGTGGGACGCGCCGGAGAAACTCGATGATATTTTGGTTGCTCAAAGTCCAGATTAGTTCGGCGAGCTCTCGTCTCGAGTAAGAGTGTTCGTAGCGAAAGAAAATCTGATCGAGTTTCGCCTCTTCAAAGGAACGGACCATGCCCGCCGGGTGCCTGAGCAGATGTACGTAGAGCGCATTCTCGAAATCGACTTCGGCCCGCTCCAGCACATTCTGATCGAGCGCATAGGAAGGCGTCTTATCAACCAGGATGCGTGAACCCAGCCATGTCTGTATTTGTCGATAAAAGGCCTTTGTCGTCAGCCCACGCTCTTCCATCGAGCGCATGATGTGCTGCGCCTCGTCAGCGTCGCAGTCTTTAATCTCCATGATGGCGCGCAGTGTTCCTTCGAGCCAGAAACTATCTTTGCCCGTAAAGGCCGCACGTCTCTCGGCGAGTGTGTTGAAGGAGAGCAATTCTAGCTCGGGTGGCGCAAACAAACGCGGGTGTCCGGCAAGCATGACTCGCAGCAGCGTCGTGCCTGAGCGTGGCGGAGAGAGGATGAAGATTGTGGGTGAATTCTTCGCGGTAGAGTCTGTTTGCGGTGGCAAGGGTCGAATCAATTGCTTTACTTCGGCAAGCATTGTCGCGTTGATCGTAGCCGTCGCGCGTGTGGCGATCGTTGTGGATGCGCTTTCTCCGAGCAGCCGCGAAACGGCTACCGCGTATTCTTTGTCGAGATACTCCGCAAGCTGCTCGACGGACGGCATGGTGAAGATGACCACGACATGCACGATCTCGCCGAGCCGTTCCTGCAGTTGATTGATGAATATCGCTCCGCGAATGGAATCGCCGCCGAGGTCGAAGAAGTTATCGCGGACGCCAACCTGCTCGACGCCGAGTATCTCGCACCACATCGAGGCCAGCACACGCTCCAGTTCGTTTCGCGGCGCAAGATAGTTTTCTCTTAGTTCTGGCCGTGCTTGAGTCGGCGCAGGCAGCGCACGTCGATCAACCTTGCCGTTCGGGGTGAGCGGTATCGTAGGTACTGTGACGAAGGTTGACGGAATCATGTAGTCAGGCAGCTTGAGGCGTAGGAACTCGCGCAATCCTTCCACTTCGAGAACCGACTCAGTGACGAGGTAGCAGACCAAACGTTCTTCTCGCATGACAACAACGGCCTCACGCACCGCCTCGTGTTGATTCAGCACCGCCTCAATCTCACCCAGCTCGATTCGAAAACCGCGTATCTTGACCTGCTGGTCGATGCGTCCGAGATACTCGATGTCGCCAGAAGGCAGACGACGCACGAGGTCGCCGCTCCGATACAGACGCGCTCCGCTTTCGCCGCTCAAAGCGTCAGGTATGAAACGCTCGGCGCTTAGCTCCGCGCGATTGAGATAGCCACGAGCTACCCCCGCGCCGCCGACACACAACTCGCCCGGCACCAGGTCGGGTACCGGCCTCAAGCGCCGGTCGAGAACGTAAACGCTGAGATCCGGAATAGCTCCGCCGATCCTGCTGCCACGAGTGCTATCGAGGTCGGCGGCAGTTAAAGGCCGGTACGTGACATGGACCGTCGTCTCCGTAATGCCATACATGTTGACGAGCTGTGGCTGCCGGTCGCCATGTTTGTCGAACCACGGCTTGAGGCTTTGAAGCTCGAGCGCCTCGCCTCCGAAGATAACGTAGCGCAACGAGAGCTCGTCTTCACGAGCTTCATCCGCCTTCATGAGTTGACGAAAAGCCGAGGGCGTTTGATTGAGCACCGTAACCTTCTCGCGGCTTAACAGCTCGTGGAAAGCTTCCGGCGATCGACTCACGAGATGCGGCACGATGACGAGCCGTCCGCCGTAGAGCAGCGCGCCCCACAGTTCCCACACTGAAAAGTCGAAAGCGAAGGAGTGAAAGAGGGTCCACACATCGCTTTCATTGAAGTCGAACCATTGGCGAGTCGCGTTGAAGAGACGCACGACATTGGCGTGTGTGACGACGACGCCTTTCGGAGTTCCCGTCGAACCAGAGGTGTAGATGACGTAAGCGGGGGCAAGCCCCTCTTCCTGACCTGTTCTTTGCTTAGGCTCGTGATCTCCTTCAGGCGTCTGGGAAATGAACAAGTCAGGAAGAGGGGCTTGCCCCCGCTCTCGCTCGTGTTCTATTTCAGGCGTCTCGGAAATTAACAAGTCAGGAAGAGGGGCTTGCCCCCGCTCGCCCACAAAGAGCACCGCAGCATCTGTTTCAGGCAGGATTGAAGCTAGTCCTGGCTGCGTCAACAACACCGCCGGCTTTGCGTCGTCGATCATGAACCGCAGACGCTCAGGCGGATAACTCGGATCGAGCGGCACATAAGCTCCGCCCGCTTTCAAGATGCCGAGTATGCCTATCACCAATTCCAGGCTGCGTTCGATGGATAGCCCGACTAACACTTCCGGGCCGACGCCCAACGCCCGTAGTTGCTGGGCGAGCTGATCCGCACGCCGGTTCAACTCGGCATACGTCATCTGCTCATTCTCAAACGATATGGCGATCGCGCCCGGGTTACGTTCGACTTGCGCTTCGAATAAATGATGAAGGGGCCGCTGTTGGATACGGTCAGTACCACCTGCGGTAGCGGGTGGGTGCGCAGCCTTTACGCTTGTATTGAGAAGTTCTGTCGCCGCAGAGCTACGCACCCACCCGCTACCGCAGGTGGTACTGACTGCATCCAGCGACAGCTCCGAGATACGCTCGTCAGCGTTGTTTGCGATGCTCTCGAGCAAAGTCTCGAAATGCCCCAGCATTATCTGAATCGTTGGAGCGTCGAAGAGATCTGTGCTGTATCCCAGCGTGCCCATCAGCTCAGGTCCGATTTCAGACATGCTCAATCTGAGATCGAATTTAGCTGTCTCCGACTCGGCGTCGAGTCCACTGATACTCAGCCCAGGCAGTTGCAGATTGAAGTCAGGCGTATTCTCCACTGCGAAGACGACCTGGAAGAGCGGGTTGTAGCTTAAACTTCGTTCGGGCTCGAGTTCTTCGACGAGCTTCTCAAACGGCACATCCTGATGCTGGTACGCTCCCAGCGCGACCTCTCTTACTCGTTTCATCAACTCCCGGAAACTCGGATCTCCACTGAGATCTGTTCGCAACGCGAGCGCGTTCACGAAGTAGCCGATCAAGCCTTCTACTTCGCCACGCTGCCGATTCGCTATCGGCGTCCCTACCACCACATCATCCGCGCCCGTGTATCGCGACAACAGTACCTGCCACGCGCCGAGCAGCAGCATGAACAGCGTTACTCCTTCGGCGCGGGCTAGCTCCTTCAGTCGTGTAGTCACTTCCGCGGGCACCGTAAGCGGCTCGAAGCTGCCCCGGAAGCTCTGCACTGCTGGACGCGGATGGTCGCTCGGTAACTCCAGTACAGCCGGTGCGCCCGCCAACTGTTTCCGCCAGTAGCTCAACTGCCGCTCCAACACTTCCCCGCGCAGCCACTCTCGCTGCCACACCGCATAATCCGCATACTGAATCGGCAACTCTTCAAGCGGCGCCGATTCTCCCCTTGTGAAGGCGCCGTAAAGTGCGACAACTTCTTTAACAAGCACGCCCATGGACCAACCATCCGAGACGATGTGATGCATCGTCACCAGCAGCACATGCTCCTCCGCGCTGAGCCGCAATAGTTGCACGCGCAGCAGTGGACCGCGTTGTAAATCGAACGGCAGACGTGCTTCCTTCCCGGCTATGCGCTGTGCCTCTTCACTTGTCAGATCGGTGACAGGCAATTCCAACTCAGCCGGCGGATGGATGAACTGCTGCGGTTGGCCATCGCGGACCGCAAAGGTAGTGCGCAGTGCTTCGTGGCGACGCACCACTTCTTCGAGCGTCGCGCGCAGCGCAGCGATGTCGAGCTGTCCGGTGAGGCGCACTGCGAGCGGAATATTGTAAGCCGGTGAAGCCGGATCGAGTTGGTGAATGAACCACAGCCGCTGCTGCGCGTACGAGACTGGCGCCCATCCCTCATCTCTGCCCGCGCGGCCCATCGGTGGGATGATCTCTCCGAGCCCGTTCCTGTTGAGCGTTTCAATATCAGCCGACAACTGATTTACGGTTGGATGCTCAAACAGCGAGCGCACCGTTAGCTCCACCTGCAATGCCTCCCGCACACGCGTGACCACCTGAGTAGCCAGGAGCGAGTGGCCGCCTAACTGGAAGAAGTTGTCGTAGCGACCAACTTGCGGAACCCCGAGCAACGTCGCCCAGATGCCCGCGACGATCTCTTCGACCTCCGTCTGCGGCGCGACGTACTCACCCGGTCGCCGGTTCTGGCCCTTGATATCTTCGAGCGTCGGGAGGGCAGCATGGTTGACCTTTCCGTTCAACGTTAAAGGCATTCGCTTGAGGTGAACGAAGAAGTTCGGAATGGTCTCCCTCAGAATATGTTCTGACAAATGCTGGCGAAGCTGCTCGGAATCTAACTCTTGTCTCGCGACGTAATATGCAACCAGTACGTCAGTGCGTAACATGACGACGCTGTCTCTAACCTGGGGGTGTTTGTTGAGCGCGCTCCTGATTTCATTCAGTTCCACGCGGTAGCCATGAAACTTGACCTGCTCATCTCGGCGTCCGATGTATTCAATCTCTCCGGATGTCAGCCGTCTCGCGAGGTCTCCGCTGCGATACATCTGCTCGCCTTCGCGGAATGGATTAGCGATAAAACGTTCTTGCGTAAGATCGGCTCGATTCAGATAACCTGCCGCGAGTCCCGCGCCGGAAATGTAGAGCTCGCCGAGCACGTTCTCCGGCATGGGATTCAAGTACTCATCCAGCACGTAGATTTGTGTATTCGCAGCAGGCTTGCCGATAGGTACGACGGCTCGTTTATCACGCTCCGCGTCGAAGCGATAAATCATGCAACCGACGGTTGTCTCCGTTGGTCCATACTCATTGAAAATCTCTACGTGGCCGCCAAAACTTTCGTAGACAGCCCGCGCCAGCTCAGTCGTCAAAGCTTCACCGCCCACAATCAAACGCCGGATACGACTGTTGCTGTTGTCCAGGTCTTTAATGAGCGCGAGATGGCTCGGCGTTAACTTGAGTACGTCAACGCGGTTGTCTTCCAGAATCCGCACGATTGGTGACAGCAGGTTCTCTTGTCTGTAAACAACGACTTTGCCCCCGGTAATCAATGGTGTGTAGATAGAAGTTACTGTGAGGTCGAACGCCAGCGACGAGTACAGCGCGAAATCAAGTTGTTCCTCCTGCACATAGACGTCTTTGGACCAACAAATGTAATTAACGAGCGCTTTGTGCTGAATACGGACGCCTTTCGGCTCACCTGTCGATCCGGACGTGTAGATGACATAAGCGACGTCCTCAGGTGTGGCCCGATCGAGCGGAACTATTTCGTCACCAGTCTCCCAGTCAGCATCCACATCGATCAATGTGACGCCCTTTACTGCAAGGAGTCGATCTTTCAGCCGTTGCTGAGTCAGGATGAAAACGATCTGCGCATCTTCAATCACGAAGGCGAGGCGCGCACGCGGATGGCCGGGATCGAGCGGCACGTAGGCCGCGCCGGTTTTGAGAACAGCCAGGATACTGACAACTGTTTCCAGCGAATGCTCGAGACTGATACCAACGTGTGCTCCCGGTCTCACACCGAGGTCCTGTAGATGTCGAGCGAGTTGATCCGAGCGCTGCTCGAGCTCGCTGTAGGTCAGTACCTCTTCTTCATCGATGACTGCCGCAGCTTCGGGTGTTCGCTCGGCCTGTTCTGCAATCAGCTCGTGTATGCACTTGCCAACGGGATATTCCTGCTCCGTGGAATTCCATTCAAATACTATCTGTCGCCGCTCCTCTTCACGTATCAAAGACAGCCGTGAAACAGGGGTATTCACATCAGCGGCGATCGCTTCGAGCAAGGTGAGAAAATGAGCGACCATGCAGGCTATAGTCTCGGCCTCGAACAGGTCGGTGCTGTAGCCCAGGCTGCCACCGATAAAGTCGCCCGCCTCCTGTAAGTTCAAGGTCAAGTCGAACTTCGCGGTCGCGTTGTCGGCCGGCAGCGTTTCGAGATTTACGCCCGGCAGATCCAGTCCTCCAAGGGGCGCATTTTGAAGCACGAAGACAACCTGAAAAATCGGTGAGTGGCTTAGATCACGTTCCGGCTGCAGTTCTTCGACGAGCTTCTCGAACGGCACGTCCTGATGCAGGTACGCTCCGAGTGCTACTTCTCTCACTCTTCGCAACAACTCGCGGAACGTCGGATCGCCACTGAGATCTGTCCGCAGCGCGAGGGCGTTGACGAAGTAACCGATCAATCCCTCCACTTCACCACGCTGCCGGTTCGCTATCGGCGTCCCTACCACCACATCATCCGCGCCCGTGTATCGCGACAACAACACCTGCCAGGCTCCCAACAGCAGCATGAACAGCGTCACTCCTTCGGCCCGGGCTAGCTGCTTCAGTCGCGCAGTCACTTCCGCGGGCACCGTCATCGGCTCGAAACTGCCCCGGAAGCTCTGCACTGCCGGACGCGGACGGTCCGTTGGTAATTCCAGCACGGCAGGCGCTTCCGACAATTGCTCGCGCCAGTAGCTCAACTGCCGCTCCAACACTTCGCCTTGCAGCCATTCACGCTGCCACACCGCATAATCCGCATACTGAATCGGTAGCTCATCGAGCACCGCCGGTTCTCCACTAGTGAAGGCGGTGTAAAGTGCAGCGACTTCTCTGACGAGCACGCCCATGGACCACCCGTCCGAGACGATGTGATGCATAGTCACCAGCAGCACATGCTCTTCCTCTGAGAGTCTTAACACGCGCGCGCGCAGCAACGGCCCTTTCTCCAGGTCGAACGGGAGACGTGCTTCCTCCACCGATATGCTCTGCGCTACTTGCTCGGCATCAGCGACACTCGTCAGATCTGTTATGGGAAGGTCGAGAGGAATCGGCGCGTGAATGACTTGCCACGGTTGTTCGTCATGGACAACGAAAGTCGTCCGTAGTGCTTCATGGCGGCGTACGACTTCCGTTAATGTCGCATGTAGCGCAGTGATGTCGAGGCGGCCGCGGAGGCGCACCGCGAGCGGGATGTTGTAGGCTACGGAGGCCGGGTCGAGTTGATGAATGAACCACAGCCGCTGTTGCGCATACGAGAGCGGTAAGAACTCCTCTCTCGGAACGCGATCGATAACTGGAGCGACGAGTTCCTCAGTCTCCTCCAATAAAGCAATCTCGATACTTTGGGCCAGGTCCGCCACCGTCGGCGTCTCGAACAGTTGTCGCAACGCAATCTCAACGTGGAAAAGCTCACGCACGCGCGAGGTAACCTGTGTCGCGAGTAGCGAATGTCCACCTAATTCAAAGAAGTTGTCGTAAATCCCGACCTGTTCAACGCCAAGCAGTTCCGCCCACAATCCTGCCAGCACCTCTTCAGTTGGTGTACCCGCGGCGGCGAAGGTCTCGAACTCGGGCCGCGCAGAACTCGGTGCGGGCAATGCCTGGCGGTCAATCTTTCCGTTCGGTGTCAGCGGGAGAGAATCGAGAAAGACGAAGGTCGACGGAACCATGTATTCCGGCAGTCGCTCTTTAAGAAAGTCGCGCATCGAGCGCAATGTCCGGGCTTCCTCTTGCTCCGTTACAACGTAAGCCACCAGGCGCTTTTCACCCGGCTGATCTTCGCGCGCGAGAACAACTGCCTCGTTCACGTCCTCGTGCAGGTTCAGCCCCGCTTCGATCTCCGCGAGCTCAACACGCAGCCCACGAAGCTTGACCTGATGGTCGATGCGACCGAGTAGTTCCACATCTCCGCCGGAACGATAACGAGCAAGGTCGCCCGTTCTATATAGACGCGCGCCCGGTTCACGACTAAAAGGATGTGGGATGAATCGCTCGGCACTCCGCGCAGGATCGTTCAGATAACCACGCGCAACGCCAACGCCGCCGATGTACACTTCACCTGAGACTCCGACAGGAACCAGATTGAGCCGGTCATCCAAAATGTAGAGTTGCGCGTTGGCAATCGGCCTGCCGGCGAGTGACGTTCCGATGTCAGTCTCCGCGTGTGGAACTGCGTAGAAACTCTGCGACATCGTGCATTCGGTCGCGCCATACTGGTTAACGATTGTGAGATCCTCGCCGAACGCTGCGCGCGCTTTCGCGCACTCCGACAAGAGAAGATTCTCTCCGCTCGTTAAGACCAGTCGTAGTTGTTCGGGAGACTGTTGGACACAGTCAGTACCACCTGCGGTAGCGGGTGGGTGCGCAGCCTTTACGCCTGTATTGAGAAGTTCTGTCGCCTGCCGGCTACGCACCCACCCGCTACCGCAGGTGGTACTGACTGTGTCCAAGCAAAATGCGCGTTGCTCGGCCGCCTCCGTCAGCGCATGCAACAGCGATGGTACAACGCTGAGCAGACACGTCACCTTCTGCTCCGATATCTTTGAGAGCAGAGCCTCCGGGTCTCTGGCGTCAATGTCATTAACCAACACGAGCCGCGCGCCTGCGACGAGTGGGCCGAGAATATCGCGTACCGATGCGTCGAAGGAGAGCGACGCGAGCTGCAAAACTGTATCGGCGTCACTCAGCCCGTAAGCTTTGATATTGAAAGTGAGATAGTTGACGACTCCTCTGTGCGAAGTAAGCACGCCCTTCGGTTGTCCGGTAGAGCCCGAGGTGTAGAAGACGTATGCGAGTTGGTCTGAACTTCTTCTCTGTGCAACCTCTGTGTCCTCTGTGCCTCTGTGGTTGATTTTGCCAGCAGTTTGGAACCACAGAGGCACAGAGGACACAGAGGTTGCACAGAGAATCTCGCCCTCGAACGGCGGCAGTTTTTCCAACAGATGCGGTTGCGTCAGGAGCACACGCACCCCCGTATCCGCGAACAGGAACTTGAGACGTTCCTTCGGATACCGGAGATCGAAATTCACGAAAGCACCACCGGCTTTGAGAATGCCGAGCAGCGCGACGACCATCTCAATCGATCGCTCCAAAGCAACACCGACCAACGTCTCCGTTCCAACGCCGGCTCTTTGCAGACGAACCGCGGTTTCCCCTGCGCGGCGATTCAATTCCGCGTAAGTAATCTCCTCGCCTTCACAAACGACAGCGATTGCCTCGGGCCGTCGCTCAACCTGAAGCTCGAACAGTTCGTGTACGTGTCTGTCCTGCGGGTAAGCACTCTGCGTGTCGTTCCACGCAAAGGCCAACTGCACACGTTCCTCGAAACCCATCAGCTCCAACGCAGACAAACGTCTATCCGGATGGCCCACCGCATCTTCAAGCAACGTGAGGAAATGAGAGATCATGCGGCTGATAGTTTCGGCGTCGAACAGATCGGTGCTGTAGCCCAGACTGCCGGCGATCACCTCCCCAACTTCCTGTAAATTGAGTGTGAGGTCGAACTTCGCCGTCGCACTGTCTGCCGCCAGCAGCTCGAGATTCAACCGGGGCAAGTCCAACCCTCCCAGCGGCGCATTCTGCAACTCGAACATGACCTGATAGAGAGGCGAATGACTCGTATGGCGTTCCGGCTGTAGCTCTTCGACTAGTTTCTCGAACGGCACGTCCTGATGCAGGTACGCTTCCAGTGCTACTTCTCTGACTCGTCTCACTAGCTCGCTGAATGTTGGGTCTGCAGAAAGGTCTGTCCGCAGCACGAGGGTGTTGACGAAGAAGCCGATCAACTCTTCGGTCTCGACAAAGTTGCGCCCTGCGATCGGCGAGCCGACGACGATGTCCGCCTGCCCCGTGTACCGGTAGAGCAATGCCTTGAACCCCGCCAGCAGCGTCATGAAGAGCGTCACTCCTTCAGCACCGCTCATCTCTTTCAACGCGGCTGTCAAACGTTCTGATATGACAAAAGGCTGATCTGCGCCGCGGAAACTCTGCACGGCCGGGCGCACTCGGTCACTCGGCAACTCCAGCACCGCCGGCGCGCCTGCCAACTGCTCGCGCCAGTAGCTCAACTGCTGGTCTAACACTTCCCCACTCAACCACTCCCTCTGCCACACCGCAAAATCCGCATACTGAATCGCCAGCTCTTCCAGTGGTGACTCTGCCCCCGCACACAACGCCGGATAGAGCAGTCCGACCTCGCGCACGAGCACGCCCATCGACCACCCATCCGAGACGATGTGGTGCATTATCACCAGCAGCACGTGCTCCTCTTCACTCAACCGCAAGAGTCGTACACGCAGCAACGGCCCGTGCTCTAAATCAAACGGCAGACGTGCTTCCTCATCGGCTATCCGTTGCGCCTCGAGAATCGAATCTTCAAGGTCGGTAATGCGTAATTCCACTTCAGCGGGCGGATGGATGAGTTGATGTGGCTCGCCATTGTGGATCGCGAAGGTGGTGCGCAGTGATTCATGACGGCGGACTACTTCCGTAAGCGTCGCGCTCAGAGCAGGAACGTCGAGGTGACCAGTGAGGCGCACGGCGAGCGGAACGTTATAAGCAGGCGAGAGTGGATCGAGTTGATGGATGAACCACAGACGCTGCTGCGCATAGGAAAGCGGCAGTGCTCCGTCTCTGGGAACGCGCTCTGGTCGTGAAGGCTTCAGAGTCTGGCCCGCGCGGAGTTGAACATCGATGTATTCAGCCAGACCTTCAACTGTCGGCGCTTCAAAGAGACTGTAAACCGGCACCTCAACCTGAAACTCTTCGCGCACGCGTGAGATAACTTGTGTCGCAAGCAGCGAGTGCCCGCCTAAGTCGAAGAAGTTATCGTGTACTCCAACTTCTTCGAGATTCAGCACGTGGGCATACAACGCCGCCACTCTTTCTTCTGTAGCTGTACGCGGCGCAATCAGCGCTGCTTGCCGCGTCGCGTCGGGAGCAGGCAGCGCTTGCCGGTCAACTTTGCCGTTGGGCGTCAGCGGTAAAGCGTCGAGAAAGATGAAGGCCGACGGGACCATGTACTCCGGCAGTCGCCCTTTCAGATAGCCGCGCAACTCACCGATGTCTAACGTTTGTTCGACAACCAGATAAGCAATGAGACGTTTGTCGCCAGGCGTATCTTCACGCACGATGACGACACGCTCGCGCACTGCCGGATGGCTCGCCAAGGCAGCCCCAATCTCTCCCAGCTCGATACGGAAGCCGCGCACCTTGACCTGTTCGTCACTGCGTCCGAGAAACTCGATATTCCCGTCTGGTAAATAACGCCCGAGGTCTCCGCTCTTGTATAGCCGCGCCCCTGCCTCTTCCGAGAAAGGATCTGGAATGAATTTCTCAGCAGTCAATTCGGGATGATTGATATACCCGCGCGTAACACATGCGCCGCCGATGTGGATTTCCCCCGCTACTCCGATCGGAACCGGGTTCCCCTCGGCGTCCAGCAGGTGCAGCCGCATATTTCCCAGCGGCACGCCGATAAGTTGATGACGAAGCGTTTCGGCATTTGTCACCCGATACTGACTACAGATAATGGTGGCTTCGGTTGGCCCATACAGGACGTTTAATTGGGCTGATGAAAATCCCCGTTTCATCTCCCGTAGAAGATCCGGCTCGATGGCCTGGCCGCCCGTGAAGACGTGCCTTATGTTTTCGTACCGGCGATCTGTTCTCAGTGAGTTGAGAATCTGTTTCATGAGCGCCGGAACGGCTGTCAGGCCAGTCGCCTTTTCCAACACGCCGGCCATGAGACTCTGGTCCAGCAGCTCATGATTGCTGACGAGCCGGCACTCGCTTCCTGCAAGCAAGGGGGTCAACAATTCAAAATAAAAAATATCGAAAGCAAAAGGCGCAATGCCCAACATCACATCCGCGGCGTTGAACTCGACCGCCTCCTGTGCGGCGAACATCGCATTGCAGAGGTTTCGATGCTCGACGATCACGCCCTTCGGCTGACCTGTAGAACCCGAGGTGTATATCACGTAAGCGACGTTTTCTGCGGCGACGTCGCATGGGGGATTCTCGCGGCTGTACTGACTGCTCTCTTCTCCATCAAGCTCGATGACAGAGGAAACATCCGCCGGTAGCTTTTCCACCAGATGCGGCTGCGTCACCACCACTGGCGACTGAACATCCGCCAGTATGAAAGCGATCCGTTCCAAAGGTTGTTGCGGATCAATTGGAACGAAGGCCGCACCTGCTTTGAGAATGCCGAGGATCCCGACAACCATCTCCGTCGAACGCTCAGCGAGCAGCCCGACGCGCATCTCCGCGCCGGCACCCATTTCGCGTAGCTGATGGGCGAGTTGGTTCGCTCTCGCGTTCAACTCCGAGTAGGTCAGCGTTTTATTTTCATCACTCACAGCCGCAGCGTCAGGACTGCGCTCAACCTGCTCTTCAAACAACTGTGGGACAAACTTGTCCGGCGGATAGTCTCTGTTCGTCTGGTTCCATCCATAGACCAGACTGTGACGCTCCGCCTCAGCCAGTATTGGCAACTGTGAAAGCGCCTCGTCCGGATTGGCGGCAACGTGCTCGAGCAACGTCACAAAATTTCCGCACATGCGCCGGATGGTCTCCGCCTCAAACAGGTCGGTGTTGTAAAACAGCGAGCCGTAAGTGTGCTCGCCGGTTTCGAACGTATTCAACGTCAAATCAACGAGCGCCGCCGTCACGCCTGAGTCGAGAGACGACACGCGCAGACGCGGCAGCTCGAGATCTTCCTCAGGGGTGTTCAGCGAGGCGAACACCACTTGAAACAACGGCGAGTGGCTGCGGCTGCGTTCCGGTCCAAGCTCTTCGACCAGCTTTTCAAACGGCACATCCTGATGCGCGAGGGCGCCGACGCACGTCTCCCTGACATGGGCCAGCAACTCACGAAAACTCCATCGGGCGGAAAGCCGCGTGCGCAGCACGAGGGTGTTTGTGAAAAATCCGATGAGTTGCTCAGTGGCGCTTTGATTACGGTTAGCCACAGGCGATCCAACGACGATGTCCTGTTGCCCGGTATAGCGATAGAGGAGCGTTTTAAAGCCGGCGAGCAGCAGCATGAACATTGTGACGCCCTCGTCCTGGCATAACCGCTTGAGTGCGTCGGACAAGTCATTCGAGAGCGTGAAGATCTCGGTACGGCCTTTGAAACTCTGCACTGCCGGGCGCGGCCGGTCTGTTGGCAATTCCAGGACCGGCGGCGCTCCCTCCAACTGCTGCTTCCAGTAATTCTGTTGCTCCGCTAAGACTTCGCCCGAGAGCCACTCGCGCTGCCACTGTGCATAGTCGGCGTACTGTATAGGCAATTCAGCAAGCGGTGATGGGCGATCGCTGGAGAAGGCCGTGTAGAGTGCGGCGAATTCATGGATCAATACGCCTATAGACCATCCGTCCGAGACGATGTGATGCATCGTCAACGACAAGACGTGTTCTTCCGCTCCGAGCCGTAACAAGCTCGCACGCAGCATCGGGCCGCGCGCAAAGTCGAACGGCTGCAAAGCGCCCTGCACGACGAGTCGGTGTGTCTCAGCCTCTCGCTGCTCTGGCGGCAGAGAACTTAGATCTGTGAGTGGAACTTCGAGCGGCTGCGTTGTGGCGATCAACTGTACCGGTTCACCATCCAACGCATCGAAGGTCGTGCGCAACACTTCATGACGCCGGACAATTTCATTCAATGCTCGCTCGAGCGCGGGTATATCGAGCTGCCCCGCCAGGCGTAAGGCAAAGGGCATGTTGTAAGCGCTGCTCTGCGGGTCTAAGAGGTGTAAGAACCACAGACGCTGCTGCGCAAACGAGAGTGGAAAGACGAAGACTTCTTCTTCGTCACCGGAGAATTGTTCTACGACCGGCGGGTGGTGCTGACTTCTCATTCTGAGCTCCCCTCCAGCCACTGACGCGCAATAATCAACAGTGGATCTATACAACTGTAACCGCGTTGCGCACTGGAAGTTTCGAACTGCTTAGCGAGTAGATGAATCTCTGAACAGGCGGCAACGAATGAATCCACGCGATGACGTTCCAGCATCGTTTCCACAAACGAACATGCTTCCTTCAGATTGCGATTGAATTTCATCTCATAAATCAGTTCGTGCATCTGCTGCTGTTCGTCATCGGAGGGAAAGACGAAGTAGTTCCGGGCGTGTTCCCAACGCGGGTGTCGCTGCAGCAACTCCAGCTTGATAGTGCCGGTTGAGGCGATCACAAGGTGCTTCTTCTTTAGCGACTCGACTTCGGAAAAGATGACGTCCGGGAGTGAGATGATTCGTTCTCGCAACGCGCCGGGTAGTTGCGGAAGAAGGTAATGGATTGTCATACAACAGATGACGAAGTGTGACGCGCCCATCCGATCGAGCAGCTCCAGTGCGTCGATCAGTCTTGTGAGTATCGGTTGAGTTTCGCCACGGAGGAACGCCGCTGTGCGATCGGGGAATGCCGGATCCGAATACATAACCAGAACCGGACCCGCCTGTTCCTGCCCCGACACCTCACCGCTGAGCTCATAGACAGTCTTCACAAACTCCGCCGACGCGAGACCGCCCATACCCCCTAAAACACCAAGCACCTGTTTATTCATTTGTGCCTTTTTGGCTAACTACTGGCTGAGTGGCCAACGGTCGTAGCGACAACAAGTGACTTGCATAACATCGCGCTCGACCAAAATCGGATCCTGCATAGGCGAATGTATTCCCTCTGCCCGGCGACGAGCGCTTACTTTGTCTTCGTGAAACTGTCGTGTCTCGCGATCGAGCTGGAGTTGACCGAAAGACAGAAAACGCACCGCACCTTCCACGTCGCGCGTCGTCATCACGTCACCGCGATTGTGGACGCTCGGCGAGAACGGAATGTCGATGAATCCCTTTTGGAACCCGGTCACCACGCCCTGAGCGACGTCGCCATTTCCACAAAGGAGGATGCTTTCTAAAATCGATCCGACCTCTCGCCTGATGACCGCACCCTCTTCCGCGACGCGCGCCTCGTCGACATAACAATCAGCCGCGGTCGCAATACCACTGTTAATAAGCTCGATCCCGGTGATGTTGTCGGTGAGCGTCGGAATGCGAAACGCCTCGACCGGAGTCTTCCCGATCATGCGAGTCGCGCCCGAGCGCGCCGCTGTAATCGCAGAGTTTCGAATCAGCTCGTCAGCACGATCCTGCGTGGGAGGAAAAGCAGCCATGTACTGATGAAAGACCGTGTTGAGCTGCACGTCTTTATAACCCATATTGCCTAAGATCTCACTCGTCATCTCGCCCATCACGCGAATCGCGGCGATGTCCTGGGATCGATGACCCTGCTCGGCGTAACCCAGACTGATGCACTTCACACCCTGGCGCACTGCAAGCAGTGTCTCGAGAATGTTTGTAACGATCGCTATGCACGGTGGAATCAGAGTCGCTGTTAATGTGCCGAAGAATTCGCGATCGAGAACGATGCCAAATAGTTTGTAATAGAGACCGGTGAGGTAATCGACGTATTGCCAGTTTCGAATCGACTCGGCGAGCGAATAGTCTTTGTAATACGGAATGTTGTAACAGATGGCGCCACCCTCGAACGAAGTCACACCGCCCGCGTACGAGATCTCCGCGAGGAGCCGCGGATCGCGGGTGCTGTGACGCGTCTGCAGTGGCAAACGGATTTGCTGCGCGATCTTTCGCAACCCGGAAACACCGTGATTGACCACGGGAAAGCCATTGATCGTCGATGTGCCCAACATGCTGCTTTCACGAATTGCTTCTTCCGCCGCCGTGTAATTGTTGTTTCGCGTCAACGAGTCCACTTGATACGAGAGCACTTTCATGCCCGCTCGCTTGAAGTTTTTGAACAGCCTGATTTGTTCGCCGATAAGCGCGACGCCGGAACGTGGCTGGATCAGCATTTGCCCCATTCGCGCCTGTGCCTGGACGCGTGGGAACGAAGGCTGGCGCAGCAAAAATTGCGCGTTGTTGGGGAGTCCACGCGCGCCGTGCCCCGTCTTCCAATGCTCCAGCACTTCACGACGCGACGACTCAAACAGCTCTTGATCCAGCAACGCGTCAGACGCTGGACCAGAAAAGGAAGCTATTGCCGGCCATGCGTGTTGCCAGAGGACCGGATAATTCCCTACCGCCTCCTTGCCGTCCAGATCGTGCGCCAGCATGTTCAGCACAGTTTCCAGCTCGATGAAGTTGAGGAAGACGCGATTGAATCCCATGTCGAGAAAATCGCGTTCTGAGCCGATGTTGGATCCGAGGTTTCCGCCGAGATACCAGAGCGTGCCATTCGTTTCGAACTCTCGCTTCAACACAGGAAACTCGCGGAGGTAGTGACGCGCGTGACCGTCCATGCTGGAGATCATGACGAGGTTCGCCATGCCGGCCATGCGAAAGAAATCAGACACTGTGTTTTGTGTGCCGAGATAGCGAACCTGATAGCCGTGCGCCGTCAGGGATTGACGCAGGATAGTCAGGCCGACGGAATGTGAATCGCCGCCGACACCGCCCAGCAGGATCGTATGGCCTCTCATAACTCTTGTGCTTTTTGTGACCTTTGCCTCAACAGTGTGAATCGCACTTGGATCGGGTCAGTACGGGGAGCGGTAGCGACCTGGTCTTTGATCAGCATACGATATTCCTAATAATTCTTGACTCCTATGGTTTGACCAGGTCGCTACCGCTCCCTGTACTGACCCGATCCAAGTGCGATTCCGACGTTGAGGCAAAGCCACTGCGCACCCACCCGCTACCGCAGGTGGTACTGACTGTGTCCAACGATCCGACTTTGAGGCAAAGGCCTTCTTTTGACTTAAATCGTTGAGGCGAGAATCGTCTGTGAGGAAGGCAGGCTACCGCCATTATCCACGGGATAGCCTAGTGCCGACACGTTACCCCGTAAACGGCGTGGTTCATCGAAGAGAAGGGGGTGATGAGTATGGTGAATTTTGCCCCGGCGCGTCTGTTAGATATCAGACTCTGTCTTGGATCAGACACAGCAGTGAACGGTTAGATCGTTTTTGGACGAGGACCGGCGTGTGGCTGGTTCTGAGCTCCGTTTCGGCATCTTGCATAAGTAATCCTACTTCATCACGAGCTCAATCTCCTCATGCAAATTGTTTCCCATCGACTTTCGCTTGATCTCGATGCGGCTCAGGTCGGAAGCGACGTTCAGTAAGCTGCTGATGTTGCCGGAAAAGAACTCCTGCGAAGTTTTGAAATCCGGATTACTTGCCTGTTGCTGCTTGATCGCGTCAGCGTCGAGTACGTTGACGATGTCGTCAAACGACTCCTTGCGTCGATTGAAACGAATGATCGTCAGTTCATCGACACCGGCAGAGACGCTCGACTGCTTCTCATGCGACTCCAGCACGGCTTTCATCATTTCATTGCTGTTGGAAACGATCAGCATGTTGCCTTTGAGCGTGTAACAGATTTCCCAACCGAGCATCGGCAGATACAAGGAACGCCACGAATCATGGTTTTCCCATTTGGGTTGTGAGCCGGAACTGGCGACTGTCAAACGAGCTTGCGCGCCTTGCGCCACAGTCCGTTCCAACAACTCACGCCGCAAACTTCCAGGCGATTGCAGATTGAAAATCGCAACCTTGCGAAACTCTGCAAACAGCGGCCCCTTGCTGGTGTGTGGCGTGGTTGCGACCGCAACTGAGGAAGCTTCCGCCGGCCCCAGAACGTTTTGCAAGCCAGTGAGGAATTGATGTTCGAGTTCCGCAGCCTGCGGGTTTCGACCGGGTTCGACGCGTCCACTGACACGCGCGTCGTACGGATCATCGATCGTCCTTTCGTAACTGTCATCAAGATTAGAATAGCGATCGTAGGTGTCGTAATCTTCGCCGCTGGTTGGATAGAAATCTTCAGAGCTGTACGAATCCCACGACCACGATCTGCTGCTGCCCTCCTGCTCAACAGGACTGTCAAAAAGGGTGTCGCGTATGATCGCGCCCGGCAGCCCCGGATTATTTGCGAGCGACCGTAACCTGACGAACGGAGCATCGTCGGGCGTGCGCGAATACAACTGTCGCAACTCGGCCGGCGCGATTCCGGAATTACTGCGCTCTGCCGGCGCAGTCGTCAAAAACTCCCGCCGCTCGATCCATCGCGACTGCCGCTGCTCAAGATCGAAAATACCCGCACGAATAGATTTCAGCTCGGCGACGTTTTGCATCAGCCAGTAATGCTTGAAGTAGTAATCGGCGTTGAGCTTCGACTGGTCTACCCAGATTGTCGCGAAGTGCGGAGTCACTTTCCGGCTCAAAGTCTTAAACGCGGGATCGTCGGTGATGCTGTCGTTTTTTGCGCGCTTGTTGATGTTGGCGATAGCGCGTAGAAACAACTTCTCGTTCGTTCCCAGGAGGAAACGTCCGTTCACAGTAGCGAAGGCAAGCACCTGCTTCTGCCGCCCGCGATCGGCTTCGACCGTGTGGCTGTAATAAGGAGTGCCATCCGGCGTCTCCATCGCTTCGAACTGGTCTTTGTTATTGAAAAACTGCGTGAGGGCGACTTTCTCGTCGCTAATCGGCGCGACGAAGAGCAGGTCGAGTTGTCCGATGTCATAGACGGCGACAGCCGCGGCGCCGTCAGTCGAAGAACCAATCGCCGAGAGGTCGAGCGGAAAGCCGACCGCGTTATTAAACTCCTCCCAGCGCGAGATCAATTTCATCGCGAGGTGCCGGTGTTGGAGCTGTTGATAGCTCGTGCTGTTGAGATAGCGCTCCTTGAGCTGCGACTGTTCCCATTGGTTGATGAGTTCGGGAAGATTTTGGAATTGAGCATAGACCAGCGCGCCACGCGGCAAGTCTCCGGCGAGACTGTAGGGATTTTTGCTGGAACGGGTCGCGCGAGCATAAACAATTAGCGCAACGCAGATCAGAATCAGGGACGCTGCTATCAATCGAATTCTGTATTTCCTAATCATTTGCCGACAAACCTTCCTGTAGTCGCGTTCCAAACCAGCCAGGGTTCTTTAGTAATGTTAACCACTCTGAGCGTTTGCGAAGATCTAGCGCTCCAATTTCTTTTCTTTGTGTGCCAGGCGCCATCGGTTTCCAACCAATAGCTGTAAGACGGTATTGGACCACGCAGTTTGATTAATGATGTCGTGGTTTCGATCCGGATTGTCGGGTTATCACTCGCAGAACCTGGAGAGAACGTGATGTTACTCGACTGCTTTTGTTTGAGGTCGTTCCAGTCAATATCCCCGTAACCTTCTACGGGGTCGAGAATCTCTTCGTCAAACTCGGCGATCTGCGTGAGTTGACCGCGGTCCAATCGCAGCAGTCGTGCTTTGCGAATGTAAGACGTAGCGTCGCCATTGCTGTCGCGCACCAGCAACTCGTGGATCCCGGGCTTGATGGTCGTGGGTAGAGTGAGCCAATTGTCATAAGGGTAATCTTCAAAGCGCAGCCAACTGCTCAGCGCGCCAACAGGCTTCCAGCCGCACGAGTCTCTGCTGAATATCAGGGCCATCGGATGTTCGAGACGCACGAAGGCGAGTACCACTTCCGCCGGCGAGGTGTCGTCAAGTTGCACGTAGTCGAGGCGCGCGCGATCGGCGCGCTCGGGATAATTTATGTCACGCTCGTAGTCGTAATAGACGGTCGAGATCTCGGGTCGTAGCAGGAGGCGTTTGAACATCTCGCGCCGAACGGACACTTCGTCACTCTTGATCGCAGTCAGGACTTCTTCCGGACGATTGAAGTAGTCGTTGGTCTGACAAGGTGTCAATTGCGGTTGATGGTGTTTTTGCCGAAGCATGAAGGCAACAATGACTGCGGCCGCCAGACCGATAGCGAAGCAAATTGCGAATGCTGTTAGGCGTGATTTCCAGCGCATAGTAATCTCTTTTCTTCTCTGCGCAGCCTCTGCGTTCTCTGCGTCTCCGCGGTTTCATTTACCGCAGAGACGCAGAGAACGCAGAGTTTACGCAGAGAAATTCACCCAGATCCGACAAATCTTTGATCTATTACGAGCGATAACTTCCGCGGTTGTATACCACTTCGAACTTCACGTAAATGGTTGAGTCGGGCCTGCGCGAGATCGCGGTCGGGCTGTTTGTTTAGGAGGGCTAACCTTAGTTGTTCCAGTTCCTCGGCACGCTTCAAATCACCGAGTTGCTCGGCCGCGATCGATAGCAACTCCAGTAAGTTCACGTGCGACGCGCGCCTGCGTTCATCGGCTCGTTGTTGCAGCGTTTGATATCGAACTGCAGTTGCTTCTTGAGCTGCTGAGTTTTGAGGTTGGAAGGCCGCCACACGTTCCGCCAGCTTCAACGCCGCACCGGGTTGGTTCTCCTTTAAATAGAGCGCCACAAGCTGCTCAAGTGGCTCGTCTTCCACAAACGCGAACGTTTGCCACGCCGCCGACTCGCGAGACTCAACCAACGCGCGCGTGAAGCTATTGCGACTCTCTGCATTGTTCCCCGCTCGCTTTTCGATGATGGCCCGAAGGCTGCTTAGGTACGCATTCGGAGCATCGTTATTTGCTCTGGCGGAGTTTAACGAAAGAGATTCGAGCGCGACGTTCATCTCACTGTCGTTTGGACTAACACTACGAACGCGATCGCGCAGCTTTTCCCACCGTGAAGAATTCTGCGCCACGATCTCGGGGGCGAGCCATACGGCCTGCCAGCGTGTGTTTCGGGTCAGCATGCGATTACCGATGATGTCCGCGAGCTGCTGAATCGCATCATCCGACTTTCCGTTCGCACTGAGTAAGCGCACGAGCTCGATCTGATTTTGTTCGTCGTCCGGTGACTCAACGAGGAGTTGTTGTCGAAATCCAAGAGCGACTTCAAGTTCTCCAAACTCGCCCGCCATCTCTGCAGCGAGTTGTAACGCCGTTGCCTGATCGATTGCGACAGCTTGATTTCGATCCGGCTTCGTCGAATCGATCATTGATTGAAGCCTTTTCAACCCAAGAGCCTTGTCTCCCCGTTCGAAAGCGACACGCGCTAGTCCGGCGAAATACGTCGCCTCAAAGTGTTCCAGCTCCAGCTCTCGCGTGTAAGCCGATTCGAGCAATGAGCGTGCTTCTTCGCCATGTCCCTCGTCGCGAAGCAGGGCAACTGCTTCATTCAAACGCTCAATACTCGGCGCTAACGTTTCATGATTGGTTTTTATTCCGACCAGCCTTTGCATCTCAGCCATGGCTTCAGCGACACGTCCTGCGCGGATGTCCAATCGCAAAGACGCGAAGCACAACCAAACCGGACGTGCGTAGTGCCACTTGAGCGCAGCTTCAATCGACGCGATCAATTGGCGGGCAGGTTCCGTTTGCCGCTGTTCGATCAAATAGTCGAGATACTCTCGCTGCCACTTAATTTGATCGTAGTCGGGTTCCGAACGCTGGTATTCGGTTTCCTGATCAAGCGCGTATTCAACCGTGGAATCGTCAAAACTCTCACTGATCAGTCCTGAATAAGCATAGTCGCGCTCGTAGCTGGGCATTCCTCCACTGCGCTTAATCAGAACCTGGTAGAACGGCCCGACTTCATGACGCGACACGACTGAGTTGCGAATCAGGAACTCCGGCAGGAACCGGTTGTCAGGAGCGGCGGCGCAAAGCTGAGCGAAGAACCGGGCCTTCTTTGCCTCTGTCGCGGGAGAAAGCGGCGCGTCTGAAGAGTCAGATGTCTTGAATGAGCGCGCAAGGGTCTTGATGAGGTTTCCGAAACTGGCGAACTGCTGCTTCTCTTCGGCCGAGTCATAGCTCTCTTCCGCCTGAAGCTCTTTCTGCAAAGTGGTCGTCACAAATTTCGTCACGCGAAGACGGGCGTGGTCATTCAAGTTGTGTTTGACCAGAGTCTCGAGATAAAGGGAGTGATCGGCAATCGAATCGCTCTTAACAATGATCTCGTCCCACAGCTCGTTCGCCTTGCGCGAGTCTCCGCTCAGGAAATACGCAGAGCCAAGATCGGCGACGATGGTCTTGTCGTCCGGTGTTGCGTCATGGGCCAGGACGAGGTGTTCTTTAGCGTGTGCGAAATCCTTCTGCTCCAGATACCAGCGGCCCAGTCTCGCCTGCTCGCCCGAGTCAGCGGGCCGGCTCTCAATCATTGCCGGCAGGAATGAGCGAGACTTCAACCTCTGCTCCGGTTGCGCCGCCGAATACAACCAGCGACCATACTTTTGCGCCAGTTGATACCAATCGTCACCGACGAGTTGAGCTTTGGTATCCGGTGTTTGTTTGATCAGCTCGCCGATAGGCCGGAAGTTCAGCGCTGAAGAAAAATACTGCTCGCTGCGCTCGTCAAACTCATTCAAGACCAGACTTGCTTCTGCGTTGCGCGAGTACTTCCAGACATCCGGTAAAGGCGAACTCTGGATCGCGATGTGGGCTAACTCCCTGTCTTCCTTGCGCAGCAGGAAAGCGATGAGCTGTAGTTGATGTGGCGTTGAATTTTGCGCGCACGAAAGCAACTCGCTTCTGTCACCGCTGGCCCAAAGAACCTCGAAATAGCGTTCGATAAGCGGATCCTGCGAAGTCAGTAACTGAGTCTGAGGCTTTTGATAATTCTCTCGCAAAGCCTTTAGCTCACGCGCGTTGTCTCCAAGGAGACGCGCATTGGTCGCAATCAAACTCGCAAAGTCAAAATCAACAGCGTGCGGCTCGCGGGCGTGCTCAGCCTCGAGTAGATTGAGAATTGATTGATACGCGCCGCGTTCATCATAAAAGTCCACGATGCCACGTAGATGAGTTTGATAGGCCGGCCAATCACGCGCCGCATAATCACGCTCTTTAAACGCGAGCAATACTTCTTCTTCGATCGATCCAAACCCGGCTCGCCTGCTGAGATCGCGCATGAGGGCCAACGTGGCGCCATCTTTGTTCGGCGCGGTTTGCTCCTTGATGAACTTAAACAACGCCGTCAGCTCATTACCCGTCGCTCGTTCCGCAGCGACACCGCCAACTCCTTCAGCGATCGCGCCGTCAAGTGTCGCCAGCAACTCCTTCGCTTTACCGGCATGAGTGGCATTCTTCCCTCCAGCCTCCGCAGTCAGACGGCCACGCAACTCCCAAAGCCGCAGTATGATCTGGTCGAGACCTTCTTCACTTCTAACTGTCTGCACATAGCCAACGATATCTGAAGCTTTCAACTCATTCTTGAACGGGTCTGCCGCAAACGCGTTGAATGCATTTCGATATTGCTGCACGGCAATCTTGAGATCGGTTCCACGCTGTCTCGCAGCTTCCGCAAACTGGTCACTTACGGAAAGCTTTTTGTTTTCCTCAGGCGGCAGCTTGCGTCGTTCGGCTTCTGCCTCCTGGTGGCGGCCGGCCTTCTCGAGCAACGTGACTAATTGCTTGATGTACTGCGGATCATCGCCCGACAGCTCCTGGGCTTTTCGCAGTGCGTTGATTGCTGAGCCGTAGTCTTTCGCGCGTGTATAAACATCAGCGAGCGAATCGTAGAGCTCGGTCATCTCCGGCTGGTTATCGAGCGCCATGTGATACTGCCGCGCCGCATTCGCAAAATCGCCCTTCGCGTCGTAGATTCGCGCAAGCACAACATTCCAGCGATAATTCTTGTACGCCTCGCGTGAGACTCCCCCGTAGTAATTGACTAAGGTGTCGCCGCCGCCGTACCGGCGCACGTAACTGATCGCGTCGTCGACCTGTTCCTCGTCATCGGGATCGCGATTGATAATCTCGATGTGCTGTTCGATTGCAGATGAGTAGTCTTTCAGGAGGGTAAAGGCTTCGATCATGTCTTTGCGAAGACTTGCGACCTGCGACCGAATCTCCCGCACATCAATGTCCTGCTTTTTGATCGCCTCGATCGTTGCGCCGAAGGTCGTGCGTAGCTGCTCCTGCTTTCCGCTGCGCACGTAAACTTTCGCGAGCTCGTGAAACACTTCAGTGTTCAAGCGGTCTTCGCGGTTGAGTTTTTCGAGCACCGCTTGTGCAGCGCTGTAGTTCTGCATCTCGACGTAGCGCGCGGCCAGCTTTCGCCCGAATTGATAGTGATACCTGCCGATGCCGCGTTGCATACCTGATTGCAAAATCGACACAGACTCTGAGCGCAGACCAAGTCGCCAGCAAACGTCAGCGCTCTCGGTCAGCACGCCATAGTTTGTCGGATACTTTTGGACCAAAGTCCGCAACTCTGCGCCGGCTTGATTGGGTTGGTTGTTCTTGCTGTAGACGTCAGCGAGAAGCAGACGATGTGCCATTTCCCAACGACGAGCAGTCGTCGTCGCAATCAACCGCTGCAGCGCCGCAACCTGCCCGGCGACTTCCTCATGATCGTCGAACAGGTTACGTGCGTATCGCAGAAAATCCCTTGAGTTACTACGGGCCACCGTATCCCGCAAGAGCCGCGAGGCCTCGGGCCAACGCTTCGCATGATCCAGGAAGTCTGCGTAGTCTAAAACGAAGCTATCGTCTCGATTACGTTTGCGCTCCTCGACAAAAGCGGCGTCAATCTGATTAGAAACCCCAAGCCGTTTGGAAAGCTTTACGAGGCGGTTTCGGGCGCGGTAGGTATCCGGATCGTAATAGCCGGTCGAATCCAGCGCCCTGACATACTCGTTGAGCGCGGCGCGTAGCTGATGCTTGTCTTCGAGAATAACACCGGCTTGATAAGCATATAGCGATTCGTCCTTCTCTTGCTTTCTCAGGGCGTGGATCGTGCGTAGCGCATCGTCGTACTGATAATAGTCCCAATAGATCGTCGCCGTATCGAGGTAAGTATCTTCCTCGCCGCGCGCGAGTAGAATTAGTTGTTCCCACTCAGCGCGCGCTTTGTTGTAGTCGCCGAGTTCCGCCTGCACTTCACCGGCGCGAGTTCGATAGGCGGCGACTGCCGGTGATGCGTCCGCGAGCGACTGCGAGAGAGCACCAGACTCTTCGAGGAACCGGCGATTGTGTTGTCCGAACGATCGAGTGAGGTTGATCAGACGCTCGGAAAACTCAGGTGAATTCGGATAGAGGCGATTGAGCTCGCGATAGGCGTCGATGGCTTCTTCAAAGTTTGAGAGCTGTGCGCTCGCATCCGCGCGAAAGAGTTTGTACGGAAGGAGAGCCTGGGAATCCGTCGACTGGTTGAGCGTCGCGCGAGCTCGCGTGAGATATCCCCGCAACTCATTATGACTGGCCAGGTGACTTAAGAATTGATCGCGGCATTCTCGCGATTCAAAGTAGTACTCAGAAATGAGAGTGCGCCATTGATCCCACTGTTTGTGTTCGCTGTGAAACTTCAACAGCCCGTTTACGAAATTCAGGTTGTGCGGAAAGCGCTGGTGCGCGACGGAATACAGAGCGAGGTAGAGCTGCGCATCGAAGCCCCCGAAGTCGATGAATTCGTGTAGATACTTTTCAGCCTCCGCATCGTCGACTTTTCGGATTACGTCGCGCGACAGGGCCTCAAATTCTTTGCTTCGCTTCTGCCGCACGTACCAACGCGCCAGGCGGTCGCGCCACGTGGTTGAAGGAAACGCACGCAACGCTTCCTGATACACGCGCAGTTGCTCATCGACGAGGTTGGTTTGTCCGAGCCATTGCAGCATCTGTTCGTACAAAGCCTGCTCGTCGGGATACTTCTTAATTTCATTCGAGTAGAGAGCCAGGATGTCGCTCGTCCGATTGTCGTGCGCGAGTGATGAAACGTAACGCTGCAAGACTGTCTCGTAGTCGACTTCGCTTACTCGATCGCTATCGCCATCCATGAGTTGGTCGGAATACGAAGAGTTGTTGTAAGAACCTTCGCGGGAGTCGGCTGTAGTGTAGTTGACTCCTGGATTCGAGATCGGTGGATAAGCGATCACCGAAGGCTTAACTGTCGTGGGCTCTGAAAGCGCGTTCAGGGCTTGTGTCTGTTCACTCTGCTTGACGCTCGTGTCTGGAGGATGAATGAGCGGTTTATCCTTTGCGCGATGCTGGCCAAGGTAATCAAGAATGCGTACGTACAACGCGCGCTCCGCGTCGTACTTTTGGGTCGCGACGTACGCGTCAGCGAGTTTGAGCGCGACTTCGGGAAACTCAGGCGCGTCCGTGTAACGCTGCTCGAATTCAGCGAGTGTTTCTGAAGCAACGTCGAGGTTTTTATCGGCGGTATATAGCCGGACGATGTCCAGATACATCTGGGCCAACTCGGGCGAGGTCGGGTTCTCCTTCTTGTAGGCCGTGAAGATGCGATAGGCGGCGGCGCGATTGAAATATGAAACGGCCCGTTCTTCTTCTACGGAAAACTCGTATTTGGGATCGGTGTCGGAAAGAATGAGCGACAGAATTCCACCCATCATGCCGGGATGTGGATCGGCAGTGGCGATGTCCTGATAAAACTTCAGATCGCCACGGGTGAGCGAGAGCCTCTGGTCGCCTGCATCCGCAAGTATTTCAAAAAGTTGATAGAGAACACGGGTGCGCAGCTTACTTCCCGGTTTCATCTCGCCCTGCAGATAGAGCGTGTACAGGAAACGCGAAGCGGCTTCGCCGTAGCCGTCAGCGAGCAGGAGCCGGGTGATAGTGATCAGCTCGTCCTGAGTCCAGTTGATGTGTCGAGCCGCTCGCGTTTTTTCGAGTTGCACAAAGACGTCCGGACGCTTTTCGTCTAAGTATTTTGAGTAATCAAGCAGGCGCAAGGCCGTGTCAAAATCCGCCGGATTGCGACGAAAGGCTTCACGCAATTCGTGACCGTAGGCCCGAAACCGATCGTTGCTCTTGAGGAAGTTGTAGAAGTTTTCCGAGAGCTCGCTGGACCAGAACGGATCGAAGGCTTTTTTGTAAACTTCCTCCGCCTCTTTCACCCGGTCCATGTTTTCGAGTAGTGAGGCCTCCTGGTTGATCAGTTCGTCGTTATGTTCCGGAAATTGATTTCTGTTTTGGCGAACGAGGGTGAGCGCCTTGTCATTGTCGCCGTTGTCGATCAGTTTTTCCTGATACTGCTTGACGATTTCATACGCCGACGGATTTTCCTTGATCGTCTGTTCGTAAAAGCGTGGGGTGAGATATTTTTCCAGTAAATGCGTTTCCGCCAGTTTAATCAAACGACTAAAAACTTCCAGGCGCTGGGCCGGCTTCGCGACGCGCAACATGCGCTCGAGTGTCTCTGCCTCCGCGGGAAACTGCGCACGACGATGGAGAAATTCGGCCATCGTTTGGAGTGCTTTGAATTCATCGGGCGCGTGTTCGACGAAGCTGTGCATTTCCTTCAATGCCAGTTCTTCGTTGCCCAGCTTTTCGTCGAACTGAGACAGCTTCAGATAAATCTCCGCATTATCGGGATGTTTTGCGAGAACGTCTGCAAGGCGATTGCGCGCTTCGGCAGTCGGGAAAGGAACGATCGCAGGGGAGCCAAAGAACTCGTGACGCGTGTAGAGCGCGGCGTCGATCAGCGACGAGACGTCTTCGTTCTCCGCCCGTGCTGAGAAGTGAGGATAGATGAATGCGAGGACGACAATTACCAGGCCCAGGCACACGAGCCAGGATCTCAAGAGTCTTCTCTGTGCAACCTCTGCGTTCTCTGTGCCTCTGTGGTTATTTTTTCTAAGAAACAGCAAACCACAGAGACACAGAGAACACAGAGGTTGCACAGAGAAAGCGTAGCGTCTCATCGCGACATTACCTCGATCGGAACTTCGGTAGTCGATTGATTGTGCGCCGCGTCTTCAGCCGAGATCGTCAACATATAACGACCTGCCGCGAGGTTTGCCGGCACGCGCAGTCGTCCAACATTCGTTTGGTCCTGTTGCGACCACGAAACCGGCACCGGCTGCGCGCCATAGACACGCGCGAACAGACGCACGGTGTCGCTGTCAGCAGAGACTTTTACGATCAACTCGTCACCAGCTTTGATCGGTTTGTCGTCGAGCCTGACGCTGAGCTTCGGTGCGTGACTGTCGATCACAAAGCTCTTCGTCTCCTGGTAGCCGTTGCCGTTCTTGTCAGTCATCAATAACCGGCAGCGATACGTTCCATCAGGCAACCACGCGGGCGCCAAAAAGCGGACTTCCCACACGCCTTCAGTCTCCAGAAACTTGAGTGGCAGCGTTTCGCCAAACGGAAACACCGCGAAGACTGAATTGATCGACTCGTCAGTCTTCACACGCAGTACCGGATCGCCTGGTTGAATCAGTCGCGGGCGCAATAGCGCACGTGGCGCGGCGATGAAAGCGGTGTAAGGCGTGACGAAGCGATACTTTTGCGAGAGACGAATGATCTCCGCGATGTAATCTTCACGCTCACCATTCAGATCCATCTCCCGCAACAACGCATCGACGCGCGCGCGCGCCCAAACGCGAGGCAGATGCGAATGAATGTCCGCCAGCTCCGGCAGCACGACATCGCGCGAGAGCTTGATCGCTTCAGTGCCAAACTGGCCCGTCACGGTCACGGTCGCTCGTGGCGAAGGTGTGCGGTAACGACCGACAAACGCGAGACTCGAGCCGTCGAAACCGTAATCACCGCTCGCATAAACCTGGTAGAAGTTGCCCCCTTCGTTTGCCGTGAGGCGCGCATTCTCGATGCTCGTACTACCGACATGATCGAAGAAGAGCTTGAGCGCGGTTGTTATGTCTTCCGTCTCGCGTGCCCCTGCGAAATAACCATGACCTGTTTTTGCGAGCTCTTCCAACAGCGAGTTATTCGCATCACTTCCCGGTCCGAAAGCAAAAACGCGCGTGGAGTTCGCATTAAGGGTCTGCAGAATCTGTTTCACATTCCGCGTACCTAAAGTGGCATTGCCGTCGGAGATGAGGACAACGCTGCGCTCGCCTTCCGGAAACTGCGGTGCGAGCTCGACTGCAGTGGCGAGCGCCTTGCGCAGATCGCTACCGCTTCCGAGCATCGAATTCCTGATGAAATCGAGTGCGTGCTCCGTGTTGTCGGGAGTTGCACGCAGCGGCGCGGGCGAGAAGGTGTGGGTCTCTTCGTTAAAAAGGACCAGATCGAAATGGTCCTGCGGCGAAAGTGAATTCAGAAAGTAGTCGAGCGCTTCGACAGCGCGCTTGAGCTTTTCACCGTACATCGATAGAGACGTATCGAGGAGCAGGATGACATTGCGTGGCTGTCTGTTCTGAACAGTTGCCCCCTTTTGATTGAAGACTGCGCGTGCTTCGAAATATCCGCTGGGGTTTTGTACAGCGAGCGCCGGATCGCGCAGGTCGTATGCAGAGATCTGTTCCGGCGCGCGGTAGGTCGTGAATGCGAGCGTGCTTTCGGGGACATCGATGCGATAGTCGAAGGAGAAATCCTGTTTCAAGTCGAAATCATTTACGTGAAAGTCTGCTTCGAATTCATTCGGCTCCGACTTCGTAACGGTTAGCGAATAATCGTCTCGTTCTTTGTTGATTGGCGAGATTGGGTAATCGCTCAGGACGTGTACGTGCAGGTTAAACTCCTCCACGCGTTGTGCGTCGCCGAATGATGGCTTTAGAGGAAAAGTGAAATGCGACACGAGACTGTCGACCGGCAAGACCTCCGTGTATTCGACCTCGACGCGCTTCGTTCCGTAGGCCGGAATCGGAAATATCTTCGCGGAGAACGCTGAACGACCTTCATGCTCGTCGTCCTGCTGCAGAAGTCCTGGATCGATCTGCTGTTGCCTGATCTCGCTGTAGGCTTTGTTCGCGCGTCGTTTCTCCATCATTACGCCGGGAATGCGAACGTCTGCGTCCCAGACGGCGAAGTCGAAGATCGAAGCAGTTTGCGGAAGTGCGAACAGGTACTTGCCTTCGATGGTCTGTGCTGAGTGGTTGTCGAATATCTGCATCACCTTCACGCGCGCGTGTTGGTTATCAATCAGCACATCGACGTTCATTACCTGCAGCGACAGTGTGTTGGGATCAGGTTTACTGCTGGTCGATGGAATCAACACGCCCGACTGCGCGGAGCTGTGGCGGTATGGCAGCAATAACGCGACGACGATCAGTAGCCAAAGTAGTTTTCTTAGATGACGTTTCATTTTAGTTATCTCTGCGTAACCTCTGCGTCCTCTGCGCCTCGGCGGTGAATGAAACCGCAGAGCCGCAGAGGGCGCAGAGGTTACGCAGAGGCATTCCAATACGAGCGCTCGATGCGCGCGATGCCGCCGGTTGTGCCGAAGTAGACGTAGTTGTCGTTGCCGGTGATACTCATTACATTTCGCGAGGGTAACTCGCTCTTCACCCTCGTCCATTGTTGAGAAGACGGCTCAAAGACGAGAGCTCCATCCGGTGTGCCGACAAAGAGCCGCGAGCCATCGCTCCACATTGCATTCGGATTTACAACGGCACGCCCAACCTCAGTCGCGAAGCTGCGCAGCTCACCGCTGGCGCTCAACTCGAACAGTCCACCGCCGTACGTGCCCACGAAGATGCGATTGCCGACGGCGCTGAGCGCAGTAACCCAGTTGGTTGTCAGTTTTGAATTCGTGTCTTTGAACACTCGCGACACGCGGCCGTCTTCAATGACAGCCAGACCACCGAGAGTGCCGGCGTAAGTTTTGCGACCCTGGACCAAAACGGTATAGAGACTGTTGCTCGGTAAGCCCTGTACTGTAGTTAGACCATTAAGCTTTCCCCGCGCGCCGAGTGACAGACCTTTGCTAGTAGCAAGTACGAGCGTGTTTTCGCCCCCGGCGTCCCAACGAGCCACTTGCAAAACGGCATTGCTCAAGAGACCGTCTTTGGTTGACCATTGTTCGGTGTTTCGCAGGCTCGAATCAAAACGCAGCAGGCCTGCCGACGAAGCCGCCAGAATGCTGTTTCCTTCCCGATCATTCGTGAGCGAGTTGATTTCACGATTCGTTTCCGACTCCAAATGCGCCAACTGAGTTCCCTGCGCGCTGAGAACGTCTATTCCACGTCGAAAATTCCCCGCCCAAATACGAGCGCCAGAGTCGATCGTCAACGCTGAAACGAGGTTGGTTGTAAGCGTGCGATTGCGGTCGGGCTGTCCCCACGCGACGAAAGCATTCGCTTGTGCTGTGCGGTACAGTCCCTCTTCGGTAAGCAGCCAGAGTTGATTGTCGAGTGTGAGCAATCGTGTTCCGGTTGCGTGTCCGGCTTTGGCCCAGGCAATCGGAGTCACCTGTCTCCCCCGCGAGATTTCCTGATCGGTTCGGAGACTGAAGGTCTCGCCATTGTCTTTGCTGAGCACCAGGCTGTCAGCCGTCAGAGCGAGGCTCGACAAAGACGGAAGTGTGACGAGCGTTTGAAAGTTAGCTTGTTTGTTCTCCATCGCTGACAAACCAAAATCAGTGGCCACGAAGAGATTCTGGCCAGCGACGGCAACACCGACGATGCGGTTCGAGAGTAGACCGTCCACCGTTGTGAAGTGTGACCAGCGGCCACCTTCTTCAATCCAGAGTCCATCTGCAAAGGTCCCGATAAATAACCGTGAGCCGTCTTTCGAGAGATGGTTGATCTCGAGCAGCCGCTGGTGTTCTGTACCTGCCGTGAGCTCCTTGAATTCGCGACCATTGAATGCCATCAAACCACCGGCTCTCGTACCGATCAGCAAGCGTCCTTCGTCCGCGAACAGAGCGTCGATCGATTGCGACGTTCGGTCAGTCCAGCGATAACCATGAAACTGAGAACCGTTGAACTCGACCAGCCCTTCGGTCCGCGTACCAATGAAGAGTTTTGAGTTGAAGACAGCGAGGCTGAGCAGATCACTTTCGGGCAGACCATCAAGTACCGTATAGTGCCGCACGAGTTTTCCCGTTTGGTCTAACTCGATCAGTCCGCCGTCAGACGCGAGGAAGTATGAATCGTTGAACCTGGCGATTGCTCTCGTGGCTTGATGGTTCTGCCAGATCTCGATCGCTTTGCTGCTTATCGGCTTGAGTAACTTTTGTTCGAATGGGACGAGGTTTTGTTTCTCGCGGCGCGCCCGCTCTTCGGCGAGCCGTAGGTCGGCCCGCTGTTTGACTTGCCACACACTTATCAGCCCCGCGATTAGCGCGAGCACCAGCAACAGCAGCAAAGTTTTCCGGATAGGTGGTCTCATGCCGGGTGGATTGCATTATTTAGATCAAGCAGTGGTTGCGTGACGTGAAGCGTCACAGTGCGAAGGTGAGCGATTACGGGGAGAACGTGAGGCTAACCCTACCGCTCGATCTGTGGAGAAACACAGCGTCGGAAAGTTGGAGTCGAATACCCATTGGAGGAACAGCAATGCGCATTAAAAGCGTCAGTCATGCAGCCTTTGCTGCAGTCATGATTGCCTTCGGTATTCTCGGTCTGATCAGGGGAGATCTCACGGTACTTTGGGAGCCGGTTCCAAAGGCCATACCCGCGCGCGAGGTATTGGTCTATCTCTGCGCGGTGATCTCGCTTGCTTCGGGCATCGGCCTGCTTTGGCGACGCACTGCTGCTCTCGCTGCTCGCGTGCTGCTTGCACTTTTCGTCCTTTGGTTACTGGTGTGGCGAATACCCGGTCTCTTCCGTCTATCACTGGTCGAGGGTACCTGGAGCTGTGGGAAGACCCTCGTGATGACAGCGGCTGCGTGGGTTCTCTTTGTCTGGTTGGCCACTGACTGGGACCGTCGACGTCTGGGTTTCGCTACCGGCGACAAAGGTCTGTGCGTAGCAAGAGTGCTATACGCTTTGGGATTGATTCCCTTCGGCGTCGCGCACTTCCTCTATCCAGGGCCGACTGCTGCATTGGTTCCCGGCTGGCTACCATGGCACATGGCCTGGGCGTACATCACCGGCGCTACGTTCATCGCGGCGAGCGTCGCGATCCTGATCGGTGTATTTGCACGATGGGCAACCGCGCTGTCAGCGTTGCAGATGGCCCTGTTTGGACTGCTGGTGTGGGTACCGCTTGTGGCAAGAGGATCGCTCAGCGCTTTCCAATGGGGCGAGGTCGTTATTACTGTCGCGTTGACTGCTGCTGGTTGGGTGGTGTGCGACTCATACCGCGTCAGTTAGTGCCGGGGATTTCGATCCATGCCATCCCACTTCCCGTATGGCCGGTTTGACGATCTCTGACAGCGACTCGTACCTGGTACAGACCCGTCGGGAGTGGCAATGCCTGACTCCATTTTATAAACCGACCATCTTTGCCGAGAACGACGGCGCGCGGGATGTCGAGCTTCTGCTTGAAGGTGGAGAACTGACCGCGATCGTCCACAGCGATTCCCAGCACATCAACAATCGCCTGCTCTCGTTCGCCAAAACTCAGGCTTGCTCCGTCGATCTGCATGGACGCATTGAGCACCGTACCCTTGTCCGGCGTATTCGCAAAGCTCGCTGAGACCGATATCGGCAATTCGCGACGTGGATAAAGAGATCCGAGAGCTATCTTGAGTTCATCGTCAGGCGCGTGCGTCGTTTTCGTGGCTGCTTCAGTATTTCTGAAATCGAAGAAGCGCTGCCTCATTCGCACTCGCAATTCCGGGCGGTCTTTTACCACCACCTTGATGCGAGACTTTCCGGAGCGTTGACTCTCGCCATCCGGTCGCCACGCCAGCAGGTAGTAAGCAGAGCTCTCAGTTAACGCTTCATCAACTCCGTCGTCGAGCGCGCTCGCATTCAGAAACGAACGCCCGCCGGTTTCCTCAGCAAGAGTCTCGAGCGGTTCTTGCGGCATCTTGCTCTCTGCCAGTGATCTGCCCGCCGTTCTGGGTGAGTAATCCGGATAATCATTTTTTGAGACGTCGATGGCGGAGCCCCAGACATTCGGCCGCGTACCCAGGCTGTAAATTACCACGCCGTTGCGCGCCGCTTCGTTGGCCACCCGCCGCATTATGTCTGAACCATTCGACCGCCTGGTATCTACCACGAACCCGTCTGAGATGAAAAACAAAAGCTTGCGCCCCTGGAGCGGAGTGGTGGAGTGCATTAAGCTCAGCAACCGCGCAAGAGTGTCGGTCTCAGACATCCGCGACTGGGCGTTGATTTGATGAACGCGGTTGGTAACGATAGTGAAAGCGTTCATCGCATTGGTTTGAAACTCCTTCATCGTCGCTTCGATCAGATACGCAAACAGACCGCGATCGCCGTTGGCAACGAGCGTGGCGTCTACTTCGCTGATGGTGACCTTGCTGGCTGTTGTCTCCGGATTGAATTTGGAGTTGAGCCGGCTGATGGCTTCACGCAAGACGGCTTTGTTGTCGGTGAGCTGCTGGAGGAAACCGATCTGCCCGCTGGTCGAGACGACGGCGACGCGATCCTTAGCCGTCATTTTGTTTTCGACGAAATGAGATATGACAGAACGAGCGCGATTTAGGCCATCGCTCGTCAGGTGAACGTCATCGACAAAAAAGAAAACGACACGGCCGCGTTCGGTTGCTGAGTCTGGTGTTCCCAATAACTTGACTCCTTTGCGCGCGGCGGTTAACTGCTTCTCCTCGTCGGCGCTACCGGTGGCTACCTCTTCGAAGAAGGAAAGCGATTGCGGTTTGGAATCGACGCGCAGCTCAAAATCATCCGCACGCAAACCACCAACAAAGCGACCGCGCTTATCAACAACAGTTACGTCGGTCTGCACCAACTCCGTCTTAACGCGGACAACATCGTCAGACTGCTCTTGTTGTTTGACCTGCCCCGCCACGAGGCAGATCAAGAGCACGTTGAGTAAGAGACCGCTTAACCTTTGGTGAAACTTGCGCCTCATTCTTCAGCGCTTAGAATACCAACTTTGGAGGGCGCAATTGTAAGGGCCGCCCGATCTTTCCGCGGAGTTGCATCTGATTCACTTAGCGGTAACAATTCGAGTCTATTATGAAATACCGTAGACATGTTCTGCTGCTGGCGGCAGTCTTGATCGTCAGTCTCGATTCCGCCAGACTTTCCGCACAGCCCTCGGGCCAATTTCAGGAGTTCAGTCTCGTTCTGGAAACACCCAAGTCCAGATATCTCGAACTCCAGCCGATTCCGCTTGTCATAACACTCAGGAACGACACGCAGTCCCCGCTTACAGGTCACACCGTGCTGGAATTTGGAGCTAGTTTTTTGCGACTCTATATTGATCGCAGCGATGGACCACAGGAGATACGAGTGTCGATGTTGGTGTTGGATGTATATGCTGAACCCCACGTGTTCCAGCCAGGCGAGCAGATAAAGAAAACGGCAGGTTTCAACTACAGGCTCGATAAAGTATTTCCAAAGCCGGGCACTTACCGGCTGCATGTGTGCTTGACCTCGCTCGACGGAAAGGAGAGCGTCTCGTCCAAACCTATGGAAGTGGAGATCGTACAACCGGACGGGCCCGATGCGCAGGCGCTGCAATTTATCCGCGATCATAGCGAACCGGGGGATTTCTTCACCGGGATTCATACAGTTAAAAACCCTGAACAACTACAGGTGCTTGAGAATTTCGTGGCAGTGTACGGGGAGTCTACCTATGCAGACGACGCGTCATTGACACTCGGTGAGGTGCAATTCGCCAACCGTGATTACCAGAAGGCTCGTACGATTCTTGAGAAGTTGTCGAAGAAAACTAATTACGCCTTCGCCGCTACAGTCTCAGAGTATCTAAAACTGATCGAGCAGAGGACGAGAGCGGCGGCACAATGAACCTAAGCCACAAAGCATTCAAGCGCGCGAAGCGGGCGACAGCGCGTCGACGCATTGAGCTGTCGCCCGCTTCGCGGGCCTTCTGATGCTGTCGCTCGCTTCGCGAGCTCTAGTTCTGAGTTCGTGCTTTCTGTTTGTTGTCGGCGGCGGCGGTTTGGGTTTTCATGAACTCGATCACTGTGTTCACGTCCTCTTGTGCCAGGTTCAGTCTGGGCATGCGAATCTCTTTGTATTGTTTGAAGAGCGCCGTTGCGATCGGATCTTTCTCTTCAATCAATTTGTCCGGCTCCATGATCATCCGGCTGAGCCAGGCGTGCTCGCGCACGCTGGTCACACCAAGAAGGTCCGGCCCAACCTTGTCACCGTTTCCGATCGTGTGACACGCCGCGCAGCGCGTCTGAAAAAGATATGCGCCTTTGTCGATATCCAGCTTGACCGATTCGGTCCTGTTCGCCGACACCGCGGGGACTTCCGCCTGCGCACCATAACCAAGCAGATTCTGCATCTTCAAAGCCATGAACTTGGTATTGTCGAGCGCGGAGTTTCTCATCCATATTCCGGTCGCTTCGTTGCCGATGAGCAAACTCGGTGTGTGACCGTCAGGATCGTTACCGTTGGGAAGCTTATCCAGCCCCAACTTCTTGCTAATAAGTTTGATGTCCGCTTCCTTCCCCGTGAGGAACGTCCAGCCAGGCCCGACGTGATACTTCTCCGCATACGCTTTGAGCACTTCGGGCGTGTCATGCTCCGGATCGATCGTGATTGAAATAAAGAAGATATCTTTCCCCATGCGGTCGCCGAGCATTTTCTGTAGCTGGACGAGTCGCGCAGTTTCCAGTGGGCAGTTGTACTTACAGGTCGTGTAGATAAGCTCGAGAGCCACAACCTTACCTTTAATAAGATCGTCGTAGAAGCGAACTTTCTTGCCGTCCTGCGTGATCAGCTCAACGTTTGGAAAGTGACTTCCACCCCACTGCGCATCTGCCTTGGCAACTTCAGCATCATCCGTTTTCGAAACCTGCTTCAAATGCATTCCGCACTTCGGGCAAGAGCCGGCCGTCTTTGACTTGACCTCCGGATGCATTGGGCAACTGTATTCGGCGGCTTCGACGGTCTGCTGCTGGGCGAAACTGACGCCAGCCGGGACTTGAGAAATAATTATTAGAGATATGCTAAACGTTAGCACTCCAATCAAAATCAGCTTCGCGTTCTGTAATTTCATATCGGAACTTCTCCTTTTCTAAAACTCATTGAGCTGAGCGACCCTGTGCCGCTCCTACTGCGGAAGGGGCGCGCCCTCTTTCCTAAGATCGCTCAGCTCAATCTCAAGCGTCGCGAAGCCCTATTGAGGCTGAATCGGCTGAGCGCTGTCTGTGGTACTGACAGTGCCAACCGAGTTGGCTGTAACAACGTTGTTGCCAACGCTGAGGGTTCCACCCGTCAATTTCCCCGTCGCGATGTCGAAGGTGAGATTGGCGGAGATCAGCATTGTGCGAGCTGACAAAGCATCCTTAGTGCTGTCGTAGTAAGGCGTTGATACGATTACCACGTCAGACGATTGCAGCGGCCTGATCTCGGTAGCGTGATTGCCGCCGGTGACGTACGTCTTCATAGTTGCTTTTGTGCTGCCGCTCGTTCCCGTCAACTGAGAAAAATCGAAGTCGAGCAGGACAATCGAAGGACTCGTCACCGAGGTAGTGTCTACCACCCTTCTGGCGGTGACGTTCACTTGACCTTGGATCTGGACCGAGCCGTTTGGATCCGTTAGGGATCCTTTAGCCACCAGCACGATGCTACTGTCGACAGGAGCATCAGAGGCGGTCGTGGTCTGCGCCTGGACTGATGGACTGCCGAAGGCCAGCAATGCAACGATACCGATTAGGAGTGTCATGAAGCTCGGGCTGAATAGCCGTTGCCACGTCCTCATATTTAGCTGTGTGTTCATGTATCTTTCCTTTCTGGCCTCTTTAGTAGAAAGCGGTCGGAAGTATGTCGTCCGGGGCCATAAACGTGACGCCCTGTGGTTTTGCGATTGGAGTCGGCAGCGGGTTCAAGAACGGTGTGCCGGCGCCATCGATTTCCCATCTCAAAAGCATCGCGTTGTCTTCGTGCATGGTGTTGTGGCAGTGCTCCATGAACATGCCGCCAAAGTCGCGGAACTGAAGCGTGATTTTCACTTCGCCGCTGGGTCTCAGGCGCCAGACGTCCTTGCGGCCCTTCTCCCATGCAGGAACCTTGGAGGCGCTTCCATCCCGGGAGAGCGTTTGGCACTCCTCGAAGTGGATGTGAATCGGGTGATCCCAACCACCACCGCCGTTCCTTAAGGTCCATACCTCTCTCGTGCCGAATTTCGGCGCCGCGGAGATCCGGCCATAGTCGGCTGCGAGTGTTGGTCCTTGATTGTCAGTCTTGATACCCCACGGACCGAAGAACGTCGTGATCGGATCGTTGGTTGTTTGATTAGCTCCGCTGTTGAACTCGAAAACGCGTTCGCGGGCTACTGGAATATTGGACAGGTCCGGATTCGGAATCAGTGTTGACGGCACCTGGCTGATATCCGGCTGTGCGGGATCGCGAACGATTCGGAACTCAAGGAATTTTCCTACGGCTGGATCCTGCGAGTTGCCTGAGAGCGCCTCCGAAAGACTGAGGTCCTTCGACACTCTTCTGCCGTCCTGATGCTCCGCCAGGTTCACCATCCAAACCGTCTGGCCAATTGTGTAACGAGAGAAGTCAATGACGATGTCGTAACGCTCGGCGATGCCCTGCTCGTCAAGTTGAGTGAGCACAACCGGGTTCGGCAACAAGTTACCGTCGTTGCCGATCTGGATCATCGGCGAGCCATCACTCAGCGCGACCTTGAAGAAGCGCGAGACTGACGCATTCAGGATGCGGAAGCGATACTTGCGCCGCTCAACTTCAAAGTATGGTTTGTAGGTAAGGTTTACGGTCATTCTATCGCCCAGGAACCCGTCGAATTCAAAGATGTCCATGGCGAGCTGACCATTGTTATCCCACGCTTTGTCGGCAAGCATGAGGTTCACGTCGTAGTCGAGGTTGCCCCACGATTTGCCGGTGGTCGCGGCTCGTCCGCTCGGCAGTCTCAAGTTGACGCCGTCGATGATGTCTTCGGCGCCGCGATCGAGGCCGCTGTAGATATTGAACATCCCGGCGATTCCCTTGTACACGTTCTGCGCGGTGAAGCTGAACATGTGATCGTGGAACCAGTGAGTGCTCATGGTCTCGTGCCAGTCACCGGGAACTTTATTAAGGCCACCCGCGTCCGTTGGGCTCGACGCCATTATGTCCTGGGCGGTGTTATTGATGGTGTTACGGCCAGCGAGGACGATCGGGTAGTGATAATCGTAGAACTGGTTCGGGAAGAAGTAGGCCCCCGTGAAGCCGTCATTTTCCGCCCCGTGGTGTCCGTTGTGTTCGTGAGTCGAAATCGTGTGCATGCCAAACCCGCCGTTGTCTTTTTGGTTAACGGTGAGTCTGTTGTGAAGGCGGAAGAGCATTGGCTCGCCGTAGCGCACCTGCATGAGCTTGGGCGGAATGGTTCCGTTGTAAGTCCAGACCTTGTTGACCTGCTGAGTAGGCAGATTCGGGTGAAACTTCAGCGGGATAGGAGTCGCCGGGTTGATGCCCGAATTCATGTTCGACGCAACTTGTGGATTGTAGGTGGTGTTGGTTTTGGCGCCTTCCACTGAAGCGTCGACGGCGATCGCTGGCGGAAGAAGACCAAACTGTTGGTGCGCCCAGATCGGTCCCGGTGGTCGACCTTCAATAGGACCGGTGCCGCCGCCCAATGCAGGATCGACAGGTTGCGGTGTCGTATTCGCCTGGGCCGTTGGCGCGGGAGTCAGGGCAGCAACAGGAATCCGCGGAAATACGTCGAAACGCGGCATCGGCGTCGAAAAAGCTGTGGCTGTGCCGAGCGGGCTGGGTGGAAGTCCGGTCGGGATATTTGAACTGGCGAATGCGCTACGGCCAAATGGACTGAGGCCGCTGATTGGAAGCATCAGGCCGGCTGATGTGAATAATCCCATTTTAATCAGGTCACGACGCGAGACCTGTCCATGGGAGTTGGCTTTGATAATGTCCCACCGCTCTTTACGCGCCTGTTCGGCTTCACGCAGGCGCGCTTTCGAGGCCTTTGGAGACAAAAAGAAGTTGCTATCAGACATCTATCTCTCCTTTTATTGGTACACAAATCTCCGAAGGGGATTCGCGAAAAGCGGAACGGTGGGGGCAGACGTTCAGCAGCGCGGAACCCTGATTCAGATCCAGGAACCACCCTGGTTTAGCTGGTTATGTGTCAGAAATCTAAGTGACGAGAAGTTTTGGAGCCCGTCACAGGACTTAAGTTATGCGAACTGCAAAAAACGTTTGAGTGGAGTCGTGAAGATACAGCGGGTTGATGATCGTGAATGTCACCTACGTGACAATTTGCCGCACTTTCTGTATTCTACTGCCTCCCCCTCCCGACTGAACTCGCTTTAACCACTCAACTGTAATTAAGAGCACCCGTGCGCCTTGCAACGGAAGCATTGCTGCAAGTCAGTTTTCGTGGTGGTTAAGGAAGTTTCAGGATGTGCCCATCAACAGAAGTTGCTCACGCTTTTTCCAAGCTTTCTTTCCAGCACAGTGGGATCCGAAGCTTGGAATTCACGTGACTTGAAGTCGCGGCCGCACTGACCCTATAGTGAGTCGTATTAATTTAAATCATACCAACATGGTCAAATAAAACGAAAGGCTCAGTCGAAAGACTGGGCCTTTCGTTTTAATCTGATCGGCACGTAAGAGGTTCCAACTTTCACCATAATGAAATAAGATCACTACCGGGCGTATTTTTTGAGTTATCGAGATTTTCAGGAGCTAAGGAAGCTAAAATGGAGAAAAAAATCACTGGATATACCACCGTTGATATATCCCAATGGCATCGTAAAGAACATTTTGAGGCATTTCAGTCAGTTGCTCAATGTACCTATAACCAGACCGTTCAGCTGGATATTACGGCCTTTTTAAAGACCGTAAAGAAAAATAAGCACAAGTTTTATCCGGCCTTTATTCACATTCTTGCCCGCCTGATGAATGCTCATCCGGAATTTCGTATGGCAATGAAAGACGGTGAGCTGGTGATATGGGATAGTGTTCACCCTTGTTACACCGTTTTCCATGAGCAAACTGAAACGTTTTCATCGCTCTGGAGTGAATACCACGACGATTTCCGGCAGTTTCTACACATATATTCGCAAGATGTGGCGTGTTACGGTGAAAACCTGGCCTATTTCCCTAAAGGGTTTATTGAGAATATGTTTTTCGTCTCAGCCAATCCCTGGGTGAGTTTCACCAGTTTTGATTTAAACGTGGCCAATATGGACAACTTCTTCGCCCCCGTTTTCACCATGGGCAAATATTATACGCAAGGCGACAAGGTGCTGATGCCGCTGGCGATTCAGGTTCATCATGCCGTTTGTGATGGCTTCCATGTCGGCAGAATGCTTAATGAATTACAACAGTACTGCGATGAGTGGCAGGGCGGGGCGTAACCTAGGTGACAGAAGTTAAAAGCCTCCGGTCGGAGGCTTTTGACTTTCTGCTAGATCGGCCGCATCGAATATAACTTCGTATAATGTATGCTATACGAAGTTATTAGCGATGAGCTCGGACTTCCATTGTTCATTCCACGGACAAAAACAGAGAAAGGAAACGACAGAGGCCAAAAAGCTCGCTTTCAGCACCTGTCGTTTCCTTTCTTTTCAGAGGGTATTTTAAATAAAAACATTAAGTTATGACGAAGAAGAACGGAAACGCCTTAAACCGGAAAATTTTCATAAATAGCGAAAACCCGCGAGGTCGCCGCCCCGTAACCTGTCGGATCACCGGAAAGGACCCGTAAAGTGATAATGATTATCATCTACATATCACAACGTGCGTGGAGGCCATCAAACCACGTCAAATAATCAATTATGACGCAGGTATCGTATTAATTGATCTGCATCAACTTAACGTAAAAGCAACTTCAGACAATACAAATCAGCGACACTGAATACGGGGCAACCTCATGTCCGAGCTCGCGAGCTCGTCGACAGCGACACACTTGCATCGGATGCAGCCCGGTTAACGTGCCGGCACGGCCTGGGTAACCAGGTATTTTGTCCACATAACCGTGCGCAAAATGTTGTGGATAAGCAGGACACAGCAGCAATCCACAGCAGGCATACAACCGCACACCGAGGTTACTCCGTTCTACAGGTTACGACGAATGTCAATACTTGCCCTTGACAGGCATTGATGGAATCGTAGTCTCACGCTGATAGTCTGATCGACAATACAAGTGGGACCGTGGTCCCAGACCGATAATCAGACCGACAACACGAGTGGGATCGTGGTCCCAGACTAATAATCAGACCGACGATACGAGTGGGACCGTGGTCCCAGACTAATAATCAGACCGACGATACGAGTGGGACCGTGGTTCCAGACTAATAATCAGACCGACGATACGAGTGGGACCGTGGTCCCAGACTAATAATCAGACCGACGATACGAGTGGGACCGTGGT
>JADMIO011070278.1_pt1 | contig 47985 bp, 28 predicted proteins | sample 8958161 | NCBI WGS metagenome assembly JADMIO01 (sample SAMN16585339, study PRJNA669376) | soil metagenome | isolation source: Crop rotation soil | place: USA: Cullars Rotation, Alabama | collected 2011
TGTGTGCGGCCGCCGCAGCCGTAACCGTCAAAGCCACGGTCACGGTTCGGGTGACGCCACCCCCGGCCACGGTGACATGTCCGGTATAGGTTCCGGCCTTGAGTCCGGTAGCGGATGAACTGACCTGGAGTGTCGAGGGAGCAGTTCCGGAGCTCGCCGACAGCATCAGCCAGGGCTGATCGCTCGCCCCCGTAAAAGTAAGCGATCCAGCCCCGGTGTTGGCGATGCTCACGCTAGCCGGCGTGAGAGTGGATGATCCGGCTGGCGCACTGAAGCTCAGGCTTGACGGGCTCACGCTCAAGACTGCGGCCGCTGCCGCGTTCACGGTCAGAGTCACGAATGCGCTCTTGCTGGGATCAGACTGGCTGGTCGCGGTGACTGTGACCGAAGTGGGTGTGGACACGGATGGCGCTGTGAACATGCCAGAGGAGTTCACTGATCCTGCTGTCGTCGACCATGTGACCGCGGGGTTCGCGGTATTGCTGACCGTAGCCATCAGCTGTTGGGTTCCGCCTGAAGCGACCGTCGCGGTCGAGGGAGACAGTGCGACCATCACGGGCGAGGTCAGGGCGAATGTGGCGTCGAGACCGATCGCTACTACTCCGTCTGAATCGCGGGATCGCGCTCTCAAATGATATGCGGTGCCCGGAACCAGGCCGCTGACGGTAGCGGAGTGAGTGGTGACGCCTCCGGCCGCGACCGCCGTAGTGTTTCCGTACGCAGTTGTGGGCCCGTATTCGACTTGTGAATCAGATGGCACGGCGGTATTCCATGAAACGCTGGCCCCGTTACCGTTTGGCTGGACGCTCAGTCCACTGATCCATGTGCTTGAGCCAGTGCCAGTCGAGAACACAACGTCTACCCAGTAATTGCTCGACAGGCAGCAGGAATTCGCGGGAAACACGGTCGATTGGGTACCGTATGTGTACAGGCCGCCGTTGATTGGAACGTGCAGCGGCGGGGCATCTTTCTGCGCCACGAAGGCATTGTGATCGTAAGAAAAATGCCCGGCGGGAGCGAAGTATCCACAAACAAAGGCCTGTTTAGCAGCGATCGGAACGGGAGCCGAAAATAGAACGGTCTGTTTGCCCGAAGCTGTCTCTCCCGTAGCCACCTTGCTGGCTAAGAGTTTCCCGGTTGCATCCCACAGGCTCACCACATGCGTGCCGGTATTGGCTGGCGATTTGTAGAAGCTGCAACCCTGAACCTGTCCAGCGACGTCTGAAAATACCTTGACGCCCAGCACGACGGGTGTGGGATTGCCACCGTCGACGACCACGGGTGTGCCTGCTCCGAACAAGTCTGTGGCATGTGTGTAGCTGGATCCCAGGGTGAGTGCGAGGACGGTGAGAAGCAGTTGCGGCCAAAATAAACGTGCGGTCGAAGTCCGTGCTGCAGGCCGCACGGCACGGAAGATGAGGAGAGCCGAAGCAGGGTATGTTTGTGACATACCAAAGCAATCGACAAACTTGTGCGTGTGCTCGCGCTAAATCGAAGATCTTTAACGAAACCGAAGGCCAACAAGCTGGAGGTGATTGGACCTGTACTTCCGCAGACTGCGCGCGTCACCGGCGCGTTTGAGAAAACGACCGCGGGGAATTTTTGCGGAATGAAGCTTGCACATCACCGTCAGAATCGTGGCCGCGAAAAAATCGCGGCCACATCGTCACGGGAAAATGCTCGCTACCGATTTCGTCTACCGCTAGCCTATCAAGGCTTCGCCTTGAAGGTTGCCATCTGCATGATCCATCCGCCGGAGTAACTCAGGGTGGCAGTTGCGCTGTTGCTGCCGGCCGCGCTGACGACCCGGTCCACGGCGATATCACCATCTGGACTGGTGATGACCCGCGAAGTGAACCCAGATCCAGCACCGCTGAAATGGCTGGTTGTCATGCCCGCGCCGACTATCAGTTCGCTTGCCGATGTGGTCGTTGCGGCTCCGCTGCTTGGAGTTCCGCCGGTTCCTATGGCTCCCGCGGTTACATCCAGCGGACTGGTTGTGTCGATGCCGCTGTACTCGAGAACACGGACATCGACGAACGCTGCAGCCTGGTTGAACGCTACCGTCACCGTATTGCTGCCTGCGGCGATGTTCTTGGCGTAGTAAATTGCCTGCCGCATTCCTGAGCCGGTTAAGGTTGTGCCCGCCTGGGTGTAGGTGTTGCCACGCGAGTCGGTTACCGAACTTACTGTCGAGGTAGTGTCGTTCCAGCCCACCGCCACGACGTTCAAATTCCCGGCCGTCTGTGCCGCTGGATAGGCTACTGGCACCGAAGTAGCTGGAGATTGCGGATCAGCAGCGTTCACCTGAACGAAAGCGATCGTGCCACCCGTGCTGGAAGTATAGGTATAGCCATTTGCCAGGGTTCCGTTTTGTGCGTCAGTGTTGGTGACGACCACGCTCGCCGCTCCGGCTGCATGGGCGGCAGTTGTGGCTGTAATGGTCGTGCTGTTTACGACCGTTACACCTGTTGCAGCGGTTCCACCCAGACTGACCGTAGCTCCGGAGAGGAATCCCGTGCCGGTGATGGTCACCGGCGTTCCGCCGTTTGCGGTTCCGCTGTTGGGGGTGATCGAGGCCACGGTTGGTGCCGGATTGCCGGTACCGCCTCCGCTGCCTCCGCGGAACGTCGCCATCTGCATGATCCATCCGCCTGAGTAGCTCAGGGCAGCGGTCGCACTGTAGCTGCCGGTGGCGCTAACGCTCCGGTCCTCGGCAATGTCACCGTCCGGACTGGTGATGATCCGTGAAGTGAAGCCGCTACCGGCTGCGCCGAAGTGACTGGTTGTCATGCCTGCGCCGAAGATCAACTCGCTTGCGGAGCTGGTGGTTGCTGCACCGCTGTTGGGAGTTCCTCCGGTTCCTATTGCCCCCGCCGTCACGTCGAGCGGACTTGATGTATCCGCACCGCTGTATTCGGCAATGCGAATGTCAGGAAATGCAGCTGCCTGATTGAACGCAACCGTCACGGTGTTGCTGCCGGCGGCGATGCTCTTGGCGTAATAGATCGCCTGCCGCATCCCTGAGCCGGTTAACGTCGTTCCAGCCTGGGTATAGGTATTGCCGCGCGAGTCGGTCACCGAGCTGACCGTCGACGTAGCGTCATTCCACCCCACTGCAACCACGTTGAGGTTTCCTGCCGTCTGCGCTGCTGAGAAGCTTACTGGCACCGATGCAACCGACGACTGCGGATCCGCGGCGTTCAACTGGACGAACGTAACCGGTCCGCCTCCGCCTGTACTGGTGTTGTAGGTATAGCCATTCGCCAGGGTGCCGCTCTGCGCATCGGTATTGGTGACTACCACACTTACCGTGGCCGCAGTGTGCGCTGCCGTGGTTGCCGTGATCGATGTGCTGTTCACTACCGTCACTCCGGTCGCGGCTGTGCCGCCCAGGCTGACGGTTGCCCCCGCAAGGAAGCCCGTTCCGGTAATCGTGACGGGTGTCCCACCATTGGCTGTGCCGCTGTTCGGCGTGATCGAAGTTACGGTCGGCGCCGGATTGATGTAGGTGTAGCCATTGTTCAAAGTGCCGGTCTGCGCATCGGTGTTGGTGACCGATACGCTCACGGCGCCTCCAGCATGTGCCGGAGTGTTAGCTGTGATAGAAGTGCTGTTCACCACAACCACGCCGGTCGCGGCCGTACCGCCGAGACTGACGGTTGCTCCTGCGAGGAAGCCCGTTCCGGTAATCGTAACGGGTGTACCGCCGTTGGCCGTGCCGCTATTCGGCGTGATCGCAGTTACGGTCGGTGCCGGATTCGCTGCCGTGTAGGTGTAACCATTGTTCAGAGTGCCGGCCTGAGCATCGGTGTTGGTGACGACTACGCTCACGGCACCCGCAACGTGAGCTGGGGTGTTGGCTGTGATCGAAGTGCTGTTCACCACAACCACACTTGTTGCCGCCGTGCCGCCCAGCTTTACCGTCGCTCCTGCCAGGAATCCCGTACCTGTAATGGTGACAGCCGTTCCGCCGGTGGTATTGCCGCTATTCGGGGTGATTGAAGTAACCGTCGGCGCCGGATTGGCAGCGTTATAGGTGTAGCCATTAGTCAGCGTGCCGGTTTGGGCATCCGTGTTTGTTACCACAACGTTGACTGCGCCCGCCGCATGAGCTGGCGTAGTGGCTGTGATCGAAGTGCTGTTCACTACCGTCACGCCGGTGGCAGCTGTCCCCCCGAAGCTCACCGTCGCGCCGGACAAAAATCCGGTGCCGGTGATGGTCACGGGTGTGCCGCCGCTCGCGGTTCCGCTGGTGGGCGCAATCGATGACACAATCGGCGCCGGATTGCTTCCGCCTTGACCGCTGGCGCGGAACGTCGCCATCTGCATGACCCACGCCGAGGAATAACTGAGAGGCGCGACTGCGCTGTAGCTTCCGGTCGCGCTTACAATTTGATCCTCAATGATGTCACCGTCGGGATTTGTGATTACTCGGGATGTAAATCCGGCTCCTGCTCCGCCGAAGTGACTTCCTGTCATTCCCGCACCGAAGATCAGCTCTTTCGCGGAGTTGGTGGTGGCGGCTCCGCTGTTCGGAGTGCCGCCAGTGCCGATCGCGCCTGCGGTTACGTCAAGCGGAATGGAGGTGTCCAGACCGCTGTACTCCGCCATGCGCACATCGACGAACGCCGCAGCCTGGTTAAAGGACACCGTCACCGTGTTACTGCCGGCGGCTATGTTCTTGGCATAGAAAATCGCCTGCCTCAGTCCCGTGCCGGTAACGGTAGTTCCGGCCTGGGCATAAGTGTTTCCGCGAGTGTCTGTAACCGAGGTGACCGTTGAAGTTGTGTCATTCCAGCCGACCGCCACGACGTTCAGGTTGCCCGCTGTTTGTGCCAGATCGAAACCAAGCACCAGGTTCGCCGCTGGCGTTTGCGGGTTCGAGGAAGCCATCTGCACGAATGCAATGGTGCCGCCTCCGCCCGTGCCGGTGGTATAGGTATAGCCGTTGTTCAGCGTCCCGCTTTGCGCGTCGGTGTTTGTCACGACGACGCTGACGGCTCCAGCAGCGTGTGCCGGAGTCGTCGCCGTGATTGAGGTGCTGTTGACGATCGTCACGCCCGTAGCCGCAGTTCCCCCGAACTTGACGGTAGCTCCCGCCAGGAAGCCCGAGCCGGTGATGGTGACCGGCGTCCCGCCAGCGATCGTCCCGCTGTTGGGCGAGACTGAACTCACATTCGGTGCGCCGTTGGCGTAAGTGAAACCATTGGCCAGCGTCCCGCTTTGGGTATCGGGATTTGTGACCACTACATTGACCAGTCCTGCGGCATGCGCGGCAGTGGTCGCCGTAATCGAAGTGCTGCTTCCCACCGTCACGCCCGTGGCAGCTGTGCCGCCCAGGCTGACCGTGGCTCCCACCTGGAAACCGGTGCCAGTGATGGTGACCGATGTTCCGCCGCTCGCCGCTCCGCTGTTCGGAGTGATCGAAGTGACTGTCGGTGCTGCAGGTGCGGTTCCCAATTTCGTGAACGCCGCCACCGATGGAACGCCGCTGCTATTGAGCACAAACAGCATGTAATATCCCGGCGGCGCTATGTTTCCATTGAGTGGCGCAGTCACCGTCAGCGTCCCGCTACCCTTAGTGAAGGACATGCCGACCATCCGCTGATCCATGTCAAAGGCATGTGTCGGTGCGCCGGGCCGTATCAAAACCACTGAAGAGATGTTGGCGGCGTCTGGGGTGTTGACCGTGAATGTGTTGTTCCACGAGATATTAGCGGTAACGCCCGAGATGGTTGGCCGCGTCGCCGGTGTATTGTTCGCATTAAACAGGTATGGGGGCTTATAGATTTCTACGTGCTGCTCGTAGGTGCCGCGCGTCGGATTGCCGCCAACCAGCAACACCGTGGCATCGGGAAGCAGCAGCGCATTTGAGTGATAGAGACGTGCGTAGACGTTCGGGGCTACGGTAGTGAAGGTCGCGGGATTGACGCTGGGATCAAGCATATCGACGTTGAGACTGGCTGTGCTGCCGTCCTCGTCGTTAAGCGAACCTCCTAAGGCCAGAACTTTTCCATTGGGCAGGATGACCGCATTCATTTCGGTTCGTTCCTGCGACATCGGCGGTCCTTGCTTCCACGATGGAGTGGCCGCCCCCATATCGATAATTTCGGTAGTCTTGATGGCCGGACTGCCACCGCCCATGATGATCACTCGCGGATCGAAGCCATTGGCGGGAGTCAACGGCAGCAGCACTGAGGTCCCATACGTTCTGGTCGTGCTGGAAATCGTGTTGCCCACGGTCGTCCATGTGTGCGCGGTTGGATCGAAGAGTCTGGAAGTGGTCGTCGAACCGGAGTAGAAAACTTTTCCGTTCGGCAGAAGATGCATGCGCGGGTAAAGAGGAGGAGTCCAGGTGGCGGTAAATTGCGCGCTCCAACCTGTGCCCGGGGTAAAAATCTCTACCGCGTTGTTGGTTGCGCCGGTGTCGCCCGAGCCGGAAAATATCATCACCCGGCCGTCGCCGAGAGTGGTGGCCGTTGGATACCAGCGCCCGTGCGCCATGTTCTGGAGGTCGGCGAAAGTGCCGGTCACCGGATCGAATGCGGTGACTCTCTTTTGCCCATAGAACGGGTCGTACTGCAACGTGCCGCCCATCACTACCGGGCGGCCGTCGGGCAGGACCACCATGCCATTGCAGAACATGTCCCACGTCACTGTCTGGACAGCGTAAGTGCCGGAAGCGGGATCCCACACCGCCGCGCGCAGGTTGGTGTTCGAAGGATCATTCCCCGAGCCCGAGACAATGAGGACTTTCCCGTTGTTCATCAGCGCCACGTGCACTGGATTGATGGGCATCAGCGGGGACAGCGTAGTCCACTGGCCCTGGGTGCTGGTTTGCGCCGTGGCTCCAACCACCGCGATGGCGAATACAAGGAGGAACAACGCTGTACAGGAAATGGCAGACTTCAGGGCGCGACGATTCAAGGACACACCTCGTTAGACCTAAGCCCGGACAGCGCATAGCGCCGGCCAGATACCCGGGACAACAAATCATTCAAACGGGTACAGAACCAGGAGGAGGTTTAAGAAGGGGACGAGTGCCAACGCGCACTCGAGCCTGGCAAACTCTATCCGATAAATACGGAATGTCAAGATGCAAGAGTTTGCGCTCAGAACGCATGCTGGGCGTGGCTTGCCGAAGCATCCGCAGGGTGTGAAGTCGGGTGCGGAAGTGACAAAAATCCGTCAAGAAAATGATGTCGCTGTTGCAACACTTCGGTCATGGCGTGCGGGTTCACAGCATCTTGTATGATTGAAAAGAAATGGCTATCTGTCTGGTTACTGGCGTTGCAGGCTTCATCGGTTCAACCATTGCCCGCTCTTTACTGGCGCAAGGCGACGAGGTACGCGGGCTGGACAATTTCTCCACCGGCAAACGCGAAAACCTCGCCGGAATGCTCGATCAAATCGAACTTCACGAGGTCGATCTGCTGGACGTGGATGCGGTCCACAACGCCTGCCGTGGGGTGGATTACGTCTTTCACGAGGCTGCAATTCCGTCGGTTCCGCGCTCGGTGAAAGATCCTCTGGAAAACAACGCAGCTAATGTCGATGGGACGCTGAATCTTCTGGTTGCATCCCGCGACGCCAAGGTCAAACGCGTGATCTACGCTGCATCCTCGGCAGCATACGGCGATTCGCCGACATTGCCGAAACGCGAAAACATGCGGCCTGATCCTATTTCTCCCTATGCCACAACCAAGCTGGCGGGCGAGTACTACATGATTTCTTTTTACCGATGCTACGGGTTGGAAACAGTTTGCTTGCGCTATTTCAACGTGTTTGGCCCACGGCAGGATCCAACATCTCCGTACTCGGGGGTGCTGGCGAAGTTCATCTCGCAAATGCTCGCGGGGGAACGCCCAATGATTCTGGGCGATGGAACGCAGAGCCGCGATTTCACCTACGTGGACGACGTCGTCGCAGCCAACCTGCTGGCTCGGGGGGCGGATGGAGCAAAGGTCGCGGGAAAGGTCTTCAACGCCGCAACCGGCCGGCAATCGGATCTGCTGCAGACTTTTCAGATTCTGAAAAAGATCACCGGCTACCAGGGTGATGTTAAATTTGGTCCCGAGCGCCCCGGAGATGTGAAGCACTCATTGGCTGATATTTCGCTGGCAGAACAGTGTCTGGGATACAAACCGAAAGTGGCTTTTGAGGAAGGTCTGGCGCGAACCGTCGAGTGGTATCGCACCCGCGAGGCGCAACCGCAGTTGTTGAGCTAGCCGGATGGCTTCGTGCGGTTCTTAGTCAAGACGATCTATTCTCGCGATCCGAATCTGGCGATCCGAATTCAGCGATCGCAATCAAAGCATCTCAATCCAAAGGGTCGTTGCCCGCGAGGACAGAACTTGATCTGAGCTTCGCGTGGCCTGCTTCTTCCTGCTTCTCCGCTTTAACTTCTTTCCGCGAACCCGCCGCTGCGGGGAAACGAAGCCGTGGTTCATCCAGATTTAGCTCCCCGCGTGCGGGACGGCCTTTAGACAATGCCTGCGGAGACACACGGTGGGAGACTGGCCCCGGACCTTTGCGCGCCGATGCCACTCCCTCGGGCGCATCGGCGGACTGCGGGGCGCCCGCCTGGGTCAGAGTCATAAACAGCAGTTCGAGGCGGCTCGAAACACCCAGCTTGTCGTAGACCCGAAACAGATAATTTTTGATGGTGTGCTGGCTCAGCCCGAGTCGCTGCGCGATTTCACGATTGGTCAATCCTTCAGCCAGACTGCGGACAACATCCATTTCACGCTTGGAAAGCAGGCTCAGGCCGTTGGCATCGATCGCGCGCACCACCGGCGCCCCGGCGAGCTCCTCTACCGCGAACGCCATCTGTTCACTGTTGGCCCAGATCTGGCCCTCGTAAACGCAGCGAATGCACTTGGAAAGACTCTCCACCGAATCGTGGCGGCTGAAAATTCCTCTCGCTCCGGCGTGGAACGCCTGGAGGATGGCTTCTTTTTTGGAGGACTCGAGCAGCATGACGCCGAGAATTCCTGGGCAGGCAGCGCGTAGTTGGCGCAGGGTCTCAAAGCCGCGCAGCGGTTCTTCGTCAAGGTTGGCGCTTAATACTACGACGTTAACCCGGGCCGACTTTACGGTTTCGACAAGATCCTTGAATCGCGGCGGAGGGCTGATTACTTCCAGTTGCCGGTCACGTCGCAGTGCATCGGCCAGCAGCTGGGTGTGGATTCGCGTGTCATCCGCTACCAGAACTCGGATTACTTCTCCCCCAACACCTTGGGTCGACGGCATACTTCCTCCTCCCGGCGAAATCTGAGACGAAAATCACGCGCGGATCTCAAGCCTTAGGGCTGGAGAGAACAATGGCCTACCGAACGGAGAACTTTCTCTCCGAGACAGAGGGGGAGATGAATCTTGTTCCAGGGGAGGTCAGCGGAACAGGATGGCCAGATCTATACAACCGCAAAACGATACCGACAACGATTTTAGCCTAATCTGAACCGGAGAAGCAACGATGGAGTTGAACGTCTTTGCAACCTTAGGGACAAGTGACTCAGGTTACTGCGGAAAATGTGACCTCCAGGCATGTTAAAGCTCGAAGCCAATTTAGATCCGATCGCCGAGACCACAGCTTGTACTACGTAAGTGCTTTATTGTTAGTGACATGATACAGATGTGGTTTGAGATTATTTTTCCACAGGAGATGCAGTATTTTGCCTACGATAGAGTAAAACTTCTCTAGTACCTAAATCTCATGGTTGCAGTACTGTCTACTCTGATTGCATGAGACTACCTTCGCAGGGTGGACGTGCCTCTTGCAGCCCCTTGCATCTGGACGTACTCTGCAACAGTCGAGACCGACAAGTTTCGAAGTGTTCCTCCCCCCTAGCACTGCCAAGCATCTTAAGACAACCTGTGCGCGATTTTGAGGGTCTCACTGTCTGTGACTCAGAGGGCGAAGCTATCTATACTGGGGAACATATCGGGCAAGCATTCGATTCAGAACCCATGATCAATCAGGAACCGGCAAACTGGTACGCAGTGCAAACCCGGGCCCGAAATGAGAAGGTGATTGCAGAGCGGTTGCAAGAACAGGGACTGATCACCTTTCTTCCGCTGGTTACAGAAATACGCAGCTGGAGTGATCGCAAGAAAAAAGTAGAGCTGCCGTTGTTCAGCTGTTACGTCTTCGTAAAGCTGGTGTTCGGCAACAACGAAGCTCGCATGCGGTTGTATCGTACCAACGGCGTCTTCGGAATCGTCAGTATGCGTGGCGAGGCGATCCCGATTCCGGAAGAGCAGATTGAAGCGCTGCGCACGGTGGTGACCCAGAAGATTGCCTGGTCAGCTCACGATTTCCTGAAAGTGGGACAGCGAGTGCGGATTCGTGGCGGCTCAATGGACGGTGTGGAAGGCGTGTTGCTATCGCGTGACGGAGATCGCACCCTGATCATCTCAGTCGACGCAATTCAGCGTTCCCTGGCAGTAAGGGTTGAAGGCTACGAGGTCGAACCTCTGTAACATAAGTTCCCCCGCAAGATTCTGGCACGAGAAAGTTTCCCCAGGTTGTTTCTCCGTAAGGAGCTCCCCCAAAGTTGACCGAAAATTCAATGGAACTGTCAGCCCAAATTTTGTTGGTAAGCCAGGAACGATCTGCGCGCACCCTGCCATCGCTAAGCTCGGAAAACGGCTGGCGTCTGGAGACGGTTGGCAGCGCGTGGGACGCGCTCGAGCGAGTACGCTCCGCCGCCGGACCGGATCTGGTGATTCTTGATCTGGCGCAAAAAGAGTCAGAAGGTTTGCACCCGTTGCGCTGGTTGCGCCGGGTTTGTCCGAGTCTTCCGGTGCTGGTGATCGCCGACTTTGACGATCCCAATCAGAAGCTGGAAGCTTTGCGCTCGGGAGCGCAGGATTACCTGGTCCGCCCCATGAGTTCGCAGCAGCTCGAGGCCTCGATCCAACGCGCTCTGAACCACATCGAAAGCGCCGAAAGCGAAGTCGTAGCTGACGAGATTGAACAGTTCGGCGAGGAAATGTTTTTCGTTGCCGCCAGCCCCACCATGCGGAAACTGCGGGCCCAGGCAGAGTTGCTGGCGCAGGTGAACGCTCCGGTGTTCATCGTGGGAGAGCAGGGAAGCGGCAAGGAACTGGCCGCGCGGATGATTCACAAGATGTCGCTTCGCGGAGGCTTTCGCTTCCTCAAGCTGGATTGTTCGACTTTGCCCGGTGAGGCTCTGGAGAGCGAGCTTTTCGGCATGGCCGATGGCAACGGGCGGATCAAGCCGGGCAGGTTGGAATTGTGCCATTGCGGCACGCTGCTTCTTGACGAAATCACGGAAATGCCCCTTAGTCTGCAGACCAAGCTGGTTCGCGTCCTGCAGGAAGGCTACTTCGTCCGCCAGGGCAGCGAGCGCCGCATCGAAGTGGATGTCCGGATTTTGGCGGCCTCGCGAATGAATATTCAGCAGGCTCTGGCCGGACGCAAATTGCGCGAAGACCTTTATTACCGCCTGAGTTCGTTCACGGTTCATGTTCCATCGTTGCGCCAGCGCAAAGAAGAGATTCCATTGCTGCTGAGCCACTTCATGAACCAGCTTTCGAAACGCTACGGCTTGCCGGCGCGGATCTTTTCCTCCGCCTCTTTGCAAGCCTGCCAGCAGCACTCCTGGCCGGGGAACCTGAGCGAGCTGGAAAAGTTCGTCAAGCGCTACCTGGTGATGGGAGATGGCGGACCTGGCATGGAGTCGCTTGGCCGCGAAAGCGAAATGACTTTCTGGAACGCTTACCTGCCCTCGAACGCAGGTCAGCGCAACTGGGACCGGCGCGGATCGGATCGTGGCGAAACTACGATGCAAGAAGGTCCCGCGGGCGGAGGAAAATCAGCCGGATTGAAGTCGCTGGTGCAGAGCGTTAAAGGTGAAGCCGAGCGCAATGCGATTGCCGGCGCGCTCGAACAAGCCGGATGGAATCGCAAAGCAGCAGCCCGGTTGTTGAAGGTCAGCTACCGGACTCTGCTCTACAAGATTGAGCAATACCGAATGAGCCCGCCAGTTGGTCACCTTCCGGCGTACAGCCATGGAAAATTATTTCGGGAACGGGAATTGGGCAAAGGAATTGACCCATCCCGCTCCTGGCATCCGGGCAAGAGCAGTTGAAGCAAGAGTGCAGGAATTAAATCAGTTCGGCAGCAGAGTTTGAGGGATAATCTGAGTACAGGATCCGAGGTCATCATGGGGCAATTCGAAACAATCCGACGGAACAGCTTCACGCTTTTACTGTTGTCAATTCTTAGCTCAACGCCCGCTGCGTTGGCTCAAAACGCCCCTGCGGCGCAGCCAACCCAGCCCGCTACTCAAATGGCTACGGTGACCACACCCGCGCGCTCCGGGGAGACCGTACTGACCCTTGATGGCGGCGATCTCTTGAAGGTGAGCGTATTCGGCGCTCCCGAGTCCGACCAGCAAGTGCGCGTCGGGCAGGATGGAAATGTCTCGCTGAACTTCATCGGCACAGTGCACGTAGCCGGGTTGACCCCCAGCCAGGCGCAGGATCTGATTGCGAAGAAACTGGTGGCGGGCGGCTACTTCGCTCAGCCCCAGGTTTCGATCTTTGTCATGGAATACGCCACCCAGGGCGTTTCGGTAATGGGTGAAGTTCTGAAGCCGGGCGTCTATCCGCTCCTCGGCACACGGCGCTTGTTCGATGTGCTTTCACTGGCGGGCGGTACCGGTCCCAAAGCGGGACGGGTAGTGAGTATCAGCCGCCGCGAACACCCGGAGTCACCCCGCAGCGTCATGCTGTCGAACGATCCCGTCGAGTCAGCCAAGAGCAACATCGAAGTCTTCCCGGGCGACACAGTCGTGGTTTCGCGCGCTGGCGTTGTGTACGTGGTCGGCGATGTGAAGAAGCCGAGTGGCGTGATCATGGACAACGGCACCGATATGACTGTGCTGCAGGCAATCGCCATGGCAGAAGGCACCAACCGCACAGCGAAACTGAACGATGCGAAGCTGATCCGGACCACCCCAACCGGACGTCAGGAGCTGCCGCTGGCTTTGAAGGACATGCTGTCCTCGAAGGCTCCGGATATGCGCTTGCAGGCGGAAGACATTATTTTCGTCCCCACCAGCGCCGCCAAGAGCGCCGGTATGCGAACCCTGGAGGCGATCGTTCAAACCGCCAGCGGCGTAGCGATCTACGGCGTACGTTAACAAGATCGGACGAAGAGTTTGCAATAGGTAAAACGTGGAGTTCGGATTGCAAGAGTTCAGCAGCAAGAATCGAAATTAGAAACGAATTACGGGCCTGGAGGCTAGCGTGAGCAGAAACTTTGAACTAATGCGGCAGGCGGGTAAAGGGATCGGACGGCCCAAGCCGTCCAGCATCGCAGTTGACGCGGACGAGAATTCCGCCTCTCAATTGGCGATGGGTTCGCCTGTTCTCGACGACAACAAGGGCTTCGATTGGTCGCACACCATGGGCGTTCTCCAGAAGCACTGGAAAATGTCCGCCCTCTTCGCCGCCATCGTCATGGTGACGGTCATTGTCGTCACGTTGCTCACCCGGCCGGCTTATGAAGCCACGGCGCGTATTGAAATCGACCCCTCGGGCGAAAAATTCTCGCTCGAAACCAGCGGCGGCGCTGGCGCGCTGGATCCGGAATACCTGGAAACCCAGGCGCAGGTGCTGCAGGGCGACAGCCTGGCAGTCACGGTCATCCGCAAGCTGCATCTTGACCAGAATCCCGCTGTCATGGCCAAGTTTGACGCCTCCAAGGTAAAGGAGCCGAACGCGAAAACGGCCGACTCTTTACAGATGACGGCTTCGGAGAGCTACGCGCTGTCCAACTTCAAAGAGAACCTTAAGGTGAAGCGCGACACTGCCAGCCGTTTGATCCTGGTCAACTTCACCAGTTCGGATCCCGAGCTTGCCGCGCAGGTTTCCAATACCCTGGTGCAGTCTTTCATCGATCAGAGCTTTCAGACCCGGCACGATGCAGTCATGAAGTCGTCGGAGTGGCTGTCTCGCCAGCTCGATGACATTCGCAAGAAGATGGACGATTCGACTGCGGCTCTCGGCCAGATGCAGCAGTCGATTGGCGTAGCCGACATCGACACCAACAAGAGCACCTTCACCGAGCACATGGGCGAGCTCAGCCGGCAGCAGACACAAGCGCAGACTGAAAGAATTCAGCTGCAAGCCCAGCTGAAGAATACAGAGAATCCGGATTCGCTCATCGAAGTACGCAACAATGCGGTGGTGCAGCAGATCAGCCAGAAGCTGGCGGAAGATCGCGCAGCCCTTTCGCAGGCCCTGGTGGTTTACGGCGCCAATCATCCCACCGCCAAGAAGTTGCAGAGCCAGGTGGATGAATTGCAGACCCAGTTGGACCTGCAGAAAAAAGCGATCGTTAACTCCATGCGAGCCTCCTACGCCGCCGCGCAGACCCGCGAAGGCCTGATGTCGGCTGAGATGAAGGGGACCAGCAAGGAACTCGATAAAGTTGCCCGTTACACCACTCTTAAGAAAGAAGTGGAAGCCAACGTCGCGCTGTACAACTCTTTGTATGCGCGCATCAAGGAGGCTGGCATTTCGGCGGCTTCGAAGTCGGTTGATATTCAGGTGGTCGATCCGGCCCGCGTTCCTGACGAGCCGGTTCGCCCGCGCCGCCTGGTAAACCTGGCGGTGGGCCTGCTGGCTGCCCTGGTCGGTGGTATCGGCCTGGCGTTCATCCGCGAAGAATTCGACAACAAGTTGCGCTCGCCCGAAGACATTCGTCGCTGGATCGGAAGCGCCAATGTTTCCATCATCCCGCTCATCTCCGAATCGGAGAAACATTCGGTGAAAATGGGATGGTCCAACAAAGTCGTGGGCGCGTTGCCGGCCCACGCGGGAGACAGCAACACCGACATGTTTTTCCTGGAAAGGCCAAACTCGCCGGAAGGCGAGGCGGTGCAGGCGCTCTATGCCTCCATCATGCTTTCGTGGCCTAACAATCCACCTCAAACCCTGCTGATCGTTTCTGCCTTCCCTGGCGAAGGTAAAACCACCGTAGCTTTGAACCTTTCTTATGCCCTTGCACAGCATGCAAACACTTGCCTAGTGGATGCAGACTTGCGCAGAGGCAGAGTCGCAAACGCCTTCAGCCTGCCGGCTGGACAGGGGTTAGGTGATGTTCTGTCAGGAGATGCCACCCTCGAGAGTTCCTTGCTCGAGGTTCCTGGAATGAGCAACTTGTCCATCCTGCCTGCCGGACGCTCCAAGGGCAATTTCGGCCAGCTTGTGTGCTCGGAAAAAATGGAGCATACTCTTGCAGGCCTGCGGGAACGCTTCCGCTTCGTGGTTATTGACTCGGCTCCTATCCTTCCCTTCGTGGACGGACGGGCGCTATCAACCCTGGCCGACGCCGTTATATTGGTGGGACGTTCCGGAATTACCACTCGCCAAGCGATGCGTCGTAGCGTAGAATTGATTTCTGAAGTACACGGTGCCCCCATTCTCCAGGTTGTGCTGAATGCGGCTCACATGGAGACCACCGATTACAAATATTATCGTTATGGCTATGCTGATTCGGTACCAGATGTAAAGTAAGTCAACCCAACACCTCCTCCCCCCTAATTTGCTGACGTAGAAGTTCCGCATGGTCACCCGTGTCGGTAGTCATCCCCGACAACGATTTTTTGGTGGCCTGAGTCGAAGACGTGTCTTTGAAAGCTCGCTGCGCTGATCGCAGGCGAGGGAGGATTTGGAAAGTTATGCCGCAAACGTTGAGGTCGACAATTGGACAGGTTCATGAGCCCCAGCTGGAAGTTATTAAATCTTTCCGGCAGAGTTCATGGTGCCGCTCGCGCCGCAAACGCTGCTTTGATGTTCTGGTAGCGACGGCCCTGCTGATTCCGGTTGCTCCGCTGATTCCACTAATCATCTTGCTGGTGAAGCTGGACTCTCCGGGGCCGGCGTTCTTTGTCAAACATCGCGTAGGCATGGGCGGGGAGGATTTCCCCATGTTCAAGTTCCGCACCATGGAACATGAAAAGCGCGATGGCATTTACCTCACCCGCGCGGGCGATATGCGCATCACGCGAGTGGGACGTCTGCTGCGCAAGTGGAAGCTGGACGAGATTCCGCAATTGTGGAATGTGATCCGCGGCGATATGAGCATTGTCGGGCCCCGTCCGCACATGCGGCGGTTGCTTGGCAACAGCCTGAAGCTGCGCGATTTTCTCTCGATTCGCCCTGGTGTGACTGGTGCTGCCACCGTTCACTTCCGGCACGAAGAACAGATTCTGCCGCGCATTTCCGAGTTGGAACTGGAAACCTACTACATTCAGAACATTCTGCCGAGGAAGATGCGCCTGGACATGGACTACGCTTCCAAGGCGACCTTCTGGAGCGATTTCAAAATGCTGCTCTCCACCTTCGGTGAGGTAGCCTTGCCCCACGGTTCGGAAAAGAACACCGAAACTCTGGCGCAACCTCGCTGGTCGTGGCTGGCTCCTGCCGATACTAATCGGACCGAACACCGGACTGCGGAAGCAACTGGTCTCCGCCGTGAAGCAACCGCCGCGCAGATGCACACCAACGCGCGCTCGGTTGGAACTTCATCTTCATCCATGCCCGTCGCATAACATTTTGCGCAGCCAAGACGCTGCGCCGAATATTTCGACGGTCTTCGCCAAATGGCTCTCCCCCAACTTCATTTTCAGTTCACCCTTGTTTCACGGTCTTTACGCCAGCGTAACTCTGCACTTAAATCTGCAATGACGATCACCCACATGATTCGCTCTATCGCCTTGTCTCTTCTGGCCTGATCTGGCTCCGTTCTGTGGATTGCACGAGCCACGGAGCACCTTCCAGCGTCCTGTTTTTCCACCGCAGGAAACTCCGGCAAATAAGAATGGGCCGGGGCGCGAATTCGCCAGCCAGTTTCGCTTTCCGTAATTGTTGATTTTCAGGCTGACAAGATCGGACCGGCAGCTCCCGGTCTTCATGAATGTTGGCCGCGGCACGAAGTAGCGCGCCGCTGGCGTTTCAGACTGTTTAATTCACAAATGCAATTCATTCACAACCGACTCGCGCACGACGTGCTCACGGCCCGCCAGAGCCAGCCTGACACCGGCTCTGAAACTGGTTATGATCACGGACGACTGCCCCAGAAACCATCAGGATCCGAGGACTCAATCGTGGACGTTGGACCGGGTGCTCCACATTCTCCCCTGTCGGTGTGCCACGTCATCACCGGCCAGGTGTGGGCAGGAGCGCAAGTGCAGGTTGCCACTCTACTCAAATCCCTGGCCAGCACTTCCGGCCTCAGACTGCACGCCATCGTCTTCGAGGAAGGTCGGCTGGCGCGGGAGCTTCGCGATAGCGGAGTTCGAGTCAAAGTCATAGCGAAAGAGCAGGCGGGCTCCCTCCGCCATATTGTTTCGCAGGGAGCTGAATTTCTGGCAGGCGAGCGCGTCGGGATCATCCACGCTCACGGCTATAAGGAAAATATCGTCGCCTCCGCGCTGGCGAAATGGTGCCGGATTCCGGTCCAGGTACGGACCTTCCATGGAGCCCGCACCCCTTTCACCGGCTTCAAGCCAAAACATCGCACGGCTCTTTTTCTGGACCAGTTCATGACCCGGCGCCTGGTGAGTCGCAGCATTATCGTGAGTGACAATCTGGCCGAAAGTTTGAAGACGGAACTGGATTCCGCAAGGACTTCCGTTGTCCGTAATGGCATCAATGTGGACCACATTGCTTCGGCGCTCTCCGTGGAAGTAGCCAAGGAGCGCCTCAATATTCCGCGAAATGCGCCGGTGATCGGCGCGGTTGCCCGTCTCGAGGAAGTCAAGCGCCTGGACATTTTCCACGAAGCCGCGACCCACATCTCCAGGGAGCTTCCTGAAACCAGATTTGTGCTTGCTGGTACCGGCAGCCAGGAAGGGTATCTCAAGGATCTCTTCCGCAAGAGCGGCCTCGAAGACAAGGTTCATTTTCTCGGCCATCGCGATGACGCCTACGACGTGCTGAAGGCTTTGGACATTTTGCTCATTACTTCCGATCAGGAAGGCCTTCCCATGGTTTTGCTTGAGGCCATGGCTCTCGAAGTGCCGATCGTTTCGCGCGCAATCGGTGGCATTCCCGAAGCAATCGAAGATGGGCAAAGCGGAATCCTGGTTCCCACCGGAGATCCCAAGGCTTTGGCCGATGTCTGCATGCTTGCATTGCGCAACCCGGACTTCCGGCGCAGACTGGCGCTTGCAGCGCTAACCGTCGTTTCCACCCGATTTTCCGCCAATGCCAACGCCGAGCAGGTCATTCGAATCTACTGCGAACTGGCCGGACGGGCGCGACGTTAGTTGTTTCAATCCGTTTCCCAAGCCGTCTTCCCAACTATGTTTCGATCTACCTTCGGAAATATGTTTCGGCCGATGTTCCTGCAGCAGGAAGTTTCGGCCGGAGGCCTCAACCTTGACTTTTCTCTGGCATACACCGAGCCTGTCAGCGTGCCCGATTCTTCGCTTTCCGTAATGGTGGTCGATCCTTCTTCGTTCAGCGCGGCATACGACTACTCCTTGTGTGATGCCTTGTCCCAAGCCGGCTGCCGGGTAACGCTGGCTCAGGATGGAGGAATCGGCGCTCCGCCGAGTCAGGACCGTACGTTTTCTCTCTGGAGAAACTTCTACCGCGGGCGTTATGGGTCCAAGTCGCTGGCGGCTAAAGCCTTGAAGGGCGCCGATCACTTCCTCGGCATGAGGCGCTTTGCCACCGAGTGCGAAACGGTTCAGCCGGACGTGATCCATTTTCAGTGGCTCCCTCTGCCGTTTATCGACAAGCTCTACTTGTCCAGGCTGGAGAGGGTCGCGCCCCTGGTTCTGACCTTGCACAACACCACGTTATTCCACGGTTCGCCGACTTCGCGTTTACAAGGGTTTGGATTCGAGTCGGTATTCAAGCATTTCAGCGCGGTAGTCGTACATACGGAATTCAGCCGGAAAAAAATTCTGGAACAGGGCTGGTGCGCTCCCGAAAAAATTCACGTGGTTCCGCACGGCATACTGGAGTGTCATCAGGGCACTGCCAGTGTTCCCGATACCGCAAAAGGGCAGGAACAGAAGCTACTCTTCTTTGGCCACGTTCGCGTTTACAAGGGAGTCGATATTCTGATCCGGGCATTCGCCCAGTTGCCTCCCGATCTGTTGGCCTCAACCCGGTTGGTGATAGCAGGCAAGCCCGGAATGGATGCCTCCCAGCTGCAGCAGTTGGCCCAGACCCTGGGAGTGAATGGTCGCATCGACTGGCACTTGCGCTTTGTCCCGGACGAAGAGATTCCCGTTTTTTTCAATCAAGCCTCGATGGTGGTTTTGCCCTATCGAGACATCGATCAGAGCGGTGTGCTGATGACAGCGATTGCGTTCGAGAAACCCATCGTCGCCAGCGGGATCGGCGGGATACCCGAAGTGATCCAGGATGGCGTGCACGGCCGTTTGGTAGAACCTGGCGACATCAATGGTCTGGCTGCCGCCCTGGCCGAGCTTCTGCGCAATCCAGGACGCAGGCAGGCAATGCAGAAGGCTTTGGGAGAGCTGCGTAGCGGCCCTTTGGCATGGGACAGCTGCGCTAACCGGACGATGGAAATCTATCGAGAGATCGTTCGTTCTTAACCTCGCGAATTCAGATTGCAAAACAAAAAACCGATGGCGATGCCCGTAAATCTTGGGCGTCGCCATCGGTTTGTGATTGGTCCTCGTTACGCAATCATTACTGCATCGGAGGCTACTGCACCGTTGCCGTAAGGTTTGCCGGAGCGTCTGGCGGTTGGTTGGCGCTTGTGCCGAACTCGTTGGCTCCGATAGACGGGGGCATAGGCCGTAGAAGCCCGGCGATGGAGATGGTCGGCACACAAGGTGACGCCCCTCCTGCCACGCAGGACGTGGTGCCCGCTCCGATAGCCAGGCTGCCCGCTTTCAGGGAGTAGTCGCCGCTGCCGTCCGTTCGGTAGTTAACGAAGGTTGCGGTCGGTGCTTCACTGGTAATGTTGCCGGTCTTCACTTCGCAGGTTCCAGTCGATCCGAAATCCGACACGTTGCCGTGAAACATGTTGTTGCCATAAAGCGTGGATCCGATGGGGCAACTGCCGCCACTGCCGGAGCTTCCCAGGATCCCGATACCGAGAACACCGTTGCCGGAGTTGGGCACGCTGTCCACAATAATGTTGTTGATGACCGTGTTATGACCGCTGCAGCCGCCACCGCCAAGTCGAATCCCGTTTCCATTGTGGAAGACAACGTTGTTCGAGATGATGGTGTTGCAGGGCTGGTCATACACCTGGATTCCGCCGCTGGCGATGTTGGAAACGATATTGTTCTGGATCTTGCCGCCACCGCCGCCCAGATAAATACCCTGCGCGTTGTTGCACGCATTTCCCACCCGGCCGAAATTGTTCAGACGGTTGCCAATCACCTGGATGTCGGTTGGCTGGAAGCTGGCTCCGTGTGGCGGTCCCAGCGTGATCATGCCCTCAGCCATGCAGCCGAGTATTCCGTTGTAGGTGACGTTTTGGCCGATGTCGTGAACGTAATTGTTGATGAGGTGAATGCTGTTGTACGTGGATGACGTACCGTTATTGGCGGTCGAGATCCCGTTGCTGTCATCCGGCATGTTGCCTACATCAAAGCCCACGAAGTCGATGTTGTTCACGTTCGAGCCGTTAAACCACACGGTGGTGTTGATGAAGCACTGCTGGGGTGTATCGCACTGCACCACCAGCCGTGCCGACTGTGAAGCGCCGCCGCGGGTGAAACAAACCGCAACGCCAAAACAATTGCTGCCGGACGTATTGGAATAATTGCCGGCGGCGACGTGAACTACCGCGCCACCCGAACCCGACGTAAATGATGCAATCGCTTTATTGATAGTCTGCCAGGGACGAGCCTGGGAGCCGTCATTCGAATTATTGCCTGAAGTCGAAACGTAATATTGATTGGCTTGGGCCGACGCGGCCAGGGTTAGAATCAGCAAACAACCAGTTACCAGTACAAATTTTTTCACAGAGCACCTTGAGCCCTAGGGGATTCGCCCTTTCACCGCCACTCAACAGAAGCGTCAGATCGTGGGCCTGTCTTAATCATTCTTGGCTCCGGGGCGTAAATCAACAAGATCACGAAGGTACATCAGACTTTTCTGCTGATTCGCTATATTCGGTGCGACCCTCATGTAATCAGGAGGGAATCGCGATTCCTTCTTTGGAACATGCCTCCTGATCTACTTTGAAAAGTCGCTGTCCTCGCGCATCGCCACCGCGTCGTTGGCCTTTCCGCTGAGTACGCTCTGAAGAAAAAGTTGGTTGCTGGCTGCGGGAGAAACCAATTCGAAGCCCTCTGACCCGCCAACCGAGGCGTCTCCCTTAAGGGCCGAGAAAAATGTGTGAATGTCGGTCCAGGAAACGCGCCGGTCTTCACCTTCGACCCAGCTGAGACGGGCTGCCGGCCGGTCGTCCAGCAGACGGTTCGAAATCCAGACATCGGCGCCCTCTTTCCACGCCTCAAGAGCCATCGCCGCGAAGTCCTGACGCCACGTGAGCACCCCGGTGGTGCCCGGGATCAACAAGGGATAAGTTGGCAGAGCGTACTCTTCGGCAGAGGAATGGAGAGGGTCGCTGCCAAGTTCCAACTCGTGATGAAGTAATACCACCCGGCTCCCATGTTTGAAATGCGAAGGCAACAGTGCAATGCGATCGAGTTCGACTCGCTTCTGACGCTCCAGGCGGAGGTTGGACAAAGCGACACAGTTGGTTGTGACTGCGAACCCAACAACCAATATCAGGAATGACTTCAGCCTGGGCGAAGTGCGACGGCTGCCGAGCGAAACTGCCAGCGCGATAAACGCAAAAGGGTAGATCGCCAGATAGCGCTCCATGTCGCCGCCTTGCCAGTAAACGCCAAATCCCAATGCTGGCACAGCTGTTGCCGCCAGTCCCCAGAGTAGTTTTCGATCCTGATTCCGGAACAGCATGGCCAGCACACACAAAACCGCCGAATAAAAAAGCAGGAACTTGCCCAGGCTTAACCGGAACAGCTGAACGAATGAAACCGGGTTATACGGATCATGCAGCAGGAATCGTTTATAGAGCAACCCATCCCGGCCCATATTCACGAACGATCGTGCGAATCCAAACACTGCCCGGGAAACGCCTCGAATGTGATCGACGCCGTGCGACGCAGTGGAGATCCAGGTAAGCAGATCCTGCAATCGGAAAAGGTGCAGGTGAGCAACCACGGCGACATAAGCCCCGATCGTGATCAGTCCGGCGATGATGCATGTTTGTACGCCGAGACGTATGCGGTTTCTCACCGTGCCGCCGGCGAATATAAGAGGGGTTAGAGCGATCGCAGGAGTAGCTAAGGCGTAAAGGCACCACAGGCATACAGCACCGGCGAATGCCCCTCCGGCGATCAGGCTGATCCGCCACATGTCCGGCTGAATATTGGTTTTCGGCGCGTCCTCGATCGAAGAATGGGTATTCGGAAGTTGATTCGGTGAAACATCAGTACTGGCGATCAGCATATAAATGCTCACCAAAATCAGGCACAGGCCGGGAATATACGGAACTCCGGTCTGAGAAAAGTTAAGAAATCCCTGGGAGAACAGAAAAGCCAGGGTTGAGAGGTTGGCGGCCCAGGGTCGAATCCCAATCCTCCGCAGTATTAGTCGGAGAAATAGAACGCTGGCGAGGCCGGCTACCCAGCTCAATCCAAATAAGCCGATCGCAATGTTCACCCGCGGTTCCGGAGCCAGCAGGCGCGACGTAAGCGGATGAACAATTTTGTATGTAAGCCAGCCCAGCGGACGCCACAGCAGGTGGCCGAACTCCCAAAACGCGTTGTCCTGCCAGAACTGGTAGGGCTGGCCGCGGGTGAAGTCCAGAATCGAGCCTGTATAGGCGCGGCTATCGCCATAAAAGGCAGCCTGGGTGAAATAAGTGGTGAGGCTGTATATGACGGTCCACCAAAAGAGCGACATCCGCACACGCCCACCCGGCAAGCGGACGGTTTGTTCAGAAATCCCGGCGTTGCTGGCATGCGCGAGTCGCAATGGAGTTACCTCGGTTACCCCTGAAGAACAGGTGGGGAATAAGCCGCTGCGTTAAAATGGATGGTCGCTGTCCGAGGATAACCAAAACTGCGCCGCTTAGGAAACGCGAATAATCGATTTGGCGCCGCACTCAATTAGCGCCAGAAGCGGCAGTTCGTTGCAACTTTGCGTTTTTGAATCTTATATGTCTATCGAATCCACAAACCGAATGAATGGCAACGACTACAGCTGGTTATCAGGCTTTTCGTTGGTTGCACTGGTGGCCGCGGTAGCGCTGATTGTAGGGATTGCCATCAGCCTGGGGAACGAAAAGCTGGTATACGTGGCGGCGCTCATTGCCATTCCCCTGGCCCTGAAGTATCCGGTAGAAGTCGCTTTGGGTTCGATCGCGCTGGTTTTTCCCTTCGATTCGATCCTGGTGGCGGTCAAGAGCGGTTCGGGCACGACCACGGTGACCTGGTTCGTCTCGGTTGCGGCCGGTGGTTTGCTGGCTGCGAGAATCATTTCCGGGGTTCGGGATTCCGCTCCGGCAGCGACCCGGCTCTGGATCCTGCTGATCGTTTGGGGATCGATCACCACGCTGTGGGCGGTGGATGAAAACGTATCGCTGAAGCGGTTGCCCATGGCCTGGTCCTTGCTGATTCTTTATCTGGTGGCTGCCCATACCCGGGTCACCAAGAAACAGCTCAACATGATCATCACTCTGACGGTGATCGGTGGCTTGGCGGCAGCCCTATGGGCGTCATGGGCGTTCATCAGCGGAAGTTCCTGGGCAAATACAGGCAGAGCATCGTTATCGCTCGATACCAGCGAGGCCGATCCGAATTATTTTGCGGCCATGCTGATGGTTCCGCTTGCTCTGGCGGTCGGCATGTTCAGAAACACCCGGGCCTTGTTGCTGAAGAGCTTGATGGCGCTCACCATTTTTTTCGCGTCGGTGGCGATTTTTCTCACCATGTCGCGTGGCGCCCTGGTCGCAATGATCCTGATGGCTGGAGTTTTCGTGTACCGGCTGGGAATCAAAGCCCGTACCGTGGCTGTGATTGTCGTAGTGTTGCTCGCGTTAACACCGTTTGCGCCCCCTGCTTTGTGGAAGAGATTACAGCCGGAAGCCCTCGCGACTGGAACGGGCCGCACCAATATCTGGGCTGCCGGTAGTCAGATGATCAAGCACCATTTCATTTTGGGAGTGGGGCTCAGCAATTTCCCCGTCGCGTATGACGCCTATGCCGGAGCCGGACCTAAATTTCAGGGCTACCAGCGCGATTCTCACAACACTTATCTGAATATCCTCGCCGAACAAGGCGCGATTGGCCTGGCGTTGTTCCTGGTGGCTGTGTTTTACCAGTTCCGCATGCTGCGCGGCGCACTGGGCAAGGCTCGCGCACCCGCCGTGCTCGTGGTTTCCTGCGAAGCGGCGCTGGTGGCCGTTCTGGGCGCTGGATTCTTTCTCGACCTGCTGTTCAGCAAGTTTATTTGGTTCCTGCTGATTTTGTGTGCTCTGGTCGCGCGCGCCCAAAAAGAGCAGGCCGCGTCGTCGCAGACTCCAGCGAAGCCGAAACTTTCGACCGTCGAAACTGTTCTCAGCGACCCAATCTTCACCCGCTAACCGGAATCAGAGATTAAAGCAGCTATGCGAAAAGTTCTTATCGTTACGTATCATTTTCCTCCCCGTCCCGCCATTGGCTCGCTTCGCCCCATGGGGCTAGCCAAGCATCTGCCCCGCTACGGGTGGGAACCAATCGTGTTGACTCCGCGTTTGCCCGAGGGTCCGCGTCCAGCGGTGGAGATTATCGAGACCGACTATCAGGATGTGCTGGTCCAGTGGAAAGCGCGACTGGGTTTCGATTCCAAGCGCAGCCTGCACCAGCAGCTTCATTTGCCTAAAGCCAAAACTCCCAACCGGGTGCTTCCTCATACCCGGGTGATGAAGTGGCTCAAGCCTCTTTTGCTCTTTCCCGATGTCACCAAAGGTTGGACGAACTTCGCCATGGAGGCCATCGCCGAGCTGAAGCAACGCACGACCATCGACGCGATTCTTACCACCTCGCCTCCCATTACCTGCAACCTGATCGGCGCCCAGGCCAAGCAAATGCTGGGAGTTCCATGGCTGGCTGATTTTCGCGATCTGTGGAGCCAGGATACCTCGGCGAGGAATGACGGCGAAAACTCGCTCTTTCATTTCTTTGACCGGCGACTGGAAGCCCGCATCCTCGATCAGGCGGACGCGGTAGTGACAGTTTCTGGACCGTGGGCCGAACGCCTGCAGCAGAGAGCGCCGAAGACCAGGGTGCAGTGGATTACCAACGCCTTCGATCCCGACGATTTCAACTTTCTGCCGGTTCCACTCACAAAGTCTTTCTCGATCACCTATACCGGGCTGCTCTATGAAGGAAAGCGCGATCCAACTCCTTTACTGGAAGCGCTCTCCGAATTGATCCAGGCTGGAACCATGGTCCGCTCCGATGTCGAAGTGCGGTTCTATGGCCCGCCGGAGCCGTGGCTGATTGAAATTGTGCGCAAATACGGTTTGGAAGACGTGGTGAAGATTAACGCCATGGTCAAGCGCGGCGAAGCGTTGCGGCGGCAGGCCGAATCGCAGATGCTGCTCCTGTTGGGATGGCACGATCCCAACGAGCGCGGCCAGCATACCGGCAAATTGTTTGAGTACCTGGGCTCCAAGCGTCCGATTCTGGCGGTAAGCGGATACCGCGGCGTGATGTCAGAAGTATTAGACGAAACCCGGTCCGGGGTCCATGCCCTGTCCAAAGAGCAGCTTTGCAGCGTGCTGGCGACCGCCTACGCTCAGTACAAGAGCACCGGGCGGGTAGCCTACGACGCAGTAGAGTCGGAAGTGAAGGCTTATACCCAACAGGAAATGGCGCGGCGGTTCGCTCAGGTGCTCGACGGCATGGTGGGAAATAATCAATCCGCTCTAGCCTCGCGTCCGCAAGAGGAACTGTCGGTAACGCGGTAGTTTTGGTTACATCTTCCGGATGATTGATTCTGCCGCATGGTGAATTCCGTGAAATCCCTGGGAGCCTCGCTGGTCTCCGCTACTGGTCTTCACCGTGTTTTGCACTCTCGCTTCCACCGCCATGGGCTGACCATCGTGATGTATCACGCTGTGGTGCGGGAGCCGCTTCCGGTCAGCGACTGGTGTTTTCTGAGCGAGGATTCTTTCGCACGGCAAATCGAATACCTCAGCCGGCATTTCTCGGTGGTGCCGCTGTCGTCCGCCGTCGAGCTGCTGCAACAGGGTCGAGTAGAGAAACCCACCGCAGTGATTACATTCGACGACGGCTATCAGAATAATTTTGACGTGGCGTATCCGGTTCTGAAGCGGCACGGTGTTCCGGCGACGATTTTCCTGACTACCGGTTTTGTGGATACCGCCGACAGCATCTGGTTTTGTCACATCATTGACGCGTTGGCGCGCACCCGGAAAACAAGCATGCGCTGGGAAAACGCGGAGCTGGATTTGTCGGGGGCTGGCGCCAAAGCCAATGCTTCTGCCCGTCTGCAGGCTTCGATCAAGGAGCACCCCGCAGCGAAAATTGGTTCGCTCTTGCAGAAAATTTACGCGGAGCTGGCGGTCGATCCGGTGGTTGAGTTCGGACCGGAATCGCCCTTCCGCATCCTGAACGCCGGGTCGATCCGCGAAATGCTACAGTCGGGACTGGTGGAGTTCGGCGCCCACACAGTGACTCATCCGATTTTGAGTTCGTTGTCGCGGGAGCAGCAATCGAGTGAAATTTCAGGTTCGGCGGATTCGGTGGAGCGGCTGACAGGGCAGCCTTGCAGGTTTTTTGCCTATCCTAACGGCCGTCCCCAGGATTTCGATTCAACGACCGTGGAGTTTTTGCAAAAGCGGGGGATCGCCGCGGCGGTGACGACAACCGCCGGTTCCAATGATGGTGAGACGGCCTTCCTGAAACTGCAGCGTTACGGAGTGGGAGCGAACCTGGGCTTTCCCATGTTCAAATTGCTGGTGCATCACTTTACTGGTCATTTTGGCAGCAACAATTGAGCTGGCCTGCTCCAGGCAGCCGGTAGCCGGGCTACCGGGATGAACTACCGGCGAACTGGAAGTTCCTCACGATTGGGTACTTAAGTGACTTCAGGAGCTTCACGAGGATCAGCTAACATGGGTATTCACCGATGTGTGCGGGAAATCGACGGTTTAGACTGGCATTTCAACTAGTGTCGGCAGAGGTTAGCGCCTTCTTTTCTCAGGCAGTAATTGGTAACGTAGTGTAATCATTGAAGTTCGTAGAGGCTGATCCGCCAAACGGGTCGAAACGGCGAAATAACGAAATAACTAGCGAAAGGCATTTTCCAATGAGAGTTCTGGTTACGGGACATGGCGGTTACATCGGGACGGTTCTGGTACCGATGTTTCTGAAAGCAGGCCACGAAGTTGTCGGTCTGGACACGCATTTGTATCGCTCCTGCACCTTTGGAGCCGAGCCGGTCGTGGTTCCGGAGATCGTCAAAGATCTTCGCGACGTTGAGGCATCCGACCTCAAAGGCATTGACGCGGTGGTCCATCTGGCCGCTCTGTCCAACGATCCCCTGGGAAATCTCGATCCGCAGCTGACCTTCGACATCAATCATCTCGGCTCGGTGCGCCTGGCCCGCAAAGCGAAAGAAGCGGGCGTTCCGCGCTTCCTGTTCTCATCCTCCTGCAGCACCTACGGATCAGCCGGCGATGACATGCTGGATGAGACCAGCAGCTTTAATCCGGTTACGCCCTACGGCCAGTCGAAAGTTCTGGTCGAACGCGATCTCGCGGAGCTGGCGGACAGCAAGTTTTGTCCGGTGTACTTGCGCAACGCCACCGCTTACGGAGTTTCGCCGAAGCTGCGCTTTGATCTGGTGTTGAATAACCTGGTGGCGTTTGCCATGACTACCGGCCAGGTGCTCATGAAGAGCGATGGAACGCCGTGGCGTCCTATCGTCCACATCGAAGACATTTCGCGGGCATTTCTGGCGCTGATGACGGCCCCGACGAACGTGGTGTTCAACCAGGCTTTCAACGTCGGAATCAACGAAGAAAACTATCGCATCCATGAACTGGCGGACATGGTGAAAGAGGTCGTGCCCAATTGCAAGATCGAGTTCGCTCCTGGCGCAGGTCCCGACAAGCGTTGCTACCGGGTGGACTGCGGCAAGATCAACCGCCTGGTTCCATCATTCAAGCCGCAGTGGACTGCGCGCAAAGGCGTGCGGCAGTTGTACGACGCTTATCGCGCCGTCAACCTGACGCTGGAAGATTTCCAGAGCACGCGCTACTCGCGAATCGACTACATCCGCGGGCTGCTGCGGGACAAGCAGCTGGATTCCGGGCTGCGTTGGACTTCAGCGGCAGCCAATGTGCCGGCGCCTGCAGGAGTGCGCTGAAGTAATCCGGACATCGTCGAAAACAGACGCCACGAAATAATACTTGATAGCCGCACCCACACGAAAGGGAAGTGATCGAGATGATTTTTACGGAAACAAAGTTGAAAGGCGCTTTCATCATTGACATCGAGCGCCGTGAGGATTCGCGTGGATTTTTCGCCCGCGCATTCTGCCAGCATGAATTTGAGGATCACGGACTGAAGCCGGTGATCGCGCAGGCCAATATCGCTTTCAATCACAAGAAAGGCACGCTGCGCGGCATGCACTTCCAGTTTCCGCCGGCACCCGAAACTAAGCTGGTGCGCGCCACGCGTGGTGCGATTCTCGACATCATCGTCGATCTCCGGCCGGAAAGTCCGACCTACCTGCAACACGTCGCGGTCGAATTGAGCGAAGACAACAACCGCGCCCTCTACGTTCCGGAACGCTTTGCTCACGGTTACCAGGTGCTGCGGGACAAAACCGAGACCAGCTATCAGGTCGGCGAGTTCTACACGCCCGGCTCCGAGGGTGGCCTCATGTACAACGATCCCCAACTGGGATTGCAGTGGCCTTTGCCGGTGTCGGTAATTTCCGACAAGGATGCCGTCTGGAAGCTGCTGGACGAGCAGGGTGCCGAGGTGAAACGGCGAATGGCCCAGGGACAACGCGAGCCCGTCCCAGTTGGATCGGGCAAAAACGGCAAGTAGCTCTAAGCTAATACTTCAAAGGGATCGTCATGATTATTGTAGACAATGCGTTAAAGGCGCGTGAAAAAGAGGGTCGTCCGATCCGCGTGGCGGTGATCGGGGCCGGTTTCATGTCCCGTGGGCTGGGCAATCACATCGTCAACACCACGACGGGGATGCGCATGGTGGCGGTTTTCAACCGCAAGGCGCAAAGAGCCTTCGATCTGTGCGAATACTGCGGAGTGAAAGATGTAGCCGCTCCGACGCGGCAGGAAGACGTCAATCTCGCCATCCGCGAAGGTAAGACCGTCGTCACCGAAGATGCTTTCATGCTGGCCCGTTCCACAGAAGTGGATGTGCTGGTCGATGTCACTGGATCGGTCGAGTTTGGCGCGCGCCTGGCTTTCGAAGCCTTCAAGCATGGCAAGGACGTAATTCTGCTGAACGCCGAGATCGACGCGACCATCGGACCGATCTTGCAGACTTACGCTGAAAAGCATGGCGTGGTTCTTTCGGCCTGTGACGGCGACGAGCCCGGCCTGCAGATGAATCTCTACCGCTGGGTCAAGAGTCTCGGCCTCACGCCGCGAGTGGTTTGTAACATCAAGGGATTGCAGGATCCGTACCGGAATCCCACCACGCAGAAGGGATTCGCGGAGAAATGGAACCAGAATCCGGCCATGGTTACGAGCTTTGCCGATGGTTCCAAGATCAGCTTCGAGCAGGCGATTGTTGCCAACGCGACCGGCTTTAAAGTCCAGTCGCGCGGCATGTCGCGCGGCAAGGAGTACAAAGATGATGTCATGAAGGCGGGCAAGCTTTATGACATCGATGAAGTCCGCAAGCTCGGCGGCGTGGTGGACTACGTTGTCGGCACACCGCTGACGAAATACTTTGTGCTGGCGGAACATCACGATCCCAAGCAGCAACACTATCTGAGCCTGTACAAGCTCGGCGATGGCCCGCTGTACTCGTTCTTTGAACCGTACCACCTGGTTCACTTCGATGTGCCAAACACCATCGGGCGCGTGGTTCTGTTCCGCGATTCCGTGGCCAAGCCGCTGGGCGGTCCGGTAGTGGAAGTCTGCGCGGTGGCCAAGCGCGACCTGAAAGCCGGCGAGGTGCTGGACGACTACGGCATGTATATGACCTACGGGGAAGCCGTGAATGCCGACGAGATGTGCGCGAAGCATTATCTGCCGGAAGGCCTGGTGGAAGATTGCGTCCTGTTACGCGATATACCGAAAGATGCCGTCATCACCTACGAAGACGTAACCCTGCCGCCGAACCGGCTGGGAGACCAGTTGCGCGCCGAACAGTACCGTCACTTCCGCCGCGAGACCTGGCTGGAAGAAATTGTAGGTGCGCCTGCACTGGCGGGAGGCCGCAAGTGACGATTGGCAAAACGGGAGAAACTCAATGAAAGTCGTCCTGTTCTGCGGTGGACAAGGCATGCGGATTCGCGATGCCGAAGATCTGCCCAAGCCAATGGTGCATATTGGCTACCGGCCCATTCTGTGGCACGTGATGAAGTACTACGCTCACTTCGGGCACAAGGATTTCATTCTTTGCCTGGGGCATCGGGCTGATGCGATCAAAAACTATTTCCTTAACTACAATGAATGCGCCTCCAACGATTTCATTCTGTCGGGTGGCCCTAAGAATCTGGAGCTGCTTCACAGTGACATCCACGACTGGCGCATTACGTTCGCGGATACGGGAATCAAATCCAACATCGGCCAGCGACTGAAGGCGGTTGAAAAATATCTGGAAGGCGAAGACGAATTCCTCGCCAACTACAGCGACGGTCTCACCGATTTGCCACTGCCGAAGCAGTTGGAGCACTTTCATCAGCAGAACAAGATTGCCAGTTTCGTGTGCGTGCGCCCCAATCTCAGCTACCACCTGGTTTCGCTGGAACAGGGTAATGGCAGCCTGGTTTCGGGGATCCACGCCATTGACAACGGGAGTGTCCGCATCAACGGCGGCTTTTTCATCTTCAAGAAAAAGATCTTCGATTACATGCGCGACAAAGAGGAACTGGTCATCGAGCCCTTCCACCGCCTGGTGGCCGAGAAACAACTGATCGGTTATCCCTACGATGGCTTCTGGGCCAGCATGGACACCTTCAAAGACCGGCAGCAACTGGAAGGCTTGTACTCGGGCGGTTCGGCTCCGTGGGAAGTGTGGAAGACAAATGCCGCTCGCTAGAACTGAACAGAACAGGTATTCAGAAGTGGCAGGAGTGCCATGCTTCCACTAGGCCTGCCTGAGGATCCCAACGCGCCCCTCAAGATTTTGTGCCTGGGCGCACACTCTGACGATATCGAGATCGGCTGCGGAGGCACGATGCTGCGGCTGCTCTCTCACTACTCCAACCTGGACGTCTACTGGGTGGTATTCAGTTCCGGGCGCGCGCGCGAGCTGGAAGCGCGTACCGCCGCTGCGCTCTTTCTGAAGCAGGCCAAAAATCAGAAAGTAGTGGTCAAGAATTTCCGCGACGGATTTTTCCCCTACCAGGGAGCCGAGATCAAGGAATTCTTCGAGGAGATAAAGAAAGAGATCAGTCCGGACCTGATTTTCACCCATTACCGCACCGACCGGCATCAGGATCATCGCACCATCAGCGATCTGACCTGGAACACCTGGCGGCAGCATCTGGTGCTGGAATACGAGATTCCCAAGTACGATGGGGATCTGGGTTCACCCAATTGCTTTGTTCCGCTGACCCAGAAGATCTGCGCCGATAAAATCAAACACATCTGCGAAGTCTTCCAGACACAAAGCAACAAAGCCTGGTTGACCGAGGATACGTTTCAGGCGCTGCTCAGGCTGCGCGGGGTGGAATGCGCCGCGCCGGAGAAGTTCGCCGAAGCTTTTTACTGTCGTAAATTGATTCTGGGAACGGCGGGCCAAGGCACCAGCCGGGCGGAGATTGCGGGCGAAGCAGTTCCGAGTAAAGCCCGGAGTGGGCGGTCACGCCGCAAGAAGGGCGCTTAGAGCTGCCCATCACCCGGAACAAACCAACAGCTATTATTTCTAATTTGAGGCAGGGATGAATTTCAGCAGGCCGCGGGTAAGTATCGGCGTACCGGTTCGAAACGGGGAGCGTTTCCTGGCGGAAGCCATTGATTCGTTATTAGCGCAAAGCTATACCGATTTTGAGCTGATCATTTCAGATAATGCCTCGTCGGACGGGACAGAGGCTATCTGCCGGGAGTATGCCGCCCGAGATCCGCGCGTCCGCTACTACCGCAGCGAGCAGGATGTGGGCCTGGCCAATAATTTTAACTACCTGTTCATCCGCGCCCGGGGAGAGTACTTCAAATGGGCGGCCGCCGACGACGTTCACGAACCGGACTGGATCGCCCGCTGTCTGGCCGTGCTGGAAAACGATCCTTCCGTGGTCCTGGTGTACGGGAAGACGAGATTCATCGACGAAAATGGCGGTCCGGTCGACGACACCGATCCGGGTTTTGACCTGCCTTTCCCGGCTACCAGCGACCGGTTGCGCTATGTGATCTCGGCGACTTCGTGGGTCAATGCCATTTTTGGGCTGGTCCGAACCAAAGAACTGGCCAAGACCAGGCTGTTCCCCAGCTATCCGGGAGGCGACTATCCTCTGCTGGCAGAGCTCGCGGTGCTTGGAAAGTTTGTGGAAGTTCCGGATTTGCTCTTCCGCCGAAGGTTGCATCCAGCGGCGTCCAGCCAGAACACGGGAAACGCGGAATATCTGATGCGGCTGTGGACCGCCAGCGGGCACAAGACGCTGCCGGTATGGAATCGCAGCAAGGATGACTTCAAGACAATCCGTCGCTCGGGCTTGAGTGCCGGAGAAAAATTGTCGTTAGAACTATCTCTGTTACGAGTGATGGTTACAGCGAGAAGGCGTCTGCTGGCAGAATTGAAGGCAGGCCTTTTCTCTTAAGCAGTTTTTGGTTGGAAGTTTTTAGTTTTCAGAGTCTGGCCTGAGTTTTTTCCTGCAATCCTCGCAACTCCCAATCCTCGAAACCTCGTAGTCCCAGTCCCAGTCGAAGCCGTAAATTCCTTTAAACATTCGCTTGCTTCAGCTCTCAGGGTGCGACCGGATCTAGTTCCGGCGGCTCCGGCTGCGCTTTGCGCTTCCGAACTGCGTTGAGGCGCTGGTAGAGCGCGCGCAGTCGTCCTCCGTGGAAGATCAGAAGCGCGCCGATATACACCACGGCTCCCGTCAAAACCAGCACTGCCAACTTCACCGCCTGGGGCCAGCTATCCGGCAGAAAGGGCCGCAGGGACATCAGAGCTACGCTCATGAGCAGGCATCCGGTAATCGGGGGGCGCAGCGCCTCCAGATATTTTCCGGTCGTGAGATGGAGTTTTTGAAACACCTTTCGATAGACGGGCAAATTCAGAACGGGATCGATGATCATCCACGCGGCCGCAATCCCCGTCGTTCCCCAGTGGCTTCCGAGATAAAAGCCGATCGGGTAGGCGAACAGGCTGATCACCGAGAGTTCCATGCCGAAGCGGGTTTCGCCGGTGACCGTCAGAACATGCGATAGCAAGGGTGTAACCGAACGTATGGAAGCGTAGAGCGCCAGCAATCGCAGCGGTGAAACCACGCCGCTCCACTTGGCGCCGCCCAATACCGCAAATACGAATTCATGGGACACCAACGCCAGTCCGATGGTCAGCGGAAATGTGACCAGAGCCAGAGCTTCGGTGAGATTGAGAAAATAGCGGCGAAGCATGGTGTATTCCGTCTGCACCGCGGAGAAGAGTGCTGACGTAACCGTGCCGACGAGCGAAGTAATCTGCTGAATCGGAGTATTGGCCAGGTTCCAGCCGACGGTGTAGGCGCCGAGCTCGGCTTGTCCGAGGACGCGGCCCGCTACAACGAAATCAGCATTGGAATAGGCGTACCATGAGACGCGGTTCACCAGCAGGTGCCAGCTCATGGTCATGGCCTGGCGCAGTGACTGCCAGTGCGGCCTTTGAAACCTCGCGCGCTGAACCACCAGCGTGAAAATTGTCCCCACCGAGGCGCTCAATATTCCGCCCAGAACCAGCGTCCAATAACGGAGGCCCGCCAGCGCGAACAGGACCGTGGCCACCGCCAGCACAAGCGCGCGCACTCCATCAATGACAGACAGAGTCTTGAAACGCAGGTCGCGCTGCAGCATTGAAGTAGGTACGGATTTGAATCCGGTGATCACGAAAGTCAAGCTCAGGATGATCACCACCATCGGAAGTTGAGGGCTATGGAAAAAACGCGACAGCGGTACAGCAAGCAGTACGGACAGTCCAAAGCCAGCCACTCCGAGAGCGACCGCCAGCGAATTTAGTTGCGCCAGTTGGTCAGCGGTCAGCTCACGCAGGGTGATGACGGCCGTGCCTATTCCGAATTCACTGGCAATGGTCACCAGGCCGAGGTAAGCCGTAGCCATACTCACGATGCCGTAATCGGTTGGCGACAGCAGGCGCGCAACAATCAGGGTCGAGGCCCAGGTAAGCAACTGGGTGAACCACTTCACGCCTCCCGTCCATGCGATGCCGTGTACCAGGGAGCGGTCGAGTCCGGCGGGGGCTGCGGCCGCCGTTACAAGTGGGGCCTCTGAGGGTGTCTGCGCCATGAATGGTTTTTTGGAGTGGAACATCCACCCTAATTTAGGGTGACGGCTTTGTCTAGGACGTGAGCCGCGAATCTGGTGACTGGGCTGTTACGACGGTAAGTATCCCGCTGGTCTGTTCGTCTTCCGTTCGCCCTTAGGGAGGTTGTGTCCACAGTCGTCGAAATCCACAGAAAGTAACCTACTTATGACCTCCAAGTGACAGAAACATTACACTTTGAGTCGTTGACTTTAGTACTATGCCGAAAGTAACATTACGTTAGTTCTGGTAGCGTTTTGCCAAGAAGTTTCTGACGACCAGGTAACGGGTCGCTCCTGGTAGTTTTTCCTCCCCCGAAAAATTGAATAGGTAACTGGTCCGTGTCTGGGATTCCTCCGTCTCAGAGAGGCACAATGATTTCGAAAGAATCCGTTCGCAGTATTGTTCGAACGAGCTTGATCCTTGGATTGTTTTTCGCGCTGCTCCCCGCGGCGATGGGTCAGGCAAACGTTAAAGGTGTATGGACCACACAATCGGGGTTGATGCCGATTAATCCGATCCATACGTCATTGATGTACAACGGCAAAATTCTGGTGGTAACGGGTTCTGCGAATTGCCCTCCAACCATAGCGGGTTGCCCAACGGCTCCTCCGTATGGTCCAGCGAACAACTCTGGTGCTCTGATCTACGATCCGGTGGCAGGTACTTTCACCGGCCTGACCGTGACCTGGGACATGTTCTGCAACGGCATGGTTCCGTTGCCTGATGGACGCATCTTTATTAACGGAGGCGTCCAGCCTCCCAGCTACGATCCCTTCAACGGCACGACCAGATCTTCCATCTTCGATCCCTCGAGCAACACTTTCACCGACGTGCAGAATATGGCGCACGGCCGCTGGTATCCAACAGTCACCGTGCTGGGTGATGGACGGATCATGACCTTCTCGGGAACCGACGAGAACGGCGAGACTAACAATACGGTCGAGCTCTTCACGGTGGGCTCGGGATGGAGCCAGCCGATCACTTCAGGCTTTACGCCGCCGCTTTATCCGCGCATGCACGTGTTGCCCAACGGAAAGGTTTTCTATTCCGGACCGGGCTTCAACTCCGCCCTGTTCGATCCGTCGAGCACCACCTGGAGTCTTAACGTTGCCGGAGAGATTTTCGGCAACCGGACGTACGGGACGTCAGTTCTGTTGCCGTTGACGCCGGCGAATGGTTATGACCCCAAGGTCATGATCATGGGCGGCGGAAATCCGGCGACGAACACCACGGAGATTATCGATCTGAACGCCTCGACGCCGCAGTGGACGGCGGGGCCGAATATGTCGCAGGCACGCATCGAGATGAATGCGGTGATCCTGCCCAATGGCAAGGTGCTGGCACTGGGTGGATCATCGACCGACGAGGATTCGACGACCGCGAGCAAGAATGCCGACCTGTACAACCCGGCGACCAACACGTTCACCACGATGGCTCCGAACGTGTATCCGCGGCTGTATCACTCAAACGCGTTGCTGTTGCCGGATGCGACGGTGTGGGTGGCGGGAAGCAATCCGGCGTTTGACGGGGTGTACGAGAAGCACATGGAGATTTACCAGCCTCCGTACCTGTTCAACTCGAGCGGAGGACTGGCGACAAGGCCGACGATCACGAGCGTGCAGGCTTCGGTGTCCTGGGGCAATTCGTTTACGGTGACGACTCCGGATGCGGCGTCGATAACCTCGGTAGTGATGATCAAGACGGGCTCGCCGACACATGCGTTCGACATGGACCAGCGCATGGTGGGATTGAACTTCACGGTCGGAAGCGGTGCGCTGACGGCAACGGCGCCACCCAACCAGAACATCGCGCCGCCGGGACACTACATGCTGTTTCTGGTGAACAGCAGCGGCGTGCCCTCGGTGGCGAAGATGGTGCAGGTGATCGGGAGCACGACGATTCCGCCGCCTCCCAACGGCGTGACGCTGGAGCAGACCAACTACGAGACGCCGACGGGCACGGCTACGACCGTGCCGGTGGCCTTCCCGCTGGCGCAGGCCGCGGGGAATCTGAACATCGTGGCGGTGGGCTGGAATGACACGTCGGCATCAGTGAATTCGGTGGTAGACAGCCGCGGCAACGCCTACACCCTGGCGGTAGGACCGACATCCGGCAGCGGTTTGCGGCAGTCGATCTACTACGCAAAGAACATTGCGGCGGGCAGCAACACGGTGACAGTGACGTTTAACAAAGCAGCTGCACTGCCCGACATACGCATTCTCGAATACAGCGGGTTGAGCACGAGCAGTCCGCTTGATGTGACGGCGACTGGGACGGGCACGGGGAAATCTGTAAGCACCGCGTCAGCAACCACTACTTCCGCCAATGAACTGATTTTTGGTGCGGGAATGACGGCGGGCACGTTCAATATTGCAGGGCCGGGATTCACAACGGTTATCTTCACGCCGGATTCCGACAATGCCGAGCAGAAATTGGTCAGCAGCACAGGGAGCTACAATGCGTCGGCCTCGCTGACATACTCCGCGGCCTGGGTCATGCAGATGGCCACGTTCCGCGCCAGCGGTGGCACGGGCAATCCGGCGCCAACAGTAGCGTCGGTCTCGCCGGGTTCGGGATCTGTGAATGGCGGCACACCGATCAGCATCAGTGGCACGGGCTTTCTTTCCGGAGCTTCGGTGACGGTCGGCGGCACGGCTGCGACGGGTGTGACCGTGGTGAGCGGCACTTCAATCACGGCGACGACTCCGGCGCACGCCTCAGGAGCTGTGAGTGTCGTTGTCAGAAATACCGACGGCCAGACCGGAACGCTGAACAACGCCTTTACCTATACGGGCGGCGGCAATCCAGCGCCAACCGTGACTGCAATCAGCCCCAATAGCGGAAGCACGGCCGGCGGAACGCCGGTGACCATTACCGGAACGGGCTTCCTGGCAGGTGCAACAGTCAGCCTGGGCGGCACGACGGCAACCGGCGTCACCGTGGTGAACAGCACATCGATTACGGCAACCACTGCCGCGCACTCGGCGGGCACGGTGAGCGTGGTGGTGACCAATACCGATGCCCAGAGCGGTACGTTAGCCAATAGCTATACATACAGCACGGGTACTGGAGGCGGCGGGACTATTACATTCGTGCAAGTGAACGCAGCGAATCCGCAGACTGCCAGCGCGTCGGTTCCAGTGGCATATCCGGCGGCACAGACGGCCGGCAATCTGAACATCGTCGCCGTGGGTTGGAATGACACTACCTCGACAGTCAGTTCGATCACTGACACGCGAGGGAATTCGTACACCCAGGCAGGGACCACAACGACAGGCACGGGCATGCGGCAGGCGATTTACTACGCCAGAAATATTGCCGCCGGCAGCAACACGGTGACGGTCGCGTTCAATCAGGCCGCGGCCTTTGTCGACGTGCGTGTGCTCGAGTACAGCGGGCTGGACACGGCGAATCCGCTGGATGTAACCGCCGTAGCGTCCGGCACGGGCACCAGCGTCAGCAGTGGCGCGGCTACGACGAATTCCGCCACCGAGCTGATTTTTGGCGCAGGCATGACGGGCGGCCATTACAGCGCGGCTGGAACCGGTTTTGTCTCTCGAATTATTACCAGTCCGGATGGAGACATCGCTGAGGACAAGATCGTCAGCGCCACGGGCAGCAATACCGCAACCGCGACGCTGAGCTACTCGGCGCCATGGGTCATGCAGATGGCAACCTTCCGCGCCTCCGGCGGCGGCACCGGCAATCCGGCGCCCACCGTGACGTCGATTGCACCCAACAACGGAACTACAACCGGCGGAACTCCCATCACGATTACAGGTACGGGATTTCTTTCGGGCGCGACTGTGAGCCTGGGAGGAACCGCTGCGACAGGTGTGACCGTGGTGAGCAGTACTTCTATTACTGCGACCACCGCAGCACATACTTCCGGAGCGGTGAATGTAGTAGTCACCAACACGGATGCGAAGAGCGGCACCTTGAGCAACGGCTACACCTATATCGCCAGCAATCCAGCGCCGACAGTCACTTCCATTTCGCCGAACAGCGGCAGTGCAAGCGGAGGAACTCCGGTCACTATCACGGGTACAGGCTTCCTCGCTGGCGCCACGGTGAAACTGGGCGGGACGGCGGCGACGGGCGTTGTCGTGGTGAACAGCACTTCGATCACGGCCACAACCCCGGCACACGCAGGTGGCGCGGTCAGCGTGGTCGTTACCAATACAGACGCTCAGGCCGGCACCTTAAATAACGGCTACACCTACATCAATCCGGCGCCAACTGTGACTTCCATCACGCCGAACAACGGAACGGCAAACGGAGGAACTCCGGTCACGATTACCGGAACAGGTTTCCTGGCAGGCGCAACAGTCAGCTTGGGAGGAACGGCCGCGACCGGCGTGACGGTGGTGAACAGCACTTCGATTACTGCGACCACGGCGGCACATACGGCTGCCACGGTGAGTGTGGTGGTGACCAACATCGATGCGCAGAGCGGCACTTTGGCAAATGGCTACACCTACAACACCGGCACAGGTGGGGGCGGAACGATTGCATTCGTGCAGGTGAATGCGGCCGATCCGCAGACGCCGAGCGCTTCGGTGCCGGTGGCGTTTACGGCAGCGCAGACGGCGGGCAACTTGAACGTCGTGGCGGTGGGCTGGAATGACACCACTTCGACAGTCAACTCAGTCACCGATACGCGTGGGAACACGTACACCCAGGCGGGGACAACAACGACCGGCACCGGTATGCGGCAGGCCATCTACTACGCCGCGAACATCGCCGCGGGCAGCAACACCGTGACGGTGACGTTCAATCAGGCCGCTGCATTTGTAGATGTGCGGGTGGCGGAATACAGCGGAGCCGATACTTCCAGCCCGCTCGATGTAACCGCCGCGGCTGTGGGAACCAGCACGGCTCCGAGCAGCGGAGCGGCCACGACTAACTCTGCCAGTGAACTGATCTTCGGCGCGGGGATGACCGGTGGGCATTACAGTGCGGCCGGAACCGGATTCACCTCCCGCATCATTACCAGTCCGGACGGAGACATCGCGGAAGACAAGATTGTCAGCGTCGCGGGAAGCAACAGCGCGACGGCGACGTTGAGCTACTCCGCACCCTGGATCATGCAGATGGCGACCTTCCGCGCCGGTGGGGGAGGCACAGGCAACCCAGCACCCACGGTGGCTTCGATCGCTCCCAACAATGGGACGGCGAATGGCGGAACGGCCGTCACGATTACAGGCACGGGATTCCTGGCAGGGGCGACGGTGAGTCTCGGCGGCACGGCGGCGACGGGAGTGACCGTAGTCAACAGCACGACCATAACGGCAACTACTGCAGCGCACGCCGCAGGCACAGTCAGCGTTGTGGTTACGAATACGGATGCCAAGAGCGGGACTTTAACCAATGGCTACACCTATAACAGCGCGTCGGGTGGAACGATCGCGTTCGTGCAAGTGAACGCGGCTGATCCGCAGACGGCAAGCGCATCGGTACCGGTGGCGTACCCGGCGGCGCAGGCAGCGGGAAACCTGAACATTGTGGCCGTGGGCTGGAATGACACGACTTCAACCGTAAGCTCGGTCACGGATACTCGCGGCAACACTTACACACAAGCCGGAACGACCGTCACGGGCAGCGGATTGCGGCAGGCCATTTTCTACGCCAAGAACATCGCCGCGGGAACGAACACCGTGACGGTGGCATTCAGCCAGGCGGCGGCATTCGTCGACGTACGTGTTCTGGAATACAGCGGTGCGGACACGTCGAACCCATTGGATGTAACAGCGGGTGCGATCGGAACCGGTGGAACTCCCAGCAGCGGAGCAGCCACCACGAGTTCGGCAAAGGAGCTGATCTTCGGCGCGGGCATGACGACAAGTCACTATGCCGGGGCGGGAACGGGATTCACCTCCCGCATCATCACCAGCCCGGACGGCGACATTGCAGTTGATCAGATTGTCGGAGCCACAGGCAGTTACAGCGCGACTTCAGTGCTGAGTTACTCCGGCGCATGGGTCATGCAGATGGCGACCTTCAAGGCGTTGCCTTGACGAGCCGTCCGCAAAACAAGTGTCAGAAGTTTGCAGGAACAGTAAGAATGGAGAGCACCAATGAGTAAGATAGCTTTTGCATTTCGCCTTGTATTTTTATCCTGCCTGATCCTGGTATTGGGCCTTGCTGTCCTTGACCAGGAAAGCGTTGTGTCAGCGTCTACAACGGCGGCGGGCAATGTGGGGGGAACCTGGTCGGGAACTTTCCTGTCCAAGAATCCAAGACGGTCACCTTTCACCATGACGGTAGAGATTGCTCCCGGAACCGACGGCCAGCTCCTTGGAACCACGAGCGTGGCTGCGGAATGTTTCAAAGAGACGGTGCTGCATGTATCAGTCAATGGCTCGAAGGTGGTGCTCGCCGGCAGTGACGAGAACGGCGCGAGCGTTACCTTCAAGGGCGCGCTGGATAGCTCAGGAACTCTGCTCAATCTCGACTACATAGTCCGCGGCAGCGGCGGCAAGTGTGAATCGGATGTGGGTAGTGGCAGCATCGGAAAACGTTAGTCGCCAGTTTTGATCGCGGTGGCTGCGTGTTAGCGATGGCCTAAGTGCCGGTTGTGAGACTTGGTGCGATGCGGCACAGAAGGCGGCTAAGTGTACGGCGTAAAAGAAAGTTAGACCTCTCCCGAAGTAGTTTTACAAACTCTTCCTTGCGAAGTGGTCGCGGCGCGGGCTGACTCTGCAAACTTTAGTAACCGATTTTGCGGAGGATCAAGCGATGTTCCCCTTTTTGCACCGCTAGTAGCCTGTGCTAAAATGCAAGCCTCCCCTGAGTTAGTTCAAATCTTAAAATGAAGTGCATATGAAGTCTTCGAATCGTACTGGATCGTTGACCCTGGTACAGCGCGTGATGAATCGCGCGTCTGAGACGCGAGTCCACCTCGGACTTTCCTTTGCCGCTCGTGAAGAGGTACGCCGCGAGCAAGCCGAACCGATGCGTGATATTGCGATCGATTGCTCCGTTACAGAAGGGCTGGCGTGGATTGGGCGCGCGCAGGACAATTCGTTGTCGGCCGATGGTGGCGTGGCTCGGCACTATTGCCTGATTACAGGCTGGGGCACTTCTTACCCGGAAACCACGGGCTACATCATTCCGACGATGATCCGCGAGGCCGCTTCCTCCGGCGACACAAGCCTGCTCGACCGGGCGCAGAAGATGCTCGACTGGCTGGTCAAAATCCAGTTGCCATGCGGGGGTTTTCAGGGCGGAGCAATTGGCGACCTTCCCGTGGTTCCGGTGACATTTAATACTGGACAGATTCTGATGGGATTGGCTGCAGGAGTAGCGGCTTTCGGTTCCGACTACCGGCAGGCGATGATCGCCGCGGCCGACTGGCTGGTGAACACCCAGGACGCTGATGGCTGCTGGCGCAAATATCCGACTCCATTTGCCCGCGCTGGCGAGAAAACATACGAGGCTCACGTGTCGTGGGGCTTGCTTGAAGCCGCCCGCGTCGAGTCTGACCGGGGTTATGCGGAAGCTGCGTTGCGAAACATCAATTGGGCCATTTCGCAGCAGAACGAAGCGGGATGGTTCGCGAACTGCTGTTTGTCAGATACCCGTTTTCCTTTGACCCATACACTGGGGTACGCGTTGCGCGGCATCCTGGCTGGTTATGAGTTCAGCGGCGATAAGAGAATTCTTGCCGCTGCGCTCAATGCGGCCGAGGGAATGTTGAGCGCATTACAGCCTGACGGCTTTCTTCCTGGGCGGCTCAACAATGAATGGCGAAGCGGAGTGTCATGGGCGTGCCTGACCGGCACGGCGCAAATCTCAACTTGCTGGCTCATGTTGCACCAGGTAACGGGTGACGAGCGATTCCTGAAGGCGGGGCTGCTCGGTAACCGTTATGTACGATCCACGGTGTGTCTGAATGGTTCGCCGGAAATGCGTGGCGCAGTGAAGGGTAGTTACCCGGTTTCCGGAGAATACGCGAAGTTTCAATATCCCAATTGGGCCTGTAAGTTCCTGATCGACTCCAACAGCCTGGAAAGAGAAGTCAGGGAGGAAAAGCGTGAATTTACAGTTCCGTTCCAGGCTCGAGCCGCCAGCCCCGCTGATTGAAGAAGTCGGGGCGTGCGATCTTACGAATCCGTTCCACACTTGGGAGTACGTGAACGCCAGCGGCTCTGTGGGCGAGCAGGCGTGTCTCCTTGGTTTGTACCAGGATGACAGGCTTGTCTCGGGATGTCTCGGCTTCATGTCCGGGGCATTTCTGCGATATAGCCTTGCTATTCCGTCACTGCCTGCCATTTCCAACCCGGAGATTTTCTGGCCGGGATTGCTGGATTTTTGCCATGAATCCAAGATCTGGCGTCTGCAGATTGACACTTTCGCATCTCCTGCCGGGGAGATTCCCCAGTTACCGGGTGAACTGGAGAGGCGGGCTCGTTGCGAGTTTGTGATCGATCTCGACCAGGCCGAGGTATCGGACGGACTCAGCAGCCAGCACCGGCGTAATGTTTCCCGCGCCATCAAGGCGGGCATTTCGGTGCGTCGAACACGCGATGCGGCGGCCTGCTCAGAGCATTTAGAGATGATGGGCGCTTCAATGGAGAGGCGGGCCAGCCGAGGCGAGGAGATCGAAAAAGACAACGATTCCCGCACCCGCGCCTTGCTTTCCAACGGGGCAGGCGAGCTCTTTCAGGCGGTTCACGAGGAGAAGATAGTGTCGTCCGTCTTGGTTCTGAGGGCGGCAATGGGAGCCTACTATCACACTGCGGGGACTTCTCCTGACGGGATGAAAATGGGGGCGTCGCCGTTTCTGCTGATGCGCACGGCGGAAGCTCTCAAGCGGGAAGGATGCCTGGTGTTCAACCTGGGTGGGGCCGCCTCGGAGAATCCTGGATTGCAAAGATTCAAGTCTGGTTTTGGGGCGCGACTAGTGGCCTTGGAGGCCGCGTCGTTTTGTCCGCGGTCGGAAGTGGAACGCAAAGTACACAACACGTTGCGAATGGGATGGGAGTGGATCAGGCAAGAGTGATCTAGCGTTTCCGAGGCAAGACAGAATCTTGAGTGGAGAAAAAATGGTCGTCCGATGGCAAAGCGTTATTTGTTCTCTGGGGCGCAGTAGCGCCCAGACCCTACCTCCAACGGGCACTGAAGACCAGTACTGGACCTATTTTGGATTCCTTGTTGTGGCAGCTACCCTGATGCGGCTAGCCTGTTACACGGGGCTAATCGCTTCCGACGACGTAGGATATTCGCACTTCGCGCAACTCATCGCTCAACTCCATTACAAACCAGAACTCCACCACTACGCTCTCCGGTATGGTCTGATCATTCCGTTGGGGGCGCTCTATGCGCTGTTCGGAATACGGGAGTGGACTACCGTTTTGCTGCCTATTCTGGCTTCGACTGCGTCAGTGCCGGCAGTGATGCTGATAGCTGATAAACTCCTGGGCCGGCGTGTAGCATTGCTGACGGGCCTTCTGGTTGCCACCTTCCCTCTGGCACTGCGGTACGCCACGATTCTTTTTCCCGAACCAATTGCCGAGTTTTACGGTCTGGTAGCCATCCTAATCTATTTGTATTGGGGAACCAGGAGCCCGGCGACGGCCGGGCTGATATGCGGCATCTGTATTGGAGTCGCTTACCTTACTAAAGAGCCGACCTTGTTTATCGCGCCGGCATTAATGATCGATGCCTTGGCGATGCGCAGGTGGCGTTTGTTTCTCGGACTTTCAGCGGGGATTGTGATGATAGTGGGAATCGAGCATGCCTACTATTTGGCAGTCACCGGTGACCTGCTGTTCCGTCCTCATGCCATGATTGTCCACAATCACACGGTTGAAGCGGTTAAGGCTAATCGTTACGTTTTCTGGCGCTTGTTCAAAGCCTATCCGCGACTCCTGATTGTGCCGACACTCAGTTCTGGGCTGCACTCTATATTCGCGATTCTTCTCGTGGTTCCTGCCTGCTTGCTTATGCCGTTTGAGAAGATAAGGATCCCCCTGCTCTGGGCCGTATTGCCCTTTCTCTATCTAGAGTTCGGTACGTCAAGTTTCACACATTACTGGCTACTGCCCGCCGAGGATCGTTACTTGATCTTCATCTACCCACCACTTTTCATGCTGGCAGCCGCGGCTCTGGTCCGGTGGGGATCGCTGCGGCCGAAGGCCGTTCCAGTTCTTAGCATCGTCTTTACCCTGGTGGTTGTTAGCGGGTTCTGCTGCGGATTCGCCACTCGCGCGCGAGATTGGCGTACCGACGCGGTCAGGGAACTCCGCATCATCGGAAAAAAGGCTGGAGACTATAATGTTCACTCTGTGGCGTTTGTCGGAGACCAGCCCGAAGAGTGGCAGCAGGCAATGGGCATTCTGAACCATAAATTGCAGATTTCCACCGACCCCAAGGCAGCGAACATTACCATTATTTCGAATGCTTTTGGCCAGCCCTCGTTGCTGTCCAAGTAGACACGGTACTCTTAGAAAAAAGAAGTTAGCGTTGCTCTGATCTGGTTTCTCGAGGCAAGAGCGGTATTCTCGAGGCGCAAAATGTTTGTCCGGTGGCAAGATGCCTTTTCTTTTTTCGGGCGTGACTACCCGCACACAGCCGCTCCCGCAGATGTTATCCCCGCAAATGTTGTTCCCGTAGACGTTGTTGACGACCAGTACTGGAAGTATTTTGGCTTCATCGTCGTCGCAGCTTTCTTGATGCGCCTGGCCTGTTACACCGGGTTGGTCGCGTCGGACGACATGGGTTATTCGCACTTCGCGCAACTGATCGCCCTTCACCAGTACAGACCCGAATTACACCACTACGCTTTGCGCTATGGCTTGATCATCCCAGTCGGTGTGATGTATGAGCTGTTCGGAGTGCGGGAGTGGACTACCATTATCCTGCCGCTGTTGGCCTCGACGGCTTCCGTGCCCGCCGTAATGTTGATTGCTGAAAAGCTGTTCAGCCGGCGAGTGGCCCTTCTGTCAGGCCTGATGGTTGCTACATTTCCGGTGGCGCTGCGATATGCGACTATCCTTGTGCCGGAGCCGCTGGCCGAGTTTTATGCGCTGCTGGGCATCCTGGCCTACTTGTATTGGGGCGGATCACATCCCGAGCTCGCAGGCGCTTTGACTGGTATCTGTATCGGCGTGGCCTATCTGACAAAAGAGCCGGCCTTATTCATTGCGCCGGCCTTGATGATCGATGCCCTGGCGATGCGGCGTTGGCGTCTGTTTTTCGGACTCTCTGCCGGCATACTCTCGGTGGTGAGCGCAGAACACGCCTACTACCTGCTAGTCACCGGCGACCTGCTGTTCCGGCCCCATGCCATGGTGGTACATAATCAGACGGCAGAGGTGTTGAAGGCGAATCAACACGTGTTCTGGCGGCTTTTCAAGGTTTATCCGAAAATGATGATTCGTCCGTCATTGAGTTCAGGGCTGCATTCGCTGTTCACTCTGCTTCTCCTGATTCCTGCCTTCCTCTGGTTGAACTTCAAGAAGTCGCGAATCCCGGTATTGTGGGCATTGCTTCCATTGATTTACCTGAATTTCGGCACATCCAGCTTCCAGAGATACTGGCTGCTGCCGGCGGACGAACGCTACATCCTGTTTATTTATCCGCCTCTGTTCATGCTGGCGGCTGAGTTTATGCTTCGCCTTGGAGCGCGGAAACCGAGAACCGCGCCATTTATGGCCTTCGTCTTCACGGTAGTCCTGATCAGCGGATTTTATTGTGGATTTGTGACCCGCGCGCAGGGCTGGCGGACAGGAGCGGTCAGCGAACTCCGAACCATCGCAGAAAGCGCCCGCGACGAGAATCTTCACCTGGTTGCATACGCCGGAAACCAACCCGAGGAGTGGCGGCAAGCCCTAAGCATTCTGGATCACGATCTGCAACCCGATGCGGACTCCGGAACGGCTGACATTGTCATTGCGCCAGACGACCTGGGGGAGCCCTCGGTAGTGGCTTCCCGTAAGAATGTTGCCGGTGGTGCGGGCGTTCCGGTAGCCAGCCAACCCTTCTTTTGACCCACCTCACTGCTGGACGCAAGGTAACCGATGAACGGCTTAAATGTTACTTAGGTTAGTCTGCGCCAGTCCCGATCAGGGGGCTTTTGGCTGCCGCTTTCGAACCCCTGTCTTACAATGGATGCAGCAATCAAAATCCGTACATGTTTAGAGCTGGTTTGTTTCGAAATAAGATCTGATCCGGTCTTGTCCGGATAGGCGGGGAAGTCTGTGGCCGCGGACAGCCAGAACGCAAGGAGAACGGTTTGTACTTAAGTTTCTTTGGATTGAAGGAACAGCCATTCGGGGTCACGCCAGACCCGCGCTTTCTATACCTCAGTGAAGCCCATAAAGAAGCGCTGGCTTCGCTGTATTACGGTATCGAGGCGAATCGAGGGTTCATCGGTCTTATCGCTCAGCCCGGCATGGGTAAGACCACGATGCTGTTCCACATGCTGGAGACCTTCCGCACATCGGCGCGCATCGCATTCCTGTTCCAGACCCACTGCAACTCCCGGGAGTTCATGCGCCTGCTATTGGCGGAACTGGGTTGCGAGGAGGACACACAGGACCTGGTTCGCATGTACGACGAGTTCAATACCCGGCTGCTGAAGATCGCGGAAGAAGGCAACCGGCTGATCGTGGTGGTTGATGAAGCGCAGAATCTTGAGGCTGAAGTTCTGGAGACTCTTCGCCTGCTCTCAAATTTCGAAACCTCAAAAGCCAAGCTGATGCACATCATTCTGGCGGGCCAGCCAGCGTTGGCGCAGAAGCTCGGCAGCCCGAATCTGGCACAGCTACGTCAGCGAATCTCGATCGTGCAGGGGTTGGCTCCGCTTCCCGCGTGGGAAGTGAAGAATTATGTGGAGCACCGTTTGCGCATCGCCGGATATCGCGGCAATCCGATTTTTGCCAGCGACCTCTACGACTCCATTACCAGCGCCACCGAGGGCATACCCAGAAACATAAACAACTTTTGCTTCAACGCGCTGTCATTAGCCTGTGCGCTGCGGAAGAGAACAGTTGATGCGGAGGTCGTCAAGGAAGTCATGGCCGACCTCGACCTGCAAAAACTGACATGGGGAGCGCCTTCGGAGAGTCCGGTCGTGAGCACGCCATACAGCACGGTATCGTCGATGGCCGCATCCGAGCCCGAGCCGGAAATTCATCGGGAAATTACCAGTGCCGCGGAAGCTGCGGCTTACATGCAGCAAGTGGCTTTGAAACTCAGAAACTGGCGGGAATCGATGGACAAGACAACCGCC
>JADMIO012784825.1_pt1 | contig 47977 bp, 51 predicted proteins | sample 8958161 | NCBI WGS metagenome assembly JADMIO01 (sample SAMN16585339, study PRJNA669376) | soil metagenome | isolation source: Crop rotation soil | place: USA: Cullars Rotation, Alabama | collected 2011
GCCGCGACTTCAAGTCACGTGAATTCCAAGCTTCGGATCCCACTGTGCTGGAAAGGGCAACGCCGCGCGACGCGTATTCCAAAAAAGATGCCGGATAAGAGGGTGAGCGGCGGCGCGCGAAGCGCGTGAGCAGGTCCAGTGGACCTGCGAGAGCCGCGAACGCCCCGAGCCTTGCGAGGGGCGGGGAGAGCCAGCAGTCCTGCTCAGACCCACTTTGCGAAAGGGCGCCAGAGCATAAAGCCCCGGCGCCCTCGCGCCGTCAGCAGCACCGGCATCCGGCGACCCGAGGGCCGTCCAGGGCAATGCCGCGCGACGCGTATTCCGCAAAAAAAGATGCCGGAACGCGAGGGCGCGCTCCGGCATCAGGAATCCGCGCTCAAGGGGGGAAGAGCGCGAGTTTGCCACGCTCGGGGGGAGAAAACGTGGCACTCAAGGAAATGGGAATGCCAGGCTTCGGTTTCAAGGGGGCTTAAACTCCTTTGAATCCAGCCCTTTTCCGACCGGCGCGGGGAACGGCTCTGCTCCCACATCGGTTTCCGCAAAACTCAGCTCTTTTCCGCGCCTCCGTCTTGCGTAGAGTATTTGCTCTTTCCCAGGTGAACCCATGGATCTCGACGAACTTCGCGCCACCAGCAATGTGGACGACCGCCGTGGCCGCTTTGGCGGCTATGGTCCTCATATCGCGGTCGGCGGCGGTGGCCTGGGTCTTGTGGGCGTGATCGTCATTTCGCTTCTGTTCGGCGTCGATCCCAGCCAGTTGCTGGACAGCGGGCAGGACATGGGCGGCTTCGATCCTGGTGCCGCCAGCTCCGGCCCCCGCACCGACGATGCCGCCTATGAATTCGCCCGCAAGATTGTGGGTTCGGCGGAAGATGTGTGGACGCCGCTGATGCAAGCACAGGGCATTCAATTCACCCCCGCCACCTTCACGGTTTATGATTTCGCCACGCCCACCGGCTGTGGCCAGGGTCAGTCCTCGGCGGGGCCGTTCTATTGCCCGACCGACCACCACATCTATCTCGACCTTTCTTTTTTCAATGAGCTGACCCAGCGCTTCGGAGCGCCCGGCGACTTTGCCCGCGCCTATGTCATCGCCCATGAATATGGCCATCACATTCAAAGCCTGATGGGCACCATGGACCGGTATGGCGGCGGCACCGGCGCGCAAAGCGGATCCGTGCGCATCGAACTTCAGGCGGATTGTTATGCCGGGGTGTGGGCCTACCGCGCCAATCAGCAGTTCCACATCTTGCAGACCGGCGATGTCGAGCAGGGGCTGGCGGCCGCGTCGGCGGTGGGCGACGACACGCTGCAGAAGGAACAGCAAGGCTATGCCGTGCCGGATTCCTTCACCCACGGCACCAGCGCGCAGCGCGTCCGCTGGTTCCAGCGCGGCCTGGCGGCGGGGGACATGGCGCAGTGCGACACCTTCTCGGCGCGCACTCTGTGACGGACCGGCCATGATCAACGCCGACCTCAACGCCATCGTCACCCTGATGGCCAATATCGCGCTGGCCCTGTCGGTAGTGGTGGCGGTGATTTTCGGCATCGCCCAGGTGAGGGCCGCCGCCCGCGACCGGCGCGAGCGGCTGACGCTGGAAACGCTGCGCACCTTTTCCAACCGGGAATTCGCGGAGCTGATGCATCATGTGCAATGGCACGAATTGCCTCAGACCCGCGCGGAGTTGCAGACCTTGTCGGATGAGGATCAGGTGCTGTTCGTGCAGATGGCGCAGACCATGGAATCGCTGGGCCTGATGGTGGCGGAGGACTTGATCAATCTGGATCTGGTGGACAAGACGCTTGGCGATTTCGTCATCACCGCCTGGAACAAATATCAGCCGGTATTTCTGGACATGCGGGAAAAGAATCCCGATCCGTTTCTGGGGGAATATTTCCAGTGGCTGGCGGAAACCATCGCCAAGCGGATGGCCGACAATCCGCGCGAGCCTTATTACAAAGCGGCACGGCCGTAAGGCACGCTGACGCGCCTAACAAATGCCTTCACCAAATCACGGCATTGGAAAGATTTGCTGCAATTCGCGTCGGCGGAATGGTGTTCAACGACGAAAATGCATGCCGATCCGCCGCTCGGTTCCGGCGCGCCACATTTGAGCCATTTTGCTGGCCGCTAATTCCTCCAGAGTGTTTGGAGGGAGACCGGCCATGAGATCATCCAGCATCATTGTGCTTGCGGCCTTGTTGCTGTCCGGCTGTGGCACCGCTGTCGGAGACCGTGGCCTTTCGGGCGCGGGAATTGGCGCCGGCATCGGCATCATCGGCGGCCCGCCCGGTATTGTGGTGGGCGGTGCGGTGGGCGCAGTGGCCGGAATGGTGTCCAAGCCTCAGCAGATCAATCTCGGCAAGCCGGCCTGGCATAGTTAGGCGACCTGTATCGCCCATCTGATGTTCTCTCAGGTCAGTACTGCCAATCCTTGGCGCCCTTGACCAAGAAGTCACGGAATGCGGCCACGCGCTTGGATTGGCGCAGCGAGTCGGCATAGACCAGATGGACGTCAAAGCCCGGCGCCGGGACTTCCGGCAGCACTCGCACCAGATTGGGATGTTCGGCGGCGACATAGTCTGGCACCACGCCGATGCCCAGCCCCGCTTCCACTGCCTGCAGGATGCCGGTGATGTTGTTGATGCGCAGGATGCTGCCCTCGGCGCCGGCGCGATGATGCTTCTGGTACAGGTCCATCAACCAGTTGATTTCGCGAATCTCCGGCGCGGCCGTTTCGCCATAGACCACGACATTGAAATTGCCGATGTCGTCGAGCGCCTTCGGGCTCCCATGTTCGGCGATATAGGCTTTGGACGCATAGAGATGGTAATGCACCGTGAACAGGCGGCGCTGGATCAAGTCGGCCTGCACCGGCGCGCGCATGCGGATGGCGAGGTCGGCCTCGCGCTGCGACAGGTCGAGCTCGTGGTCGTCCATCAGCAGATGGATTTCCACTTCCGGATATTCCTTGCGGAATTCCTTCAGCCGCGGCAGCAGCCAATAGGAGCCGACGCCGTGGCTGGTGGTGATCTTGAGCGTGCCGCGCGGGCTGTCGTGAATGTTCTTGAGCGCTTCTTCCGCGCCGGCCAGCTTGGCCAGCACTTCGCTGACCGTCTTGTAAAGCAGCTCGCCTTCGTCGGTGAGGGTCAGGCCGCGGGCGTGACGCTGGAACAGCGGGGTTGAGATTTCCTCTTCCAGCGCGCTGATCTGGCGGCTGACGGCGGACTGGCTCAGCGTCAGTTGCTGGCCGGCATGGGTAAAAGAGCCTGCTGAGGCCACCGCATGAAAGATACGAAGTTTGTCCCAGTCCATTTCTGACCCCTCCCGCCGCTCGCCTAAGCTCGCGGCGTTCGTCACTCAAAACCGTCCACCGGACGGTTTTGTTGGCCTTTGGCCAACCGCTCCTCACCCTGTGCTTGCCATCAGGCAAGCGCCAACAATTTACACCGACAACGGCAAATCTCCCCCATGTGACGCAGCCAGAAAACGCTCCGCTTCCAGCGCCGCCATGCATCCCATCCCTGCGGCGGTCACGGCCTGCCGGAATACCTTATCTTTGACGTCTCCGGCAGCGTAGACGCCCGCAACACTGGTATGCGTGGAGTCGGGAGCGGTGATGATATAGCCGCTATCGTCCATTTCCAGCTTGCCTTGGAACAGTGACGTGGCCGGCGAATGGCCGATGGCGATGAAAAGTCCGTCCACCGTCAATTGCTTCTCCGTGCCGGTGACAGTGTTACGCGCTTTCAGGCCGGTGACGCCTTTGGGGGCGCTGGTGCCCAGCACTTCGGCCACTTCATGATCGTAAAGAATCTCGATCTTCTTGTTGGCGTTGAGGCGCATCTGATTGGTCTTGTCGGCGCGCAGCGTGTCGCGGCGATGGATCAACGTCACCTTGTCGGCGAAATTGGTGAGGAAGAGGGCTTCCTCCACCGCAGTATTGCCGCCGCCCACCACGGCGACTTGCTTGCCGCGGAAGAAAAACCCGTCACAGGTGGCGCAGGCGGACACGCCGAAGCCTTGGAATTGCTGTTCGCTGGGAATGCCCAGCCAGTTGGCGGAGGCGCCGGTGGCGATGATCAGGGCATCACAGGTGTACACATCACCGCTGTCGCCGGTCAGGGTGAAGGGCCGGCGGCTGAGATCGACGGACGCGATGGTGTCGGAGACGAATTTGGTGCCCAGATGCTCCGCCTGTTTCTGCATCTGATCCATCAGCCAGGGCCCCTGAATGGCGTCGGCATAGCCGGGATAGTTTTCCACTTCGGTGGTGATGGTGAGCTGCCCGCCCGGCTGGATGCCGGCGATGATGGTGGGCTCCAGCATGGCGCGCGCCGCATAGATGGCGGCGGTGCAGCCGGCCGGGCCGCTGCCCAGGATGATGACTTTGGAATGGGTGCTCATGGCGGTGTTTCGGCCTGAAGGGAGGGGCCTTGATATCGGGACCCTGGGGGAAGGTCAAGCGGGGCCGAAACACAAGTCCGTGCATGATCTTAACCCGCAAGCGGGTCGGCGTGGCGCAGTCTGTCGGGGAATCGCGCCGCCACGAAAGATTATTGCTTTAGGGGCCTGCGGCGCGTACAAACCGGCCCTCACCACAGGATGCGCCCTTGGACACCCGCAAACTCGATTCCATTGATATGCGCATCCTGGCCGAACTGCAGGCCGATGGCCGTATCACCAATGTCGAACTGTCCCGCCGCGCCAAGATCACCGCGCCACCCTGCCTGCGGCGGATGCGGGCCCTGGAAAAGGCCGGCTATGTCCAGGGCTACCATGCCGATCTCAACGCCAAGGCGCTGGGCTATGCGGTGACGGGTTTTGTCTTTGTCGGCCTGGCCAGCCAGAAGGATGGCGACCTCAAGCATTTCGAAGGGCGGGTGCGCGGCTGGGAGCAGGTGCGCGAATGCTACATGCTGTCGGGAGAAGTGGATTTCCTGCTCAAGGTGGTGGCGACGGATTTGTCGTCATTCCAGCAATTCATCACCGACACGCTGACGGCGGAAAAGAATGTGGCGAGCGTGAAAAGTTCGCTGATGATTCATGCGTCGAAGAATGAGCCCGGCGTTCCGGTGCACGTGCCGGAATGAACTTTCGTGGCCGGGTTCAACCCGGCCGTCTATGGATGGGCGGGTCAAGCCCGCCCATGGTGAGTCAGGAAGATTTTGACGCCAGCCTCTTTCCCCAGATTAGCGCCATCGTCTCCAGGCTTTCTTCTTCGCCGTAGATAAAGTCCTTCGCGGTATCGCGCACAAAGGATTGGTCCTTGGCATCGGTGAGATATTCCACCGGCGATTTGCCGTCGATGCGGGCCAGCAGAAGCATCGCCAAAAGGCGGGCGGCGCGCCGTTCCAGCCCGTCCGCGTCTTCCCAATTCACGCCGGCGCGATAGGCGCCGATCAAGGCGCGGAAGCTGGCGAGATATTGTTCCGTGTACTCGCGGTGCCAGACGCATTTGAGCAGCAGATGATTGATGCAGAAGGCGAGGTCGAAGACCGGATCGCCGTAACAGGCGGTTTCGGCGTCGATAAATACGGGACCATCTTTCGACATCAGGATATTCTTGGGGGAAATGTCTCCTTGCATCAGTGCAATTTTGGACTGCGCGATGCGTTGCACCTCCTGTCTAATATCTTTCGCCACATCGGGATGGCGCCCGGCGGTGGTGAGGAGATAGGCGTCCAACCTCAAGGCAAAGAATTGTGCGCCATTGTCGAACTGCGCCGCGATCTCAGGCCGCCCGGCAGTGGCGGCATGGATCGTGGCCAGCTTGCCGCCGGTGAGGGCGGCAAAATTCACATCCACATGTCCCGCCGCCAATTCGGCCTTCCACATTTTGCCCGGCACCAGCGGCATGGCGAACAGCCCGCTTTGGTCATCCTCACCGGCGACGGCGGGGGCACAGGTGGGATCGATGCCATGGGCCAGTTTCAGCCAGGCCACTTCCGCCTTCCATCGCTCCGGCGGCGCTTGCCAGTCCGCGGCAACGCGCAGCTTGGCCAACGCCCGCTTGACCACCAGCGCTCCCGTGGTTTGGTTTGATTGGGCGCTTGCGCGACCGGGGGGTCTTTCCACTTTCCAGACGTCGCAGGACACCCCGCCGCCCAGCCGGGTGGCGGTGAAAAACTCCCCGGCCGCGATCAACCCCATCCGTTCCAGGGGCGCGGCCAATGTGTCGTGATCCGGGTCAGACATTTGGCATCATTAGGCCGAGAGTGCAGGTGACGGGCAAATAGAATCCTGTAGTCTCTGCCAAAATCATTTCACGCGGCCGATGGGCCGGAAACAATCGGGGAAATTCATGAATCGGCTTTTGGTCGTGGTTGCACTTGCCGGGTTTTGCGGCGGCGTTCAAGCGGCGCCTGCCATTCCAGCCAATATCCAAAAGGCCGTGGATGACCCGGCCCGCCCCGCCACCGACACCAGCCGCGATGCCGGCCGCAAGCCGGGCGCCGCGCTGGCTTTTGCCGGCATAAAGCCCGGCATGGTGGTGGTCGATATGCTGCCCGGCAATGGCTACTACACCCGCATCCTGGCGCGGGCGGTGGGACCCAAGGGTCGCGTCTATGCCTATTTCGGCACCCAGTATGACGCGCGGCTGAAAGGCCAGGGCAAGGATCCCGATATGCAGTTCATGGACCTGAAGCAGACCTATCCCAATCTGGGTGTCATTCACGGACCACTGGAGCAGTTCGTAACGCCTGAGGCTGTGGATTTGGTTTGGACCAGCGACAACTACCACGACATGCACAACAAGCAGTATGCCATGGATCCCAATGTCGTGAACCGGAAAGTGTTCGCGTCATTAAAGCATGGCGGCATCTATCTGGTGCTGGACCACCGCGCTGCCAAGGGCGCCGGGCCTGGCGTTTCCGAGACGCTGCACCGCATGGATGAAGATATCGCCAAACAGGAAATCGAGTCCGCCGGCTTCAAGCTGGCGGCGGAAGGCAAGGAGCTGGCCAATCCCGCCGACGACGACACCAAAAGGGTGTTCGAGGAAGGCGAGCACGACCATACCGACCAGTTTCTCTTGAAGTTTAGAAAGCCGTGATCCGGCCCCTTGCCCTTCGCTTTGCTACGGGCGTTCGTCGCTCAGAACGGTCCCCCGGACCGTTCTGTTCGTCTTCGACGAACCGCTTCTCACTCCGCAAGCCATAATTCGGACGCAATCCGCTGACCGTCACAAGCCATGATATGCCCGTTTCTGCGGCGCGGCATGGTCTTCCATTTTTCAGGCGTGACGCGGGAAATTTACAAAACCTGAACAGTTGCGGCCGTGTACCTCCGGCCGAAGAACCGCTATAAATTGGGTAAATTTTCAACGCACAAACATAAATCCAGGGAGCCATCATGAAAACGACCATGTATCTCAGTGCCGCTGCGCTTATCGCTGTGACAGGCGCGGCTTTTGCCGCAGTGCCGGCCTACATTGAAAAGGCGATCTCGGATTCCGCCCGGCCGGCCACCGACACCAGCCGCGACGCCAATCGCCATCCCGGCGAATTGATCGAATTCGCCGGCATCAAGCCCGGCATGAAGGTGGTCGATGTCAGCCCCGGCGGCGGCTATTTCACCCGCATCTTTGCCAAGGTGGTGGGCGATAAGGGCCAGGTCTATGCCTATATCTCCAATGCCGGCGACGCCCGGGTGAAGGCCGCGGGCAGGGACCCGGACAATCAGATGGCGGACTTCAAGGCCGTCTATCACAATCTGGGCGTGCTGCACGGACCCTATGATCAATTCGTGACGCCGGAGCCGGTCGATGTGATCTGGACCTCGGACAATTATCACGACTTCCATAACGGCGCCGCTGCCGCCGGCCTGCCGGCGATGAACAAGGGCATTTTCAACTCGCTCAAGCATGGCGGCATCTTCATGGTGGTCGATCATCGCGCCGCCAAGGGTGCGGGCGCAGCCGCCACTTCCGATCTGCATCGCATGGACGAGGACATTACCAAGCAGGAACTCGAAGCCGTCGGTTTCAAACTGGTGGCAGAATCCAAAATTCTGACCAATTCCGCCGACGACAACACCAAGAAAGTGTTCGAGCAGGGCGAGCATGATCACACCGATCAGTTCGTGCTGAAGTTCCGTAAGCCGTAATCAGGACTTGTCACGTGGCCGCCGCCCTCCGCTTACGCTCCGGGCGTTTGGCGCTCGAAATGGTCCGCAGGACCATTTCGTTCGCTTTGCGAACCGCGCCTGCACTCTTGCTCGCTCTGGTGCCGTCGCTGGCGATGGCCCAGAGCGTGCCGCGCATCAAGGCGGTGGTGGTGTCGTTCGACGGCAAGCTCATCACCGTCAAGACATCCGATCCGGAGCCGATGCAGATCGGGCTGATGCCGTCCACCCGCATCATGCGCCAGGAAAAGCGCGCCCTCGCCGACATCAAGCCCGGCGCCTATATCGGCGCCACCATTGTCAACGGCAGGAATGGTTCGCGCCGCGCCCAGGAAGTGCACATCTTTTCGGAAAGCCTGCGCGGCGATGGCGAGGGCCTGTTCGCCGTGGACAAGGACCGTTTCATGATCGACGGCACCGTCACGGCGGCCACGTCCGAATTGGTGGGGGTTGATTACCGTGGCAAGGGTGATGCCAATGACAAGGTCTGCACCGGCCGGGCGCCTGCCAGCGGCGGCTGCAATGGCCATGCCGATATCATCGTCGCGGCGTCGACGCCGGTAACGGGGCTGGTGGATGGCGATACTAGCCTGCTGGTGCCGGGCGCGGTGCTGGCCATCAGCATCGTGGCAGGCAGCAATGGTCATCCGGTGACGCCGGGCCTGACTGTCCAAGGCAGCAATCCGGCGCCCCCCAAAGCGGCGGCCGCTCCGGCGCCTGGCCGGCCAACGCACTAGTTGATTGGTGCCTTTGCCTGTAGGCTTCGTCACCTGTTTCCGAAAGGTCTATTGATGCGCCCGATCCGCGCCGGCTTGGTTGCTGCTCTTCTTGTTGCCGCCACGGCGGGCACTCTAGCTCAGGACAAACCCAATCAAGCCAAGCCGCAACTGGGAACGTTTGGCGTCGATCTGTCCAGCATGAATGCCGCCGTCCGGCCCGGCGACAATTTTTTCCTTTATGTGAACGGCAAGTGGCTGGACAGCGCTGTTGTTCCCGCCGATCGCTCGCAAGTGGGTTCGTTTCAGGACCTGCAGATCCTCAGCGAGACGCGATTGAGCGCGCTGGTGCAGGGCCTGGTGGCCACGCCGCGAACGCGGCTGAACCAGGACGAGCGCAAACTGCGCGATCTCTACAACGCCTTCACCGATGTGGCGGCGATCGAAAAAGCGGGCCTGACGCCGATCCGCAAGGATCTGGATTATTTGAACGGCCTTAAAACGCTCGAAGATGTCGCCCGCGCCATGGCTTCGACCAAATTGGGCACCGCCAGCCTTTACGATATCGGCATCGGTGTCGACGACAAGAACCCCAACAATTACTCCGTCAATCTGAACGAGTCCGGCCTGGGCCTGCCGGACAAGCAGTATTATTTGTCCGGCGACGAGGCCATGGTGAAGACCCGCGCCGCCTATCGCACCTATTTGTCCGACATGATGAAGCTGGCGGGCATGAGCGATACCGATACCCGCGCCGACCGCATCCTGGCGCTGGAAACCGAGATCGCCAAAGTATCATGGGACCGTGCCGACCGCCGCAATGAGGATAAGATCTACAATCCCATGTCGGTGGTCGATTTGAAAACGCTGGCCCCGGATTTTCCCTGGGACCCGTTCCTGGCCGAAACCGGCGTTCCCTTGACCAGCGCCAAAGGCGCGCGTCCGGTGATCGTGGCGGAAAAGACCGCCTTCGGCCCTTTGGCCAAGATATTTGTCGCCACGCCGGTTTCCACCTGGCGCGATTATCTGGTGGCGCATTACCTGCACTCCTATTCGGCCTATCTGCCCAAGGCGTTTGACGATCGCGATTTCGCTTTTTATGGCACGGTACTGCAAGGGCGCACAGAACAACTCGATCGCGCCACGCGCGGTGTTCATCTGCTGGATCGCAGGCTGGGCGAAGCGCTGGGCAAGATCTATGTCCAGAAATATTTCCCGCCCGAAGCCAAGACCAAGGCGGATATATTGGTCAGCAATCTGCTCAAGGCCTTCGAGGCCGATATCAACACATTGGACTGGATGAGTCCGGCCACCCGCGCCAAGGCGCTGGAGAAGATTCATCAATTCACGCCCAAGATCGGTTATCCCACCCATTGGCGCGATTACTCGGCCTATGATGTGAAGCAAGGCGATCTGATCGGCGACATTCAGCGCGGTACCGAGTTCGCATGGAATCGCGAGATCAAACGCATCAACCGGCCGGTGGACAAGAGCGAATGGGGCATGACGCCGCCCACCATCAACGCCTATTACAATCCGTCCTTCAACGAGATCGTCTTTCCCGCCGCCATCCTGCAGCCGCCCTTTTTCGATCCCAACGCCGACGATGCCGTCAATTATGGCGCCATCGGCGCGGTGATCGGCCATGAGATCAGTCACGGTTTTGACGATCAGGGCAGCAAATATGACGGCAAAGGCGTATTCCAGGATTGGTGGAGCGCGGAAGATCGCGCCAATTTCGACGCCCGCACCGCGGCGCTGGTGAAACAGTATAATGCTTTCGAGCCATTGCCCGGCCTGCACGTCAAGGGCGACAATACGCTGGGCGAGAACATCGCCGACAATGCCGGCCTGGCGGTGGCGCTGAAGGCCTATCATATGTCGTTGAATGGCAAGCCGGCGCCGGTGATCGATGGCTATACCGGCGATCAGCGTTTTTTTCTGTCCTTCGGCCAGGTGTGGCGCACCAAGATGCGCGACAACGCGATTCGAACCCAGACTCTGTCCAACGAGCATACGGTGGCGGAATTTCGCGTCATCGGTCCCACCCGCAACCAGGACGAATGGTATGAGGCGTTCAAGGTGACGCCCGACGAGAAATATTATCTGGCGCCGGATCAACGGGTTCACCTGTGGTGAACCCGTTGCTTCATTCTTTGTCACGCGACCGTCGCAGCATCACCGTGACTGAGTTTTGATAGTTGGCCGGCTCGGTCGCGCTCCGGGGCGGGTTCACCTGTGGTGAACCCGTTGCTTCATTCTTTGTCACGCGACCGTCGCAGCATCACCGTGACTGAGTTTTGATAGTTGGCCGGCTCGGTCGCGCTCCGGGGCGGGTTCACCTGTGGTGAACCCGTTGCTTCATTCTTTGTCACGCGACCGTCGCAGCATCACCGTGACTGAGTTTTGATAGTTGGCCGGCTCGGTCGCGCTCCGGGGCGGGTTCACCTGTGGTGAACCCGTTGCTTCATTCTTTGTCACGCGACCGTCGCAGCATCACCGTGACTGAGTTTTGATAGTTGGCCGGCTCGGTCGCGCTCCGGGGCGGGTTCACCTGTGGTGACGCGGCGCCTCGCTGCGCGAGGGGCAAGCTTTTCTAAGCTCGCTCACGCTCGCTAAGAAAGGCTAAGCCACCGCCCGGAGCGATTGCGTGCCCTGGTTCCCATACCATCGGGCCGGAAAATTCAATCTCTTTCAAGGTCTGGGCGATCTGCTTGCAATTGACCGCGCCGTCCGTCCACACCAATCCCCCAATATAAGGTGCGCCCAGGCGCAATTGCCCCATCCAGCCGATCCCAAGGGCCTTCATCAGATGATTTTCGTCAAGCTGGAAACTCACCAGACGCGGGTCGAAATGCTTGAGGATGTTATAGAGATCGAAGAAGGCGCCAGCCGAGGTGTCGCTGGGCCGTATCATCGCCTTCATGGCGTATTTTTTGTTGAGCCTGGCGATGGTTTCGAGCCTGGGCTTCAACGCGTGCAACTGCGCCCAATAGGGCTTGCTGTCGTCGTGCCGATAGCCGTCCCACTGATAGTGACGAATGCCCAGCTGGGCGGCGGTGTCCAGTATTGCTTCGGCATCGTCGGCGACGCCGATCATGGTCACATTGACGCCGTTAGCGCGCAGTCCATTCACCCAGTGCGGCAATGATGCATCGACGGGATTGGCGCCAGACATCAAGGCAACGCTATTGCTGCCGATATTGAGAACGGTCCTGGCCATGTCTTGCGGCGTGGCGTGCCGGGGCAGCGCGCGGGAACTGACGCTGAGGGACAGCTTTGCGTGCGTCCATTCCTCCAGCGCAAAAGCGCTGTTCGCCAAAGCGCTGTTCACGGCGCCTGCCGCCAACAGGGCGCCGCTACGCCGAAGCATTTTCCGTCTGTCCATGCTGTGCGCGAGCTCCGTTTGCCGCAATGCGGCTATTAGAGCCGGTCCCGGCAGTTTCGCAACCCGGAATATCATTGCCGGGCCGGATTTATTGATCTGGGAACCCGCAGACGCTCTGCATGCCTAAAGTTCGCGCAACAATTCATAAGAATACAGACGCGCGCCATGGTCATGGATGTTGGCGGTGATCATCAACTCGTCCGGCGCATAAGCGGCGATGAACGCGTCCAGCCTGGGCTTGACGCTTTGTGCCGCTCCGACAAAGGCGTAGCGCGTGATGCTGTCCAGCATTGCCGCCAGGCGCGGGTCGGTGAGAAAGGGCGCCATATCGTCCACCGGCGGCGGCAATTGTCCGGGCCTGCCGGAACGCAGCGCGATGATGGCCTGCTGCTGGGAGGTGAACAATCGTTTTGCTTCGTTATCGCTGTCGGCCAGAAAGACGCTGGCGCCCAGCATGACATGCGGCTTGTCCAAATGCGCCGACGGCTTGAACCTGTCGCGGTAGAGGATCAGCGCCGGCTCCAATTGCTCCGGCGCGAAGTGCGAGGCGAAGGCATAGGGAAGCCCCAGCGCCGCCGCCAACTGTGCCCCGTACAGGCTTGATCCCAAAATCCACACCGGCACGCGCGCACCCATCCCGGGAACGGCGCGCACCGCCTGGCCGGGCAGGGGCTCGTCCATATAGGCGATCAATTCCAGCACATCCTGCGGGAAATTTTCGATATCGCCTTGCAGCGTTCGGCGCAGCGCCAGGGCGGTGCGCTGATCGGTGCCGGGGGCGCGGCCCACGCCCAGATCGATGCGGCCGGGATAAAGCGCCGCCAGGGTGCCGAACTGTTCGGCGATCACCAATGGAGCATGGTTGGGCAGCATGATGCCGCCAGCCCCGACACGGATGGTTTTGGTGCCGCCGGCGATATGGCCGATCACGACGCTTGTCGCGGCACTCGCGATGCCGGGCATGTTGTGATGCTCCGCCACCCAATAGCGGCGAAAGCCCCAGGCTTCGGCATGACGCGCCAGGTCCAGGCTGTTTTTGAGGGCCAGCGCGGCATCGCCGCCTTGAATGATGGGGGAGAGGTCAAGAACGGAAAGCGGGATCATCACAGCAACATAGGCATGGGCGGCGGCCTTTTCCATTGTCGCGCGAAAGTCCGCCCGATTTGCCCAATCGTCCCGAAGAATGAGGGCCGTCCTTATATGAAATTCCTATTTTCCCGGACGGGCCACTGCTTTCCGCTTGGTAAAGCGAACGCAACAAGCGTGGTAAACATTGCCTTGCGACGCGCTATTTCGCACCTTTGGCCTTCAGCGCGGCATCGGCCGCGGCCTGGAAATCTTCCCAGCTGTTCCCCGGCAGGACCACTTTTTTGTAATCGAAGATGAAGGTGGGCGTGCCGGTGGGATTGTAGCGGGTGGTGGCATCCTGGGCCACCTTGTTGATCTTGTCGTCATATTGGGTGGAATTCATGCAGGCATCGGCTTGCTCGGCGGAAAGCCCCAAGGTCCGCGCCATCTTGATCAGCCCGGCATGCGGGTCGGCGATGGGGAATTCGCCCGAATCCCATGTCTCCTGGTTGCGGAACAGCAGATCGACGGCGGCGAAGAAATTTTCCTTCGGCACGCACATGTCCAGCTTGTAGGCGGGGCCGTCGATGGGAAAGAGCGGGAAGAGGCGCATCACATAACGAATCTTGCCGGTGTCGATATATTTGGCCTTGACCAGGGAAAAGACGGTCTGGTCGAAATGCGCGCAGACGGAACAGCCTTGCGAGAAATATTCAATCACGGTGACGGGCGCAGTGGCGCTGCCCATCACATGCTCATCCGGGCCGATCGTGTCGGGTGGCAGATTGGAGGTGGCGCCGTCGGAGGCCAGCATCGCGTCAGCCGTGCCATGGGTGAAATACCAGTAAGCGCCCCCGCCGCCCAGGACGAGCACAATCACCGCAATCGCAATCACCAAATTCTTCGACATATCGTCTCCCTGAGCATCGGGGCCAGCCCGGCCGGGCGCCAAATTAGGCGATATTGCGATCCTTCTCTACCCCCGTTTTTTTACCCCGTTGAACGGCCAGAAAAGGTCCACCGGACCTTTTCTGATCGTTCAACCCTTCGCACAGTGAGGCCGACAAGCGAAAGCTCCAGTGGAGCTTTCGCCGGCCGAACGGCCGCAGGCGACCTGCGTGCTACGGGCACCTCCCCCACCAGCGCTACGCGCGCGGGGGAGGCGGGTCTGTGTTACGGCATCGGTTCTTCGATTTCCGCTTCTTCGATGATCTTCTCCTTGACGCGGTCGTCGGCGCTGATCAGGCGCTTCTTCTTCCAGCCGCCCCTGCCATAAACGATGAAGGTGGCGATCGTGATCACCACATTGCTGACGGGAAAGGCCCACCAGATACCGTCCGGGCCCATGCGGCTCGACAGGAAAAAGGCGAGGGGCAGTTGGATCAACCATTGCGACGTGAGGGTCAGCGCCATGGCCATCATCATGGCGCCGGAGGCGCGCAGCACGCCGGTCAAGGCCAGTTGCACGCCCATCAGGCCCCAGGCCAGCGCCATGACGCGCAGAAATTGCGCTGCTTCGCTGATCACGCCCGCATCTTTCGGCACGAAAAATGCCGCGAAGTGTGGCGCGAAAGCGAACACGATGACGCCAATGCTCGTGAGAACGGCAAAGGACAATTGTGCTCCGACCTTGCCAGACTGGGCAGCGCGTTCGATGCGGCCGGCGCCCATATTCTGTCCCGCCATGGTGGAGATCGCCATGGAGAGGCCGAAGGCGGGAATGAGCACCACTTGCAGCACATTGGAGCCCACGCCCCAAGCCGCCATGGTCTGGGTGCCGAACGATGCAATCAGAAACGTCAATACTGTCAGCCCCAGGGCGCGAGCGGATTGCTCGATCGACGCCGGTGCGCCCAGGCGGAAGGCACGCTTCATGTAGACGCCATCAGGCCGGAAGTCGGCGCGCTTCAAATGAATGCCGTGACGTCCCATATGCAGCACCATCATGCCGATCACCGCCGCCAGAATCTGGGTGCCCAGTGTCGCCAGCGCCGCGCCCATCACGCCATAGGCGGGCACTGGTCCCCAGCCGAAAATGAACAGGGGATCGAGAATGAAATTCAGCAGCACCGTGGCGGCGACGATATAGACCGGCAGGGTGGGACGGCCGACGCCGCGCATGATCGACTGGAACACGAAGAAGGTGAAATTGAAGATCAGCGCGAAAAACGACACGCGCATGAAGCCCAATGCTCCGGCGTAGACATCGCTGGCGACGCCCATCCAATGCAGCAGCGCCGGGGTGGCGAAATAGCCCGCCACGCTGAGCACCAGCGACAGGGTCCACACCATATTGAGCGTCTGGGCGGCGACATGGGCCACCATCGCATCGTTGCCCGCGCCGCGATATTGCGCCGTCAGGATCGAGCCGGCCATGGCCAGACCCATGCCCAATGCCATCACCAGGAACATCACCGGAAAGCTGGCCGATACCGCCGCCACCGCGGCGCCGCCCAGCCGGCCGACCCAGAAAGCGTCAATCAGCTGATAGCCCGATTGCAGGACATTGGCGAACACCACGGGGATCGCCAGACGCAGCAGACCTTTCAGGATCGGGCCTTCCAACAAATGGTTGGCGGATTGCGGTTTACTCATGGCGCAGGGCCTCTATGGGGTCGAGCCGGGCGGCGCGCCGCGCCGGCAGATAACCGAACGCGATGCCGATGCCGGCGGAAAACAGGAACGCCACCACCATCGTCACAAAAGAGGGCACATAGGGCATCACCAGAAAGCGCGTCGCCCCGAAGGACAATCCCAAGCCCAGGACAATGCCCACCAATCCGCCCATCGCCGACATCACCATCGCCTCAATCAGAAACTGGAGCAACACGTCGCGCTCGCGCGCGCCGATAGCGAGCCGGATGCCGATCTCGCGGGTGCGCTCGGTCACCGACACCAGCATGATGTTCATGATGCCAATGCCGCCCACCAGCAGGCTGACGGCGGCGATGGCGGCCAGGAACGCGGCCAAGATGCCGGTCGTTTGTTGGATGGTCTGGCTGATCTGGGCGAGGTCGCGCACGGTGAAATCATCATCGCTGGGCTTGTCGATGTGACGGCGCTGGCGCATCAACAAATTGGTCTCGTCGATAATGCGTTTGGAACTGTCCGCCGAATCCGCGGCCAGCCACACCGCGGAAATGTCGCCATTGCCGTTGAGCCGGCGCTGCACCGCCTTCAGCGGCATCAGCACAATATCGTCCTGGTCCTGACCGAAGGTGGACTGGCCCTTGGCCACCAGCACACCCACCACGTCACACGGCGTCTGGGCGACGCGGACCCGCGTTCCCGTGGGGTCCTGGGCGCCGAACAATTCCTTGCGCACGGTTTCCCCCAACAGGCACACCGCCTTGCCGCTGCGGATCTCGGCGTCGGTGAAGGACCGGCCGAGCGCGATATGGGCGTCCCGGGCAATGAAATAATCGCTCTGCATGCCGGTGACCTGGCTGGAATGATTGCGGTTGCCCGCCACCACCACGGACGTGTGCAGTGTCTCGGGCGAGATGGCGCGCAGATGCGGCACGTCGCGCCGGATGGCGTCGATGTCGGCCTGGTCGAACGGCTTGGCGCCTTGTCCCGGCGGGCCGAAGCCGCGCTGGGCGCCGGGCGTGAGGATCAGCACATTGCTGCCCAGTGCGCCGATCGAATTGGTGATGGAGGCGGTGGCGCCATTGCCCAGTGTCACGATGGCGATCACCGAGCCCACGCCGATGACGATGCCGAGGGTGGTGAGAAAGGCGCGCATCAAATTGCGGCGCAGTTCGCGCAGGGCCAGCAGGAAAGCGTCGCCGATCATGGGGGGGCACTGTCGGATTCAATATGCCCGTCGCGGAAACGAATCTGGCGATGGGCATAGGCCGCGATGTCTTCTTCATGCGTGACCATGACGATAGTCATCCCGTCCTTTTCATTGAGATCGCAGAACAAGCGCATGATGTCGTGGCTGCGGGCGCTGTCGAGATTGCCGGTGGGTTCGTCGGCAAAGATCACTTTGGGATTGGTGACCAGGGCGCGGGCGATGGCGACGCGCTGCTGCTGGCCGCCCGACAGTTCGGAGGCTGTGTGGCTGCCGCGGTCGGCCAGGCCGACATGATCCAGGGCAAGCGCCGCCAATTCATGACGCCGATGCGCCGGCACGCCGCGATAGATCAGCGGCAGTTCCAGATTTTCCAGGGCGGTGGTGCGTTTGAGCAGATTGAAGCCCTGGAACACGAAGCCGATATTTTCCCGCCGGAACATGGCGCGGCCATCACGGGAAAGATTTCCCACATCCTGGCCGTCGAACAGATAATGGCCGCTACTGGGCGTATCCAGCGTGCCCAATATGTTCATGGTGGTGGATTTGCCCGAGCCGGACGGCCCCAGCACGGCGACGAACTGGCCGCGCGGAATCACCAGATCGACACGGTCGAGCGCCACCACTTGCGCTTCGCCATGGCCGTAGATCTTGCTGACTTTATCGAAACGGATCAGCGGCGCCCCGCTCATGATGCGCCGGCCTTGAGGGTGGCGATGTCTGTGATGGCAGCATCGCCCGCCGCCACATGGCCCGACAGCACGATGGTGGATTTGCCGTCAGTCTTGCCCAGCACCAGGTCGCGCGGCTCCGGCTGGCCGTTTTTGAGAATCCAGACACGGCCCTGCAATCGTCCGTTGACCGACGCCGGCAAAGGCGCGACGGGCGTTTTGAGTGCGGTCGTGGGCGGGGTGAAACGCAGCGCCCCATTGGGCACCAGCAGCATATCATGTTCGCGCGCGGTGAGGATTTCGGCGGTCGCGGTCATGCCGGGGCGCAACAGCTTGCGGCTGTTGTCGACCGACAGAACGCCGGTATAGCTCACCACATTGTTCACGGTCTTGGGGGCGTTGCGCAGCGCCACCAGCCTGGCGTCGAATTTGTCCTGGGGAAACGCGTCCACCTGGAAGGTGGCGGATTGGCCTTCGCGCACCTGGCCGATATCGGCTTCGTCGATATCGACCTGCAGCTGCATCTTGGAAAGATCGCTGGCCAGAGTGAACAGCACCGGGGTCTGGAACGTCGCTGCAACCGTCTGGCCGGTGGAGACATTGCGGCTCAGCACCACACCGTCGATGGGGGATCGCACCACCGCCTTGGCGATGCTGGTCTGCTGCTGGGCAATCTGGGCTTTGGCGGTGCGGATGGAGGCGAGGGCGCGGTCGTAATCGCCTTGCGCGGTTTGCAGATCCTGGGTGGTGGCCGCCCCGCTCTTGTTGAGAATGGTGTAGCGGTCCAGCTTCTGCTTGGCCTGGATCAGCGTCGCCTGATTGGTGGCCAGGGTTGCTTCCGACTGTTCCAATTGGGCGCGGACCTGGTCGGTGTTGATAATGGCGAGGGTCTGGCCCGCCGTCACGGCATCGTTGAAGTCGACCAGCACCCGGTCCACCCGCCCTGAGACTTCGACGCCGACATCGACGGAATTCTGGGGACTGAGGGTGCCGGTGGCGCTGACCGTCACAATCAGGTCGCCGCGCGCCACCTTTTGGGTGACATAGGCGGGAGCCGCGCCGCGGCCATGATACCAAAAGGCGGCGCCTGCCAGCGCCAGCAGCACCAGCCCGGCCGCCAACAGTCGCCAGCGGGTGAAAAACCCGCGCCGCGGCGTTCCTGCCGAATCCGTGAAAACCATTGGCTGCTCCTTGCCGCTCTGATATAAGGGTCCCTTATACAAGGGTCCCTGTCAAGCAAGGACGCACGCATGGCCGTGAAAAGAAAACGTAAAGCGGCGCCGGATCTTGCCTTCGGCCTGCTGCTGCGCGAATTTTTTCAGACCGTGCGCGCATCGGCGGAAGAGGCGCTGAGGCCCGCAGGTTTCACCCCGCCGCAAAGCATGGTGCTGATGGTGGTGTCGCGCGAGCCGGGCATCACCGGGGCAGAACTGGCGCGCCGCGCCATGATCACGCCCCAGACCATGGGCGAACTGCTCACCGCCCTGGAAAAGAGCGGCCTGATCCGCCGCGAGCGTCATCCCGACAATGCCCGCATGCAGGCGATCTTTCTCAGCGAAGCCGGGATAAAGGCTCAGGCGACGTGCCGCGCCGGCATGCAGCGGGTGGAAGAGCGCATGCTGGCGCCGATGAGCGCGGCGGAACGCAAAAACTTCAGCCATCTTCTTTCCCGCGCCATTGCCGGTATGCGCAAGCCGGGGTAGGCGAGCGCGGGGCAGTTTCAGTTCATTTCGCCAATTTTCGCAATGTCGGCATGAATAACAGGGCGCCCGCGTCTGAAATATGGGTGTTGTCATCGCCATAGATCCGCACGCCTTGGAGGATGGCGTGGCATTTTTGCGCATCACATAGCAATGTGGCGGGATCGAGCAGTGTCACCCCTGTCATGTCACGCGCGGCCTGGTCGAGGAGGGCGTTGGGTATTGCTTCATAGGCGCGATAATTCGCCAGCGTCGGCTCATACCCCGCAGGATCACGCCGCAAACCCACTTCAATGGAGGACCGCAAAGTCGGCACTGTCTTGATCGCCAGCACAGGGGCGATTTGCGCCAACTGCCGCAACGTCTCGGGAATTTTCGCTCGCAGCGCCACGGCGCTGGTTTCGGCTGTGGCGTCGCCTTCCGCCTGGGTGGTGAGGAAAGTATTTTCCGCCAACGGCCCCTGATCATTCATCCCGCCATTGCGAAAGCCATAGACATAGAGCGTCCAGCGCGCGGCCAGGATGATCTCGGCCGGTTTGAGTTTTTTGATCGTCGCCAACACTTCATCCGCAAGAGACATTTGATTGCAGGCTTCTCCCAGATGGGTGTGCGGCGCGACGCGGCGCACGCCCAGAAGAGGCGGACACGCCACGACCATGAATTCCACCAGTTTGGCATGGCGTTCCTTCGCAAGCGTGGAGGCGGCCGTCAGCCAGGCATGGGCATGGGAATCGCCCCAGAGCACAAACGTCTTCTCGAGCGTGGGATCTCCCATCACGCGGCAATAGGGGCCGAGCGCGGAGTTCTTGTCGACGAACGCATCACAACTGGTCACATGATCGATGGCACGGTTGGCGGCAGCTTCCGCCGCCGCATCTTCGGCCATGCGCGGGGTCTGGATCACATGGGCATAACTGAGGCCGCCCAGCAGGCATAATATCGCCATCGCCCCGGCGAGCGCACCGGCGATGCCCATGCGAGGCAAGCGGGTTCGGCGCAACGGCCGCTCGACCAAGAGATAGGTGACGGTCGCCAACACCACAGCAGCGCCGGCGGCGGTGAATTTTGCCGCCAGCGACGGCCCGCTATTGCCGAAGATGCGCAGCAAGGACAGCAGCGGCCAGTGCCAGATGTAAAGCGGATAGGAGATCAGACCGATGAACACCATTACGGGATGGGCGAGTACGACTCTGTTGAGCCAGGCATTTTCGCCCGCCCAGATGAACAGGAAGGCGGCAAAGGTCGGCAACAGCACCCACCATCCAGGGAATGCGGAATCGGAGTGTATCAAAACCAAGCCCCCTGCCAGTAAAGCCAACGCCAATATGGAGGCGATGTCGCTCATCGCCCAACCGGCCAGTTTGCAGCCGCGGTGAAAAAGGCGTGCTGCGCCATAGCGGTCGTACCAGGCGAGCATGGCGCCAAGCAGCAATTCCCAGGCGCGCCCGAAGGGCAGGAAAAATGCGCCCGTGGCGTGATGCGGCGTGCGCAGAATATTGAAGGCGAAGGACAAAGCCATGGCCCCCATCACAACGGACACAAAGCGCCGTTTCCACAACAACACCACCGCCACCGGCCAGCCGATGTAGAATTGTTCTTCGATGCCCAGTGACCACAGATGCTGCAACGGCTTGAGCATCGCGTCGGTGTCGAAATAGCCGCTATAGCGCCATTGCAGCAGGTTGGAGATGAAGGCGCTTCCGGCAAAGATGTACTGTCCCAACTGGACGAATTCGTCCTTCGTGAAAAGGAAATTGGCCGTGGCCCACAACGCCGCCATCATCAGGATCAGGGCCGGAAAGATGCGACGGATACGGCGAATGTAGAAATCGCCGAAGCGAAAACCGCCCTGGTCCATTTCCTTGAAGATCAGGCTGGAAATCAGAAAGCCCGAAATCACGAAAAATACATCGACGCCGATGAAGCCGCCCGGCAGCAATGTCTCGCTAACATGGTAGAGGACGACGGAGAGGATGGCGACGGCGCGCAGCCCGTCTATGTCGGGGCGATAGGTAGGCCTGATCTCGGCTGGGCCAGGCGTGGCGTTGGGATTACCGGTCACCGGGATGAACTCGCGAGTGAAAGAACCGCAGGCGCTATAACACAGGACGAATAGTCCTAGCCAAGCTTGCCTTCGCACTGTTTCAGCCGCTCGATCAGCCAGCGCCCCGCAGGGCCGGGCGGTGAGGCGGCCGGATAGGCCGCCGCCATGGTGAGCACCATGCTGTCCTTGGGCATGTCTTCGATGCGCAACTCCTTGAGCCGCCCGGCCTTGAGGTCGTCGCGAACGGCATGTTCGGGCATGCTGCCCCAACCCAGGCCGCCAAGCAGAAAGGCGTGTTTGGAGAACAGATCCGCAAGCCGCCAAGTGAACGGCGACAGCACGCCGAATTCGCGGCCCTTGGACAGGGTCGAACGATCCGTCAGCACCAGCTGCACATGTTTGGTGAGTTCGCTTTTGGCGATAAGGCCTTTGTGGCGGGCCAGCGGATGTTCCTTTGCCGCCACCATCACCATGGGCACGCCGGTGAGCCGCTCCGTGGTGAAATCGGCGGGGGCCAGCGGCAGCGAACCGACAACGCCCAGGCCCGCGCGGCCGTCCAGCACCGGTTGATAGGCGGCGCCCAAGGCTTCGACATAAAGCCGCAAAGGCGTGGCGGGAAATTTGACGCGAAATTCCTTGGCCGATTCCGTGATGGCGATGATGGGAAACATCACATCGACCACCACCGCCAGTTCAGGCTCCAGCCCGGCGGCCATGCCTTTGGCGCGGGCTTTGAGCGAATCCACGCCGGCCGCCACCGCCCGCGCTTCCGCCAGCAGCGCCGTGCCTTGCGGTGTCAGCACAGGATAGCGGGAGGAACGATCGAACAGGGTGACCCCGATCTGGCCTTCCAATCCACTCACCAATTCGCTCACTACCGACTGCGCCCGGTGCAGCTTGCGGGCGGCGGCGGAAAAGCTGCCTTCGTCCGCCGCGGCGATGAAGGCCCGCATCTGGTCCAAGGAGACGCCGTCTAACATATCGAAATATCCGATAGGTAATATCGAAATATAATGGCTTTTTGAATGGATCGCCAGACCCCAAATTAGCGTCAAGCCATTCAGGAGGGCTTATTCATGAAACTGCTTCACATCGATTCCAGCATTCTTGGCGCCAATTCGGTCAGCCGCGCCCTGACCGCCGACATTGTCGCCCGGGAAAAGGCGCTGCATCCGGATTTGGAAGTCGCCTATCGTGATCTTGCCCAAGACAAGGCACTGCATTTGTCTGGCGCTCATCTGGCGGCGTTCCAGGGCGGCAAAGTGGACGATGCGGCGCTGGACGCGGATCTCTCGGCCGGCCAGGCTTATCTTCGCGAACTGTTCGACGCCGACATCCTTGTGATCGGCGTGCCGATGTACAATTTCTCCGTCCCCAGCCAGCTCAAGGCCTGGATCGACCGCATCGTGGTGGCAGGCAAAACGTTCCGCTACGGCGCCAATGGACCGGAAAGCCTGTTGCCCAAAGGCAAGAAGGTCATCATCGCCTCGTCGCGCGGCAGCATCTATGCGCCGGGGAGCCCGGCCGCGGCGCTGGAGCATCATGAATCCTATTTGAAAGGTGTGTTGTCCTTTATCGGTCTTAGCGACGTGACCGTGGTGCGGGCCGAAGGTTTGGCGGTGGGACCGGAAATCCGCGCCGCGGCGCTGGCCAAGGCACAGGCCGAGATCGCGGCCATCGCCGCCTAGGAGGCGAATGCTTGCGAGGAATGCGGCGCGGCGAAAAACCGCAATCTTTGATTGCGGAAGTTCAAGCCCCACGTCTTAGACTGATGGCATGGCGAAGCTTGTCTCTGTGCGTTGCGGCAAGGTCGCGCCGCTGGGTCCGGAAGGCGTGCCCAGCGGCTTTGTCAAGAACACGGTCACCGGCGCCGTGGCGGTTGGTGCCTTGGGACTGGACGGCGACGCCCAGGCCGATCTCAGCGTTCATGGCGGTCCGGACAAAGCCGTCTATGCCTATGCCGGCGCGCATTATGATCTGTGGTCGCGCGATCTGCCGCGTCTTGCGGCCAAGTTCATCCCCGGCGGCATGGGCGAAAATCTCACCGTTACCGGTCTGGACGAACGTGAAATCTGCGTCGGTGATGTCCATGCCATCGGCAGCGCCGTGCTGCAGGTGTGCCAGCCGCGGCGCCCATGTTTCAAACTGGCGCTGTATTTTGACGACGTCCATATGCCGCGCGCCATGGTGCGCAGTGGCCGCTCCGGCTGGTATTATCGGGTGATTGAGACCGGCACGATTCGCCAAGGCGACACTGTCACATTGCAGGCGCGGCCCCATCCGGATTTTGCCTTTACGCGACTCTTGGACATTGTCAGCCACGGCGGCGCCAGCAAGGAAGAGTTGCAGCAGTTGAGCGTCATGGACGGATTGGCGCAGCAATGGCGCACGCGGGCGCAGGAAAGTCTGCGAACTCTTTAGAACGTGCGCGCAATCAGGACTTGGGCGCGCTCATCTTGGCGAACATCAGCCGGTCCTTATTGTCCTGCATCAGCATGGTGAGGCCGGAAATGGTGGTGAAGCCCAGGCCACCGGGCATGCCGGTGTCGGGATCGGCAATGATCTTGGAATAGGATTCGCTGGCAACTTTTTCCCATTTGCCCGCCGGCTTCTTGATTTCCAAGCTGGCGACCGTGGTCTTCAGCACCAGGCGCACGATCGCCACCGAAGGCGCGGACGGCTTGGTCAGGCTGGGAAAGCCCGCCATCATTTGCCAGCCATTGGCCAGCGCCCATTGGGTCAGTTCGTCCTTGGTCATGCCGCAGAGTAACAGATCAGCCCGGCTAAGCGAGAGCAACCTGCTTTAGGCCGAGCCTTCTTCCTGCAAAGCCTTGTGAACCGCGGGGCGAGCGGCAATGCGATCGCGCAGGCGCGCCAGATTGTCCGGCACCGCGACGTGAAGCTTACCGGCCCAGCGCAGCATCACAAACAGATACGCGTCTGCCAGCGTGAATCCATCGCCGGTCAGATAGAGATTCTCGCCCAGCGCCTGACCGACATAGGCAAATCGCTGGCCCAGTTTTTCCCGCGCCGCAATCTTGGCCGTTTCATCCTTGCCGAATAGCACGCTGAAGGCTTTGTGGATTTCGCCATTGATGAAGGTGAGCCATTCAATGACTTTGTAGCGCTCGAACCCGGATCGTGGAATCAAACCCATGTCGGGTTTCAGGTCGGCCAGATATTGAACGATGGCGGGGCCTTCGGTCAGCATCCTGCCATCGTCCAGCACCAGCGCCGGGACATAGCCTTTGGGGTTGACCTGATAATAGTCGCCGCCATCGGCGGTTTTGTGGGTCTTGAGATCGACCTTTGCCAAGGTCACGGCGATGCCGGCTTCGGACGCGACAATGTGGGGCGACAGCGAACAGGCGCCGGGCGAATAATAAAGCTTCATAATTGTCCTTGGAAATCAGGGGCGAGGGCAGGCTGAAGTCGTACAACAAAGGCTATATTCAATGCGCCTCGCGCGACATCGTTTCCGGGAGGACCGCGACAGATTGACCAATTTTTAACCTCATTACCCCCGGCTTTGCCTGTGTGGTTTTAAACCAAATTAACCATGCGGGCGCACTCTGACCCTGAAGCAGGGGCGTCGCTCCCCCGCGCGGCGAAGCCGCTGGCGGGGGATGCCGGTCCGTAGCGACAGCGTACGGACGGCCGAGGCGGGAAAAGCGCGCAGCGCTTTTAACGCCGACCAGCCAGCGAAGGCAGAGGGGGTCAAGTACCAATGACGTTCGCGAAGAAGATCAGGTCGGATGCGGATTCGACCGGCAAGACTTTGCCGGTCGCCGACTTGTTCGCCCCCATCGACCACGTGCTCATCGCCGGCGGCGATCGGCGCGTGAGCCTGTCCCATCCCGCGCACCGCAATGTCTATGGCTGCACGCCTCATCCCGATTCCGGCCGTATCGATTTTGCATCCTCGACTGCTTCCACTATCTCCGGGGAAGCCTATGCGCGCGCCATCGCCGCGCGCGATGCGTTTCTGTCTGACATGGTCACGCGGGGAAGCGTGGGCGCCTTGGACGCGGCTATCGAAAGCCAGCGCGAGGCGCTGAAGCGCACCCTGGACATTGAAGACAGCGGCGTCGACATCGTCTTTTGCGCTTCCGGTACGGATGCACAGATCAAGGCGCTGTTCCTGGCCAAAAGCCTGTTGGGCGTGCCTTTGACCAGCGTCATCGTGGGCGCCGACCAGACCGGCAGCGGCACGGTTCACACCGCCTATGGCCGGCACTTCAGCGATCTGACCGCCAGCGGCCGCGCCGTGGTCGAAGGCCAGCCCATTGCCGGACTGGCAGACGATGTGCGGTCTTTGCGGGTGCCTTTTGCCGCATCCGATGGGGGCTTTCGCACCGCGGAGGAAATGGACAAGGCGGTTCTGGCCGCCGTGGCGGAAACGGCCGATCAGGATGGCGCCGTGTTGTTGCAGGCGATGGATTCGTCGAAATTCGGCTGGCGCGCGCCCAGCGACGCGTGCCTGAACATCATCGCGCGGCGCTGGCCGGGCCAGGTGCAAGTGGTGATCGATGCCTGCCAGATGCGCCTGACGCGGGCGCGGCTGAAGAATTTGCTGGCGCGCAATTGCATTGTCCTGATCACCGGTTCGAAATTTTTCACCGGACCGGCCTTCAGCGGCGCGCTGCTGGTGTCCAAGAGCCTGGGCGCCAGCGCCATCGCCGCCGCGCCGGAAGGGCTTGGCGCCTACAGCTCCTGTTTCGACTGGCCGGCCGATTGGGCGGTGCGGGAAAAATTCGCCGCCAGACCCAATTGGGGTCAGTGGCTGCGTTGGGAAGCGGCGCTGGAAGAGATGCGGCTTTATTTCGCCGTGCCGGAATATTTCCGCGACCAGGCGCAGGCGCAATTGGTGGCGCATGCGCGAAAACTGTTTTGCGCCTCGCCCGGATTGGCCTTGCTGCCGCAGGACGGGGAAACAATTTTCGCCTTTGTGCCGCATCGCAATGGGATCGCATTGTCGCCGGCGGATTGTGGCAAGCTGCACGCCGCCCTGGGCCGCGATTGCTCCATTCCCGGCGGCGAGGATTCCCATCTCTCCGCGCTGTGCCAGATTGGCCAGCCGGTGACGCTGGACCAGGATCGCGCGGCATTGCGGATCGCGCTGTCGGCGCGCACCATTCGCAATTGCTGGGCCGACGATCCCGCCGAGGCCGATGCGCGCATTGCCGCCGAAGCGGCCAAACTGTCGGCGCTGGTGGAAAAGCTCAATTTCCTGCTTCGCCATTTCGATGCCGTGGCGCCATGAGCATGCCGGTTTTCAGCAAGGATTGGGACGCGATCACGGCTCCGCGCCGCGGCGTGGCGGCGCTGACCCGCATGGCGTTTCGCGGCGAGGACCTCAGACCTTTGTGGAACCAGATGATGGAAAACGCCACCGACGATGCCGCGGGCTCCGGGGTGGGCATGGATCTGTCGGTGATCGCCCAATTGTGGGGGCAGAAGCAGCAGGGCCTGGCGATCCAGGACGATACGTTGAAATTGAACGTGCTCTTTCGCACCGAAGGCGCGTGCGACGAAGGCAATCTGCGCGTGCTGGCGATTGCCGCCGCCTCGGATATCGGCGCCAACACGCCCATCGAATTTCTGGTCCACAAATCCGATGTCGATCTGGCGATATGGTATGTGCGTCCTGGCGTGCCCGTGCCGGCAGTGCTGCCGGCGCATGATGTGGCAATTGTCATTGCGCCCGCCACCGAAGATGGCGAAACGGCGCTGGCCGGAATCGAGGCATTGATGCCGCACTGGCCTTGTGCGGTGCTCAACGATCCCGGCGCCATTCGCAATCTGGAGCGCGACCGGCTTTATCGCCTTCTGGCCGGAACGCCGGGTATGGTGATCCCGCCTACGTTGCGCCTCAGCCGGGACGAGCTGACGGCCGTGGCGCGGCAGAAATGCCTGCTGATGAATGTCTGCGCGGACGGCGAATTTCCCATCATCGTGCGGCCGTTCGGCTCGCATGCCGGTTTCGGCCTGGCCAAAATCGACAATCCGAAGGCGCTGCGCGATTATCTGCAGACCCAGCCCGAAGAAGGATTTTTCGTTTCCCCCTATATCGATTATGCCAGCGCCGACGGAAAATTCCGCAAGTATCGCCTGGCCTTGATCGACGGGGCGCCCTATGCCGTCCATATGGCCATCGCCGATCAATGGAAGGTCTGGTATCTCAACGCCGACATGGCGCTGAATGTCCCCAACCGGGTTGCCGAAGGGACTTTCATGGAGTTCTTCGAGCAGGATTTCGCCGTTCGTCACCAGGAAGCCCTGGCCGAGCTGGCGGCGCGGATCGGCCTGGATTATGTGATCATCGATTGCGCCGAGACCAAAAATGGCGAATTGCTGATTTTCGAGGCCGACAATTGCGCCATCGTCCATGACATGGACCCGGCATCCGTCTACCCTTATAAGCCTGCGCAGATGCAAAAAATCTTCGATGCCTTTGTCGACATGCTGCACGAACGGACGGCCCTGACCCGGTCATGCGCGGCGTGAGCGCGGCGTGAGTCGGGTGCCGGACGACGTCCCAGAGCAATCGCTGGATCCGAAAGACTGGGCGGAACTGCGCGCCCAGGCGCACCGCATGCTGGACGACATATTGGATTTCACGCAAGGATTGCGCGACCGTCCGGTGTGGCAGCCCGTGCCGCGAACGGTGCGCGAACATTTTTGCGCGCCCTTTCCCCGCGGGCCGCAAGATTTGGAAAGCGTGCACCGCGAATTTCTGGATTTCATTCTTCCGTTTGGCGGCGGCAATGCGCATCCCGGCTTCATGGGCTGGGTACAGGGCGGCGGCACCGTGGAAGGCATGCTGGCGGACATGCTGGCCGCCGGCCTCAATGCCAATCTGGGGGGCCGTGACCAGGCGCCCTTGGAAGTGGAACGCCAGATCGTGCATTGGGTGCAGGATCTGTTCGGCTTTCCCTCCACCGCCAGCGGCCTGTTCGTCACCGGCACGTCCATCGCCAATCTGCTGGCGGTGCTGGTGGCGCGAGCGGCGCGGCTGGGGTTGGAGGTGCGGCGCGAAGGCTTGGGCGCGCGCGCGGGCAAGCTGCGCGCCTATGCCTCGACCGGGGCGCATGGCTGCATCGCCCAGGCCATGGATCTGGCGGGGTTCGGCACCGAAGCGCTACGTCTGATCGCAGTCGATGATCATTTTCGCATCGATGGTGCGGCGCTGAAAGCGGCGATCGCGCGCGATCGCGCCGACGGGTTGGAGCCATTCCTGGTGGTTGGTTCCGCCGGCACCGTGGACACGGGTGCGGTCGATGATTTGACCCTGCTGGCCGATGTCGCGGCCGCGGAAAAGATGTGGTTTCACATCGACGGCGCCTATGGCGCGCTGGGCATGCTGTCACCGGAAATTGCGCCGTTGCTGAAGGGTTTGGAACGCGCCGATTCCATCGCTTTCGATTTTCACAAATGGGGCCAGGTGCCTTATGACGCAGGTTTCCTGATCGTGCGCGACGGCACCCTTCATTACGACACGTTCGCGGCACCGGCCGCCTATCTCCGGCGCGAGGCACGCGGCCTTGCCGGGGGCAGTCCCTGGCCCTGCGATTTCGGGCCCGATCTGTCGCGGGGATTCCGGGCGCTGAAAACCTGGTTCACATTGAAAGTGCATGGCGGCGACGCCGTCGGCGCCACCATCGCCAAGAGCTGCGCCCTGGCGCGCCATCTCGAAAGGCGTATCCGGGCGGAGCCGGAATTGGAATTGCTGGCCCCCGCCCAACTCAACATCGTCTGCTTCCGCTTTCGTGCCCCCGACGCCGACCGCGTCAATGCGGGGATTGTTGCCGATCTGCAGGAATCCGGCATCGCCGCGCCATCCGCCACCACAATCAATGGCAAATTCGCCATCCGCGCGGCTTTGTTCAATCACCGCACCGAACAGCGGGATGTGGATGCCATGCTGGACGCAGTGCTCAGATTTGGTGGGAATCATTCTTAACCCCCTCCCGCTTCGCACGCGACGGCCGCAAGCGGCCTGCGTGCTACGCGTACTCCCCCTCCAGCGCGCTACCGCGCGCGAGGGGGAGCGGGGTCTCTGGAATTCGTGAGCTAATCCACCGGCCGTGTGGCGGCTCGCGTCTCAACATGGGCAGGCGCCACGACATCGGGCCAATCTTCATTGTCGGCCACCGACGACAAGGCGATGCGCGCGCCATCGCGGTTCATGGCTTTGCAGGCGAAATCGACATTGCGCAGGTGGCTGTCGCCTTCCCGAAACGTGATGGTCTCCGAACCATCCCTGACCAGCATGCCCGAGAACACTTCGTGCACCGTGCCGTCATGATAGGTGACGGTGATGTGCTCGCAGTCGATATCGTCATTGGTGGCGATGAAGCGGAGCCGGATCACTGGGCCGTCAAAGCGCGACCAGCTGACATGGGTATAATGGTCGGCCGCGACATTGACGGCGCCGAGTTGATGGACGTCGGCACGGGCGGGAAAGGCGGACAGCGCCGCGCCCACGCAAAGGGCGGCGGCAAAAAGCGATAAGGCACGCATGACGTTCCTTTCGAAAACGAGCACCTGGCGTAAGAACGGCGCCGGCCGGGCAATCGTTCCGGGGGCGCGGCGCGGATGCTGGCAAAAGCGGCGAATTTGCCGCCTGCTTTGGCAAAAATTATCATTAATGACGGGTCTTGTAACGGGTTCCCGGTTTAAGCATCTCCTCACTATTGCTGACATAAACTTACGGCCAATGGAGCCGCAGCGCTCCAAGGGGTCCGGCCGTGAGCAAGTTCAAATCCGTTGCATTTCTGCTGTCGGTGATCGCCGGCTTTTCCGTGCTGTTGCTGGTTTCGGTGTTCGCGCTCTCCGCCGGCAACGCCTTTGACAATCGCCAGCTTGCGTCCCGCCGGCTTTCCGATCTCACCATGGTGCAGGATCTGCTGACCGCGAAGACCGCAGTGCGCCTGGCGCAGGGCCGGCTCTACACCGCGATGGATTCGCCGGAGCCTGCCGGCCCGGACGAGATCAATCGCGTGGCCGCGTTTCAGCTTGTCGCCAATGTCGCGGTCGACAGCGTCGTGGCGCGTCTCAAGGCCAATGCCGGCGCGGTCTATAAGGCGCGGGCCGCCGATGACCAGATCATGCGGCAGTCCATGGCGCGGCTCGCCAAACGGGACAGCAAGACCGGTTTGGAGTCGAGCCTGAGCCTATTGGCCGCCGACGCCAGCGCATTGGTGCACGCGCTGGACGCCCAGTCGAATATCTATTCCACCAATATCGAAAGCACTGACACTTTCATCTCGGAAATGATGAAGATTCACCGCATTCTCTGGAAGGTGCGGGAAGATGCCAGCCTCAACCGGCGCTTCATCGTGACCTTGCTGCAGGCGGGCGACAAGCCCACCGCGCAGCAACTGGCGCAGATCGCCGAAATGGATGGGCGCGTGGACGCGCACTGGGCGGTGGTCAGCGACGCTATGAGCCTGCCGGTGATGCCGGCCGCCGTCAAAGCGGCCTTTGCCCGCGCCAACAAGCTTTACTTGGGAGATTATCGCACCGACCGCCAACAATTGTTGAACCGGCTGGGCGCGGGATTGCCCGCCGGGATTGACGGGCCGCACTGGATGAACCAGACCGATGTGGCGCTGGACAGCATGAACATCGTCTCCGAGGCCGCGTTGGATCAGGCTCGCCTGCACATCAAGGCCCAGCTCGATGTCGCGCAAGGGAAACTATACGCCGCCGTCGCGCTGATGGTGCTGGCGCTGATCCTGGCGGCGCTGACCGTATGGGTGGTACTCTTCCGCATTGTCCGGCCGCTGCGCCAGATGGTTCAAGCCATGAAAGTGGTGGTGCGCGGCGACATCGACCGCGCCATTCCCTTCAGGCAGCGCAGCGACGAAATCGGCGAATTCGCCCGCGCCCTGACGGCATTCCGCGAACGGGCCCGGGAGCATCGCCACATGGAAAGCGAGCTGGTGCACAACCAGATCGCCAAGGAAAGCGCCGAAGCCTCCAATCGCATCAAGTCGGAATTCCTGGCCAATATGAGCCACGAATTGCGCACGCCGCTGAATGCGGTAATCGGCTTTTCCGACATGATGCGGCAAAAGATCTTCGGGCCGCTCAATCCGCAATATGAGGATTATGCCGGGATGATTTTCGAATCCGGCCAGTTGCTGCTCAATCTGGTGTCGGACATTCTGGACCTGGCCAAGATCGAAGCCGGCAAATTCACCCTTGATCTGCAAACCGTGCAACTGTCGGCGGTGGTGGAATCCTGTCTCAGGCTGGTCAAGAAGCGCGCCGACGACCGCCACATCACGCTCAAATCGCAAATGCCCGAAGCGCCGATCCAACTCGTCGCCGATCCCCGCGCCATCAAGCAAATTCTGCTCAATCTACTGTCCAATGCCGTCAAGTTCACCCCCGAAGGCGGCCGCATCGATGTGATCTGCGCATGCGCCGGCGACATGATGAAGATCACCGTGCGCGACAATGGCATGGGCATTCCCGCCAGCGCCTTGCAGCGCATCGGCAACGCCTTTGAACAGGTGGCAGACGATTCCAAACGCGCCCGCGAAGGCACCGGGCTGGGCCTGGCGCTGGTGCGTGCGCTGGCGGATCGGCATGGCGGCAGCCTGACGATCGAAAGCACGGAAAATGTCGGCACTATCGTGACGGTGGAATTGCCGCTATCACAGGACAGCCGCCAGGCGGCGTGAATGCCGGCGTGACGCAGCGGGGTTACGTCCCGGGCTAGCGCAGCGTAATCGTCATGACGCAAGCCCTGGCGCCGCCCGGGGCCACGGCGAAGACGCCCGGCTTGGCGCGAAAGTCCCCGGCGAAATTCTGCGGATCGGCATGGCCGTGCCAGGGCTCGATGCAGATGAAGTTCGCGCCCGGCTTGCTCCACAGGCCCAGTTGCGGCGCGTCGCCGAAGCCGACTTCTATTTTGGGTGCTTCGGGCGCGCCATAGACCACGCGGCGGCTTTTCAGGGCGTCGAAGATGAGCGCATCGGCGGCAAAGAGATCATCTCTCAGCGCCAGCGTGCGCCCCACCACCGGCGAAGGAAAACTTTGCGGCAGCAGCGTGCCGTTCTCGTCCAGCCGCCGCACCCAGGGCAGCTCGTCTTTCTCGAAATTGATCGCGTGGGCGGCGCGAGCCTGGCCGAACGGCAGCGGCCAGGCAAAGGCGGGATGAAAGCCAAAACTGGCGGGCAGGGCGCGGCTCTGTTCCAGATTGCGGATAGTGGCGGTGAGGGTGAGCGTGGCGCCCGCCAGCGCGAAACTCATCTCCAGCACGAAATGAAACGGATAGATCTTATAAGTGTCATCATCCCATGTGAGGCTTAGGCGTGCGCGCGACGGCGTGGTTTCCACCACCGTGAAGGCACGGTCGCGGGCAAAGCCATGGCGGGGCAGGGAATAGCTCTTGCCGTCCAGCCGGTATGTCCCCCCTACCAGCGACCCGACAATAGGAAAGAGGATAGGGGCGCGGCCTTTCCACACGGCGGGATCGCCGCTCCATTGCAGGTCGCGCCCGCCGATGGTGGACAGGGCGGTCAGCTCCGCGCCCTTGAGCGCGATCTCGGCGTTAAGACTTTCATTGGCGATGCAAAGGGAATCGCGCATGGCGTTAATCTATGCGGCGGATGTGACAAGCACCAGCTTGTGGTCTGGCAAGCTTTAACCAATTTCCGCTAGCATTCAGGCGGATTTTTCAAAGGTTTTGCCGTGGCCAAGGTTCTGGCGGGGGTCGGCCCGCGTCATCCGCAATTGGTCGTGCTGGTGGGCGCGACCGGCGATCTGTCGCGGCGCAAATTGCTGCCCGGACTGTTTCATCTGGTGCGGTCCGGCTTTATTCCCCGCTGCCGCATCATCGGCGTGTCGCTGGACGAGATGGACGCGGACGGCTTTCGCGCTTTCGCCCGCCGGGCGTTGAGCGAATTCTCCACCCGCGCCATGGATGACGCAGCCTGGGCCGCCTTTGCCGCCAATCTGGATTATGTCTCGATCAATGCCGGACATGAGGCGCTGAAGGCAGCGGTGGAGCGGGCCGAACGGGAATTGGGCGCCGGTTGCACGCGGCTGCATTATCTTTCGGTGCCGCCCAGCGCGGCTCTGCCCGCCGTGCATATGCTGGCGCGCGCGGGCCTGGTGGAACATTCCCGCATCATCATGGAAAAGCCGTTCGGCACCGATCTGGCCAGCGCCCGTTCGTTGAATGCCAATCTGCATGAAGTGTTCGCCGAAGAGCAGATTTTCCGCATCGACCATTTCCTGGGCAAAGAGCCGGCGCAGAACATTCTCGCCTTTCGTTTCGCCAACGGATTGTTCGAGCCGATCTGGAATCGCAATTTCATCGACCATGTCCAGATCGATGTGCCCGAAGCGCTTGGCCTGGGCACCAGGGCTGGCTTTTACGAACAGACCGGCGCTTTCCGCGACATGGTGGTTACGCATCTGTTTCAGATCCTGGCGTTCATGGCGATGGAACCGCCGACGTCACTGGAGCCCAAACCGATCAGCGAGGAAAAAAACAAAGTGTTTCGCTCCATGGTGCCGCTCGATCCCGCCCATGTGGTGCGCGGGCAATATAGCGGCTATCGCAGCGAAGCCGGCGTCGATCCGGAATCCGACGTCGAGACCTTCATCGCCCTCAAATGCCTGATCGACAATTGGCGTTGGGCGGGCGTGCCGTTCTTCTTGCGCACCGGCAAGCGGCTGGCGGAAGGTCAGCGCATTATTTCCATCGCATTCCGCGAACCGCCCAAGAGCATGTTCCCGCCCAATTCCGGCGTCGGCGCGCAGGGCCCGGACCATCTCACTTTCGATCTGGCGGATTCTTCGAAAATGTCGCTGTCCTTCTACGGCAAGCGGCCGGGCCCGGGCATGCGGCTGGACAAGTTGAGTTTGCAGTTCGCCATGCACGATACCGGTCTGGCCGGCGATGTGCTGGAAGCCTATGAACGGCTGATCCTGGATGCCATGCGCGGCGATCACACGCTGTTCACCACTGCCGAAGGCATCGAGCGGCTGTGGGAAGTTTCAACGCCTTTGTTGGAAGCGCCGCCGCCGGTTCGGCTTTATCCGCAAAGCTCGTGGGGTCCGAAATCGATCCACCAATTGGTGGCGCCGCATGCCTGGCGCTTGCCGTTCGAACGCGCCTGGCGCGATCCCAACAAGTCGGGCAGCTGACTTATTCTTCATAGATGATCTCGCGCGCACTCGCTCCGCATACGGACGGACCTTGACATTAACTATTTTTTGGCGTTTTTAATACTTTATTAACCATGGTTTTGGCCGCTTTGCCGGAATGCCGGCTGGACCTGAGCCATGGCGGGGGGTGCCGCTCGGAAGCAGAGATTCGTTCGAAAGGATGGGGCCATGCTTTCTTCGTCGACGATCAATCCGCGCCTCGCGCGCGACCTTCTTGTCATCGAACATGACGATCTGGACGCCGCCATTAGTGCCTTGCTCAAAAGCGGGCTGTGCGACGATCTGCTGATCACCCGCTTGAAAAAGCGCAAGCTGCAGATCAAGGACGAGATCGCGTCCTTGGCTGAAGAGCCGGTGGCGCAAGCGTCATAACGTCAGACGTCTCGATGATCGTCACGCGCGCCGGATCAACCGGACGATCAGCAGCAGCACGATCGCACCTACCGTGGCGGTGAGAATCGAAGCGATCAGGCCGGCACTCACGGCGATGCCAAGTTGGCCGGCCAGCCAGCCGCCAATAAAGGCGCCAATGATGCCCACGACAATGTCGCCGATCAGGCCATAGCCGCCACCTTTAATGACGGTGCCGGCCAGCCAGCCGGCAATGGCGCCGATCAAAATCCAGGCCAGGATACTATGCGTGTCCATAAATCCTCCCGCCAAAATTTGTTGTGAAATAAGACGGGAAGGGTGGTCCCTGATCCTGTCCGCCGTCAAGCAGGCGCCTTACGGTGACAGAACAAGCCGCGCCGCACGCATGGCGCGTACGGACAGACCGGTTCGCCAAGGTTCCTGCAACCGGCGAAGATTTTGCCTCCCATTCTCGGGGCTTAAACCTGTTTCCGGTGCATGGGGAACGCGCGTAACGGCGTTGCGTTATTCAGCTTAAGCTTGGAGCATATTCCGCATGAAGCCTGTTGCATCCCGGCGGCCTTGCCCCAAATGCGGCGGTCCGCTCGACTATGTCGCGACGTTCCTGACCCTGATTACGGGCCTGCGTAAGCGCAAATGCCGGGACTGCGGCTATGTTGACGCCACCCGGGTCAAGATTGTGACGGGTTCAGCGCCTTCGTCCTGAAATTACGCGCGGAATACTTGCGCCGGAGCCTTGGGCAAACTAAACGACACGGGCGGAGGGTCCGGTCCAACGGCTGGTTCCCATCGAGTCCTGTGCCCGGTGATCGTGCCGGACAGGATTCCCGCCACATCCGATCGCGGACAGGATCTCGGCGTCTCATCGGCGCCGGCAAGCAGGACATTGATGGCAAACGGTATCGTAAAGTTTTTCAACGCCGCAAAAGGCTTCGGTTTCATCACGCCGGAAGGCGAAGGCAAGGACATATTCGTGATGGCAACGGCCGTCACCCAATCGGGCATGTCCGGCTTGAAGCCGGGCCAGCGCCTGTCCTTTGAAACCGTGCCCGACACCAAAGGGCCCAAGGCCGTGAATTTGAAACTGCTGGCCGAAGCGCCGATGATCAAACCGCCTCAGCCGCGCAACGGCGCCGTCGCGGCGCAGCCCCACAATTCCTTGACGCTCTATATCGATCCGTCACAGGAGGAATCGGATGTCGTTCTGGAGGCGCTGGCCGGCTGCGGTCAGCAAGTCCATGTGGTGGATTATATCGCCACGCCGCCGAGCCGGGACCAGCTCAAGGAATTGTCTGTCCTGATGCGCGGCTCCGACCAGAGTCTGGTGCGCAAATACGATCCTCTGTTTCGCGAACTGAGCCTGGACGATCGCTTCATCGGCGACAATGAGTTCTGGACCGCGATCTTCGAGCATCCCACCCTGATTAACGGTCCCGTGTTGGCGACGGGTTCGCGCGCCCGCGCCTGCCGCAGCGACGCCGATGTCCGCGCCTTTTTCGGTCTGTCGGTCGCCGCGCCAACCGCCAAGCCCAAGACGATTTCCAGCCGCCTGGCGGCGCTGGTGAACGGCCATGCTTTGCCCGAGGAAAGAAAACCCCAGATGGCCGCCGCCACGATGGCGAAAGACAATATGGCGACGGCCAAGCCGGCGTCCAAACCGGATGTTCGCCCCGCTCTCATCAAGCTCAAAGCCAAGGCTGTCGCCGAAACAGAGCCGGTGGCAAAGCCAACCCGGCAGGCCACGAAGTCTGCCATCAAACTCGCGCCCAAATCCGCCAAGCCTGCAAAAGCAGGCAAACCGGTTGTCAAAAAGCCGGCGCCAGCCCAGAAAACATCAGTCAAGAAAGCCAAAGCCAAAGCCAAAAAATAGACAGGCTAGAGATGTTCAGCCAGTTGCTGCGCCTTTTGACCGAGCCCGAAACCAAGGCGGCGCCGGATATACGCCTGTCGGTGGCAGTGCTGCTGCTGGAAGCGGCGCGCCAGGACGATCATTTTGACCAGCGCGAGCGGGCGGTGATCGCTGAGCTGCTCAGCCGGAAATTCGCGCTCACGGCGGAGCAATGCACCCAGTTGATGGCGCAAGGCGAAACCCAGGCCAGCCAGATGGTGCAGCTGCACGGCCATACCAGCGTCCTCTTCGAGCAGATGAGCGAAGCCGAACGCATTGGCGTGATCGAGATGCTGTGGCAGGTCGCTTATGCCGACGGCGTGCTCGACCCGGAAGAAGATCTGCTGATCCGCCGGGTTGCCGGCCTGATCCATGTCAGCGATCGCGACCGGGTGCTGGCGCGGCAGCGGGCCATGGCGAAGCGCTCCTAAGGCACGTCTTGCCTTGATATCTGGGCTAGTGGGAACCGCCTCGGCTCACGGACGTTGCACAATTTTAAGAGGAATTTCGTCAAACCGCTGAGGCCGTGATGACGGTTTTCTTCATGCTCGGGCGTTAAACAGGGAGAAAATGGGTATTTGACATGCGGCTGACCGCCATAGTCCTGCTCGGTCTTGTGAGTGCCGTACCCCTGGCCTGGGGCGCGGGCGCCACAGGAAATAATGACTTCCCCCTGCCGCCTGACGTTCCGGCGGCCTTCGATGCTCCAGCTGCGGACGCGCAAGGCCTTTCCGCCGATACGCCGATCGAAAGGCTGGCGGCCAATCCTGCTGCCGCCACCATCTTGGACAGCAGCCTGCCGGGACTGTTGGAAGATTCCAACTATCCCATGTTCAAAAGCATGAGCTTGAAAACCGTCGCCTCGCTGTCAGGCGGGCGCATTCCGGCGGACACGGTCAAGGATGTGGACACGCAATTGAAAGCGATGCCCGTTACCACGGCCGCCGCGCACTGAAGCTCGCTCAAAGTCTCAGTTCGATACCACCAGAGCCAGCGTGCCGCCGATAATGATGGCGGCAATGGCCAGCGCTGTGAGCCAGGGCAGCGGATTGCTCTTGCCGGGACTGGGTATTTCAAACACATCGGGAATGCGGTGCATGTGTCTCACCTTTGGACAAAAAGAACCTGTCCCGTAAGGCACTGCAGGTTTTGTGCCCTGGCCGGCAAAGCGCCGCTACGCCACCATGTCGAAAATCAAAAGCGCGCATCGCGCTCTGTTCTATGCAGCGGTTACGCTGGCGTCCGTTAACCACGTTTAAAACAGAACGCGGTGAAGCGCCGGCGACTTCTATAGACTGGCTTCGATATTTTAACCCGCCTTCGCTATTTTTCCCGACCGAGGCGCGAGCGAGAGCCAGGACGGCGATGCCCCCCGATATTCACGCGCAGATTCTGCGTCTGGCGACTGAAATTTTCAGACTGTGCGTCTGGCTGGTGTTGCTGGCGGCCATCTTCACCCCGCTGGAACGCTATTTCGGCGCCGCGCCGCGCCCGGCCGATCGCAAAGGCTTTTCGGTCGATGTCGGCTACTATTTCTTGAACAATCTTTTCAGTGTCCTGTTGCAGATCCCGCCTCTGGTGGTGCTGGGCTGGGCGCTGCATTTTCTGGTGCCGGCAAATTTCTATGACTTTGTCGGCAGCCTGCCCTTGTGGCTGCGTGTGGTCGCGGGCCTGGCGATCGGGATGCCGGCTATTATTGGGGCCACCGGCTGATGCATGAAGTGCCGTTCCTTTGGCGTTTCCATGCCCTTCATCACAGCCCCTCCAGGGTTTACTGGCTGGTCAGCACCAAGGCGCACCCGCTGGACATCGTGTTAGGTCATCTGGCGGGCCTGGTGCCGCTTTACGCGCTGGGCCTCACCCAGCCCTTCGCCGGCCGCTCCGATATCGTGGCGCAGCTTTTCATCATCATCTCCTTGATGTGGGGCTTCTTCATCCACGGCAATTTGAAGTGGCGCCTGGGCTGGGCCAAATATCTTGTGTCGACGCCCGCATTTCATCACTGGCATCACACCAAGCGCGAACACATCAATAGGAACTACGCCGCGCTGCTGCCCTGTCTAGATATGGTGTTCGGCACCTATCATTTGCCGAAAGAGCTTCCGTCCGAATACGGAATTTCTGATCCGATACCGCCGAATTTCAAAGGCCAATTGCTCGCGCCATTCTCGGATCGCTGATCGCGCCACGCACGTCGCGGCGAAATGCCTCCAAAACTGTAATTCATGGTTACAAAACGCCAATCTAATGATGGCCGTTAACCTTCGTTAAATGAGTAGACGGGCTTTGGAACGGATGTTGCTCCGTAAACGGTGAATTTCCCCGGCGAGAAGGGCCGCCGGAAATATCAACCAAAGCAATTATCGAAGGGAATATTTCATGACTTTGAAAACCAAACTGAAAATCGCCAGCGCGGTGGCGATTGTGTCCGTTCTCGGTTCGGCTGGCATTGCCCAGGCCGCACTGACCAACGGCAATTTCGCGACCGTAACAGGCGGCTCGCCGCCGCATGCTGTCTGCACCGGCCAATTCAATCCGGGTGGTTGCGTGGGTGTCACGGACTGGTCGAATGGTAACGGCGATGCCGATGGATATGTTTTCATCTGGTCCTCGGCCAACCCGACCGCGTCCGCGAACGGCGTCAGCCTTTACAACGTGACCGCCGCCCCGGGTAACACCAATTTCATCGGCATCGATCCGGTCTATTTGAATCCGGGTAACATCAGCCAGGATCTCACCGGCCTCACCATCGGCGCGACCTATGACCTGACGTTCAACTGGGCCGCTGCGCAGCAGGTGGGCTTCAACGGCCCCACCACGGAATTCTGGAGCGTCACCCTGGGTTCCGAAACTCACAGCACAACCACCTACAACCTGCCGAACCACGGCTTCTCGGGCTGGATGAGCGCGTCGATGAGCTTCATCGCGACCGGCGCCAACGAGACGCTGACGTTCCTCGCCGGCGGTGGCCCGAGCGCGGGCGATCCGCCGTTCGACCTGTTGGCCAATGTCGTCTTCACCAAGCGGATTCAGGTTCCCGAGCCCGCTTCGATCGCGATGTTCGGTGCCGGTCTGGCTGGCTTCGCCGGCTTTGCCGCGATGCGTCGCAAGAACAAGAAGTCCTAATACCACACCGCATAGTGCAGAAACGGCGGCCTTCGGGCCGCCGTTTTTGTTTGTGCGAAAACTTGATTGGTGCAGCCTTTCTGGCGGCGAAGGAGCAGAACGGCTGGAAAGTGCTTGGTACTCAGCCGGGATGGCTGGGCAGGCGCTTGACCAGCAGCCTGGCCAGGCTTTCCGCGCGGGGTTGGCGCGTCTCCTTGGCGCCCAGCTGCGCCACGGAAATGCCGAAGCTCACAGCGTTCTTGCGCCCGGCCACGCCATCGCCCCACCATAGCGCATCATCGGCGCCAACCTTCACGGTGATGGGCTTGGACGTGATCTCCTTGGCTTTGAACGCTTCGTAGAAGCTGTCGAGGAATTTGCGGGCATCGCTGGAGCCGCGCGGCCAGTTCTGAATATTGAGGACGACAAAGCCGCGGCCGCCAAAACGCGCATTGGGATCCGGCACGGCGCCGGCGGGCAGGGGCGATGACCACAGGCAAGTGGTGGAATAGGCGCCGTCATGGGTCGCGCCATTGTCGACCGGCTTTCCGGCTTCGACCGGCCGGCCCACCACCTTCGATATTTCCTGAGGGGTAAGCAGAGCGCAGGCATCGATTGCGGCCGGCGCCGCAACAGCGGGCGCCGCCGACAGCAACGCCATGCTCAGCGCGGCTGGAAGAAGAACAGCGCGGACGTTTCCATGTGATCCGGAGCGATGAAGCATGGTGCAGTGTAAGACCCTGAGGGGAATAGATAAAGGGGGTGTAACGACACCCAGAGGCGGCCGGGATGCCAAGCTCGCGTGCCGGTTTACCTGATTGGGCTTCTTAAATTAACATGCGCCGCGCGGCAAAGCGCGGGCCAGCCAGTCATAAGGCACGGGGAGACCAACATGCGGTTCCAAATCTTTTCCATCCTGTCTCTGGCACTGCTGATCGGCCCGGCCAGCGCCGCGGACGTGAAGATTTCGGTCCTGTCGTCCCGGCCGGATATGGTCAGCGGCGGTGATGCGCTGGTCGCGGTTTCCGATCCTGCCGCCAAGATCACCCTCAATGGCGCCGACATCAGCGCCGATTTCAAACCCGCCGCGACCGGCGGCGTGATGGGCCTGGTGCATGGCCTGAACTTGGGCGCCAATGTCATCAAGGCCGGCAGCGCCAGCCTGACGCTGAAAAACTATCCCATCCAGGGGCCGATTTTTTCCGGGCCGCGGGAGAAGCCTTTTTACTGCATGACCGATAAATTTCCGCTGCCCGCGTCGAAGACGGCGACGCTGGGCGCGCCGCTGGATGCGGATTGTTCGGTCGCCACACGCGTCGATTATGTCTATCGCGGCACCGACGGGGCGTATCATCCCTTGCCGGCGGGCGCCGCGCCTGCCGATCTGGCGACGACCACGACATCCGAAGGCAAGACTGTTCCTTATATTGTGCGGGTTGAGACGGGCACCATCGATCGCGCCATCTATCAGACCGCGGTGCTGGCCGATCCCGCAGCCGTGCCGACGCCGTTCGCGCCGCCGTCCGCCTGGAATCGCCGGCTGGTCTATACTTTTGGCGGCGGTTGCACCGGCGGCTGGTACATCCAGGGCGCCAGTGCGGGCAATCGCAGCGTGCTCGAAGATCTGATGCTGCGCCAGGGCTATGCGGTGGCTTCGTCCTCGCTCAATGTCTTCGGCAACAATTGCGACATGGAATTGTCGGCCGAAGCGACCTCGATGGTGAAGGAACGCTTCATCAAGACCTATGGCCCGGTGAAGTTCACCATGGGCGTCGGCTGTTCGGGTGGCGCCGAGCAGGCCCATCCCATCGCGGATTCCTATCCCGGCCTGTTGGATGGCATCATTGTGGGCTGCGGTTTTGCCGATGTGATCACGGCGCAGGTGATGAACCTGACCGAGACCGACGTGATCTACCATTATTTTGAGAATGCCAAAATCGCGTGGAGCGACGCGCAAAAACTGGCCGCCAGCGGCGCGCCCACCATAGGTGCTCTGCCACATTATAGTGAGGATGGTGGCCGGGTGAAGCCGCTGGTCAGCAGCAACTGCAACAAGATCATTCCCAAGGACACGCAATATTCCGCCGCCAATCCCAAAGGCGTGCGCTGCGATGTCTATGACCATCTGGCCAATACGTTGGGCCGCGATCCGGTGACGGGAAAAAGCTACAGGCCGTGGGACAATGTCGGCGTGCAGTATGGCCTGATGGCGCTTAATTCCGGTGCCATCAGCAAGGAACAGTTTCTTGATCTAAACCGCGCTATCGGCGGCTATGACGAGGACGGCAATTATGTGCCGCAGCGGACTGAAGGCAATCGCGGCGCCATCGCCGCCGCCTATAGCAGCGGTCAGGTCACCAATGGCGGGCTTGGCCTGAAATCGACGCCCATCATCGATTATCGCGGTTACGTCGATCAGCCGACCAACGGCGGCGAAGTTCACTCGCGCTTTCATTCCTTTGTCATGCGGGCGCGGCTTGAGAAGGCCAATGGCTCCTCCGCCAATCATGTGATGCTGATTGAATCCGGCTTGGGCCCCACCGGCCTGTTCGGCGATGAAAGCCCGGTCTTGAGCCATGCCGTGACCCAGATGGATCAATGGCTGACCAAACTGAACGCAGGTACCGGCGTGCGTCCCACCATGAAGCAGATGGTGGATGCCAAGCCCGCCGATCTCACCGATGCCTGCTTCACCGACAATGGCAAGACCAAGATCGCGGAAAAACAGGTCTATCGCGGCGACACCAAATGCAACCAGCTTTTTCCCGCCTTCTCGACGCCGCGCCTGGTGGCGGGCGAACCGCTGGCCTTCGATGTGCTGAAATGCCAGCTGAGGCCGATCAAGGCCTCCGACTACAAGGTCAGCTTCACGGCGGCGGAAATGGCTGAGCTCAAATCCACCTTCCCCGGCGGCGTCTGCAATTATGCCGTGCCGGGCGTCGGCCAGGCACCGGCCAAGGGAACGTGGCGGAGTTTCTGAGCACCATCACGCCGGGTCGGGTGCGCCAGATCTGAAAAGAAAGCGATGAAGCGCGTCGGCAAAAGCCTGCGGGCTTTCGACCGGCGCCAGATGGGCGGCGTCCAAGGTGGCGACCTTGGCGTTCTTGATCGCGGCGAAAATTTTCTCGCCATGGGCTTGGTAGGGCGTGGAGACATCCTTGGCGCCCGCGACCATCAATGTCGGTGCTTTGATCGCCGATAGGCAAGAGAGCAAAGCCATGTCGCGGATAGCGGCACAGCAACCTATGTAACCGATTGGATTTGTTGCAAGAAATCCGTCCCTGATCGCCGCCACGACAGCTTGGCCGGCGAAATCGGGCGAAAAGAAGCGCGCCATGGCAAGATCGCAAATGCCTTCCATGCCGCCGCGCCTGACCAAATTGATGCGTTCCTGCCAGGCGCCGGCATCCATCTGCGCCGATGTGCAAGCCAGAACGAGAGACGAGACGCGCGCCGGCGCCTTCAACGCCAAGGCCATGGCGATCATGCCGCCCAAGGAAAGACCGCACACGGCGGCGGACTTGAGCCCGGCCGCGTCCATCACCGCCAACGCATCGTCGGCCAGAAGGGACAAGGAATAGTCTTCGTCGGGCGCTTCGGATTTGCCGTGGCCGCGCGCATCCATGCGCACGACAAAATTTCGCGACAACAAATATGGAAGGGCTTCGTCCCACACGCGCATGTCTGTCCCAATGGAGTTCAGCAACAGCAAAGGTGGCAGGCTTTTGTCGCCATCGCCGCGCCAATGAAGTCGAACGCCGGAATGATCCACAAACGCCAAAGCCCAACCCTCAGAAATTCGCCGCCCGCAAAAATTGCTCCACCTGCGCCGCGACCAGGTCGGGTGCCTGCACGGCCATGAAATGACCGGCCGGTAGCTCGAAGAACTGAGCGCCGCGGATCTTGTTCGCCACGTCCCGCAGCATTGCGGGCGGCCTTAGTCCGTCATGGCTGCCGGCTATGATGAGCGTCGGGCAAGCAATGGCGGCAAAGCTTTCGTCCATATCCAGCCCTGCCAACATCCTGTTGACCGCGGCGAAAGAGTGATGATCGTTGTCCAGCCACTTGGCGCGATATTGGCAAAAGCGCGTTTTGTCCGCGCGCAACTGTTCGGGCCAGCCGGCACCCAGCAAGGCATCCGTGGCTTCTTCCATGCCATCGCGTTCGGCGCGGTCGGCGCGGGCCAACGTCAGGCCGCGGCGCTCCGGCGCAATTCCGGTGGCGGGAGCAAGTCCGATCAGGGCCGCGGTTCGCGCTGGCCTCAGCGCCGCGAAGCGCATGGCGATGGCGCCGCCGACCGCGGCGCCCATCAGGGCGACGGGCGCATGAAATCCTAGAAAGTCCAGCAATCCTTCCAAGTCCTGAACCATGTCATCGATATCGGCCTGGCCGCGCAATTTGCTCGACAGGCCGTGGCCGCGCCAGTCATAGCGCAGGATGCGCCGGCTATCGCGCAATGCGGAAAGCACCCAATCCCAGCTTTCCAGCGTGCCGCCCATTTCATGGATGAGTACCAGCGTCTTGGCCCCGTCGCCGATCACTTCATGGCGCAGGCTGCTGCCGTTGATTTCTGCCCATGCCAGCATGTCCGTCGCTAGACCTTGGAAGGATGTTTTGCCAGCGCCGTGACTTGCATCGTCATGTAGGGGAAAAGCGGCAGCGCGGACAGGATGCCGTGCAATTCATCCCCGTCGGCGACATCGAAGACCGAGATGTTCGCGTAATGGCCGGCGATGCGCCACAGGTGCAACCACTTGCCCGCGCGCTGCAGCCGTCCCGACATGGCCTTTTCTTTCGCCTTGATGGCATTGGCCGTTTTCACCGGCATGTCTGCCGGCAAATGGACGTCCATTCGAACATGAAACAGCATGAAGGCTCCCCTGTTGCAGCGGCTTGACGGCATTCCGGCGCGCGCCTAACCATAAGACCAACAACGTCCATTGGACGGATAAAAAACGTCCGCTGGACGGATAAAATAAGGGGAGGGAGAGACTTTTCCAACGGCTGCCAAGGCCGCCTGGCGGGTCAATAAGCATCCTTCAAAATCGCTTTTGTCCGGCCTCTTATGCCGTGAATAGCCCGTGAACTTTCACCCAAAAAAGGAGTTTGCGCACATGGTTTCAGATCACGTCACCACCAGAGCCGTTTTGGCTGCCGTCTTTCTGTTGGGCGGTGCCTGCAGCGCCTACAGCCAGACTTGCACCGAACAGGCGCTGAACAGCGCCGTGCAGGAAGTCAAAAAGGCGGAAGCCGACATGGCGAAAATGGACCGCAACTCGCCGGCCTATGCCGCCATGCTGTCGGACAAATTGGTGGACGTCCACACCAGCGGTTGGATGTACGACAAAGCCGAAAGCCTGGAAGTCGGCAAGAACCTCTCCAGAATTGCCGGCAAGGCAAAAGTGGTCAAATCGGAGCGGGCGGAAGAGAAAACCATCGCGGTGAATTGCGATACGGTCATCGAGACGTCCATGAACATGACCTATTACGAGGTTCCCAATCCGCAGGATCTTGCCCGGGCAAACGGTACCAACACCTTCGATCCCGCGGCGATGGACAAGGCCGCGCACGCGCAAGTGCCGCGCGGACCAGGCGAAGCGGCGTCGCTCAATCCGTTCCGCACCCGCAGTGTGCGCGTGTGGGCACGGATCAACGGCCGTTGGCAAATTGCGGCGACGGTGGGCACGACGGTGCGCGAGCGAACAGTTCCTGGCCGGCTTTGACGGCCCGCGTCCGTTACACAAGGAGCAGCAAAGCGGCGCCATAGACCACCGTGCCAATCAAGAATGTCAGCGTGGTGAAGCCCATGACCCGCTGGATTCCGATGCCAGCGATAGACACAACGGGAAGCACCCAGAAGGGTTGAAGCATATCGGCAACTTGCTCGCCGAACGAGACCGCCATGGTCGCCGCCGCCACCGAAGCGTGGAGGTTGATCGCGGAGGGTACGGTAAAGGGCCCCTGAACCGCCCAATGTCCGCCGCCACTGGGAACGATGAACGATATCAACAAGGACGCCAGGAAGGAAAAGAAAGGCAGGGTGTGGGCGGTGGCGGAACTGGCGATTGATACGGAGAGGACTTTTGCAAGACCGGTTCCGGTCATGATGCCCATGATGCCGCCGTAAATGGGATAGAGCAACATCATCGCGCCGGTCTGCGCCGCGGCATTGCGAATGGCGCCGAGATAGCGGATGGGCGTGACATGAAGAGCAAGCCCCGCAAGGATGAAAAGAAAAATCACGGCGTTGGTATCAAATTGCAGAGAACCCGACAGCATCGCACTGACAAGGTAGGTGACCCCGCCCCCGAGCAGCAGAAGGGTTCCCAGCGGTGAGGATTCCGCCCGCTCTCGCAAGGAAAGCGTCTTGGCCGCCTTGTTCTGCGCTTCGACCGCGTGCGGCGGCGGCACAAAAATCTCCTCTTCCCCGGCCGGCGGGCGAAGAAGGATGAAGAGGGGAATTATCAGAACAATGACGATCAGTGTTGGAACGATCGTCAAGGCGGAAAAAATCGTCTCGCTGAAGGGAAGAATGTGGCCGGTGAGCTTTTCGACAATGTTGAGCGCGTTTCCAGGCGAGGCCTGCGCCAGGGGAATCGAACCGGATGGCCCGCTGGCCCACACGATCCAGCCTGAAAAGGCGGCCGCCACCAACCATGCAAAGTCCACCCGCATAAGCCTGGCGATTTCCCGCGCGAGCATGGCGCAAATGATCAACCCAAAGCCCCAATTGATCCAGGATGCGGCTGCCGAGATGAGGACCGCCAGAACGACCGCCTGATTGGGCGTTTTTGCCAACGACACAAGCCTTGTCAGAAATGTCTGGACGAGCGGCGCATGCGCCAGGGCATGGCCCGTCGCCAATATCATGATCATCTGAAAGGCGAATCCGAAGATGCCAATGAGACCGGCATACCAGGATGATGCAAGGGTGCTTGCGGAATGGTCCGGCGCACAGGCGATGGCCAAAGCCACCACCAGAACCGTCAGGCCGATGGCCAGCACAAACGGGTCCGGCAGATAGCGCTCATAAAAGTTGACCAGGCTGCTGGTGAAACGCCGCTGGTTTTCCACGGAATGGGTTGGCTTGGTCATGTGTTCATCCGTTGAAATTGCACGCCAAGAAACGCATCAGCAAAATCAGTTTTCCCGTGATCTGAAACTTCGGGCAATAAGAAATCCGGCGATGAAGCCAAGAATGGCGGCGATGAAAGCGAATTTGATGACCAGGCCAATGACTTTAAGTATGACAAAAGCGATTGCGCCGACCAAGAGCGCGGCGATCAGTTCAAACCGGCGCATGTTCGGGCCTCTCGATTTGATGGACCAGACGGCGCAGCAGCCACAAGGCCTCGGACACGACCCATGAATGGCTGCGCGCCATCATCGCCAGCCGGTCGAGATTACGGTGCTGGCCGGCGATTGCGCCACCGCCGCCATGATATTGGCGGCCCACAATTTGCCGTTGCGGTCTGACGTGAAGCCCCCCGCTGCGTCGGCCGGCAAACAGGTTTCGCACCGCGGCAAGGGCCGCACATTAACCAACGCCGGGGCACAAAATCCCGGTAATCATTTGAAATACCTGGATAAAGTGAAGGGGCGAGCTAATTTCTCGCCGGTCCGCGGGAACACCAAAATCGTGACAAACACAATTGCCTTGCCCAAGTGATACAGTATCCTCGCGGCGCACTTGGCAGCCAGCCGGTGCCGGAATGATTGCCTGCGGGCGGCCGGACCGCGCTCCTGACTGCGACTGAGCCAACAGAACCATAAACCAAGGAAACTGAGAGGAAGAGACCATGAAACTGACAACATTGATTTGCGGCACCGGCTTGGCCTTGTTGATGGCCGTGCCCTTTCCAGCACATTGGGATCCTAAGCTTAGAATTCCACGTGGACAAGTTGTCGCG